>WUUC01039289.1_pt1 | contig 34046 bp, 32 predicted proteins | sample 6278441 | NCBI WGS metagenome assembly WUUC01 (sample SAMN13675441, study PRJNA597444) | soil metagenome | isolation source: soil | place: USA: Washington | collected 2017-10
ATACGGACTCGCCGGCAACCTGGAGGATGACATCGCCGGCCTTCAAGCCCTTGTCGGCTGCGTCGCTATCGGGCGAAACCTCGGTGATGACCACGCCCTCGCCGCCGGCACCGGGGATCTTCATCGCCGGGGCGAGAGAAAGCCCAAGTCCGTCGAGCTGCGTGCCCGCCTCAGGCTGCGCCTCATCATCTTCGAGCGCTGCGAGCTTCTTGGAGCTCGGGAACTTGCCGAGCTTCAGGGTCACGTCGCGCGGCTCGCCGTAACGGATGATGGACAACTTCACATCCGCATCGGGCCGCATCTCCGCAATGGTGCGGGCGAGATCGCGGGAATCGTCGATCTTCTCGCCGTTCACCTCGACGATCACGTCGCCGGCCTTGATGTCCTCGTCGGCGGCAGGGCCGTCCTCGGCCACCTTTGTGACCATGGCGCCCTTCGCGTCGGCAAGGCCGATCGAGTCGGCAATATCGTCCGTGACATTCTGAATGACGACGCCGAGCCAGCCGCGATCGACCGTGCCGTGCTCTTTAAGCTGCGACACCACCTCCTTCACGAGGGCAGACGGCACCGCAAAGGCGATGCCGACGTTGCCGCCGCTGGGAGAGAAAATGGCCGTGTTCATGCCGATGACCTTGCCTTCAAGGCTGAAGGAGGGTCCGCCGGAATTGCCGCGGTTCACCGCAGCATCGATCTGAAGGTAGTCGTAGGGGCCCGACCCGATATCGCGGTTGTGGGCCGAGATGATGCCGGCCGTCACCGAGCCGCCGAGACCGAACGGATTACCGACGGCAAGCACCCAATCGCCGACGCGCGGATCTTTGTCGGAGAACTGCACATAGGGGAAGGTCTTGCCGTCTGCCTTCACTTTGAGCAGCGCCACATCGGTGCGCGGGTCGGACCCGACCAGCGTCGCGTCGACCTTTGACCCATCTGACATGGTTACGGCGATGTTTTCGGCATCCTCGACCACGTGATTATTGGTGACGACATAGCCGTCCGACGAGATGAAGAAGCCGGAGCCCTGCGCAAGCGTCGGATGCGGGCGCGGCGGATTCCCTCCACCGGGACCACCCGGACCACCGCCGCCACCAGGACCCTTCGGCATGCCCTCGCGGAACTGCTTGAAAAAGTCATAAAGAGGATTGTCCGGCGGGAGATCCGGCAAGCCCGGAATCTGGAACTCATTCTGAGCGACCTTGCCGTTGCCCTTGACGTTGATGCTGACAACGGCCGGGCTGACGCGCTCGACAAGATCGGCAAAGCTGTATGGCGCCGGCCCGGTCGGGGTCTGGACCGTCGGCACCGGCTCGGCCGAGGCAAATTGCATATTCTGGCCGATTGCCAACCCCAAGACGCCGAGCGCGACGACGGCCGCCGCCGCGACCGCAAACGGTCGGCTGGCGAAACGGCTCGGCCCTGCTCCCGTCGCCGGGCTCTGTTCATGACTGGTCATAGGTCCACTCTCCCGAGATCAATGGAAAATCCGCTCAAGTCCCTGGCCTGACGCGAGGACAAGCTCCTGGCCGGGGAATATAGAAACTCGGCAGTTACGCCGCCGTTTCGATGGAATTAAATTTCAGTAAGGTTGGCGGTCGCTGGAGCAGCGCAGCGTTGCCGCCGGCCGTGCTTTTCCGCGGAAAATATAGCTGCCGCGCCGTCTTTCGGCAATCAACCCTGGTCGAGGAGCTTCTTCAGCCGGCGCTTTTCCGCAGCGCTCAGCTGCGGAGGCGTGGCGGAGGAGCGGTGAAAGCGCCGATAGGCAAAGAAAAGTAGGAGGATGGCGCCGGCAAGGACGGCCGGCGTTGCCAGCCAGAGAATCAATGTGTGGAGCGTAAAGCGTGGCTTCAGCAGCACGAACTCGCCGTACCGGGCGACGACGAAATCCTCGATCTCCTCATCCGTGTCGCCTGACTTGAGCCGCTCCCGCACGAGCAGGCGCAAGTCTCTTGCAAGCGGAGCGTCGGAATCGTCGATCGATTGATTTTGGCAGACGAGGCAGCGAAGTCCTGCGGAGATCGCCCGCGCTCGCGCCTCGAGCGCCGGGTCATTAAGCACTTCGTCCGGCTGCACGGCCTTGGCGGGCACCGCCATCGCAAGGAGCAGCGCCAGGACGGCGGCGAAGATGGTGAGATGAGACCGCGGCATGTTTAGCCCGTCGGGGCGAGGCGCGTCCGATGGGGCTGCGCCGCTCTTGGTGCTCCGACGCGCAAGCGGCGGTCGGATAGCGACAAGCCGCCGCCGATGAACATCACCATCGCCCCGATCCAGATCAGCCGAACCAGCGGGTGGAAATAGAGCCGCACCGTGAAGGCGCCATCCTTCAGAGGATCGCCAAGAACGGCGTAGAGGTCGCCGCGCCAATTTGCATGGATGCCCGCCTCGCTCGTGCCGCTGCGCTCGACGGTGAAATCACGCTTCGAAGCTTCGAGTTCCGTGACGAGCCCGCCGTTTCGAATGACGGTGAACACGCCGACCGTCTCCTTGAAATTCGGTCCGGTCCGCGGAACGACTCCATCGAAGGAGAGATGATACCCGCCGATCTCCGCCTGATCCTTCGGCTTCATGGCGAGAATGCTCTCGCTGCGCCAAGCGGTCGTCGCGACGATGCCGATGACCATCAAGCCGACGCCGGCATGGGCAAGCATCGTGCCGTAGGCGGAGCGCGGCAGGTTGGCGAGCCGGCGCCGCGTCTCCGCGACGTCGTCGCCGAACAGCTTCACCCGATAGGCCACTTCCGATATTGCGCCGGCGATCAGCCAAATGCCGAGACCGATGCCGATGGGTGCGAGCCAGGGCCCCCTCTGCCGGACGGCAAGGATGGTGACCACAGCGACGAGCGCTAAGCCCGCCGCAGCCATGAGGCGCTCGGAAGCGCCGACAAGGTCGCCGCGCTTCCAGGCGAGCATTGGACCGAAGGGCACGGCAACGAGAAGCGGGACGATGAGCGGCACGAACGTGAAATTGAAAAAAGGCGGACCCACCGAAATCTTATCGCCCGTGATCGCCTCGAGCGCGAGGGGGTACAGCGTACCGACGAAGACGGCGGCGCAAGCCGTTGTCAGCAGAAGATTGTTCAGCACGAGGCTCCCCTCTCGGCTGATCGGTGCGAAGAGCCCGCCTTGGCGAAGAAGCGGCGCGCGAAAGGCGAACAGCGCAAGCGCTCCCCCGATGAATACGGCCAAGATGCAGAGAATGAAAATGCCGCGCGCCGGATCGACGGCAAAGGCATGCACCGAGGTGAGCACGCCCGAGCGCACGAGGAAGGTGCCCATCAGGCTGAGCGAGAAGGTTATGATGGCGAGGAGGATCGTCCACACCTTCAGCGCATCCCGCTTCTCCATGACGAGCGCCGAATGGAGAAGGGCGGTACCGGAAAGCCAAGGCAGGAAGGACGCGTTCTCGACCGGGTCCCAGAACCAGAAGCCGCCCCAGCCGAGCTCGTAATAAGCCCACCACGACCCCATGGCGATGCCGAGCGTGAGGCACATCCAGGCGGCAAGCGTCCATGGCCGCACCCACCTCGCCCAAGCGGCGTCGATGCGCCCGTCGATCAGCGCGGCGATGGCGAAGGAGAATGCCATGGAGAAGCCGACATAGCCGGCATAGAGAAAGGGTGGGTGGAAGGCCAGTGCCGGATCTTGCAACACGGGATTCAGTCCCCGCCCATCGAAGGGCGCGGGATCGAGCCGCGTAAAGGGATTTGATGCGACGATGATGAAGAGGAGGAACGCGGCGGCGATGGAGCCTTGCACCGCAAGAACATTCGCTTGCAGCTCCTTCGGCAAATTCGTTCCGAAAGTCGCGACCGCCGCGCCAAACAGCGCGAGCATCAGCACCCAGAGAACCATGGAGCCTTCGTGGTTCCCCCACACGCCGGAGATCTTGTAGATCATCGGTTTTGCGGAGTGCGAATTCGCCCAGACGTTTTGGACTGAGAAGTCCGACGTCACATAGGCGGTGGTCAGCGCCGCAAAGGCGATGGCGATCAGAAGAAGTTGCGCCTGTGCCGCCGGGACCGCGACCGCGGTCAGTTGCCGGTCGCGAATCCGCGTTCCCCAGATCGGTAGAACAGTCTGCGCCACGGCAACCGCAAGCGCGAGGATCAAAGCAAAATGTCCGGTCTCGGCGATCATTCGCCCGTCCGTTTAGGCGTTGCGGCTTGCGCGTCACCCCGCCAAACGCCCTGCTCCTTCAGCTTCTTCGCGACTTCGGGCGGCATGTAGTTTTCATCGTGCTTCGCAAGCACACTGTCTGCATGAAAAAGACCGTCCGCCTGCAATGTGCCCTCGGCGATGACACCCTGCCCCTCGCGAAATAGATCTGGAAGGATGCCGGTATACGTGACCGGCAGCGTCTTGCGTTGATCGGTGATAGTGAATCGCACTGTTGTTCCCTCACCGCGCTTCACGCTTCCCTGCTCAACGAGCCCGCCGAGCCGAAAGCGCTGGCCGGTTCCAAGCTCTCCGGTCGCAAGTTCGCTCGGGCTGTAGAAGAACACGATCGAGTCGCGGAGTGCGATGAGCACGAGCGCCACCGCAAGTGCGAGTACCGAAAGGGAAGTGCCAATCAAAACGGCTCTGCGCGTCTTTCGCGTCATTCGGCGATCTCCGGCAGCCTCATGACTTCAACCCCAGCTCGGCGGCAAGAGTGTCAAGCTCGCGCAAGGCTTGCGCGTTCCCGCTGAATTGCGCCTTGGCGCGTTCGAGCGCCTTCAACGCTTCCTCCTTGCGGTCGAGCACGGTATAGGCCCGGACAAGCTTCAGCCAACCGGGGAGATCGTCGCCCTTTGCCGCCAATCGGCTGGCAAGCCCCGAGACCATGCGCTCGATCATAGCTTGGCGATCGGCCGGGCTGATTCCCTCCGCCGCAGCCATGTCGTCCGCGCTCGGAGAAGCCGCGGCGACTTCCGGCGGTTGCGTGGCGCTCGGCACCCGCTTCCCCGCGAGCTTTGCCTCGAGCATGCCGAGGCGCTTTTGCGCGACGTCCCGCCAAGGTGACTCAGCCGGCAACTTTTCGAGCAGTGACCGCCATCCTGTCGCGGCGTCGGCAAGCTTTCCGTCCTGCTCCTTGGCGAGGATCAGGAGCACCTGTGCGTCGATCAGATTGGGATCCAAAACAAGCGCGCGTTCGAGGGCTTTACGCGCCTCCTCGCTGACAACGCCCCCTTGCGCGAAAACGAGCGCTCGGCCCTGGCCGGCCAGCCGCTTCGGGGATTCTCCGAGCAGCCGGATGGCCTGCGCGTATGCGTCCGCAGCATCGGCGAAGCGCCCCCAGTTCAGATAAACCGGAGCGATTGCTTCCCATCCAGCGCCCTCCTCGGGGTGTTCGCGCAGTCGCGCTTCGACCCGCGCGACGAGCGCTTCGAGGTTCCGGTTTGCGTCCGGAGCTTGCAACCGGGCGATCAGGGGCTGATCTGGCAAGAGCGGCGAGCCGTAATAGAGATAGAGGGAGAGGGCGAAGATGGGGAGGAAGAGCGCAAGCCCGGTCGTCAGCGCTCGCAACGGCACCTGCGAGCGATTCTTGTCGCCCGCACGGGCTTCGACATCGGCGGCAAGCAAGCGGCGAGCGATCTCGGTGCGCGCCGCCTCCGCGTCCTGTTCACCGATCAGGCCACGCGCTTGGTCGCTTTCGATCTCGTTCAGCTGGTCGCGATAAACCGCCGAGTCGAATTCGGCGCGTGCCGCCTCGCCCTCCCCGTCTCGCAACAGCGGGCGAAGCAGGAGAAAAAGCACCGCGGCCGTCAAACCGGCGAAGACGGCGAACAAAAGCACCGGGGAGCTGACCTCCAGAGCGTGTGGAGGCTAGGCATAGGCGAAAGCCGAAGGACGGAGCAAGCGGCGAGGAACGTTCACCAAAAGGCGGTGTCCGATGCGCGACCCGCAACTGGCAGCCGAGAAGAACTAACCCACGCTCCGCCAGACGCCGTGATCCGAGCGGCAGGCGGTGGCCTTCTCGACCAGCGGCGATTCACCCGTATAGATGGTGTGGGTATAGGGGCGGCAATATTGATCGCCGGCCTTGTATGGCTTTCCGGGAACGATCGAGCCGCGTCGGTCAGAGCCGTCCCAATCGACAGGCGTGCCCGACCGGCCATATTCGAGAGCCCGATACTCGGCGTCGGCGGCGATGCGCCGCTCGCGCGCGTCCAAGGCGCCGGTCTCATTTGTGGCGATGCCACCGATCACCACGGATCGCGGAGCGGGGAGGCTGCCGGTCGCGCTCGCATCGGCAATGTAGCCGTCGCGGCCGCCGGAGCTGCAGGCAGACAGGGCGGAGACGCCACAAAGGAGCGCCACACCCGCAAGGACTGGGTACGCAATACGCATGTGTTGACTGCTCTTAGCGGCGACGATCTTGGGATCGCCATGGGACCGCTCACAAGAGGGTGTCACAAAACTGATTAAGAAAGCGTGAGAATACCTTACGCGTTCCTGCCAGGCGTGCGAGCGACCGCGCCCACCGGGCTCAGCTCGGCGAGTTCGTCCCGAATAAAGCTTGACCGCGCGCAAGCGGAGCTTGGGCGAAAGCCCGCCCAAGCGATCGCCTGCGGTTTTTTTAGATTATTGTTGCGGCTGCGTTGGCTGCGGCTGCGTCGTCGGTTGGTCTGGCGGCGGAGTTGTCGTCGTCTGGTCTTCCGGCTTCTGCTCCGCCTTGTCGCCTCCGCATTGATTGGCGGAAAGCCCGACAAGGGCGATTGCAGCCATCGCAATGATAAGAGATTTCTTCATATAGGCCACTCCTCCTTCACATTTGGCGTGAGCACAACGAATTCAGTGGCGGCTGGTTTCACGCCGCAGCAACACTTTTCGCTTGCCTCCCGCCCGGTTTCAGGCGCAGGGCAGCCGGAGTCGGGCCCGCAACCCCCCTTGCGGCGAGGGTTCGAGGGTGAGCCCGCCGCGATAAAGCTCTGCAAGATCAGCGACAATTGACAATCCGAGGCCTGAGCCCGGCTTCGTCTCATCGAGGCGCTGCCCCCTCTTCACCGCCCGCTCCCGCTCTTCCGGCGTCAGCCCCAATCCATCGTCGTCGACGATGATTTCGAGGCTTGCGGCCCCGTCCGCGCGTGCTGCTTCGACGCCGACGCGCGACCTCGCCCATTTGCAGGCATTGTCGAGCAGGTTGCCGACCATCTCTTCGAAGTCCTGCTTCTCCCCTTGGAACTTCAGCTCGGGGGTCGTTTTGATGCTGAGTTCAAGGCCGCGCTCCTCATAAAGTCGGTCAAGCGTCCGCTTCAGCGCCTGGAGCGCGGTGTCGACATCGGTAATGTCGCCGATCGTGCTCGTCCGGGCTGCGACGCGCGCGCGATCGAGATGATGGGTGATCTGCGTGCGCATGATCCCCGCCTGCTCGACGACCTTCGTCGCAAGCAGGCCCCTCTTCCCGCGGGCCTCGTTGGCGATGACGCTGAGCGGCGTCTTCAACGCATGCGCAAGATTCCCGACATGCGTGCGCGCGCGATTGACGACTTCCCGGTTGGAATGGATCAGCGCGTTCAATTCCTGCTGCAACGGCCTGATCTCTTCGGGAAGTTGCCCATCCAATTTCTCCGCCTTTCCCGATCGGATCGACGCAAGATCCTGCCGGATGGCACGAAGCGGCAGAAGCCCGAAGCGCACTTGGAAGAGCGTCGCCACAACGAGCCCCGCGCCGAGCACCGCGAGGGCCACGATCAGCATCGTGCGGAATTCGGCGACGTCGCGTTCGATTTCGGCGGCATCGCCGGCGACGGCATAGGAATAGGGAAGCGACTGCGGTCCTGCTGGTCTGATCTCGCGCTCGAGCACGCGCAGGCGCTGCCGCTGCGGTCCCTGCACATAAGATTGACGAGTTCGTGTTGCGTCGGGGGCAACGTCAGCATTGCTGGGGACCCGCAACTCTTCATCGAGGAGAGAGTCCGAGACGAACAGCGGCCGGCCCCCGGTGAACGGCTTGATCTGCCAGTACCAGCCGGAGAAGGGGATCGTGAAAATCGGAGCGCCCATTCCTCGCGGCTCGGTCGGGGAGCTCGCCCCTTCCGAAGTCGACGCGGCGACGAGGCTAGTGAGGTAAACGTTGAGACGCGCATCGAAGCTGCGTTCGACAGCTTGGCGATAGAGGGAAAGAAGTAGGAAGGCGGCCACCGGAATGGCAATGAGTGTCCACGCGGCGGCGGAGGCGAAGAGCCGGAAGGCGAGGGAGTTAGGCCACATCGCCTTCGTCCGCGAGGCGGTAGCCGAGCCCCCGGACGGTCTTGATGATGTCAATGGGAAGCTTCTTGCGCAGGCGGCCGACGAACACTTCGACCGTATTTGAATCGCGATCGAAATCCTGCTCGTAGAGATGTTCCACGAGCTCGGTTCGCGAAACCACGCGATCCCGATGCAGCATCAGATAAGCAAGCACGCGATATTCGTGAGAGGTCAGCTTGATCGCCTGCCCGTTGACTGTCACGCGTGCCGCTTTGGTGTCGAGCTGAAGCGGCCCGCATTCCAGAAGGTTGCGGGCATGTCCCGCCGCGCGGCGAAGAAGCGCACGCAAGCGGGCCAGCACCTCCTCCATGTGGAAAGGCTTCGCGACATAGTCGTCGGCGCCGGCATCCATACCCGCGACCTTGTCGCTCCAACGCTCGCGTGCCGTGAGGATGAGAACCGGCATCTTTCGATCGTCGCGGCGCCACTGCTCGAGCACGCTCAACCCGTCCATCTTCGGAAGGCCGAGGTCGAGGACGACCGCATCATAGGGTTCGGTGTCGCCGAGGAAGTGCCCCTCCTCGCCGTCGAATGCGGAATCCACTGCATAGCCCGCATCGCTCAAAGCGGTCACGAGCTGGCGATTGAGATCCGGATCGTCTTCGACAACGAGCAGCCGCAAGCGCTCACCTCCCCTCTTCCGGCGCGAACCGGCTCACCACCCTCCTAAAATTGGCCGGTGCGAGCGTCAACGATGACATTGGTGACATCCCCTTGCGGGCCAAGGACGACCAGCCGATAGAAGAATCGGCCGCCCTGGTCGCAAAGGCTCGCCTGGATGATCTTGCCGCGAAGCCGCGATTGCACCAACCCGTAGACGGCGTTGCCGGAGACGAGCCCATTTTGCGAAATCACCCGCGCTGCCGCTTTCCACGGCAGACAGCCGGCAGCTGCCGGGGTCGCCGCCAAGACGATACCTGCGACAGCCGCGAGGGCCGCCTGTTTCAAGACGCGCCGCATGGACCTTTGTTGCCTCCGTTCTCGATGCGAGGCTAATAGCACCTGCCTGAACGACCAATGAACGTGCGGAAAGACAAGGATTTACTTGGCCTTGGCGCCGCTCACCTTGGCCCCGAGGGCGGCAAGTCCAAGCCCCCCGAAGATGATCGGTGCCCCGCATATTCGAGGGTTGCGATCTGGAATGGGCCTTCGACGGTGCCGAGCCCCGGAACGATCACCCTGCCACTCGCGGATGGTGCCGTCGAAGAAATATTGGCGGACCTTTTCGTCGGAGGCGGCGTCCTTGTAGATGCCGCTGCCGGTAATGCGCGCCGTCTTCACGCCGGCGCCTTCCAGAAGCTCGCGCCAACGACCGACGGATTCCGTGTCGGTCACGTCCACCGTCGCGGCATTGAAGGCGAGCGTCCTCGTCCGCAAGCCGGCAACCGTTACGAACGTCCCCGCTCCGTCGGAATCGAGCTTGAGCAGGAGGTCCTTGCCCTTTTGCGCCGCCATGGCTTCTCCTCACATCGTGGATGCGCACAAACGAAGAGGGCGGCTCAGGCCGCCCTCTTCCATTCAACCATTCGATTGGCTGTTCTATTCCTCGGCACTCGCGCCGGTCCTCGTCGCCACGTCCTTCCGCAGCTTCACGCGGTCGCGTGTGGAGACACCGAGCAGCTCCGCCGCGCGCCAGACGAGATTGGACTCGAATTCGTGCAGCACGCCGTCGGCCATCGCGATCTCCCACAGCATCGCGACGATGCGCTGCCGGCCCTCCTGGTCGAGCTCACGGCAAAGAACGCTGGTGAAGCGGTAAAGATCGACGGCCTCAGCCTCCCGTGCCTCCGCCTCCCGAAGAACCCTGCGAACATCCTCCTCGCTTAGTGCAAAGTGCGTCCGGAGCACTTCCTTGAGCTTTTGCCGCTCCTCGTCGCGAAAGGTCCCATCGATGCCGGCCGCATGCACAAGGAGCGCTGCCGCCGCGAGACGCATCTCCTCGTCGGGCAGGCGCTCGACGCGCCCATCGCCTTCGGCGATGCGCTCGAGAAAATCGCTGACCGTGCTCCAAGGCGCCATTCACAGATCCTCGCTTCCGATTCACGCGTCTATAGCGCAGATCGGAGCGCCCGCGCGAGCGCCGCGTCACACGTCCTGATTTATGAGCTAAGCCGCTTCGGCCTGCGGTTCAGTAACGGCGCGGTAGCGCACGATGCCATGGAAGGTGTGGCCGTCCGGATCGGGGCGCGACTCGGAGAACTCGTGCCGCAGATTGACGAGATGGTGATCGATCAGCGAGAGCGGCCGGTCGTGCAGTACGGCCTTGATCGCCTCGATGATGTCGTGGACCTGCTTTTTGCCGCCGGTGCGGGACCACACATGCAAGGTGAGGAGATGCTCGGCCCCGTTCTCGGTGCCGGTGCTCCAGTCGCGGACGAGGCTTTGCCCGAGCGTGACGAAGGGAAAGCTCGCCGCCTGCGGCGGATCGTCATAGATGCGCACGCCGCCGAGCAGCGCCGTAAGCTGAGGGGAACTCGCGAGCGCCTGGTAGATGCCGCGTTGCAGCGACCAGCCCGTGCTTGCCGTCATGGCTCCTCTCCGGTGCGAGCAACTGCCATATGGGGTGCGGACTTGCGCTCTTCAACGCGCGCAACGACAGGCAAATCAGACCCTCCCCGAGCTCTTGAACGCCGTTACGAGCAACTGTCTGAGCCTCTCGTTAACAGTGCGTGAACGGGCAAAGAGCGCCGGAAAAAGCCAAGGCGCCGCAGGTATTTGCTGCGTTCCGAACTCGACGTGGCGCGCTCCCTCTTCGTCGCTCCCGACCGCGAAGGTCGGCTGATTCGGGCTGCTCTGATCCGCGACACGAACGCTTTCAGCGAGCGCGCTTGTTGTGTTCCGCTACCCTAAGTCTCGCTCGAGCCGTCTCGGCGATCTGCTCGGCCTCCGCACGCAGGCCGGGTGCGAGCGCAGGTATTTACGAAAGCGCCGCGAATCTCCGCTGCAGCCGGTCGAGTCCTCGTACCTGCGCTGTCACAGATCCCGCTCCTCGCAAAGGCATTTCAGCCAGCGCCGCCGCTAGTATTCCTCATTATGTACTTTACACCACAAGCTGCGAAGATCAGCGTGATGCGATCGTTCCATTTGAGTCCCTCTTTGGTGAGCTCCTCGACCGGCTTCTTCAGATTAGTGATGACCGTTTCGTTGAGGCAGGCGACCCGCTTCCACACTGCCGGTGGCGCAATCCGCGGCTCCTGCCGGCATCTGTCACCGAGAGACAAACCAACCGCCGCGACGAGGCGGAGGATGCGATCGCCGTGAGCAGCCTCCTTTCGCACGAAACCATTTGGTGAGGCTAAGGGTGTTGGCTGATGTTTGACGAGTCATGCCCGCCCTGTTTCACGCCTGATAGAGTGGTGCCCGCCAATCCAGAAGGATCAGCCCCCGCTTTCGCCTCATTCACACCCGTCTCCTTATGTAAAAAGTGCTCTTGTCCTTGATGTTTCGGTGCTGCCCTCCTCAGATGCGCCACCACAACGATCCATCCCCGCTTTGGCGCCGACCGCATTGGTTGGGCTGCGCGCGAAGCTGGGGCATCGTGGGACTCCTTGCGGCCCCCCTACTCGTTGGGCTTTCCGCATGCGGCCTCACCGGCACCGGCCGCCGGATCGTTGCGCCCAACGGGGCGAAATTGCCGCCCGCGGCGGAGACGGCCCTTGACAGAGCCTGCGCCCAAGACGCCGAATCCAAAACCACCGGCAGCCTCGCCGGCATCCTGAGGAATCTCCGGCCCGGCTCGTACCAGAGGGCCTATACGACTTGCGTCGAGTCGAAAGGACTCCGGGTGGAGGGGCAGAGCGCTTCGGCACAGCCGGCCTCCGGACCACCCGCGTCCTCTGCTTCCCCCGACGCCGCCAAGGCCGCCAAACCGAGCAGCACAGCGTCCAAGACGCCGCAGCAGCAACAATCCCCTCCCCCCTAGCGTCTCGGGACGCGCCGAAACCCTTGTTTCGACCCTATAAATCGCCTCATTCCCGGTGTAATTTCCCCACTGGGCGGAATGAGCGGCGGAGCCCTGCTCACACTAGGTCCGGGCAAAAGTGCGCGATCTTCTTCAAGGCGGCGGCAAACGGAAGCTGATCGACTGGCTTGCGATCGACTCGTCGATCGATTCCGGACTTTACGGCGCTTGGATGTCCTTCAAGGACTGGTGGAGCGCCTACACCACCTTCTTCGGCCGCTTCGAGGTTCATGGATTTCTTCGCGGCGCGAACGAGCTCGCTTGCGAAGCGTTGACGCTCGGCGCAGGAGGTCTCCTCGTGCTGCTTGCCTTTGCGCTTCCCTCCTTCGAGGTCGCGCAGGGAAGCGTCAATCTCTCCGACGAATACAGCGTCACCTTCCTCGACCGCTACGGCAACGAGATCGGCAAGCGCGGCCTTCTGCGCGACGATTCCGTTCCGCTCGAGGACCTGCCCGACTATCTGATCAAGGCGACGCTCGCGACGGAAGATCGCCGCTTCTTCGAGCATTTCGGCATCGACGTGATGGGCACGTTCCGGGCGCTCGCGGAGAACGCGCGGGCCGATTCAGTCGTGCAGGGCGGCAGCTCCATTACCCAGCAGCTTGCCAAGAACATGTTCTTGACGCCCGAGCGCTCGATCGTCCGCAAGATCAAAGAAGCGCTGATCGCCATCTATCTCGAGAACCACTACACTAAGCGCGAAATCCTCAAGCTCTATTTCGACCGCGCTTATCTCGGCGGTGGCTCCTATGGCGTGGAGGCCGCGGCGCGGTTCTACTATGGCAAGTCGATCCGCGACGTGAACCTCGCCGAGGCAGTAATGCTAGCCGGCATGTTCAAGGCCCCGACCCGCTATGCGCCGCATGTCGACATGGCCGCCTCGCGCGCTCGCGCGAATGAGGTCCTGACCAACATGGTTCAGGCGGGCTACCTCACGGAAGGGCAAGTGTATGGGGCGCGCGTCAACCCGGCCAAGATCGTCGAGCGTAGCGATTTTTACAGTCCCGACTGGTTCCTCGATTGGGCCTTCGAAGAGGTGAAGCGCAAAATGCACGGCCGCCGCGAGCACATTCTGCTCGCCCGCACGACGGCCGACATCCCATTGCAGAAGATGGCTGAACAGTCGCTTCAGCAGACCATCAGCCAAACCGGCCGCGCCCGCAATTTCGATCAGGGCGCGCTCGTCGCCATGGAGACCGACGGAGCCGTGCGCGCTTTGGTCGGCGGTGCGGATTACGGCGAGAGCCAGTTCAATCGCGCGACCCAGGCCTATCGTCAGCCCGGTTCCTCATTCAAAGGCTATGTGTATCTCGCTGCGATCGAAAACGGATATAAGCCGACGTCCATGGTCAGCGACGGCTTCGTCAGCTGCGGCCGCTGGTCTCCGAAGAACTATTCCGGCGGCTTCCGCGGCCGCATGACCCTGAAGGAAGCGCTTGCGCGTTCGATCAATACGATCGCCGTCAAGCTGTCTCTCGATGTCGGCCGCGACAAGATCGTCGAGAACATGAAGAAGATGGGGATCAAATACGTCAAGAAGACCTGCTCCATGGCCCTTGGCGACACGGGCATGACGCCGCTCGATCACACCGGCGGTTATGCGGTGTTTGCTGCCGGCGGCCGTGAGGTTCATCCCTACGGGGTCGAAGAGATCCAGACCCTCCAGGGCGACGTGCTTTACTCCCATGCTCGCGACGAGCCGCCGCGCAAGCAGATCTTCGAGCGGCAGGCCGTCGAGACACTGAACACAATGCTTCAGGAAGTGGTGCTGACCGGCACCGGAAAGGCTGCGCAGCTCGACTTCACCCATTCGGCCGGCAAGACCGGAACGAGCTCCAATTATCGCGACGCTTGGTTCATCGGCTTCACCGGCCAATATGTTGTCGGCGTCTGGGTCGGCAACGACGATTTCACCCCGATGGCGCGGGTGACGGGCGGCAGCTTTCCGGCCCAGACCTGGCACGCTTTCATGGTCCAGGCCCGCGACACGGATAACATTCCGTCGATCCCCGGCATTGCCCCGCATCCGGTGCAGGTCGCGGAACAGGAGCGCCTCGCACAGTTGCAAAAGGCCGCGGCGACAACGGAGACCGAGGTCGTCGCTCCTCCCACTCCAGAAAGCGTCAAGGATCTCTCAAGCACGACGCAACGGATTCTGGACCGCATCGGCGATCTCCTGAGGCAGGCACCGGTGCTAGAGCCGAGTGACACGAGACCGGACAATCGCGCCGAGACGCCAGCCTCGGGACAAGCGGCCCCGAAGGCATCCAGCGTCGCCGCGGCCGGTGCACCCGCGCCCGCGCCTGAAGCTCCGCCGGAACAGGCACCGGCACCGACGGCGCCCGCCGCGCCGGCGCCTGAGCCGCGTTCCGCACCGGTCTCCGCCCCGCCGGTCACCGAGCAGCGGTGGTAGTTCGCAAAGGCGCCTCGCCTTGAGCAGCCTCACGACCACCCTCACTTCGCTTGCCGAGCAGGCGGTACTGTCGCTTAAGGACACGCGCGTCGGCGTTGCGGTGCTTGCGCTCCGCACGCCGGTCCGCCTCTTCGCGGTCTTCCTCGCTGCGCTCCTGCTCGGGACCGCCTCGGCGTCTTACATGACCGAGCAGGGAACGCCGTTAACGACCTCACGCGTTGGCCCTTGGTCGAGCTGGGTGAGCGAAGGCAATCCGACCGCCGACCGCTACACAAAGGCCCATCTCGCGCGCAGCGGACGCCTGTCCCTGACCTCCACCACGGCGCGCTATTTCACCGCCCGCACCGATAGCCGCGGGCGCACTCTGTGGTCAGACTGCGACTATTCCATCACCGGATTTCCGATCAACGCACGCTGGTGGTCGCTCGCACTTTATGATGAACAAGGCTCGGTCATCCAAAATCCCTCCGAGCGGTACAGTTTCAACAGCGAGGAAGCGATCCGTCGTGGCGACGGCAGTTTCCACATCACGATGGCGAGCCAAGCGCGTCCGGAGAATTGGCTGCCGAGCGGGACAGGCTGGGACAAGAGGCTCATCCTCCTTTTGCGCGTCTATGGTCCGCGCGAGTCGGATTCGGACGGCATTGGGCAGATACCCGACGAGCGTCTCCCACAGATCGATCGAATCCAATGCAACTGAAGGTTCCCTACTATTACGTCTTCCTGTGCCTCGTATTCGCGGGCGTGATCCACATTGCGGCGGTGTTCGCGCTGCCCTACGTCGCGCCGAAGAACGCCTGGGCGCGATTGTCGCCACTCGGACCCGCCAACACCATGATACTGCTTCCGGCAGCCGGCAAAGGCGAGCAACCGATGCCGATGATGGCGCCGGATGTCCGCTATTCGGTCTGCCGTTTCGATCTGAAGCGCGGAGCCGTTCGGTTAAAAGCGGGAGTGCCGAACGACCTTTGGTCGGTCGCTCTCTACACGCCGGAGGGCGACAATTTTTACACCGTCCTCGGCTCCGACATGCGCCAATCCCGGATCGATCTTGTGCTGGCGAGGCAAGATCAGACAGTGGCCGAGGCCGGTGTGGATGCCCCTGAGGGAGCGGACGAGGTGGTCGTCGTGCAATCGCCGGTCGACGAAGGCCTCATCCTGATCCGCGCCCCGCTGGCCGGACAGAGTCGCGCAGGCGAAATCGAAGAAGCGCTCCGCGCCAGCTTTTGCGGACCCCACAAACAAGGATAACGGTCTGCCTAGCGGCGTTGTTTCTTGCGCGGTGCTCGCTTCCGCGCTTGCGTGGCCGCACCTTTCGGCGCCTTCCCCGCGCCGTGGCGCTCGATGCGAACGCCGGGGAAAATTATGATCACGCCGCGCGCGCCATCGGACTCTGCACTTTGCAGTGCGGGCTCGGTCCGGCGGGCGAATTGCAGGATCGTTCCCATCGGTCGGCTCGGCGTGGCTCCGGCCGCCCCCGTGGCGGCGTCCCCCCAATAGGACGACGGTACGGTTAACAAGAGACTAACGCAACTCCTCGATATCGTCCTCTCCGAGAAAATGCCGGCCCGATCTGTCCTCCACTTCGATGATCCATATGTCTGGATCGGCATTCGCTTCGCGCGCGAGATAGAGCGATGCTTCCTGCTCGCTTACCGGATCCTTGAAACGCCTTGTCCAACGCCGATCGACGCTGGCGGTCGAAAGGCCGGCCGGAGCCGGAGCGTACACCCCGACGAATCCGTCCAGGCCATTCACGCAGATGTAGATGGCACCAGCATCGCGATCGCCGCGACGCGCGACGAACACGGCGGCACCTGCCGCTTGGCATCGCCGCAAATAAGCGCTGACCCAGATATCGCTTCTGACCCGCATCGCATGACTCCGATCCCCTTGGCTAGGGCTTCGAAGCCATGCCGGCAACATCCCGTCCGGTGACGCGTTTGATCTCCGCGAGCACCTCCGGCGTCACCCGGCCGCTCGTCTCGAGCTTGCGGTCGCGCTGGAAAGCGACGATGGCGCGTTCGGTATCGCCGCTCATGGCGCCGTCGATTGGGCCGGGAGCGTAGCCGAGATCGGCAAGGATCTGCTGCACCTTCTTCACGACCGGGTCGATGGTCTGCCCGCTTGACCCGGCCGAAGCGGTGGCTGCGCCGTCCGAACTTCCGCCGATCAACGTCTCACCGAGAATGATGAAGCGGAGGAGCTCATCCGTCGGAGTGCCCGTCACCGGCAAACCTTTGGCTTTCTCGAAGGCCGAGATCGCCTTGCGCGTCTCGTCGCGCAGCTTGCCGTCCACCGGCCCCGGAGCATAGCCGCGCGAAGTGAGTTCGCGCTGGATCGCGGTCACAAGCTGCTCGGGCGCTTCTTGGATCAGCAGATCGGGCATGTCGGTGGTGACGGCGCGAGGGGTCGGCTCTGGAGGGGCGTCACTCTCGTCGGCCCGGCTCACACCCACCGTGCTGCGGAGCTGTTGCATGTAGAGCGCGTTGTAGGTGACGAAGCCCGTCATCCCGACGAAGGCTAGAAATATTAGTCTGGCCAGCATGCGCATGGTGTTGCGGTCGGTCTTCTTGATTACCTGAAACGAAGAAAGGCGGAGTCCCCCGCCGCCATCTTGGCGTCCGAAGCTAAAGAGAAACTAAATGCCCGTCCTTGGATGGGATGCACTGCTCACGCGGCGCTGTCGGTTCGCTTCGGCAGTTCCTTCTCGCCCGGCGGTTCGAAAGGCAGCGTAACCGCCGCCGTGGTGCCGCGCCCAAGCTCGCTCGCGATTCTGAAATTGCCGCCATGCAGCCGTGAGAGACCCTTCACCACCGATAGCCCGAGCCCCGTTCCCTGTTCGCTTGTCCGGCTCGAATTGTCCGCCTGGACGAAAGGATTGCCGAGCTTCGGCAGGTCCTGTGCCGGGATGCCGATGCCGTTGTCCGAAACCGCAAGCGCGATCATGCCGTCTTTGAGCTGCGCCGAAACGCGCACCCATCCGCCGGCATTTGTGAACTTGACCGCATTCGAGATCATATTGAGGAGCATCTGCTTGCATGCGCGCTTGTCGGCCATGAATTCCGGCAGGTCCGGCTCGACTTCCGTGACGAGTGCGACGCCCTTCTTTTCGGCCGTGTGACGCAATATCTCACGGCAGGACTGCACCAGAGCGGTGGCCTCCACCGCCTCCTTCGCGATCTTGAACTTGCCAGCCTCGATCATCGACATGTCGAGGATGTCGTTCACGACATTTAGGAGGTGTTCGCCGCTTTCGTGGATGAGCCTCGCATAATCGCGATAGCGCTCTTCTTTCATGGCGCCGAAAAGCTGGCGGTTTAGGATCTCCGAAAAACCGATGACCGCATTCAGCGGCGTGCGGATCTCGTGACTCATATTGGCGAGGAATTGCGACTTCGCCCGGCTCGCATTGCGTGCCTCGTCACGGGTGCGCAACAGCTCAGCCTCGTGTGCCTTGCGCTCGGAAATGTCCCTCGTGCCCGCAAGGACGCCCGCGCCTGCCCTTGTTTTTACCCTCTCGTCGCCGGGCTCAAAAGGACGGCATCGCATTTCGACCCAAACGTGATCGTCCTGCGCTTCGACGTCGGTGCGGCGCACCCTGAACTCGACGGCCACCGGCTCATTGTCCGCCCGGCAGCGCGAGAGCGCGGTGAGATACGCCGGACGATCGGCGACGTGCACGCGCTCCAAGAAGCCCTCACCGATGAGCTTCGCCGGAGCGACGCCGAGAAGCTGCTGGGCGGCCAGCGAAGCGAACACGACCCGCCCCTTCTCGTCGTGGCGGGTGATGAGGTCGGTCGCGTTTTCGGCAAGAAGGCGGTACCGCTCTTCGCTCGCCTCGATCGCTTCTTCCGAGCGCGCTTGAAGCCGCTGCACGGCAATCGCCAAAGACGCGGCATAAACCGCCGCCGATATGGCGCCGACAGCACCGAGGAAGGGCTGCGGCAGAGGCGGCATCGGTGCTGGCGGCGTGAGGCCGAAGGCGTCTCCCGCGGCAAGAGCGATGAGACCAAGACACGCAACCCCTGCCGCCCAAACCACCGTCCGCCGTTCGGTGGAGAGCGCGGCTTCGAGCGGAACCACCACCATCCAAGGAATGAGGAACGAGGCGATGCCGCCGGTCAGCCAGGCCGTGAACGCCACCAAACCGGCGAAGTTTGCGGCCGAGATCACATGCGCCACGCCAAATCGCCCGGTGCGCGACAGGAAAAAGACGATGCCGATCGGAGATAGGAACCAGGCGAGCGCGATGGCGCCGATGAGCGAAGGACCGCCGCTCACGACAAGGTAAAGAGGGAGCACACAAAGCGCGAGCAGCCCCGCCGAGAGATGGACGGCGATGAAGGATTGCTGCCGCGCCGCCGCGACCGGGTCATCGCGCGCTGCGTCATGTACGAGCGAACTGGAATAGGCGGCGATGCCACGCAATGGATGCTGATTGGGCACGCTCTTCTCCGAGCGGGGATGCCCGCTCTCATCCGATCAGATGCCGGATTATTCCGCGCCTCGCTTAAGGAAGATTAAAACGGCCTGACGCCGCCCAGCCCTCTACGCCATCAAAATCGTTAAAATTTTAGACAACTTCTGCGCGATTTTTCACAAGGTTGTGGCCCCCGCCTCAAGCGAATCTTCCGACTTGTCGCTTATTTTTGCGAGGATCGCGGGCCCGGCGAAGCGGCCCCTCTCCCATCGAGGGGGACTTTCTCGCAGGCACCCGCGCAAAAAACAGGGAAGCGACAAAGGAATAGTTCGATGATGTTTTTCATTCGCGCGGCCTTCTGGCTCATCATTCTGGTCTTGCTGCTTCCAACCGACGAGGGGCAGCGGAGCGACGTCTATGGAACCGCCGAAGCGGCGGTTAAGGATGTCAGCGCTTTCTGCGAGCGCAATCCGACCGTCTGCGAAAAGGGCCGCGGCGCCTTCGATGTCTTCATGCAGAAGGCCGAGTTTGGCGCGCAGATGCTGATGAGCTTCTTCGAAGAGAAGGCGGGGGACCTGCTTTCGCCCGGTGAGGCTCAGCCGGAGCTGAAGGACGGCGAGGCGATCGAGAATGCCGAGGACAAGCAGGGACTGCTCGGCCAGCCGAGGCGGACCCCGGCCCATGACACGCCGGCAAAACCCGCCGGGAGCAAGCCGGTCAGCGCCGATCTCAGCCCATCCCGGGACACGCTGACGATCGAGGACCTTATTCCCGCCTGGAATGGGCCCGGCTCTGCCGCGGGCGCGTAACCTAACCCGCCGGGTCGAACTCCTCGCTTGTTCTGCCTATATTTCAGGGCATGAGCCAGACGACGCCTGAAAACGTCTCCAATTCGCTCGCGAGCTTCGAGGACATTGTCGCCGATTTCGAGCTGTTGGAGGATTGGGAAGATCGCTATCGCTATGTTATCGAGCTCGGGCGCAAGCTCCCGCCCCTGCCGGAATCGGCGCGCACCGACGTGAACAAAGTGCGCGGCTGCGTGAGCCAGGTGTGGCTTGCGACCAAGGCCGAGCGGGAAGGCGCCGTTCCCAAACTCGCCTTCATCGGCGACAGCGACGCTCACCTGGTGCGCGGGCTGATTGCTGTGCTGTTTTCGCTCTATTCGGGCAAACCGGCCGACGCGATTCTCGGGATCGACGCCAATGCCGCGCTCGGGAGGCTGCAGCTGACGGAGCATCTCACGCCCCAGCGGTCGAACGGCCTGGTTGCCATGGTGGAGCGGATCCGGAGCGACGCCCGCGAGGCTCTCGCCGCGGCGCCCTCCATCCACTAGCCCTCCTCCTCCCGCCAAGCATCGATGGTCGGCTGATAGTCCTCGCTCCCCCAATGGCGCATGCGCCGCGGGGACGACGATTCGGACGTGCCCATCCCGTAATGTCTCGCGAGGCGCGTCAGCGCGAGCTGGAGAACCACCTTCCCTGCCTGTTGCGGCCAGCCCTGATCTCGCTCGGCTTGTTCGAGGCCCTTCAGCTCGCAGCAAACATCGATCAGTACGCCGGAAAGCTCCGGCCCGACCGCCTCGATCGCCCGCCCCACCCGCTCCTTGGCGGCGATGACGCCGTCGCGAAGCGAAGCCGCGTCCGATGAGCCCGCGCGGCGTTGGCGCCCCGACGGGGCAAGCGCGGACCAGTTAGCCGTGACGCGGGGGGCAAGCTGCGCAAAACCAATAATCCGCGCGGAGCCGCTCGCCGGCTTCGAATTGCTCTTCCGAGATGAGCGCGCGCCCGTTCCGATCCTTGCGGCTCTTGAGCCAGCCGAGCGGGCTCTCGGTTTCGTTCACCAGCACGGGCTTCCGGGTGCCGTCGACCTCCCGCGTCCGAGTTGCGCGAAGTTGATGCTGGTGCCGGAACGAATCCCCGTTCGTTTTCGCCGCAGCCAAGCGCGGCCCGACGGGGACAATGTCAGTCCATCACGGTCGGCGTGAAGCCAATCTTGCTGCAGGCAGAAGCGCACGAGGTCTTCAGCAATTGGCGAGGCTTTTACATCGGCTGGTCCCGGGTGCAGATGAAATGCTCCCCTCTCTTTCCGAAGGCTGGCTTCGTCAGTCTCAAGTTGTGAGAGAAGGGACTCGGCGCTCTGAGGGGGCGTGTCCTTCCGCTTCGTCACTCGCCCGTTCATCTGAGACCGCCGGGAAGCGATACGGCGTTCAGCATCGCGGAGACGGCCTGCTCCAGATAATCGAGCTTCGAATCGAGCTCCGGATCGTCGCGCCGGTCCTCGACGAGGGCGCAGGCATGAGCAACGGTCGTTCGGTCGCGCTCGAACAGGCTGCCGATTTCGGTAAGCGAGGCGCCAAGGCTGATATGGGCGAGGTACATGGCTACCTGGCGGGCAAAGGCGGCGCGGGGAGAACCGCGTGTGATCGAGTGCAGCTCCGCAAGGTCCACGTCGAAAGCCGCTGCAACCGCCGGCTCGATGGCTCGGCGGACGAGAGATGTCCCCTGCCGGCTCCCGCCTCCTCGTTTGACGGCGCGACCCTCTTCGGCGCGAACGCAACTCATACTGCTTCTCCCTGTGCCGATATAGGAGTGTTACCGGCGATCACGCGATCTGCCGCGTCTCCTTCCGCTTTGGCCGGATTGCGGATGAGAGCCCTGCGGCCGGAAAGCGGATCATAAACGAGCTGCGTCGCGCGCTATCCGCGGAACGCCGGCGCGCTCGAGCCGGACATTGGACCTACGACCTGAACCGGCACCTTGCGCTGCTCAGCGCGTATAGGGGCGAGATGGCCATGCTGGCGTCGGCAAAGGGCGCAAACCACCCGCGGCCGAACAAGCCCAATGTATCGGAGGAGCCAGGACACGCCGGCCGAAGATCTAGCAAGGCAAGCGAAAGCCCTGCGCGGGCCTCAGAATGCGCACGCGACTTCTCTCAGAACTACGTGAGTGATTAGGGGCGGCGCTGCCCTAGACCCATGCGCTTGGCAAGGTCTGATCGGGCTGCCGCATAGTTTGGAGCGACCATCGGATAATCATGCGGAAGACCCCACTTCTCCCGATACTCCTCGGGAGAAAGATCGTAATGTGTGCGCAAATGGCGCTTTAGCGATTTAAACTTTTTGCCGTCTTCGAGACAGACGATGTATTCGGGCGTTACCGATCGCTTCACTGGAACGGCGGGCTTCAGCTCTTCCCGCACCGGAAGTCCGAGCGATAGCGATGCGCGGCTCAGCGCATCGAACACGTTGTGAATGACCCCCGGAAGATCGGCTGCAACGACCGTGTTGTTGCTCACATAAGCGGAGACAATGTCCGCCGTAAGCCCAACGAGTTCATTTTTCTCCAGGTCTTGTTCCATCAAATTGCTCCCTTTGTCCTGCGCAATCGCTTCCCAGTCACCGGGGACCGCAACGAGCAAGTCACCATAAATGTTGCGTCTTATCGCTCTTTTTTTGGAGTTCCAAAGACGCCGCTTTTTTGGCCAAACTTTGCACGGGTTTAGACACTAAAAAGTGCGATTCGGCCGGGCCTACTGAGAATCTCCATTCTTATAGCAGGTCATTCACACCGCGCAATGTTCATTTCTTAAGCAACACTACGACGCGAGATAATTGTAATGAAAAGGGCCGCAACCATCAATCGCTGGATTGGCAACTTAACAATCGACGAAGATTTACCCGAGACCTATACAGTGCTTGTGCTGACGTAGGTCCCTGCATGTCGGCTCTTCAGCCCTGCTAAGTCATGCTGGCGCGATCAAGCCTTCGTTTTCCATCGCCACCCTGCTCTTAGAAACGTCCGCTCCAGAGGCTATATTGCCCTCGACACCCAGGAAAGTTGTAGCGCCCATGCGAAGTGGTTCAGAACAGACGGCGGCAGAAATCGACAAGATCCCGAAGTCGGGCCATGCCTTTACCGACGGTCCAGAGCCAACCGGCGTTATTGCATCAACGGGGTCGCGCTGAGGCTCGGCGCCGACGAGCAGACCGGCAAGTCATAAGGCAAAACTTCCCCATATGGATGCCAAACTGAAAGACGCGCAAATCGCCGTGCCGCGTGCGGCGCGCCGGCCGCTTTCCACGATACATCACGGCATCGAGCGGGCGGACGATTACGCATGGCTTCGCGCTGCGAATTGGCAGGCAGTCATGCGCAATCCCGCCGTGCTCGACCCGGATATCCGGGCTCACCTCGAAGCCGAGAACGCCTACACGCAAGCAGCGATGGCCAATACGGAGATCCTGCAGGCCGCGCTGTTTGCCGAAATGAAGGGCCGCATCAAAGAGGACGATTCCACCGTCCCTGCCCCCGATGGAGCATTTGCCTATTACGCGCGCTTCGTCCCGGGCGGCGAACACCCGCTCTTCTGCCGCACGCCGCGCTCTGGCGGCGAGGAGAAAGTCCTCATCGACGGCAATGCGTTTGCCCGCGAGCACGCTTATTTCCGCATCGCCAACGTGTCGCATAGCCCCGACCACCGCTTCATCGCCTATGCAACGGATACCAAAGGCTCCGAGTTCTTTACGATTCACGTCTTCGAGGCCGAAACCGGCGCGCTGATCGGCGCCCCGATTATCAACAACAATGGCAGTTTCGAGTGGGCAGCCGACAGCCGGACGCTCCTCTATGTCTGGTTGGACGAGGAACACCGGCCTCGGCGCATCTTTGCCCACCAATTGGCAAGCGAAACCACCGACACGCTGATCTACGAGCAGCCGGACCCAGCCTTTTTCCTTGGCCTCGGCGCGACCCAGAGCCGCCGCTTCCTGCTGCTCAGCGTGCACGATCATGAGACCGCAGAGGTGAGCGTCGTCCACGCGAGCGATCCGCTGTCGCCGCCGCAGCTCGTTGCCCCGCGCGAGCCGGAGCACGACTATTCCGTGGAGCACCACGACGATCGGCTGATCATCCTGACCAACTCGAACGGCGCCGAGGATTACCGCATCGTCGAGGCGCCGGTTGAAACCGCCGGCCCCGAGCATTGGCGCGAGATCGAGCCGCACAGGCCAGGCCGCCTCATCCTCGATGTGGTGGCCTTCAAGGATCATCTCGTACGGATCGAGCGCGAGGACGGGCTGCCCCGCATCGTCATCCGCCGTTTTGCGGATGGCGAGGAGCACGCCATCGCTTTCGCTGAAGAGGCTTATTCGCTCGGCCTCTCTGCCGGCTTCGAACACGACACGAAGACGCTGCGCTCCACGTATTCCTCAATGACGACGCCAGCACAGGTGTTCGACTACGACATGGAGAGCCGGACGCGGACCTTGCGCAAGACGCAGGAGGTGCCGAGCGGTCACGACCCTTCGCTATACGTCACACGCCGGGTGATGGCCCCTGCCAAGGATGGTGAGACGGTGCCCATCTCACTGCTCTATCGCAAGACAACGCCGCTCGATGGAACCGCGCCGCTCCTGCTCTACGGCTATGGCGCTTACGGCATCGCCATCCCCGCCGGCTTTTCGACGAACGCACTCTCGCTCGTCGATCGCGGCTTCGTCTACGCCATCGCGCATGTGCGCGGCGGCAAGGACAAAGGCTATCGCTGGTACAAGGACGGCAAGCGCGAAAAGAAGGTCAACACCTTCGCGGACTTCATCGCGGCCGCCGAATTTCTGGCGGACCAGAGCTTTACCGCGCGCGGGCGGATCGTGGCGCAAGGTGGAAGCGCCGGCGGAATGCTGATGGGTGCTGTGGCAAACATGGCGCCGGAGCTTTTCCTCGGCATCATCGCCGAGGTCCCCTTTGTCGATGTGCTGACGACGATGCTCGATGCCACACTTCCTCTCACCCCGCCGGAATGGCCGGAATGGGGAAACCCGATCGAGGACGCCGCCGCCTATCGGACGATCGCCGCCTATTCGCCCTACGACAATGTGCGGGCACAAGACTACCCGAACATACTTGCGCTTGCCGGCCTCACCGATCCTCGTGTCACTTATTGGGAGCTGGCGAAATGGGTGGCGAAGCTCCGCGCCTTCAAGACCGACGACAACCTGCTGCTTCTGCGCACGAATATGGAGGCAGGACATGCCGGCGCTTCGGGGCGCTTCGAGCGTCTGAAGGAAATCGCGCTTGCCTACGCTTTTGCTTTGAAGATTGCTGGCCAGTCCGCCGACCATTCGGCTTAAGTTCCCTTCTCGTCATTCCGGCGAAAGCCGGAATCCAGTAGCCCCTGATGTCGGGCTCCAGCGAAATCCCATTTCCTCGTATTACTGGACCCCGGCTTCCGCCGGGGTGACACCCTCAGGCCATGAAAATCGCCACCTTTAACATCAACAACATCAATAAGCGGCTCGCGAACCTGCTCGATTGGCTACGCGAGGAAGCGCCCGACGTCGTGTGTCTGCAAGAGTTGAAGGCGGCGGACTCCGAGTTTCCCCAAAGCGCGCTCGAGAAGGCCGGGTATGGCGGGCTCTGGCGCGGCCAGAAATCCTGGAACGGCGTCGCCATCGTGGCCCGCGGTTGCGAGCCGATCATCACGCACACGTCCCTCCCCGGCGATCCGGCAGACGGCCAGAGGCGTTACCTCGAAGCCGCCGTCAACGGCGTCTTGATCACGAGCCTCTACGCGCCGAACGGCAATCCGCAGCCAGGCCCCAAATTCGACTACAAGCTCGCTTGGATGGAACGGCTGATCGCGCATGCCACCGAGCTTTACGCGCTCGACGCCCCTGTCGTGCTCGCCGGCGACTACAATGTCGTGCCCACCGACGCCGACATCTATCCCACGAGCTCCTATGCGAAGAACGCTCTCGTGCAGCCGCAGCCGCGTTCGCTTTTCCGCCGTTTACTCGATCAGGGCTGGATCGATGCCGTCCGCACGCTGCACCCCGATAAGCCCATGTACACCTTCTGGGATTACATGCGGAACCGCTGGCAGCGTGACGCTGGGCTCCGCCTCGACCATTTGCTGTTGAACCCGCCAGCCGCGAGGCGCCTCAAAGCGGCCGGTGTGGATCGCTGGCTGCGCGGCGAACCAAACGCCAGCGACCATGCGCCGGCCTGGATCGTGCTGCGCGACGCGCCTGCGCGGAAACAATCCCCTCGGCCTGCGAAGCCTGCCCGCGCCAAACCCTCACCGTCGACCGCTGCGCGCCGTATACAAAAAGAACCGCGGGCCCGCCGGCCGCTGCTTGTCATCGATGGCGATTCCTTCGCGCATCGCTCCTATCACGCGCTGCCGAAGACAATCCTTCGGCGCGGGCGAAAGCCAGCCGGCGCCATCCTTGGCTTCGCCAACATGCTGCTTCGCCTCTATCGCGCGGAGCAGCCGCGCGCGGTGCTGGTTGCTTGGGACACACTCGACTCTCCCACCTACCGGCATAACGCCCTTCCCGACTACCAAGGTGGACGCGAATTCGACGATGCGATTGTCGAGCAACTTGATGTGCTGCCGGAGTTTGTCGCCGCATGTGGGTTTCAGAACGCGAAGGTACCCGGCTATGAGGCTGACGACTTTGTCGCCTCCGCTGCTACCGCCGAAGAGCGGCGGAGCGGAACGGCGCTCGTTGCGAGCGGCGATCGCGACACGTTCCAGCTCGCTTCCGACCGCACCACCATCCTTTATCCAGTCCGTGCCGGCGAGATGGCGTGCATCACGCCGGCCGAGGTGCGAGCCCGCTACGGAGTCGATCCCGAACAGGTGCCGGACTTCATTGCGCTTCGAGGGGATGCCTCCGATAGGATCCCCGGCGCTCCCGGAGTCGGCCCGACCGGCGCGGCCACGCTGCTCGAGAAATATGGGAGCCTTGAAGCCGCTCTCCAGGCGGGGCGATTCCCCGCCATGGCGGAGAGTTTGCGGCTCTTCCGGGCGATCGCCACGATGGACAGAAAAGCCCCGCTCCCAAGCCTTCGCAATCAGAAGCCGACTTGGGAGAAAGCTGCCGCGCTCGCACGAGACTGGGATCTGAAGCAGCTCGCCAGCCGCTTAGAGCAACTCGCTGCCGGCGAGTGATAACACTCCTGCAGGGCAGCGACAGAGTTGCCCTTCCCCGCCGCTTCTGACCTAATCCTCGTCATGCTGATCGCGAGAGACAAGTCCCAACTCCTCATCGTCGATGTCCAAAACAAGCTTCTCCCGGCGATGGCGGAGCCCCAACGCGTGGTTGAGCGCTGTGTCCGCCTCGTCCGCGCCGCCCGCACGCTCGGCGTCCCCATCACCTTCTCCGAGCAATATCCGCAAGGACTCGGCCAGACGGTCGAGCCCCTCCGCACTGCGCTGGAGGACGGCGGGGCGGTCGTGTCCAAAGTCGAGTTCTCCTGCCTCAAATCGGATGAGTTGCGCGAGCGGCTGAACGACCTTCGCCGCGAGGGGCGGCCGCAAGTGGTGATCGGCGGCATCGAGGCGCATGTCTGCGTGGCGCAAAGCGCCATGGATCTTGAGGAGCAAGGCTTCGAAGCTTTCGTCGTTGCCGACGCCGTCGCCTCGCGCGCGAAGACAAGCCGCCGGCTTGCGCTCGCGCGCCTGCTGAATTCCGGCGTGGAGGTGGTCGACAGCGAGATGGTCCTGTTCGAGTGGCTTGGGAAGGCGGGCACTCCCGAGTTCAAGGCGCTCCAAGCCTTGGTGAAGTGACCGCTGCCACAATCGATCCTGAACGAATGCTGTACGCCGGGTTCAGATCGCGTTCAGCCAGGGGAGAGCAAGGTTAGGCTTCGTCAGTCCCTGCAACTGATGACCATTAGCGAACCTTCCTCGGCACTTGGCGCGGAGTTCAGGGGCTCCGCGCCACCCCCACATTCATCGCGATTTCATTTCGCCTTCATGCACGCTTCATGCACTCGTCATGGGATTTGCGCGAAGCTCGATTTGCACGCCTGAATTTCTTCCTGCTTACCGAGGCGCGGAGGCCAAAGGGCCTCCGCGCTTTTTTGCATCAGGCGCCGCGACCTTCCGCTTGCTTGCCGAAAACGGCCGGAACCTTTAGCTTCCCGGCGCACTTCCTAGGCTTTCCAGCCAAGAACGCGGAGAATGGCCGTGGCCTTCGACCTCATGAAGCTCCCCTACGCTTACGACGCGCTCCAGCCCTACATGTCGGCGGAGACGCTCGAATATCATCACGACAAGCACCACCAGGCTTATGTGGACATGCTCAACAAGCTCCTGCCCGGCTCCGGCTTCGAGGGCATGAGCCTCGAGGAAATCGTGAAGGCGAGCCATGGCAAGAACCAGGCCGTGTTCAACAATGCCGGGCAGGACTTCAACCACAACCATTTCTGGCCATGGATGAAGAAGGGCGGCGGCGGCAAGAAGCTCCCCGGCAAGCTTCAAGGGATGATCGACAAGGATCTCGGCGGCTTCGACAAATTCCGCAACGACTTCATCGAGGCCGGCAAGACCCAGTTCGGCTCGGGCTGGTGCTGGCTGGTGCTGAAGAACGGGAAGCTCGAAGTCGCAAAGACCCCGAACGGCGAGAACCCGCTCGTGCATGGCGGCTGGCCGCTGCTCGGCTGCGACGTCTGGGAGCACTCCTATTACATCGACTACCGCAACGCGCGGCCGAAATATCTCGAGGCGTGGTTCGACAACCTCGTGAACTGGGAACATGTCGAGGAGATGCTCGACAGCGCTCCAAAATAGAACTCCGCTTCTCTCAACCGACTTCGCTCTTAAGCGTTCGAGGCGGCCGGCGCTGGGTCCTTTACTCGGCGAAGGCTCCAGCCTTTGACGATGGCGTAGATCGCGGGAATCACGAGCAGGGTGAGCAGCGTCGATGAGGCCATGCCGCCGATCATCGGCACGGCGATGCGCTGCATCACCTCCGCGCCCGTCCCATGCGTCCACATGATGGGTAGGAGGCCGGCCATTATGGCGGCGACTGTCATCATCTTCGGCCGGACGCGCTCGACCGCACCCGACATGATGGCGCCATGCAGGTCCTGGCGCGTGAATGGGCGCCCCTCCGCCGCGCGCTGCTCCTTCAGTTCCGTCAATGCGCTGTCCAGATAGATCAGCATCACGACGCCCGTCTCGGCGGCGACACCGGCCAGCGCGATGAAGCCTACGGCGGCGGCCACGGACAGGTTGAAGTTGAGCCACCACATCAGCCAAAAGCCGCCGACAAGCGCAAACGGCACCGAGAGCATGACGATGAGGGTCTCGGTCACGCGCCGGAAGTTTAGGTAGAGCAAGAGGAAGATGATGAGCACGGTCAGCGGCACCACGATTTGGAGCCGCTGCTTGGCGCGCTGAAGATATTCGAACTGGCCGCTCCAGGTGACGTAGTATCCGGGCGGGAATTGGACTTGGCTCGCCACGGCCTTCTGAGCGTCAGCGACATAGCTGCCGATGTCCCGGTCGCGGAAATCGACAAAGATGTAGAGGACGAGCTGGGCGTCCTCGGTGCGAATGCTCGACGGGCCCTGCCCGCGAGTCACTTTGGCGATCTCGCCGAGCGGCACGGTTCCGCCGTCCGGAGTCGGGATCAGCACCTCCTTGGAAATCGACTCGGGATCGCTGCGGTAGTCTCGCGGGTAGCGGATACTGACAGTGTAGCGCTCACGGCCTTCTACCGTCGTTGTGACTGGCTCGGCACCGAGAGCAGTTGCGATCACGTCCTGCACATCTCCGAGCATCAGCCCGTAGCGGGCAAGCTGGGCGCGATCCGGATCGATGTTGAGGTAATAGCCGCCGATGGCGCGTTCGGCGTAGGCGCTCGTCGTGCCGGGGACGGTGCGGATCGCCGCCTCGATCTGCCGCGCGAGTTTCTCCATCTCGCCGAGGTCCTTGCCGAACACCTTGACGCCGACGGGTGTGCGGATGCCGGTCGACAGCATGTCGATTCGCGCTTTGATCGGCATGGTCCAAGCGTTGGACACACCCGGGAATTGCAGCGACTGATCCATCTCGGCGATCAACGTGTCGATGGTCATGCCGGCGCGCCACCCGCTCTCCGGTCTCAGATTGATGACCGTCTCGATCATCTCGGTCGGTGCCGGATCGGTCGCAGTGGCGGCGCGCCCGGCCTTCCCCCACACGGACTCGACTTCGGGGAAGCTCTTGATGATCTTGTTCTGGGTCTGCAGCAGCTCGGCGGCCTTGGTGACGGAAATCCCCGGCAAGGTAGTAGGCATGTAAAACAGCGTGCCCTCGTTGAGATTCGGCATGAACTCGGTGCCGAGCTTCGACGCCGGCCACAGGCTCACGCCGAGTGCAATCAGAGCCAGCAGAATGGTCGCGCCCTTGAAGCGCAGAGCGAGCCTGATGACCGGGCGGTAGATCCAAATGAGAAATCGGTTTACCGGGTTTTTGTGCTCGGGAAGGATCCGCCCGCGGATGAACAACACCATCAGTGCCGGAACGAGGAGAACCGAAAGCAGCGCCGCCGCGGCCATCGCAAAGGTCTTGGTATAGGCGAGCGGCTTGAACAGGCGGCCTTCCTGCGCCTCAAGCGCGAAGATCGGCAGGAAAGACACGGTGATGATGAGAAGGCTGAAGAAAAGCGCCGGCCCGACCTCGATCGCCGCCTCGACAATCACCTCGGCGCGTGGCTTGCCTGGCGGCGCGCGCTCGAGCCGCTTATGCGCGTTCTCGACCATGACGATGGCCGCATCCACCATGGCGCCGATTGCAATGGCGATGCCGCCGAGGCTCATGATGTTCGAGCTCAACCCCAGCAGCCACATGAGGATGTAGGCGATCAGTACGCCGAGCGGCAGGGTGATGATGGCGACCAGCGCACTCCTCGCATGCAAGAGAAAGATCACGCAGACAAGCGCGACGATCAGACTTTCTTCGATCAAGGTGCGCTTCAGCGTGTCGATGGCGCGGTAGATGAGATCGGACCGGTCGTAGACCGTCTCGATGCTCACCCCTTCGGGCAGGCTGGGAGCGACCGCGGCGATGCGGTCCTTCACGCCTTTGATCACGGACAACGCGTTTTCGCCGAAACGCTGGAGCGCGATGCCGGAGACGACTTCGCCCTCGCCGTTCAGCTCGGTGATGCCGCGCCGCTCGTCGGGCACGAGTTCAACGCGCGCCACGTCCTTGAGCAGCACGGGTACGCCGCCTTCGTTCTTGACGACGATCTGCTCGAGATCGGGAAGACCCTTGATGTAGCCGCGGCCGCGGATGGCGAATTCGGTCTCGGAGACCTCGACCGTGCGGCCGCCGACATCCATGTTGCTCTGGCGGATAAGGTCCTTGATGCGGGAGAGCGGGATGTTCAGCGCCTGGAGGCGCCGCGGATCCACGACGACGCTATATTGCTTCACGAAGCCGCCGACGCTCGCGATCTCCGCCACGCCTGGTGCGCTGACGAGACCGTAGCGAACGTACCAGTCCTGAATTGTTCGGAGCTCGGCGAGGCTCCGCTGCGCGCCGCGCACGACATATTGATAGACCCAGCCAACGCCGGTCGCGTCAGGTCCGAGCGTTGGCGTGACGCCAGACGGGAGGCGCCGCGCCGCGGCGCTCAGATACTCGAGCACGCGCGAGCGCGCCCAATAGATGTCGGTGCCTTCTTCGAAGATCACATAGACGAAGGAGACGCCGAAGAACGAGAACCCCCGCACCACTCGCGAGTTCGGCACGGTGAGCATCGCCGTTGCGAGCGGATAGGTGACCTGATCCTCGACGACCTGCGGCGCCTGTCCCGGATACTCGGTATAGACGATCACCTGCACGTCGGAGAGATCGGGGATGGCGTCGAGCGGCACACGCGACACCGCATAGATGCCGGCAAAGGTCACGAAGATCGTTGCAACGCCGACCAGGAACACGTTCCTGGCGGACCAGCGGATGACGGCGGCGATCATGGCGTGGCGCTCGCCTGATCCTGGCCAAAGCCTTGGAGTGCTGCCTTGAGATTGCTTTCCGCATCGATAAGGAAATTCGCGGAAGTGACCACCTCCTCGCCTTTCCTCAAACCTTGAGTCACCTCAGTGTAATCCCCGCCGCGGCGGCCGAGCTTCACCTCGCGCGGCTCGAAGCGGCCGTCGCCTTTCGCAACCAGCACCACCTGCCGAGTGCCGCTGTCGATCACCGCGCTGTCCGGAACCGCGACGACAGCTTCGTCCGTGCGAGGATGCGGGAGCACATCCGCATACATGCCAGGCCGCATCTTTCCATCGGGGTTCGGCATCTCGATGCGAACCGAGACGGTGCGCGTTTCAGGCTTCATCAACTCCGGATAGATGAACGTCACCTCGCCTTCCTGCGCTTCGCTGGGAAAGGCCCTGAGCGTGACCGTTGCGGGCATCCCGAGCGTAACCGCAGCGATATCGGCTTCGGCGATGTCGGCGATCACCCAGACGCGGGAATGGTCGGCAATACGAAACAGCTCGTCACCCGCGGCCACCCGCTGGCCCTGGATGGCACGCTTCTCGATGACATCACCCGTTGCGGGCGACGGCCAGTCGATCGTCCGCGGGTTACTCATCGATTTGCGGACCTCTTCGATGCGGCTCTCGGGCACGTCGAGATTGCGCAGACGCTGCATCGCCCCATCCAGCGCCTCGGTTGACCTCGTGTTCCTGTCCTCCGCTCGGACCGCGACGAGAAGATCGGCCTGGGCAAGCTGGATTTGCGGGCTGTAGAAGCGGAAGAGCGGCTCGCCCTTACCGACATGCTGTCCGGTCTTGTTGACGAACAGCTCCTCGATGTAACCGTCGGAGCGGACTGTCACGGCCCAGAGGCGCGACTCATCGTGCCGGACCGTGCCGGCGCCACGAACGGCCCGTGAGACTGTGCGTTTCTCCACGGGTTCTGTGCGAACGCCAGTGCGTTGAATCTTGTCGAGGCTGACCTTGACGGTTGAACCGCTCTGCTTCTCGTCGGCATAGACGGGGATGTAGTCCATCCCCATCGAGTCCTTCTTTGGAACCGGCGACGTGTCGGGATGGCCCATGGGATTGCGGTAATAGAGAATTTTCCGCCCCGGCTTCGGAGCGTCACCACTGGTGACCGCACGCACCTCATCGAAGAGGGAAGAGAGCCTCGGCCAATCGTCATGGCTGGCGACGAATGCACGTCCTTCCTCGAGGAGCGGCGTGAGTCTCGGCCACTCGTCGCGGAGGTAGGCGGCACCCGTCCCCGCCGCGATTCCGAGGATGGGAATGATCGCGTATTGCAGGCGCCGCATGGCGCGCCTCCTTTGACCACTTGCTGGCAGGCAGGCCGAGCCGCGAAGCGGCTCACGCCAAAAGTTGCCGCCGCCGAACTTTGGCTTCGGCGCAGCGCAACAGCATCAGTGAGGGATTAGAGGCGCGGAGGGGGAAGCGGCGGATTGTCAGGAGGTGAAGTGAAATCCGTCGAGATGACGGCCGTCTTCGCAAGCGCGGGTTTCACCGGCTTGACAGCCGCAGGCGCCGCGATGGCGCCAGGGAGGCTCGAACATTTCAGCACGCAGGCCGCGCTCGAGCCGCAGTCATCGGCCTTCTTCTCGCAAGGCCCACGCTCATGGCAGCAATCGATGTCGGCGGCGGCCGCGGTTTGCTGCGGCAGAGCATGCGCCGTCCCCCTCGCCAGCGGAAATGCCGCGATCGAAAGCGCTATCAAGGCGACGAGGATGGCCCGGCCGAAGTGCATCGCTTGATTATGGGCCCCACCGGTCCGGGGTCAAGCCGCGTGCGACATCAATGGCTAACGATCCCGTGAAGCGCGCGCCGCTAGCTGGTGCCGAAACCGCCTCAGCCACGCCGCCGGACGCCACCGAGAACCCCGCGACGGATCTCGCGCTCCAGCATGCGGGTAGCTGCAGGCACCACGGTTCGCACGACCTGCTTCCCAAGCGTCATCCAAAAGCCGTCGCTGCGCGAGCCGCCGGAGCCTTTCTTCTTCTCCACTGTGGCCTCCTGCTCTTCGGTCGCCTGCGTCTCCACCCGTTCTTCGGTCCGCTTCTTCAATAATTCATAAGCAGACTCGCGATCCTCGAGCTCGTCATACTCGCCGGCGACGGGGCTGTCCTCGATCACGGCCTTGCGCTCGGATTCCGTGATGGGTCCGACTCGGGAATTCGGAGGCTTGATTAAGGTCTGCTCGACCATGGTCGGCTGGCCCTTTTGGTCGAGCGTCGAGACGAGCGCC
>WUUC01206056.1_pt1 | contig 34023 bp, 1 predicted proteins | sample 6278441 | NCBI WGS metagenome assembly WUUC01 (sample SAMN13675441, study PRJNA597444) | soil metagenome | isolation source: soil | place: USA: Washington | collected 2017-10
ACTTCCAAGCGGAGTCTTCCGGCGACAGGGCTGCCCACCGAGAGATCATGCTGCCCACTGTAACGCGCCAGAAGGGCCTGAAATCCAGCGAGCAGTACCATGAAGAGCGTTGCCCCTTCGCGCCGGCTCAAGGTCTGGGCCAAGAGCAGGAGCTCATCCGGCAGCCGCACCTGCCTCGTGGAGCCGCGGATGCTCTGGACAGCCGGGCGGGGCCGATCCGTGGGGAGGTCAAGGTGTGGCGGCGAGCCAGCAAGCTGCCGTCTCCAAAAAGAGATCTCGCTTTCCAGGACTTCACTCTTCAGGCAGGTGTTTTGCCATACCGCAAAATCTGCATACTGCACCGGCAACTCCGACAAAGGAGAGCGCCTGCCTTCAGAGAAGGCGGTGTAGAGTGCCGCCACCTCCCGGATCAGAATGCCCAGGGACCAACCGTCGCTGACGATGTGATGCATGGTCAACGCGGCAACGTGATCCTCGTTGGTCATCCGCAGCAGCAAGCCGCGCAGGAGCGGCCCGCGTTCGAGATCGAATGGGATGCCGGTCTCTTCGAGAGTCAGGGTGCGGGTCAAATCCTCGCGCCGGCTCTCCGGCAACCCCGACAGATCGACGAGAGGTAGGGCGAAAGTCGCCCTCGGCCGGATTACCTGGACCGGTGTGCCGTCCAGGGTAGTAAAGACAGTGCGTAACACCTCATGCCTGCGCACAATCTCACCAAGACAGGAGGTCAGTGCATCCGCGCGGAGTGGGCCTTCAATGCGCAGCACCACCGGCAAGTTGTAAAGCCGACTCCCTGGTTCGAGCTGGTCGATGAGCCAGAGGCGCTGTTGGGCAAAAGACAGGGGCAGGCCACCCGACCGCGACTCGGGAGAGAGGGCAACAAGGGGTGGGGCCAACAGGTCCGCGCCGGACCGGATGGCTGCTTCCACCTGGGCGACCAGATCCGCCAGCTGCTGCGCCTCGAACAGATCGCGCAGCGGTATCTCAACGCCGAATGCGGTACGCAGACGCGACAAGACCTGGGTTGCCAATAGAGAGTGGCCGCCCAAATCGAAGAAATTGTCGGCCAACCCCACCCTCTCATGCCCGAGGAGCTCGGCCCAGATGCCGGCGATGACCTCCGCGACCAGTGTTCGTGGTGCCTGATAGCCTTCTTCGGCACCCTGCCATTCCGGGGCGGGCAGGGCTTTGCGGTCCACCTTGCGGTTGGGGCTCAAAGGCAGCTCCGGAAGCGCCATGAAGGCAGTGGGTACCATGTAGTCCGGCAGCCGCTCGCGCAAAGAGCGGCGTAGATCCTCAACCGCGGCCTCGCCAACCACGTAGGCCACCAGGCGAGGATCGCCATGCGCATCCTGGCGCGCCACGACAACGGCCTCGTGGACTCCGGAGAGCCCGAGAAGGGCCTCCTCGATCTCTCCCGGCTCGATGCGGAAGCCGCGGATCTTGACCTGATCATCGAAGCGGCCCAGGAACTCCAGGTCTCCATTGGCGAGGAGCCGCGCCTTGTCGCCGGTCCGATAGAGGCGGGCTCCGGGTTCGCTTCCGAATGGATTGGGGACGAATTTCTGCGCAGTAAGATCGGGGCGCCTCAAATAGCCGCGTGCAAGGCAGGCGCCACCAATGTACAGCTCGCCAGGAACCCCAAGGGGGGCCGGCAGCAGGCCAGGTCCGAGGACGTAAATCGAGGAGTTCCAGATGGGTCTGCCGATCGGCGGATATGCCATCCACTCCTCCGGGTCCTGCAGAAGAGTGTAGGCGGTGGCCACGTGAGTCTCGGATGGCCCATAGTGATTGTGAAAGACGCATCCTGGGAGGCGTCGAAGCAGAGCCGCCATGGCCTGATTCGTCTGCAGCCGCTCGCCGGTCGTGGTGATCTCCCGAAGGGGAGGCAGCTCCTGGCCGCCCGCAAAGAGCTCCGCAAGCTGTTGCAGAACAACGACCGGCAAGATGGCTTTCTCGATTCGCTGCTCCATGAGGATCCGGGCCAATGCCGGCATGTCGTAGCGCAGGTCCTCCGGCACCACCACCAGGGTCCCGCCAGAGGCCCAGCAGGCGAACATCTCGTAGAAGCTGACATCGAAGCTGAGCGAGGCAAACTGCAGGGTCGGAACACCACCCAGGCAGGCCGCCAGATGCCAGTCGATCAGGTTGCGCAGAGTCCCGTGGGAAAGTGCCACTCCCTTGGGACGACCGGTTGAGCCCGAGGTGAAGATCACATAGGCGAGGTTCTGGGGCTGGGGCGAGGGCCCACTCAGGAGGATGGGGCCAGCAGGGACTGCCCCGTCGTCGTCATCGAGCAGAACGATCTCGGCCTCTCTCATGGGCAGCCGGTCCCGCAGATGCTTTTGGGTCACCAGGACGGGTGAGCCGGTGTCGGCGAGCATGAATGCCAAGCGTTCCGCGGGGTAGTTGGGGTCCAGCGGCACATAGGCACCGCCAGCCTGAAGGATGCCCAGCACGCCGGCGATCATGTCCACTGAGCGCTCGGCCATGAGGGCGACCAGGATGTCGGGACCGACGCCGAGCCGGCGAAGGCGCTCCGCGACGAAACCGGCACGGGCAGCCAGTCCCGAGTAGGTCAGCATCTCGGTCCCAAAGACCACGGCGGCAGCCTCGGGTGTCCGGCGCACTTGCTTCGCGAACAGCTGCTGCACACAGTCGCCGTCTGCCAACGCCGTGCGTGTATCGTTCCATTCAATGAGGATCTGGTCGTGCTCGGCCGGACTCAGCAGCGCCAGTTCCGTGACGCGTTGATCGGGTGCTGTTGAGGCCGCTTCAAGCAATCGCCCAAAGTGGCCGATGAGACGATCGATCGTCGTGCGGTCGAACAGGTCGGACGCGTGTTCGACAGCACCGGCGAGACCGCCTTTCTGCCTCTCGAGACCGAGCGTCAGATCGAACTTCGCTGTGTTTCCGGGCGTGGCCGTGGCCCTCAGACGCAGGCTCGGGATCTCTGGGACCTCGATGGGGTTGTTCTGCAGTACCAGCAGAGCTTGAAACAAAGGAGTGTGGGCAAGGCTTCTCTCGGGCGCGAGCTCCTGGACCAGTTTTTCGAACGGTACGTCTTGGTGCGCCTGGGCAGCGAGCGTGGTATGCCGTACTCTGCCGAGCAGCTCACGGAATGAGGGAGGTCCCGACAGATCGGTGCGGATAACCAAGGTATTGACGAAGAAGCCGATTAGATTCTCGACCTCCAGATGGTGGCGTCCGGCGATCGGCGTCCCCACCGCGAGATCCTCCTGTCCGCTGTACCGCGCCAGAAGCGCCTGGAAACCGGCAAGCAGGACCATGAAGAGCGTCGCCCCCTCGCGCAGGCCCAGCTCCTCGATTTGGTCTGTGAGCGTCGCCGACAGCCGGATGGGAGAGGAGGCGCCGCGGAAACTCTGCGCCGCCGGTCGGGTACGATCCGTGGGGAGCTCAAGGAGGGGAGCCAGGCCCGCGAGCTGCTGGCGCCAGAATGCGATTTCGGCCTCCAGGATCTCGCCGCGCAGCCACGAGCTCTGCCAGACGGAGAAGTCGGCGTACTGCACCTCAAGGTCGGGGAGCGGCGAGGGCCTGTTCTCGGTAAACGCCGCGTAAAGACCGGTGATCTCGCGGACCAGGATCCCGATGGACCAGCCATCGCTGACGATATGGTGCATGGTCAGCGCGACAACATGGTCCCTTTCGGCCAACCGCACCAGCATGCCGCGGAGCAGTGGACCGTGTCCGAGATCGAATGGACGACTCGCCTCTTCAGTGGTCAGGGTGAACGCCTGCGCCTCGCGGCAGCTGTCCGGCAGCTCCGAAAGGTCCACGATCGGGAGCTCGAAAGGCTCCGGCGGCTGGATGACCTGCACCGGAGTCCCCTCCGGAGAGGAGAAGACTGTGCGCAAGGTCTCGTGCCGGCGCACGATTTCTCCGACACAGAGCTTCAGCACCGCGGGCTCCAGCGGACCTTCAATGTGGAGCGCCACTGGAACGTTGTAAAGAGGGCTGCCCGGTTCGAGCTGATCAATAAACCAGAGCCGCTGTTGGGCGAACGAGAGGGGCACGGGGCCCTCCCGAGGCACGGGCACGAGAGGCGGAACAAGCCGATCTGCACCGGCCCGCCGAGCGGCCACGATCCGAGCGGCGAGGTCCGCCAGAACCGGAGCCTCGAAGAGATCGCGTAGCGGCAGCTCGATACCGAAGGCGCCGCGCAAGCGAGACATCGCCTGCGTAGCGAGCAGCGAGTGGCCACCCAACTCAAAAAAGTGATCGGTGGCCCCGACCCGCCCAACCCCGAGCACCTGGCTCCAGATCGCGGCAAGCGTCTCCTCGATCAATCCCCGCGGCGCAAGATGGCCCGCTGCCGTGCGAATCTGCTCCGGAGCCGGCAAGGCCTTGCGGTCCACCTTGCCGTTCGAGGTGAGGGGCAGCGCGCCAAGAGGTACGAAGGCGGAGGGCACCATGTGCTCCGGCAGCCGCTCTCGCAGGCCGGAGCGCAGGGCTCCCACCTCGATCTCGCCGGTCACGTAGGCCACCAGCCGCCGGTCGCGGGGAGTGTCCTCCCGTACGGCGACGGCCGCTTCGCGAACGCCGGGCAACGCGAGGAGCGCCGCCTCGATTTCGCCGAGCTCGACACGGAAGCCGCGGATCTTGACCTGGTGATCGAGCCTCCCCAGGAACTCCAGGTTGCCATCTGGCCGGTAACGAGCCCGGTCCCCTGTGTGGTAGAGGCGGGAGCCTGGGGCTCCCCAGGGATCGGGGAGGAACTTGCCGGCGGTCAGCTCCGGCTCGCGGATATAGCCGTCGGCCAAACAGCCGCCTCCGATATAGAGGTCCCCCGGGACACCCACCGGGCAGAGAGAGAGCTGGGCGTCGAGGACGTGGTAATGCGCGTTCTCAATCGGCCGGCCGTAAGGGATGCTCGTCCAGGCCGGATCGACGACGTCGATCGGGAAGACGTTGGACCAGACCGTAGCCTCGGTGGCGCCTCCCAGGGAGATGACCTCGGCGCCGGGGAACCGTTCGCGGAGACGGTCGGGGAGGGTTACCGGGATCCAGTCACCGCTCAGGAAGACGAGGCGCAGGGCTGGGCTGGCCTGCGGGTTCGTACCGGGGAGGAACGGCACGATCTGTTCCAAGGCCGCGGGGGCCGAGTCCCAGAAGGTGATGGGCTCCTCAGCCAGTGCCTTCAGGAGGCGCTCCGGGTCGCGGATCTCCTCTTCGCTGGCAATACGAATCGAGCCACCGGCTCCCAGCAGGCCGAAGACGTCGAAGACTGACAGGTCAAAGGAGAGGGAAGTGACGAAGAGCACCCGATCCTCGGGAGAGAAGGCGAAGGTCCGGTGGGCCCAGCGGAGCAGGTTGACCACCGGGCGGTGACGGACCATCACTCCTTTGGGCGTGCCGGTTGAGCCCGAGGTGAAGATGACGTAAGCCAGGTTGTCCGGCGTGGCCCGCGGGCGCAGCGGAGAAGGATCGGAGCCCTCCAGCCCGATGCGATCCAGGCAGATTACATCGGACAACAAGGGCAGGTTGCCGAGGTGCGCCGACTCGGTGAGCACGCATGAGATGTCCAGGGCCTCGAGAATCCAGTGCAAACGCGCGGCGGGATGTCCGATCTCCAGCGGCACGTAGGCAGCGCCCGCCTTGAGAACGGCCAACAAGGCGGGGATCATGCCAATCGAGCGGCGCAGGTGGATACCCACCAGCGACCCCGGGCCGATACCGACCCCGGCCAGGTGGTGGGCCAGGCGGTTGGCCCGTTCTTCGAGCTCCCGGTAGGTCATCGCCTCGCGACCCTGGATCGTGGCCACTGAATCAGGGGTGCGGCATGCCCAGGCCTCGAACAACTCGTGAAGCAGGGTGCTCTCTTCGCGGGCCGACAGGGTGTCGTTCCACTCCACCAGCACCTGGTGGCGCTCGGCCTCCGGCAGGAGCGGCAATTCCTGGATGGAGCGGAGGGGCTCCGCCGCGATTCCCTCGAGCAGCGTCGTGAGTTGCACCAGCAGGCGGGCGACCGTCGTCGGGTCGAAGATGTCAGAGTCGTACTCGAGCCCGCCCGCGACGCCCTCACCGGTCTCGACGAGCATCAGATTGAGGTCGAATTTAGAGGTGGGGCTGTCGAGCTCCAGCGGGCGCAGCAAAAGGCCGGGAAGATTCGCCGCCTGCTCGGTCCCATTCTGGAAAGCGAGCATTACCTGGAACAGCGGAGAGTGGCTCAGGTTTCGCTCCGGCTGGAGTGCCTCGACAAGCTTCTCGAAGGGGACCTCCTGGTGTGCCTGGGCGGCGAGGGCCGTCTCGCGCACTCGCGCCAGCAGCGCGTCGACGCGGGGTCGGCCCGACAAGTCCGCGCGGTGCACCAGGGTGTTCACGAACAGGCCGATCAAAGGCTCGGTCTCCACCTGGCCCCGTCCCGCCACGGGCGCTCCGATGCAGAAGTCCTCCTGCTCGGTGATGCGGAAGAGCAGGGCCTCCAGCCCGGCGAGCAGGACCATGAAGAAGGTCGCCCCTTCCCGCCGCGCCAAGCAGCGGAGCCGCTCTGGAAGTTCTGCGCGAAGCGCGAAGGAGACCCGGGCTCCCCGGAAAGCTTGCAGCGCCGGGCGTGGCCGGTCGGTGGGGAGAGCCAGCACGGGTGGTGCTCCCTCGAGCTGTCGGCGCCAGAAGGCGAGCTGGTTCTCCAGGAGCTCACCGTGCAGCCAGCCCTGCTGCCAGAGGGCGTAGTCGGCATACTGAACAGGCAACGGGGAGAGCGGCGAGCCCATCCCCCGCTCCGGCGCCTCGAGCAAGGCGGCGACCTCGCGCATCAGGACGCCGAGAGACCAGCCGTCGCTGACGATGTGGTGGGCGGCCAAGAGGAACGCGTGCTCGTCCTCCGCGAGACGCAGCAACAGCGTACGCAACAACAGCGGGCGCGAGAGATCGAACGGGCGCCATGCCTCCCGGTTGGCAAGGCGCCGCGCTTCGCCCTCGCGCCGGGAAGCCGGCAGCGCGACGAGATCGATCCGTGGGACTTTCCACGGTTGTGGCGGCGCGATCCGTTGGACCGGCATCCCTTCGCGCTCGAAGAATGAGGTCCGCAGGATCTCGTGGCGGCGGACCACCTCGCTGAGGGCCTCCTCGAGGCAGGCGTGGTCGAGCGCTCCGGTGAGCGCGAAGAAGAGCGGGATGTTGTACGCCGCGCTGTCAGGTTCCAAGCGGGCCAGGAACCAGAGCCGGAGTTGGGCGAACGAGAGAGGCGGATCTCCTTCTCGAGGCTGCGGTGCAAGGCGGGGCACGGCGGCTCCGGCGGCGCTCGCGGCGGCGATCTCCGGTGCCAGAGCCGCGATTGTTCGCAGCTCGAAGAGGCGCCGCAAGGGAATCTCCACGCCGAAAGACCGGCGGATGCGCGAGATCACTCGCGTCGCCAGGAGCGAATGGCCCCCGAGATTGAAAAAATCATCCTGGACGCCGACGCTTGGAAGACCGAGCAGCTCGGCCCAGAGGCCGGCGAGGATCTCCTCGACCGCTGTACGCGGAGCCACGTAGCACTCTCCGAAGCTCTGCCACTCCGGAGCGGGCAAGACCTTGCGGTCGACCTTGCCGTTCGGAGTGCGCGGCAGCGCCGCCAGCCTCACGAAGGCGGCCGGGACCATGAAGGTCGGTAATCGTTCTTCCAGTGACCGGCGTAGCGCCCCGGTCGTGCCATCCTCGGTTTCGCCAACCACATAGGCGACCAGCCGCCACTCGGCGGCAGCCTCCTGTCGCGCCACCACCACGGCCTCGAGGATTCCGGGGAGCACCTCCAGTGCTGCCTCGATTTCTCCCAGCTCGATCCGGAAACCCCGAATCTTGACCTGGTGGTCGACGCGTCCGAGGAAATCCACGGTGCCGTCGTTCCGATGTGCGGCCAGGTCGCCGGTGCGATAGAGCCGCGCTCCAGGCTCTCCGAAGAAGGGATCGGGCAGGAAGCGTTCAGCCGTGAGGTCCGGGCGGTCGAGGTAGCCGCGCGCCAGCGCCTCGCCGCCGATCCAGATCTCGCCGTGCACACCGGCGGGCACCGGCTCCAGGCCTCGATCAAGCAGGTGGAGGTGGACATGGGCGATCGGACGGCCGATGGGAACCATCGACGAGCGGGATGCCTTCAGCTTGCTGGCGCTGCTCCAGACGGTCCCTTCGGTGGGGCCATACTCGTTGACCAGCGAGACTGTGGGGAGACGTTCCACATGCTGTGCGACAAGGCCAACCGGGCAGGCCTCCCCCGCCACGATGACGGTCTCTAGCGAGGAGAGCTGACCAGGGGCAGCCTGCTCCAGGATCAGGCTGTGGAGCGAGGGGAGACAGAGCAGGTGGGAGGCCTGGTGGCGCTCCAGCGTATGGAGGAAGTGAGGCAGATCGAGCCTGGACTGCTCCCGGTTCAGCGCCAGAGTCCCGCCGTCCCAGAGAGTCCAGAAGAGACCGGCCACGCTGCTGTCGAACGCGAAGGAGGAAGCGTGCATATACGCCTTCACCGGCTCGCCATAGAAGGCTTGGCGGGCACTGGTGGAGCGGACGAGAGCATGGTGGGTCACCACCACGCCCTTGGGCCGGCCGGTGGAACCCGAGGTGTAGATGATGTACGCCGGATTCTCTGGCAGCGTCACCGCGGCGACCTGACCCTCATCCTCCGAGAGAAGGCCGGGCTCCTCCGCGCCGAGCAGCACCGTCCTGGCTCTGGAGCCGGCGACCAGGCCAGCGGTGTGCTCCTGGCAGACCAGAACCGGCGCGCCGCAGTCCGCCAGGATCTGATCCAGGCGTTCCCGCGGGTACTCGGGGTCGAGAGGAACATAGGCTCCGCCCGCCTTGAGGATCCCCAAAGCGCCTACGACAAAGTCCCCGGACCGGTCAGCGCATACCCCCACGGGTACTTCGGGGCCCACCCCGAGGCGGCGTAGCCGGTACGCGAGCCGATTCGAGCGGCGCTCCAGCTCACCGTAGCTCATCTCGCTCCCTTCCCAAGCCACGGCGATCGCCTGGGGGGAACGCGCGGCGGCGGCAGATACAGGCCCATGCGCCAGGATTCCGGACGGGATTGCGCGCTCCGTGTCGTTCCACTCTCGCAGGATCTGCTGCCGCTCCGATTCTGCGAGCAGCGGCAGATCCAAGAGCCGTTGATCCGGAGCAGCCAAGGCCTTGGAGAGCAGCCGTTCGAACCGGAGGATCAGGCGGTCTATGGTGGTTCCGTCGAACAGATTCGTGGAGTACTCGACCATGCCGGCCAGGCCGCCGTCCCGCTCTCCGAGGCTGAGGGTGAGGTCGAATTTCGCGGTCCTGCCGGATCCTCCCAGTGGCCGCAGGCGCAGGTTGCGAATCTCCAGATCCTCAATGGGAGCGTTCTGCAGGACCAGCATCACCTGGAACAGGGGGGCATGGGCAAGGCTCCGCTCCGGAGCGAGCTCCTGGACCAGTCTCTCGAACGGCACGTCCTGGTGCAGATGGGCAGACAGAGCAGTGGTCCGGGCTCGGTTGAGCAGCTCTCTGAACGTCGGCTCGCCCGAGAGGTCGCCGCGCAGGACGAGCGTGTTGACGAAGAACCCGATGAGCCCTTCGACCTCCACCTGGTTGCGTCCGGCAACCGGGGTTCCCACGGCGAGGTCTTCCTGCCCGCTGGAGCGGGAGAGGAGAGCCTGGAATCCGGCCAGAAGCACCATGAAGGGGGTCACTCCTGCGCGCCGGCTCAAGTCTTGGAGCTGCCAGACAAGCACTGACGGAAGGCGCAGGGGCCGCATCGCTCCGCGGAAGCTCTGCACCGCGGGCCGGGGCCGGTCCGTGGGGAGCTCGAGGAGCGGCGGAAGGCCTGCGAGCTGTCGGCGCCACCAGGCGATCTCGCCCTCCAGAACCTCGCCCCGCAGCCAGGAGCGCTGCCACACTGAGAAATCTGCGTACTGCACCGGCAGCTCGGGAAGCGGTGAGGGTCTGCCCTCGGCGAACGCCGCGTAGAGGGCCCCGACCTCGTGGGTCAGAAGCCCCATGGACCAGCCGTCTCCGACAATGTGATGCAGAGTCAGCGCGGCGACGTGATCCTCGTCTGCCAGGCGCAACAGCAGACCTCGCAGCAAGGGACCACGGGCAAGATCGAACGGCCGGAGCGCTTCCTCGCCGGCCATGGAGATGGCCTCGCCGTGAGGATTCGGAAGTCCCGACAGGTCGATGACCGGCAGCTCGAGCTGGACCTCTGGCCGGATGACCTGGACAGGCGAGCCGTCCGTCACCGCGAAGACCGTGCGCAGCACCTCATGGCGGCGGACGATCTCTCGGAGGCAGCGCGTCAGCACACCGGAGCACAGCGGTCCTTCGACCCGCAGTGCAACCGGAAGGTTGTAGACCGAGCTGCCCGGCTCGAGTTGATCGATGAGCCAGAGGCGCTGCTGGGCGAATGACAGGGGTAGAGGGCCCTCACGTAAGGCTGGAGGGAGAGGGGCCAGGGGCGGAGTAGATCGGCCGCCCCCGACCGACCGCCCCGCCGCCTCGACTCGAAGGGCAAGGTCCGCCAGCACCGGCGCCTCGAAGAGCTCACGCAGGGGCAGCTCGACCCCGAAGGCGGCCCGCAGGCGCGACATCACCTGTGTCGCCAACAGCGAATGGCCGCCCAGATCGAAGAAGTGGTCGGCGGCCCCGACGCGTTGGAGACCGAGCAGCTCGGCCCAGAGGCCAGCCAGAACCTCTTCAACCGGTGTCCGCGGCGCCCGATACGACTCTTCGGGAGACTGCTGCTCCGGTGCCGGCAGAGCCTTTCGGTCCACCTTGCCATTGGCGGTCAGCGGGAGTGCGGCCAGGATCACGAAGGACGAGGGCAGCATGTGCTCCGGCAGTTGCTCCCGCAGACCTGCGCGCAGAGTACCGGGCTCGAGCTCGCCGGTCACGTAGGCCACCAGCCGCCGTACGCCGGGGATATCTTCCCGCACCGCGACAACCGCCTCGCGGACACCGGAAAGAGTGAGGAGCGCCGCTTCGATTTCCCCGAGCTCGATCCGGAAACCGCGAATCTTGACCTGATGATCGAGGCGCCCGAGGAATTCCAGGTTGCCGTCCAGCCGGTAGCGCGCCCGGTCTCCGGTACGGTAGAGGCGGGCGCCCCGGCGTCCCCACGGATCGGGGAGGAACTTGCCCGCTGTCAGCTCGGGCTCTCGGGCATAGCCGTCGGCAAGGCAGGCGCCCCCGATATAGAGATCCCCGGGGACACCTGTCGGGCAAGGTTCGAGATGCGCGTCAAGGACGTGATAGAGGGCGTTCTCGATGGGCCGTCCGTATGGAATGCTGGTCCAGCCCGGGTCGACCTCCCTGATGGGGAAGACATTGGACCAGACGGCGGCCTCGGTGGCACCGCCCAGAGAGACGACCTGGGCGCCGGGGAACCGCTCCCGAACGCGGTCGGGAAGGGTCACCGGAATCCAGTCGCCGCTCAGGAAGACGAGACGCAGAGCCGGGTGCGCCTCCGAGTCCAGGCCGGAGAGGAACGGGACCGTCTGTTCCAAGGCCGCCGGGGCCGAGTCCCAGAAGGTTATGGGCTCCTCGGCCAATACGTTCAACAGACGCTCCGGATCTCGGATCTCCTCCTCTGTGGCAATGCGGACCGAGCCGCCAGCCCCCAGCAGGCCAAAGACGTCGAAGACTGAAAGGTCGAAGGCAAGTGAGGCGACGCAGAGCACTCTGTCTCTGGGAGAGAAAGCGAAGGTCCGGTAGGCCCAGTGGAACAGGTTGACCACTGGTCGATGGCGGACCATCACCCCTTTGGGCGAGCCGGTCGAGCCCGAGGTGAAGATGATGTAGGCAAGATCCTCCGGCGTGGCCCTCCGAGGTGAAGTCAGGGGTTCGAAGCCTTCCAGATCGAGCGCATCCAGGCAGAGCACGTGGGGGAGTGCGGGCAGGCTGGCGAGCTGCGCCTGCTCGGTCAGCACACACGAGACGTCCAACGCGTCCAGGATCCAACGCAGGCGCGCGGGAGGATGACCCACCTCCAGCGGCACATACGCGGCGCCCGCCTTGAGCACGGCGAGAAGGGCCGGAAAGATTGAAAGTCCGCGGCGCAGATGGATACCCACCAGCGCGCCTGGGCCGATGCCGAGACCCACCAGACAGCGCGCCAGTCGATTGGCCTGGTCTTCCAACTCGCCGTAGGTCAGCGCTGCGCTGCCACAGACTGCGGCGACCGCGTCGGGGGTGAGCTCGGCCCAGGCCTCGAACAGCTCGTGGATCAGGCGGTTCTCTCCGCGCTCCGCGACGGTGTCGTTCCACTCCACCAGAACCTGGTGGCGCTCACCCGCAGAGAGCAGTGGCATCTCCGAAACGACTCTCTCTGGCGCCGCCAGGACCGCGGCGAGCAGCCGCTCGTAGTGGAGGAGCAGGCGGTCGACGGTCGTGTTGTCGAAGAGGTCGGTGGCGTGCTCTACGATCCCCCCGACCCGACCGTCGCGCTCCACAAGGTTGAGCGTCAGATCGAACTTCGCCGTGGTCCCGACGGCGCTCACGGGCCGCAGGCGCAGGTTACCGATTTCCCGGACCTCGGAGGGAGCGTTCTGCAGCGCGAGAACCACCTGGAAAAGGGGCGCCTGAGCAAGGCTCCGCTCCGGCGCCAGCTCCTGGATCAATCTCTCAAACGGCACATCCTGGTGCGCGTGGGCGGACAGTACGTTCTCGCGGACTCGGCCGAGCAGCTCCCGGAACGTAGGCGCACCAGAAAGATCTCCACGCAGCACCAGAGCGTTGACGAAGAACCCGATCAGCTCCTCGGTCTCCACCCGATTCCGTCCAGCCACCGGGGTCCCGACGGCAAAATCCTCCTGACCGCTGTAGCGCGCCAGCAGCGCCTGGAACCCGGCGAGGAGCACCATGAACATCGTTGCCCCCTCGCGCCGGCCCAGTGCCTGTAGCCGCCGGGTGAGCCCGTCCGGCAGACGCAGCGGACGGGAGACACCCCGGAAGCTCTGCGCTGCGGGACGCGGGCGGTCGGAAGGGAGTGCGAGGAGAGGCGGCAGGCCCGCAAGCTGATCGCGCCAGAAGGCGATCTCGCTCTCCAGGATTTCCCCCTGGAGCCAGGAGCTCTGCCAAATTGCGAAGTCCGCGTATTGCACCGGCAGCTCGAGGAGAGGCGAGGGCCTGCCTTCCGCGAATGCCGCATAGAGGGTCCCGATCTCGCCAACCAGGAGCCCCATCGACCATCCATCGCCGGCGATGTGATGCAGGGTGAGCACCGCGACGCAGTCGTTCCCGGAGAGCCGCAGCAGAACCACGCGCAGCAGTGGCCCATGGGCGAGATCGAACGGACGGGCGGCCTCGTTCCCTGCAAGCCGGAGGGCCTGCGCCTCACGGCGGCCCTCCGGCAGGCTCGATAGATCCACCACGGGGAAGCCGAAGGGGGCTGCCGGTCGGATCACCTGAACCGCAGAGCCGTCCTGCGCCGCGAAGACCGTGCGCAGGGCCTCGTGGCGGCGCACGATCTCCGACAGGCAGAGCGCCAGGACGTCTGGGTCCAGCGGCCCCTCGACCCGCAATACCATCGGGATGTTGTAGAGCGGGCTTCCCGGTTCGAGCTGGTCGATGAACCAGAGCCGCTGCTGCGCGAAAGAGAGGGGCAGGGGTCCCTCGCGGGGGATCGGGACTAGAGGGGGAGCCTGAAGACTCGTGGCGTCCCTTCGTGCCGCCTCGATCCGAGTGGCGAGATCCGCCAGCACCGGGGCCTCAAACAAGGTGCGCAGCGGCATCTCGACACCGAAGGCACGGCGCAGGCGTGACATTACCTGGGTGGCCACCAAGGAGTGGCCGCCTAGCGCGAAGAAATTGTCAGCCGCTCCAACTCTCTCGCGGCCGAGCACCTCCTCCCAGATCCCGGCGAGGACCTCTTCGACCGGTGTCCGCGGCGCCAGGAAAGCCTCTTCAGGGTGCTGCCATTCCGGCGCCGGCAGGGCCTTGCGGTCCAGCTTCCGGTTCGGCGTCAGCGGCAGCTCATCGAGCAGCGTGAAGGTGGCCGGGACCATCGAGTCCGGCAGCCGCTCGCGCAGGAATGTACGTAGCTCCCGCTCTCCGGGCGAAGCTCCGGAGGCGGGCACGACGTAGGCGGCAAGGTAACGCTCGTCCTCACCGTCTTGGCGCGCGATGACAACCGCCTCGCGTACCCCCGGGAAGCCGCCAAGCACCGATTCAATCTCCCCCGGTTCGATGCGGAAGCCACGGATCTTGATCTGCGTGTCAGCGCGCCCGGCGAAGACCACCTCGCCGTTCGGCAGATATCGCCCGAGGTCGCCGGTGCGATAGCAGCCGGCGACGAAGCGCTCGGCAGTGAGCTGCGGGTCGCCGAGGTAGCCGAGGGCGATGTGCGGGCTGCGCATCCAGATTTCGCCCAGCTCTCCAAGACCGGCGAGATCGCCGGACGGGTTGAGGACCAGGATCTGGACGTCCGGGATGCCGCGGCCCAGGGGGAGGATCTCCCGGTCGCGCTGCATTCCTGCCCGTGGAGGTGGGATGGTATCCCCTCTCCCGGCCGGGGCCACGTAGTAGCCGACGGCCCGCTGGGTTTCAGTCGAGCCGTAGTAGTTGACACAGGTGACCCCGGGGGCGAGGCGCCGCAGGCGTGCCACATCGCGGCGGGTGAGGATGTCTCCCACCAGGAAGGCCCAGCGTAGAGAGGGAGCTTCGATCGCGGGAGTGTCCGGGTCTTCGGTGGTGAGCACCTGAGCCAGAGCGGGCGTGAGATGGGCGACGGTCACCCTGGCGGCACGCATCCAGGCGGCGAGGCGGCCGGGCTCGTCCATGGTCTCCGGATCAGGGATCATCACCGCAGCCCCGGTCTGGAGAGGGGTAAAGAGGTCGCGGTGCAGAGGATCGTGAGCCAAGCCGGAGAGCATGCTGTAGCGGTCGCCGGCCGTCAGCCCAAAGTGAGAGCACTGCCACGGAATGAAGTGCGACAGCGACCCGTGGCGGCCGAGGACTCCCTTGGGGATACCCGTCGAGCCGGAGGTGAACGCCACATAAGCGATGCCGTCCGGCCCGACCTCCGCGGCAAGCGGAGCCGCAGTGATGCTCGCCAGGAAGGCGGGGTCTTCGGCCCGGGCCGGCAGCGTCAGTCGACAGACGCCGAGGGCCTCGAGAGAGCTCTCGATTTCCGTTGGCACGGGACCCGCGGCGGTCAGCTGAAGCCAGGCAGCCGGCCGGGCGATTTCCAGCATCTGCGCCTGGCGCGGCGCCGGGTAGCGTGGATCGAGCATCAGGAAGGCGGCCCCAGCCTTGAGGACCCCGAGGACGCCCCAGACCAGTGGTGCACTCCGGTGCGCCCAGAAGGCCACCACGTTCCCGGGACCGACGCCGTTCGCCTGGAGGAAAGAGGCGAGACGGCTCGACCGCTCATGCAACTCGGCGTAGGTCCAGGACTCCGCCGGATCGGCCACGGCAAGGGCTCCGGGTGTCTGGCTGGCGTGCCGCGCGAAGACCTCGTGGACCGCGCCTTCCCAGGCGACCGAAAGATCCGCGGCCGGATCAGGCAGGATGGCCCGGGCCGCGGCGGTGACCAGCGAGTGGGTGCCAATGGGCGCATCGGTCCTCTCGAGGGCTTGATCGAGGAGCCTTTCGAGCTGGGCGAGGAGGTCCACCATGCGCCCGGCGTCGAACAGGTCCGCGTTGTAGACCAGCTCGATGCGCACCCCGTCGGCCTTCTCGCTGACGTAGAAGGTCATGTCGAGCTTGGAGAGCGGCGTCTCCGTGGTCGAGCCCGCCAGCGTGAGTCCCGGCAGGCGCAGCTCCGTGGCGGGCAGATTGAGGAGATTGACCATCACCTGGAAGAGCGGCGTCCGCGAGAGGTCGCGCTGCTGGGGCAGGCTGGCGAGAATCGCTTCGAAGGGGACATCCTGGTGTGAAGAGGCTCCCAGGGTAACCTCCCGCACTCGCGCCACCAGCTCGCGGAAACCCGGATTTCCGCCGAGGTCGGTTCGCAGGACCAAAGTGTTGAGGAAGCAGCCGATCAGCTCCTCGGTCTCCACCGCGCGGCGGCCGGCCACCGGAGCGCCGACCAGGATGTCGTCCTGGCCGCTCTGGCGGTGAAGCAGGGCCTGAATGGCAGCGAGGAGCGTCATGAATCGCGTAGCGCCCTGCGCCCGGCCGAATGCGGACATTCGGGCAGCGAGGCCGGGGGAGAGGATTCGGGTGCACTGCCGGCCGCGATAGGTCTGCACGGGTGGGCGAGTGCGGTCGGTGGGCAACTCCAGCGGCGCGATCTCGCCGCCCAGCCGCTCCAGCCACCACGCGAGCTCGGCCTGGCCCGAGGCCGCGACCACCTCGCGCTGCCAGACCGTAAAATCCGCGTACTGGACCCGCAGCTCAGGGAGCGGTGAACCGCTGTAGAGCGCTCCGGCCTCGCGGATGAGGAGGGGGAGTGACCAGCCGTCGCAGATCACGTGGTGGAGGACGACCAGCAGGCGGTGGTGGTCCCGATCCAGCCGCAGGAGCTGAGCGTCGAGCAGCGGACCGCGGGCCAGGTTGAATCGGAGCAGGGCGTGCTCTCCGGCCAATCGCTCCGCCTCGGCGCGGCGGAGGTCCGGAGGCAGCTCGAGGAGATCGAGCACCGGCAGCCCGACCTCCATCGCCGGCAGGATCTGTTGGCGCGGTTGCCCGTCCACCACGCGGAAGACCGTGCGCAGCACCTCGTGACGACCGACCACACCGCCCAGCGCGGCTGTGAGAGCCGCGGCATCGAGCCTGCCGGTCAGCTCGACCGCCCCCGGTATGTTGAAGGCTGGAGAGCCCGGCTCGAGCTGGTCGAGGAACCAGAGACGCTCCTGGGCGAAGGACAGGGGGGGATCCCAGGCATGCTGCACTGGCAGGAGCGGCGGAGGTGGAAGGGCCTCGCCGCTGCGACGCGCCGCCTCGATCCGGATAGCGAGGTCCGCTGGCGTTGGTGCTTCGAAAAGCTCGCGTAGCGGGATCTCGACACCAAAGGCGTCCCTCAGACGAGAGATCGCCTGTGTCGCCAGCAGCGAATGGCCGCCCAGCTCGAAGAAATGGTCGGCCGCCCCGACCCGTTCCATGCCGAGCAACTCGGCCCAGATCCCCGCGAGGATCTCCTCGGCTGGCGTGCGCGGCGCCACGTAGCGATCCGCGATGCCTGGCTGTTCCGGAGCCGGCAGGGCCTTGCGGTCCACCTTGCCATTGGACGTGAGGGGCAACGCCGTCAGGATCACAAACGCGGCAGGCACCATGTGCTCCGGCAGCCGCTCCCGCAATGCGGGGCGCAGGGCGCCGAGCTCGCCGTCACCGGTCACATAGGCCACGAGCCGCCGGTCGCCGGGAGCGTCCTCCCGTACAGCCACAGCTGCTTCGCGAACGCCAGGCAAGGCGAGGAGCGCCGCCTCGATCTCACCGAGCTCAATACGGAAGCCACGGATCTTGACCTGGTGGTCGAGTCTCCCGAGGAACTCCAGGTTCCCGTCCGACCGATAGCGCGCCCGGTCACCGGTACGGTAGAGGCGGCCTCCTGGAGCCATGCTCCAGGGATCGGGGAGGAACTTGCCGGCTGTCAGCCGCGGCTCCTGGACATAGCCGTCGGCCAAGCAATCTCCGCCGATATAAAGATCCCCTGGGACACCCACCGGGCAAGGGGTGAAGCTCTGGTCGAGCACGTGGTAGCGCGCGTTCTCGATCGGTCGCCCATATGGAATGCTGGTCCAGGCCGGATCGACCGTCCCGACGGGGAAGACATTGGACCAGATCGTGGCCTCGGTGGCACCGCCCAGAGAGATGACTCGGGCTCCGAGGAACCGCTCGCGGACTCGGTCTGGGAGCGTGACCGGGATCCAGTCGCCGCTCAGGAAAACGAGGCGCAGGACCGGACGCACCTGCGGAGCCAGGCCAGCGAGAAACGGCACGATCTGCTCCAGAGCCGCGGGAGCCGAGTCCCAGAAGGTGATGGGCTCCTCGGCCAAAGCCTTCAATAGACGCTCTGGGTCCCGGATCTCCTCCTCTGTGGCAATGTGGACCGAGCCGCCGGCGCCCAGCAGGCCGAAAATGTCGAAGACCGACAGGTCGAAAGATAGCGAGGTGACGAAGAGCACCCGATCTTCTGGGGAGAACGCAAAGGTACGGTGTGCCCAGCGGAGCAGGTTGACCACCGGGCGGTGACGGACCATCACTCCTTTGGGCGTGCCGGTCGAGCCCGAGGTGAAGATGATGTAGGCGAGATCGTCCGGCGTCGATCTCCGGGTTGGCGCAGTCGGCTCGCCTACTGCCAAACCGATCCGGTCCAGACAGATCACATGAGGCAGTGCCGGCAAGCTGCCAATGTGCGCCTCTTCGGTCAATACGCAAGAGATGTCCAGCGCCTCCAGAATCCAGCGTAGGCGCGCCGGGGGATGGCTGATCTCCAGCGGCACGTAGGCGGCGCCTGCTTCGAGGACGGCGAGCAGAGCCGGGAGCATCGGAAGTCCGCGGCGGAGATGGATTCCTACCAAGGTCCCGGGGCCGACACCGAGCCTGATCAAGCGGTTGGCCAGGCGGTGTGCTCGCTCCGCCAGCTCGCGATAGGTCATCGACTCGCCGCCACAGACGGCGGCTGTCGCCTCAGGGGTGCGGCAGGCCCAGCTTTCGAACATCTCGTGGATCAGCACACCGTCTTCGGAGGTCACCGAGGTGTCATTCCACTCCAGAAGCACCTGGTGGCGTTCGGCGTCCGGCAGGAGTGGCAGCTCGTTGATGGGGCGGAGGGGGTCTGCGACCACCCCCTCGAGAAGCGTCCGGAGCTGCTCGAGCAGGCGGACGGCGGTCGACCTGTCGAAGAGCCCGGTGTCGAATTCGAGAGCGCCCGCCACCTCCTCACCGTTTTCGTGGAGGATCAGGTTGAGGTCGAGCTTGGAGCTTTCGCTGTCGAGGTCGAGCGGACGCAGCGACAGACCGGGCAGGCGCGCGGCTCTCCAGGAAGCTTGCTGGAAGGCGAGCATCACCTGGAAAACCGGTGCGTGACTCAGGTTCCGCTCCGGCTGCAGCACCTCAACGAGCTTCTCGAAAGGCATCTCCTGATGCGACCAGGCGGCAAGCGCCGTCTCGCGCACCCGGGCCAGCAGCGCGTCAAACCGAGGCGCTCCCGCCAGGTCTGCGCGATGCGCCAGGGTATTCACGAAAAGTCCGATCAGCGGCTCGGTCTCCAGCCGGCTTCGTCCTGCCACGGGCGAGCCGACGCAGAAGTCTTCCTGTCCGGTGCAGCGGAAAAGCAAGGCCTCCATTACGGCGAGCAGAACCATGAAAAGCGTGCTCCCCTCCCGCTGCGCCAAGCGGCGGAGGCTCTCCAGCAGGTCAGCGGAGAGCGCGTATGGGACCAAGGCGCCGCGGAAGGACTGGATCACGGGCCGCGGATGATCCGTGGGGAGATCCAAGATGGGAGGAACATCACGGAGCTGCCCTCGCCAGTAGGCGAGCTCGCGTTCCAGCGGCTCGCCCAAAAGCCAGTCGTGCTGCCAAAGCGCGTAATCGGCATACTGGACCGGCAACTCCGGCAGAGGAGAGCCTTCAAGGAGAGCGGCGATCTCGCGGATCAGGATACCCATCGACCAGCCGTCGCTGACAGTGTGGTGAGCGGCCAGGAGGAAGGCATGTTCGTCCGCGTCCAGCCGCAGCAGCAGGGTGCGCAGCAGAGGCTGGCGCGCGAGGTCGAAGGGACGCCAGGCCTCCTGGTGAGCGAGTCGCCGCGCTTCGGCCGCGCGCCGGGCCGCGGGCACCGCCCGAAGGTCGACCAACGGAAGGTTCCAGGGCCAGGGTGGCGCGATCCGCTGGACGGGAACCCCGTCCAGCTCAAGGAACGAGGTGCGCAGGATCTCGTGGCGACGGACGACCTCGCCGAACGCGGTCTCCAGGCGCAGGCGGTCGAGCGTTCCCTTCAAGCTGAAGAAGCTGGGAACGTTGTAGGCCGCGCTGCCGGGTTTCAACTGGGCCAGGAACCAGAGTCGGAGCTGAGCAAAGGAGAGGGGCGGATCTCCCTTCCGTGACCTGGGCGTGAGGGTCGGCGCCGCGATGGTTTCCGAAGCGATCTCCGGGGCAAGGGCCTCGATCGTCCGCAGCTCGAACAGGCGCCGCAGCGGGATCTCGGCTCCGAAGATCCGGCGGATGCGCGAGGTCACCTGCGCAGCGAGGAGCGAGTGGCCCCCCAGAGCGAAGAAATCATCGTCGATGCCGACGGCGGGGACGCCGAGAAGCTCGATCCAGATGTCGGCGAGGGCCGCCTCAACCGCCGTCCGCGGCGCCCGGTAGCTCCCCTCGTTCCGCCTCGGCTCCAGAGCCGGCAATGCCTTTCGGTCCAGCTTGCCATTGGGCGTGCGGGGAAGCGCGTCAAGAACCACGAAGGCAGTCGGCACCATATAGTCTGGTAGCCGCTCGCCCAGAGCGTGCCGGAGCACCTCCACCGTGACCTCACCTGTAACGTATGCGACCAGCCGCTCGTCCCGGACAGCCACGGCTGCCTCGTCGACGCCGGCCAAGGACAGTGCCGCCTCGATCTCTCCCAGCTCGATGCGGAATCCGCGAATCTTTACTTGATGATCAGCGCGGCCGAGGAACTCGAGCTCTCCGGTGGCCGTCCACCGCACGAGGTCGCCGGTCCGGTACAACCGGGCGCCGGGCTCGACGGCAAACGGGTTTGGAAGGAAGCGCTCCGCGGTTAGATCCGGACGGTTCAGATAGCCTCGCGCCAGGCCGGCGCCGCCGAGGTACAGCTCCCCAGGGACGCCCACCGGTACCGGCTCCAGGCTGTCCAGCACGCAGACCTGCGTGGCCGCGACCGGCCGACCGATCGTAGGCGCCGTGGAACTGTCGCGCTCCACCAGAGTGAAGGTCGAGTAGGTGGTGTCCTCAGACGGGCCGTAGAGATTCCAGACGTGCTTGGCCGTCCCGGTTGCGTAGATCTGATCGGCAAGGGAGCGCGACAACGGCTCTCCGGCCATGTTGACGGTGCGCACGGATGGAGAGAGGCTTCCGGCGCGGACCAGCTCGGCCATGGCCGAGGGGACGGTGTTGACCAGGGTCACGCGCGTGGAGGCCGGCAGCCCGGGCAGCTCCAAGGCATCTTGCGCCAGGATCACCGCTCCCCCCCAGGCGAGCGGGACGAAGATCTCGAAAACCGAGAGGTCAAAGCTCAGCGCGGTGGAAGCGAGCACGCCCGCCAGCTCCTCCGGCCGGTACACCGTGCCTGCCCATCGCACCAGCTCCACGGCGCTCCGATGGGTGACAGCCACCCCCTTCGGGGTTCCGGTCGAGCCGGAGGTGAAGAGGACATACGCGAGGTTCTCGGGGCTGGGGGTTCCCCCTTTCCCAGGTGGGTGTGAGTGGGGGAGGGCAAGAGGGACTGGAAGTGAGGGGCCAACCACGAAACAGACACGTGCTTCGGCGATCACGGCTTCACGGCGTGCCTGCGGAAGCCGCAGGTCGAGCGGCAGGTAGGCGGCTCCCGTCTTGAGGATGGCGAGCAGCGCAACCACCATCTCGGCAGAGCGCTCCAACTGGACGCCGACCACCACCTCCAGGCCCGCGCCGCAACGGCGGAGATCGTCCGCCAGGAGGTCGGCAGCCTGGTCGAGCTCGCGATAGAGGACCTCGCGCGTTCCATCGACCAGCGCCACCGCGTCCGGGGTCCTCCGGGCCTGCGCCTCGAACAGCTCGTGCAGGCAGCCACGGGCCTCCGGCAAGCCTCCCGTGTCATTCCATTCGGCCAGAACCTGCGCGCGCTCGGCGGGATTCAGGAGCGGCAACGCGGAAACCAGGGTGTCCGGCGCGGTGGCCGCCGCGGCAAGCAACCGTTCGAAATGCCCGAGCAGGCGGTCGATGGTCGTGCCGTCGAACAGGTCGGCGGCATGCTCGGCGATGCCGGCCAGGGAGCCGTCTTGCTCCTCCAGGCTGAGCAGGAGATCGAACCGCGCGGTCGGGGCGGCCACGCGCACCGGCCGCAGGCGCAGGCCTGGGATCTCCAGACGGGCGGTTGGAGCATTCTGGAGTGCGAGCATCGCCTGGAACAGCGGCGCATGCGCGAGACTTCTCTCCGGCGCCAGCTCCTGGACGAGCTTTTCGAATGGCACATCCTGGTGCGCGTGGGCGGCCAGCACAGTCTCGCGGACCCGGCCGAGCATCTCCTTGAACGTGGGCTCCCCGTCCAACCTGCCGCGGAATACCAGCGTATTGACGAAGAATCCGATGAGCCCCTCGACCTCCACCCGGTTGCGCCCGGCGACCGGAGCGCCGACGGCGAGGTCGCGCTGTCCGCCATGTCGTGACAAGAGGGTCTGGAACCCGGCCAGAAGGACCATGAAGAGCGTCGCTCCCTCACGCCGGCTCAGAGCCTGGATCTGCCGGGTCAGCCCTGCGGGCAGTTGCACCGGCCGGGTGGCGCCACGGAAGCTCTGCGCCGCAGGCCGTGGATGGTCGGTGGGGAGCTCGAGGAGCGGCGGCAGCCCCGCAAGTTGTCGGCGCCACCAGGAGACCTCACTCTCCAGCCTCTGGCCCTGCAACCAGGAGCGCTGCCACACCGCAAAGTCCGCATACTGCACCGGCAACTCCGGCAGGGGGGAAGAGCGTCCCGCGGCGAGCTCCGGATAAAGAGCGGCCACCTCGCTGATCAGGATACCCATGGACCAGCCGTCGCTGACAATGTGGTGCAGGGTGACGGCGAGGTAATGGTCCTCGAGGGTCAGGCGCAGCAGCAAGCCGCGCAGCAGCGGACCCTGGGCGAGATCGAACGGCAGGCCGGCCTCCTCTCTTGCGAGGGCGAGGGCCGCTGCCTCGCGGCGGTCTTCTGACAGCCCGGACAGGTCCACCACGGCCAGCCCGAAGGATGCCGACCGGATCGTCTGCACCGCCTGACCTTCCCTCTCGGGGAAGACCGTGCGCAGAGCCTCGTGCCGGCGTACGATTTCCGCGAGACAACGCGCCAGCACTTCAGAATCCAGCGGCCCTTCGACGCGTAGCGCCGCCGGCATGTTGTAGACGGGGCTGCCAGGCTCGAGGCGGTCGAGAAACCAGAGGCGTTGCTGGCTGAAGGAAAGGGGCAAATCTCCCTCTCGCAGCCCTGGTATCAGGGGGACCAGAGGCGGTGTGAGCCAGCCCGTATCCGACCGTCGCGTTGTCTCGATTCGAGCAGCCAAATCAGCCAGGACCGGGGCTTCAAACAGGTCGCGTAGCGGCAACTCGACCCCGAAGGAGTCCCGAAGGCGTGACATCACCCGCATCGCCATCAGCGAGTGGCCGCCCAGATGGAAAAAATGATCGTCCGCTCCCACACGTTCGAGGCCGAGGAGATCGGCCCAGATGCCGGCGAGCACCTCTTCAGCCGGTGTTCGCAGGGCGTGATGGCTCCCGGCGGTGCCCTGCGGCTCAGGAGCGGGCAGGGCCTTCCGATCAACTTTGTGGTTCGGCGTGAGGGGGAGAGCGGCGAGCTTGATAAAGGTCGCCGGCACCATGATCGCCGGCAGCCGCTCGTGCAACTTTCGCCGCAGGTCCTCGCCCGTGGCATCACCAACCACATAGGCGATCAAGCCTTCGGAGCGATCCTCCCGAGCCACGACGACCGCCTCGCGCACGCCGGGCAGCGCTGCCAGTGCCGCCTCGACCTCCGCCGGCTCGATCCGCACACCGCGCACTTTGACCTGCTGGTCCAGGCGACCGAGGAATTCGAGGCTGCCATCGGGCAGGCGCCGCACGCGATCACCGCTGCGGTAAAATCGCTCACCGCAACGCCGAACGTATTTCTCCGCGGTCAGCTCCTCGCGACCCAGATAGCCACGGGTGACTCCCGCGCCTCCGATCCACAGCTCGCCCGGACTTCCCGGCGGCAGAAGGCCGCCGTCTGAGCTGCAGACGTGGAGCACGGCGCCCGCGAGCGGCCGTCCGAGCAGGGATCGGGCCGGCGCAGGAGGCGCCGGCACCGGGTGCGCAGAGCAGAGGATGGTCCCTTCAGTCGGTCCGTAAAGCACCCAGATCCGGGCGGCCGGGAAGGTTTCCCGCAGGTCTTCGAGCAGCTCGGCCGGCACCACGTCGCCGCCGACGAAAACCCGACTCATCCGTGACACGGCGGGAGCCGCCACGCCGCGCCGCCGGAGCGACTCTACGATCTGCCGCATCAGCGCCGGAACGGCGTGAAGGCAGGTCAGCTCCCCCAGCCCATCGACAAGGCGCTCCACGTCGAGCATCGGCCGCAGCGGGAAGAGCACGGCCGTGCCGCCGGTAAGGAGCGGGGACAGCAGCTCGAAGAGAGAAATGTCGAACGTGGAGAGCGCCAGGCACGGCATCCGGTCGCCTTCCCCGAAACCAAACAGCGCGCAAGTCGCTCCCAGCGTCGCCGCCAACATCCCGTGCTCCACCTGTACCGCCTTGGGCCGCCCCGTCGTCCCTGAGGTGTAGATCAAGTAGGCGAGGCGCGCGCGGTCGGAAACGTCGGGAAGAAGAGTGGTTGCCGCTTCAGCTCCGAGGAGAGAGGTCGAGGGGAAGGGCTCCTCCAGCACGACCACCTTCCCGCCATACGCCGGTAACCCCGAGAGGAGCCGCTCTTGCGTCACGAGCACCTTGACCGCCGCGTCATCGATCAGGAAGGCCAGCCGCTCCGGCGGATGCGCCGGGTCCAAAGCCAACAGTGCGCCACCGGCCTTGAAGATCCCCAAGACCGCAACGGCCAGTTCCAGGGTCTGCTCGACGCACAGGGCCACGGGCATCTCTGGTGCCACTCCGACTTCGCGCAAGCGCCAGGCCAGAAGGTCTGCCCGGCGGTCGAGCTCGCCATAGGTCAGTCCCTCCGGTTGATTGTCGGCGAGTGCCACAGCCATCGAATCCGGCGTGCGGCGTGCCTGTGCCTCGAACAGCTCCACCACCCCCGGCGCCGCCGGCACGGCCGTGTCGTTCCACTCAGTCCAGAGTTGATGACGTTCGCTCTCGGAGAGCAGGGGTAACTCGCCAAGCCGGCTCTCAGGGGTCGCCTCCGCCATGCCCGAGAGAAGAGTGGCAAGATGGTGGAGCCATCGATGAGCCGCGGTCTCCTCAATGCGGGCTCGGTCGGCCGTCAGACGCAGAGAGATCCGGTCGCCTCCCAGGAGGGCCAGGGTCACCGGATAGTGGGTCGCCTCGAAGCTGCGCAGGTCGTTCATGCGCAGTCCGCCGGCATCAGCGGCAGGGTAGTTCTCGAAGACGTGGAGCGTCTCAAAGAGCGGCGTGCCGGAAGGGACGTCGCTCCAGCGCTGGATCCGGGAGAGCGGGGTGTGCTCGAAGTCGTTCAAGGCCAGCCGGCGTTCCTGGACCTTGCACAGCCAGGGGACGAGCAGCTCGCTGCTGTGCACCCAGGCCCGCACCGGCAGGGTGTTGATGAACAGGCCGATCATGGCCTCGGCGTTGGGCAAGGAGGCAGGACGGCCGGAGACGACACTGCCGAATACCACGTCCTCCTCACCACTGAAACGCCCAAGGAGCACCGCCCACGCGCCGAGGGTGACGGTCTGGAGGGTCAGCCGGTGACGCGCCGCCAGTGCCTGAAGACCCGCCGTGACCGCGCGGGAGAGCGCGATCTCGTGCTCGACATACCCGGAGCCCTTGCCGTGCTCCAAGTGCAAAGGCGTTGGGGCGGTGAAGCCCGCGAGCTCCTGGCGCCAGAACGGCTCGGCCCGCGAGAGGTCTTGCCGGAGCAGCCAGGCGATGTAGTCGCCAAAACTCCTGACTGGTGGCAGGGCTGATTCCCGCCCTTCCTGGAGAACCCCCCAGACCGCTCCCAGCTCGTGGACCAGGAGCTGCACCGACCAGCCGTCCAGCAGCAGGTGATGGAAGGTCCACAGGAAGGCGATCCCTCGGTCGAGCCGGATCAGGGAGAAACGCAGCAACGGCGCCTCGCCCTGGAGCAGGGGAAGCTGCCGATCGAGAAGGCGCTGCTCTTCGAAAAGGCGTTGTTGTTCGGCCATGGGGAGGCCACGCCCGTCCAGCTCCCTCCAGGGGAGAGGAACGCTCCGGCGGACTCCCTGCAGCGGCTCGTCGAGCCCGTCCCAGAGGAAGGCGGTGCGCAGGATCGCGTGACGCTCCGCCAGCGTCTCCCAGGACTGCCGGAATCGTCGTAGATCGAGGTCCGCCGGAAGTGTGCAGGAAATCTGGTTGACATAGACACCGGAGCCGGCCGCCATTCGACCGTGGAGCAGAAGCCCCTCCTGGAGCGGTGAGAGGGGATAGACCTGGTCGAATCCTTGGAGGGAGAGGCGCCGGGCCCGGGCATGCAGGATCAGCTCCCGCAACGCGCCGGCATAGGCGGTGGCCAGGAGCTCGGCCGTTTCCCTGCGATGCACGCGGGAGCCGTAGGCCAGGTGGACGCGGAGCTGCCCGCCGATGACACTGCCGCCGATCTCCAGCAGGTGGGGGCGGTGGGAGCGCGGGCCGCGGGTGGAACCCGTCGGAGCCGGGGCCGCCCGGAAGAGACCGCTGGAGCTCCCGTCGAGCTGGCCGAGATAGTTGAAGCTGATCTCGGCGGCGGTGTCCGCACCCGACACTCCAAGTCCGGTGCGCAGCCTCTCGCGAGCCTGGATCAGGGCCTGACCCGGACCGGCATCGCCTGCCTCCAGGAGGACCGAGCGGATGGTGGTGAACCATCCCACCGTGCGTGAGAGATCGACATCGTCACCCAAGGAGTTGCGGCCGTGCCCTTCGAGGTCCACCCGCAGGTGCGGCGAGCCGGTCCAGCCGGACAGAGCCCGTACCAGCGCACTGAGCAGCGCCTCATCGATCCGGTTGTGGTAGACCGCAGGCACAGTCTGGAGGAGATCCAAAGTCTCTTCTGCGGTGAGCTCGAGGGAGACCGTGGCCTCGTCGCGCACGGTGTTGTCGATCTGCCCGGGGAAATCGACCGGCAGACGGGGAGCCGGGGCCTGTTCGCGGATCGGTTCCTCTGGCGTGGCGTGCTCGTTGAGGCGAAGGGCCCACTGGCGGTATGAGGTCGTCTTGGGGGGTAAGCCGGCTTGGCGGTATGCGCTCTCCAGATCCTCCAGCAACACGCGCCAGGAGACGGCGTCCACCACCAGGTGGTGGGCGACCCAGAGCAGCCTTCCCGACGCCTTCGCTTCTTCGAACAGCACGAGGCGGGTGAGAGGCCCGGAAGACAGATCGAAGCCGGCCTGGAGGGTCACCGCGGCGAGCTCGCCGGCCTCGGCGCGAAGCGGCTCCGACAGGCCCGAGAGATCGATGCGGTGGAACGGAGTCATCGGCTCGGCCGCAGCATTCTCCTGCCGCCAGCCGTCCGCTGTGCGATGGAACCGCAGGCGCAGGGCATCGTGGTGCGCCACCACATCGGCCAAAGCGCGCTCCAGGAGCTCAGGGGCGAGGGGATCCAGGGGATCCAGGGGATCCAGCAGCAGAGCTTGGTTGAAATGGTGGAGATCGGCGAACCCTTGCGCGAAGAACCAGCGCTGGATCGGGGTCAGGGGTACGTCGCCTTCCACCGGTTCCTGCTCGGACTGAAGAGCACGGAGACGATCGTTGACCCCCGCATGGCGGGCGAGCTCGGCCACTGTCTGGTGCTCAAAGATCTGCCGAACCGTGAGGAGCAGGCCGGCTCGGCGTGCGCGGGAGACGATCTGGAGTGAAATGATCGAGTCGCCGCCGAGCTCGAAGAAGTTATCGTGCACTCCCACCCGGGGGAGACGCAGGACCTGCGCCCACAGGGTGGCCAGAACCTCCTCCTCGCGGGTACGCGGCGCCACGAGCTCGCGCTCCGGCCGCACGTCCGGAGCCGGCAGGGCGGCACGGTCCACTTTGCCGCTCGATGTGCGAGGGAGCGCCGCAAGGATCACGAAATTGGCCGGCACCATGTAGGCGGGCAGCCTCTCGCGCAACGCCTGGCGCAGCTCGTCGGCTGCAGCGTCGCCCACTACATAAGCGACCAGACGCAGGGCGCCGGGCTCTTCCGTGAAGCGGTCCTCACAGACGGTCACGGCCGCCTCGCGGACCCCGGCCAACGCAAGGAGCACAGCCTCGATCTCCCCCAGCTCGATGCGGAAGCCGCGGACCTTGACCTGGTGGTCGATGCGACCGAGGAAGTCGAGCTCGCCCGTGGCCGTCCACCGCACCAGGTCACCCGTGCGGTAGAGGCGGGCACCGGGCTCCTCCGCGAACGGATCGGGAAGGAAGTGCTCGGCCGTCAAGTCCGGCCGATGCAGGTATCCCCGCGCCAAGCCCGCGCCGCCGAGGAACAGCTCACCCGGTACCCCCACGGGCACCGGCGACTCCGGCGCGCGGCTGATCGCCAGCACTCGCGCTTGCGTAGCGGTGATGGGCCGCCCGATGCCTGGTCGCGCGAAGCCCTCCCGGGCCACTTGGGCAAAGGTCGAGTACGTGGTGTCCTCGGAAGGTCCGTAGAGGTTCCACAGGCGCTCGACCGTTCCTGTTGCCTGGATGCGGTCGACCAGCGAGCGCGGCAGCGCCTCTCCGGCCAGGTTCACTGTACGCACCGACGCCCCGAGCCCCCCGGTACGCAACAGCTCGGAGAGGACCGAGGGTACTGTGTTGACCAGGGTCACTCGCCAAGCGGCCGGGAGGTTCGGCAACTCCAGGGCGTTCTGCGCCAGGATCACCGTCCCGCCCCAGGCGAGCGGTACGAACAGCTCGAAGACCGCGAGGTCGAAGCTCAATGCCGTGGCAGCGAGCACCCCGGCCAGCTCCTTCGGCTCATAGACCGTCCTCGCCCAACGCACCATTTCGACGGCGCTGCGATGGGTGATTGCGACTCCCTTGGGCGTCCCCGTCGAGCCGGAGGTGAAGAGGACATAGGCAAGGTTGTCGGGGGTGGCGGTCTCCCCCATCGCAGGAGATGAGAACGGATGAGAGAGGAGGTCGGGGAGTGAGGGTCCAATCACGAGCGCGACACGTGAACCGGCGATCAGTGCCTCGCGGCGTGCTGGGGGCAGTTGCGGATCGAGCGGCAGATAGGCCGCCCCAGCCTTGAGGATGGCGAGCAACGCAACCACCATCTCGGCCGAGCGCTCCAGGGAGATGCCAACCACCACCTCTGGCCTGGCGCCACGTTGGCGCAGATCCACTGCCAGCCGCTCAGCTGCCTGATCGAGCTCGCTGTAGAGGATCTCGCGCGTGCCGTCGATCAGGGCCACCGCCCCCGGGGTGCGCCGGGCCTGCGCCTCGAACAGCTCGTGCAGGCAGGGCCTTGGCCCCGGCATCGCGCCGGTATCGCTCCACTCTCGAAGGAGCTGATGCCGCTCGGCTTCGGTGAGCACCTGCAGCTCGCGAAGCCGGCTCTCCGGGCTCTCCGCGGCCGCGGCGAGCAGGTTCCGCAAATGCTCGAGCCAGCGCGCGATCGTCACGTTTTCGAACAGGTCGGTGTCGTGCTCGCAGAAGAGCACCAGGCTGTCTCCGACCTCGGCGGCAAAGAGGGTGAGGTCGAGTTGGGCGGTTCCGGGGTCCAGTTGGAGCGACTCCAGTGCGAGCCCATCCAACTCGATGCGCACCCCCGCTTGCCCGACCGCAAAGGCAGCCAGGCCCGGCACCTGCGAGGGTGCGGCTTGTTGGAGCACGAGCTGGACCTGAAAGACGGGCGCCCGACCGGGATCGCGCGCCGGCTGGAGCCGCCGAGTGAGCTGGGAAAACGGGAAATCGCGATTCGCCAAGGCCTCCGCCACGGTACGGCGCGATCTTGCCAAGAGCGCTGAGAACGGTGGATCGCCAGCCAGATCGGCCCGCAGTACCACCGGGTTGACAAAGTAGCCGACCACTCCCTCGAGATCGCGGTCGCGCCGCCCGGTGGTGGGGGCGCCGACCAGGAAGTCCTCCTGCCCTGCGAGGCGCCCCAGCAAGACTTGGAAGGCAGTCAGGAGAGCGGCGAACAGGGTGACGTTGTGGAGCCGCGCGAGCTCTCGCACTCGTGCGGTCTGCCCTGGATCGAGTCGCAGGCCGAGCCGGCCACCCCTATGAGCGGAGACCGGTGGGCGCGCCCGGTCGGCCGGGAGGTCTAGAGTGAGCGGCGCGCCATGCAGACGGTCGAGCCAGAAGCGCTCCAGGCGCTCCCCGGCGGGCCCGGCAAGCTGGCTCCGCTGCCAGCGAACGAAATCGGTGTATGTTGCGGGGAGCTCCGGCAGCGGCCTTCCTCCCGTCAAAGCCGCCCAGTCCCTCAGCAGCACGGCGAGCGACCAGAAATCTCCGAAAAGGTGGTGGAGGACGAGTAGCACGACCCTCTCACCGCCGGAGCGGACGAAGAGCCGCAGGCGCAACGGCGAGCCCTGTGCCAGGTCAAACCTACGCCGTGCCTCGCGCCGTAAAGCCGCCTCGAGATCCTCAGAGCTCCAGGCCGTGGCGTCCACCAACGCCAGATCGAACGGCAGACTCGCATGGACCTGTTGCCGTGGCTCGCCGGCGTCCGACATCGCGACGGTGGTACGCAGAGCAGGATGGCGCGCCGCGAGAGCCTCGGCAGCGCGGAGCAGGGCAGAGGTGTCCACTTCGGGCCCGAGCCGGGCCGCGGCGGCAATGTGGTACACGCCTTCGGCCCCCGTCTCAGAGAGCGAGCTGTCCAGGAACCAGAGCGCCTCCTGCCCTGGAGAGAGCTGATGCTCACCAAGGACCTCGCCGCGGACGAGCGGCGGCAACACAGTCCCTCCATCCGGCGTCTCCGCCAAGGTCTCGAGGAGACAATCCCGCAGCTCCGTGAACGACATCTCGGCCAGGGAGGCTATTCCCGCGGCCCTCTGGACGTTTGCGAAACCCAGATCCGCCTCCAGCCGTCCTTGAAGGTCGAACAGGCTCAAAGAATCCAGCCCAGCCGCAGCAAGCGTGATGTTCGGTTGAATCCGCTCCGCAGCTACCCCGGCGCGGCGGGCGATCTCCTCGCGCAGCCAGGCGGCGAGCGCGGCGCTACGCTCCGGTGGGTCGAGAGCGAGGAGGTCCACCTGGGTGAGCAGCCGCCCTGGCACCACCACCAATGCCGAGGCGCGATAGAGCGGCTCGAGGTCATCTCCCAGATACCGGGTACGGCACTCGCGGCGGCGGATCTTGCCGCTGGAGGTTTTGGGAATTGTCCCGGCGCGCAGCAGAACCACGTCAGCCACCGACACCCCGTGCTCGTCAGCCACCGCACGCCGGACTGCCTCGGCAATTCCCGACAGATCGCCGAGCTGCGATCGGCGCTCAATCTCATGGACGACGACGACACGCTCCTCGCCGTCCACCTCGACCGAGAACGCCGCGCCACCATCAGGGCGCAGCGCCGGATGCGATGTCTCCGCGGTCCGCTCCAGGTCCTGGGGGTAGTGGTTGCGCCCACGCAGGATGATCAGATCCTTGAGTCGGCCGGTGACGAACAGCTCGCCATCTCTTACAAAGCCGAGATCGCCGGTGCGCAGGAACGGTCCGCGACCGTCCTCTGTCAGCACTCCAAACGTCTCACGCGTTTCAACCGGCCGGTTCCAATAGCCTCCGGCAACGCTCGGTCCGGAAACCCAAACCTCTCCCACCGCATCGGCGTCGCATACCTTCCACGTTTCCGGATTGACGATGCAGACCTCGTGGCCAGAAGGATGAGCGCCGCAGCTCACAGGCCCACTCTCAGCAATGCCTTGACGCGCGCTGACGAGGAGTGTGGCCTCCGCAAGACCGTAGCAGGGATGGAATGCCTCGGGACGGAAGCCGCAGGGCGCGAATGCCTCCGTGAAGCGCTTGAGCGTCTCGGCCCGGACCGGCTCGGCCCCATTGAATGCGACGGTCCAGGAAGAAAGGTCGAGTTGTTCACGGACGTCGGCGCTGATGCTCCGTACGCACAACTCATAAGCAAAGTTGGGACCCCCGCTGGTGGTCCCGCCGAACCGATGGATCGCCTCCAGCCAGCGCACCGGCTTCTGCAGAAACGCCGCCGGAGGCATGAGCACACATTGGGACCCGACGTAACAAGGCTGCAGCATATTGCCGATCAGCCCCATATCGTGGAAGAGAGGAAGCCATCCAACAACGACAGAGTCCGCCGTCTGGCCAAAGGCCTGGCGGATCATCTCGAGGTTGTCGAGGAGGTTGGCATGAGTAACGATGACGCCTTTGGGCGTCCCCGTGGAGCCGGAGGTGTACTGGAGAAACGCAATGTCCTCGGGATCTGGCTCCCAGCTGGACTCCCCCCTCTCCTCGTGAAGGGACTCGGTGTCGAGCCAGAGAGCATCTGTCAACTCGGGGCTCTGGCTGGCAAGCGCCGGTTTGCGGGCAAGTACTGAGCCGGTGGTCAGGACCACCCGGGGCTTGCAGTCGATCGCGATACCGCGCAATCGAGGGTCTGGGCGCCGACTATGCGGAGGATAGGCAGGGACGGCAATGATCCCGGCGTACAGACATCCGAAGAAAGCCGCCACGAGCTCCAGACCAGGAGGGTAGAGCAGGAGAGCCCGCTCTCCTCGAGGGACCGCGCGCGCCAGGCTCGTAGCGATCGCCTGGGCTCGCTGGTCCAGGTCGGCATAGGAAAGGCGCGTCGCGACTTCTTCCCCTTGGGCGAGGTAGACGTAGCCACGAACCGGTTGCTCGACGGAGCGGCGCCTGAGGAGCGCCACCAGGGACTTTGATGGACCCCTCATCTAGCGTTCTCGCGCAAACCCATCCTCCTCCTGGAGTGGAGTCCGCGTATATACACAATTGGGCATAGGAAGTCAACACCGTCAACGTTCGAGAACGTGTGCTAGCATGTGCGCACTTTTAAGGGTGGGGACCTCGCCATGAGTGAACGGCAAGAGAACATTCGACCGGAGCCCACATCAGGCTGGGACAAACGCGTCGTCGTCATCGTTATCTTGTCTCTTCTTGGCGCCTGGATCAGCCTGAGCCTGACCAAGTACCGTCTTTCGGGAGGCCAGGGAGAATCGGCCGTTTTCCGCACAGTCTGTGAGATGACGGGCAACGGCTGTGGCCAAGTTCTGAAGAGTGCCTGGTCCATGCTTCCCCGACAGATCCCTACCGCGTTCCTTGGGCTGGTGTACTTCAGCGCCATCACTCTCTGGTACTTGGTGGTTGGCCGCCCCGATCGAGCCGGTCGCGCGTGGTTCTTGCCCATCTTTGCCCTGCAGCTCCTGAGCGCCGTCTTCTCTCTATTCCTGCTTGGGGTGATGCTCGTTCAGCTTCGCGAGTTTTGCGGGTGGTGTGTCATTACACATCTTCTCAACTTTATACTCCTCGGGCTTGCCTGGAAGCTCTGGCCGCGGAGACTCGGTGAGTCTGCAAGACCCTATGCACGCCTCGGGTTTGCGGCGCTGCTGCTCGTGTTGGTCGTGACCGCCTTCTGGGAGAGGTGGATCATGACCCAATACCTCTCCGCGGAGGCGGCGCACTTCCGTAGCGATACAGATTTGATGCGGTACCTCCATGTGCGCAACCCGCCGAAGGCGATCCCGCTCCGCGCCGACGATCCTATATTGGGGAACAGCGCGGCGCCTCACACGATCGTGGTGTTCAGCGACTTCCAGTGCCCTTCCTGCAGGAATTTCTCCGCATTCTTCAAGAGCCAAATTCAGCCTTTGTACGGCGATCGTGTGCGGCTGGCCTTCAAGCATCTTCCTCTTGAAAGCGAGTGCAACCCTACTCTTCAAAGAGTTGTCCATCCTCAAGCCTGTGAGGCTGCCTACGCTGCCGAGGCGGCGCGGGAATTGGAAGGATCGGAAGGGTTCTGGAAGCTGCACGATGCTCTCTTCGAGCACCAGGCGCAGGTGGCGGAGGGGCGTTGGGCGGAGCTTGCGTCGAGCGTCGGCTTGGATGGAGCGGCGATCGCCGATCGCGTCAAGCAGCGGAAGCACCTGAATCGGATATCGCAAGACGTTGAGCAAGCGATCGACCTGAAGCTGCCGGGAACACCAGCCATCTTCATCGATGGCCGGGCGTTGGAGGAATGGACCAACCCCGAGCTCTGGAAGGCGATCCTCGGAGCTCCCGGGAACACTCCGCAGACGGCTGCAGCGGCCACGCGGTGATGGAGCTCACCTTCCAGCCGTAGGGTCGCCACTGCCGCCTCCCCTGACCCCTCTCACGCCCCACTCCTGACCCCCGTCATACGCCCCCTCCCCTGACCCCTATAGGCGCTAACTTTGCTTCGCGTAGGGG
>WUUC01044976.1_pt1 | contig 34020 bp, 15 predicted proteins | sample 6278441 | NCBI WGS metagenome assembly WUUC01 (sample SAMN13675441, study PRJNA597444) | soil metagenome | isolation source: soil | place: USA: Washington | collected 2017-10
GGTTGGCACAACTATGCACAATACTCTAACTTTGTTTTGACCATTTAGGCTCAAATTTTCACCCTCCTACAGTCAAGTAAATCTTTATCTTCTCTAAATTAATATCCGCGTATTTATATAAAGCCATTAAATAAATATTTAATCCTCAGACGCCCGTATTTTAGCTTGTCGTTGTTGTTTACGAACACTACGTTTTTTTTTAATAAATCCAGGACTAAGAAATAGATCACTATTCCGAACTTGCCCTATTAAAAGATTATTTTCAGAAGATGGAGTAAACACAATTCAAACATGAATCGAATAAACACCAAAGGTTAGTGTATAATCAAAAGAATCGTATAAAATAATAGCGGCATGTGAATTACTTGTAACAAACGTCCCAATTTGCCAAAAATGCGTTTTTGAACGCGAATGCCGATGAAAGGTTCCACTTGCTATTAGTTTTATTCCAAAAATATCTCTACGTAAAAAAAAAAATTTTTTAAGAAGTGCAATTAGATTTTTAATCTCACGATACTGATCTAATACTGTACCTTTCACTCAAAAATAAAAATAAATTATAAAGATTGTCGGCTCAAAAAACGTAAAACCATAAATTATTAAACTAATTATATCTACTAATCAATGTGTTTCTTGTATTTTTCAATAAAATTTTTTAAAATAAAATTTATAATGTTTACGTATAACTAAACTATAAAAATTTGAAAAAAGCGGTTTACTAATAATTACAGTTTTTCTGTTAAATATTTTTATCATATGATAAAAAAAAAATAAAGTAGCAGTTGTTATAAGCTGAGTATGTTGCCGACGTATTGCCACCAATTCCGGGGGTTTAACATATAATCAGGGATCCACAGTTTTGCGTTTAACAATTTTTTTTTTTTTAGAAAAATATACTTTTGTACGTTTATAGCTTTGTTGTAGTTGTGCAATAAAATGTGTAAAAAGATTTGTACGTCTTAATAAAGTTTTACCAAAAGCTTTATTTAAAATTCATCGAACATATTCACTAAATTCAGCTCTTTTTGATGTAAACCGTAACAAACCAACAAATATATTTAATTTTTTAAGACGATCTCAAAAAAATTTTTTAATGTATTTTCGTAGAATTTTAGCTTTTTTTTGTTTATAAACAGACCATACATGTTTAGTTAATAGTTTTAATTTTATTACTCTTCGCTGTTTTTTACTAACAGGTAAAACTCCTTGAATTTCAGAGTCGCTTTCAAAATACTGTAACGGGCGTTTTAATAAAATTGTATCGGTTATAAACCGACTTTGACTATTATATAAATATTTTAAAGCCCGCCTTTTACTATAATATAGATAAAATAGTATATTGACATAAATTCATTTGGTGGAAATCAACATAGCATTTAATTTTAATAAAATAGAATATTGGTATATTAAGAAAATTAATAATTTTGCTATCGTGTACCTTACACGAAATTGAAAACTATATAAATTGGGAGTATCAAGCTCAACCCGTTTAAAAACAGTACGATAATAAGTAGTTGGCAATATTCGTCGTGGTCGTAAATGTATTGCTGCCATTATATTTTATAAATTTATTTAAAGACAACCAAAAGAATATAATCGGTATATATAGACTTAACAGCATAAAATTGTCATAATTGAGCCATTATATATTTCTATTATAGTCCAATGATATTATTCTGCTAAAATTAATTAAGCCGCCCACGTTGAAACCGATTTTTAAAATGTAGGCGACGGCGGCGTGGTCGAGCACTTTTACAACCATTATAAGCAACTTTCTGGTTTTCAATTATTGAAACAAAATTAATCTCATACGATAAAAAGTCATCTAAAAATCTATCTCTTACACCATAGGCATTTTGTTCATAAAAATCAAAAACACGGTGTTTATGAAAATTATTACCATAATCAGTAATACTTAAAATTCATTTTTCTTCCAAGTCAAATTTATTTAAATTATTTACTAAAAGTTCACCTAAATACTTTGCAAAATGTGGAATGGCCACTAATGGGTCCGCACGTTTGTCAAAATAATTTTCAACCGTAAAGGCTTTTAACGTAAGTGTAAAAATTAATTTACTATCATTCAATACCTCAAAATTACGTAAGCGAAATTTTTTATTTCTTTTATATTTGCGGTTTATTTCAGTACGTGACAGTTTATACGGCTTATTTCTCTCTCAATCTAAATCAAAAACAACTGCTTCCTCAAATTCTTTTAAACGCATATCCCACAAAGGTAATCTTATCTTATTTTTTTTAAATTTTTGATTAATTTCATCTATTTTTGATTTATCTGTGTCTAAACCATAACGGTAACAAAGATTTACAAAAATATTATTATTTGTAAACAAAAACGATAAAACATAATAATTTGCGTTTGTTATACACAAATCATTTTGTATTATATCTAGTTTTTTCTTAACTTCTGACGAAATTATTTTTATGTTTTTTAGCATATTTAATTCTTACTATACACTATACAAATGTATTTTTATTATTCGCTCAACAAATTCAGGTGTTATATAATTTCCTTTTGGAACTTCTAAATTTAATTTTTTTATTATTTCTTTAATTCACGGATTTTCAAAAATATATTTTCGAAAAGCTTGCGATAAGGTAACTGGCGTATATACAACTGAACGTTCTATTGTATTATAATAAACCTCTACATAACCTGTTAAAGGAAAATCCTTACGTAAAGGAAAAGCTGCAAAACCATAATCGGTTAAAATACGACGCAAATCATTGTGCCCAATAAATAATACCCCAAACATGTCCCAAGCCTCTCTTTCACTCCAATTGGTGGATAAAAATAATAATGAAATTGTTTTAATTATAGGCGTAAATTCGCGGATTTGAGTCGAAAATATAAAACGTTGGTTGTACATAATTGATAAAAAATGATAAATAATTGTAAATCGGTAATTATACCCAGGTGTATCATAAACAACAATATCAATACATATTTTAAACTGATTTAATCAATCATATTTAAAAAATGTAAATATTTCCTCAATAATCTTTGAAACAAATACCGCTCAAAACTCAAACCACTTAACTATAGTATTGTATATATTTGTTGTAACTAACCAATGAATTGTAAAAAAATATAATAATGAAAACAATAAAAACTCATCCATAATTTTCCTAATATCAATTATAAACAAAATTTTATAGTTTATTTTGTTTTAACGATTTATTATTAAATGCTTGTTTATAAACTAAACTGTTCTAAACATCCAGCAGCAGCTTCCGCTACCACTACCTTGTTACGACTTTTCCCCAATAGCAGAGACTACTCTCGTCGAAGATTTTTGCCATTATAAGCTAAAATAAACTATATAATGAACCCCCTGACATCAAGCCAGCAACGATCTCGGTGAGCGACGGGCAGTGTGTACGCGGTTTAAAGTGTTCTTCATTGTATCATGCTGATATACAATTACTAATGATTCCTATATACTGAGTTATGGGTTCCCTTTGCAGAAACCCTTCCTGATTCTGACTTGGAATGTATAAAAAATAGATTATTTATTATTAATCGTATGAAAAGATAGAAACAACCGAACTGAGCTCAGTTGCTGACACAAAATAATATAGTCGGGTTACTACTATTTATTTTTCCTACTACGATAGCTTCAATATTAAACCTAATGAATCTTACCCATATAATACTTCTATTATACTTGTCGCTTAGCCTCTTTCAAAAAATCGCCTTAACAATTTTAGCCCTAGAATAAAAACCAAGAAGAGGTTTTAATAATAAGAATTGTTAATTAAATTAATTTACTCGTTCAACCTTTAAATTAATAAACGGTTAATTTATAGTTTAGGTGATAAGTTATATCTATATCTACGATAAAATTTGAATAATCCCATTTGCAGCGCACCGCCTTTCGACTGCCGCCCAACTTAGTTGTCATACCACCAAACGTCGTTCTTACTTACTAATTTTCAAAAGATTAATCAATAAATAATGGCTTACTAGCCGTAATTAGAATTGACTAAAGAGTTGCATCCGTAATAAGACCTAACTCCAGAACCTACGTTACGAATTGACGACGGCCATGCAACGCCGTTAATTTATTTTTTTAATATTCTGTTTTATAATTCTTTTAATTACCAACCCTTCAATAATACTTATTTAATGTAAAACCTCAGAATATTTGCCTTTTACCTTAGTAATTACATGAAATATTAAACCTCTTATAAATATAAAAAAACTCAAAAGTACAACCGTAGTTATAAATTTGCATATATTTACAGACTGATTTAATATCGATAATTGGCCCATAAATTAATATTTGCTAAAAAATTGGTGAGGTTTGCGTGGACTCTCGAATTACCCTGCACGCTTCACCATTCACATAAACCACCGCCAACTTCTTAAAATTTAACCAACCAGGCGTTTACTCTCCAGGTAGGATATTTAACGCGTTAGCTGATACCCTGAACAATAATTGCAGTTTTATCAAAATGTATTTCAACATATTATTAAATTTATTTAAAAATTTAATGCGAACTGCATATCCAAGATGCAATATCCATCGTTATCTGCATAGACTAACTGGTTAACGAGCCCAGGTCGAAGCCTATACCTTCGTCCCTCAACGTCAATTAAAACCTTGATAACTGCTTTCGCCATTGGACGCCCCATACTGTCAAATTCGACCTAATCTCTAAGTTGGTTCGGTTATCATCTGTTTTATTCTTACTTTCACCCTGTTTTATACAACCATGAGTTATTATGGACCCAGAATTTAATATAAAAGTTTAAAAGCGCCTACAGACCTTTTACACCCAATAATGTAGGATAACGCTAAAATCAAACGTATTCCCGCGGCTGCTGGCACGTATTTAACCGATTCTTCTTTCTAGATAAATCATTATTTTTCTCTCAGAAACAGTTGCCGTTATGTCACTGATGCGTTGTGTCCAGGTTAAGCTATCACTCATTGCCCAGTATTCCCCACTGCAGCCAAACGTACCGTGTTTCAGTTACGCTGCGGCTGTCAAAACTCCCATTTCAGCTAACACTTGTTTTTCAAGTACATTTCTTGATGTCCTGTCTACATTCCCATTCTAAAGTGTGCTAGAACCTATCAAACAACAATTAATTTTTATGCATTATTCTGTATCTTACAGATTTGTTTGGTAAGTTTTCTAGTATTACACGCCCTTACGGAAGTTTACTTTATAAAGTACCTTTTTCCTCGTCATGTGTGTTTAATGCCCAACTCCAGCGTTAATCCAGAACCAGAATCGAGATCATTTTTTTTATTAACATATAAAATAAAACAAACTAAAATGTACTGTTTTATTTAATTACAACTTAATATTGTGATAATAACTACATTACAAAATTAACTAAACTTATATATTGTTTAATAAATACAAAATAAACTTAACAAATATTAAATTTTTTAAGCCTATAACTTTGTACTACGAATAACGGTTAATTAAACAAGCATCAAAGTTACTTTTAGACTATATTTACTAATTTATATTTAATTTAATTTTTTTTATATTACTTGTAGTATAATAACCTGATCAAAAATAAAACTTCAATTAAACAAGTAAATTTAATAAAAATTACGTATATTTTAGTTAATCCATGCAATAAAGAAAACAAAATACCAAACCGTTCATTTTATTAAACCCCCTTATTTACAAACTAAAACTGATTAATAAGGGTTAGGGGTGCGCCCTACAACACTAGGTATAATACTAGTTATGATCATTATGTTTTAACATAAACAATTTCACTACCTTATTATAAAGTGACATAAAAGCAGACTAAACAATCAAAACTTACTAATGCCGTAACCGAGAATTTCACTTGGCCCTACGGCTTTTCAGGCCGTTGTGCTAATAACTACACCATTGCGGCTTCTAACTATTATAAGTATTACTAATGATAATCTCTATATTAAATATAAAAATATAACAAATATTTATTTAACTCGCATAATTTTTATCCAAATATAATCAAAAAAGCTATTATTAACCCAAATAGGGCAATTGCTTCTGTTAAAGCAAAACCCAAAATAGCGTACGAGAACAATTGGTTATTATGTTCAGGTGTTCGACTATAGGCTAAAATTAGTGCAGAAAAAACAATTCCAATACCAACACCTGTACCAGCAATACTAATTGTAGCTAATCCAGCACCAATTATTTTTATTCCTGTTAATAACATTTATAACAATAATAAAATTATTTTGGAGGTAACCCAGGAAAGTAAATCATTTACATTATTATATTATCAATTTCTTATACTACTGGTTTTATTATAAAAATGTTTTATAAAAGGTATATAAAAAAATAAATTTGTTTTAATAACTAAATAAATATTGGCCAATTTTCGATGACGAGTATTGAATTCTATTAAATGCGCGGCCGAATACTGTGACATTGTAATACTTTGAAACGGTTTTATTAAAAAAATAATATTGGGTGTTGTTATACAAATTGTTGCAAATGTTGTTGGGCTTCGCAAAAAGGCATCGTTAAACCAAATTTTTGTAGAAAATGACAGTCTTATATTCTTAGTACTTAATTGTGAACTATTATACATTTTTGTTCTTATTAAACTTAATTCAAGCGTTGGTGCGCTTAAAATATTTACTAGATAACGAGGCAAATAAATTAAATCTATTGGTACAACTAGAGCAGATTCCGGCGCCCATTGTGAATTTAATCTAAATAGTTTATATCAAAATATTTTTTTTGAAAAAGGCAAACTTGGTGCAATTTGTAAACGTATAGAAACTGTTAATATTATTATTTCAAATATTAAAAATATTATTCAACTAATTGTTGATATATTCTGCTTTATCTTAAAATATTTAAAGTACCGATCATAATTTGTAAGTGAAAATTTTTTAATATTTAATTTATTTTTATTTAAATATAAATTTTTTGTTATTACTAAGGAAGAATAATTGTTTTTAATGCTTATTCGAGAACCAGGATACTTATTAAAAATTTTTGCAGTAATTTTATCCCTAACCCACTTATTAAATATTCTTTTTGGTAAATAAAAACGTTTTATTTTTTTCTGCTTAATTACTCGTTTTAATCAATAATACCGTTTCCACATTATTGGGCGTTTACGTATCAAATTGTAATAATGTTGGGTTTTTAATAAATATTTTTCTTTATTAACCTGAAACACTGGATTTTTATTATAGTTAAACGGAAGAATGTCGTTATAAGGCAAATGGCGTCATCTTTTATAATCTTTATAAAAACTATAAGTTTTAGTTCTATAATACCCCTTAAATAAAAATATTTTTATTTCTTTAGGACTAAGCTTTCTTTTTGGTTTAAGTCTATCAAAAAAAAACGAATCATATTTTTGTATCTCTAAATACTTAGGTTTATAAAGATTTTTTTTTATAAAATTTTCACGAAAATACCTAAAATAACCAGTTTTTTTATATTTTGAATCTTGCAAATCTTCCAAAGTATACCCATCTAACCATTTTTCCGCTGTTTCTATTACCGCCATTTTGCGCAAACTTTTTGACTGAGAATTATGGTAATTTTGCTTCAAAATAATTTTACTATCTACTAACCGATGTGCTGGTCTAACCAAGGAACTACTTGAATAATGTCTTTTTATAGCAACAGATGTGGTATTTTTTGCCTCTATCAATTTTTTATAAGCCGGCGATTCTATTTGGATTCTTTTAAGTCTGCCTTCTTCAAGCAATATTTTATATCGTTTTACTTGTTCCGGTGGTCTATTATTAAATAAGCTTGGACCAAACAGCTGTACCGACAATTCGATTAACTTAATTTCATCCTCTCGATCCAAATTATAACCCCGCTCAGGATTTTCAAAGTTATATTTTACAAGATTTTCGAACCATTGTTGATTAAAACTATCTTCTACACCGGCTATCGCTGTGTAATAGTGTGCGAAAGATCTTTTAAAGTCTTCTTCAGTAAAATTTAATACCGCTTTATATTTTTCTTTTCCATTATCCACAGCAATTTTTAATCGTTTATTAACTATCCGCTCAAAATTAATTTGTTTTTCCGTTTGTAACCGAAAATATTGAAACAATATTATATACTTTGTAACTAAACCGCTTAACAATTTTACATCAAATAAAACTCTTTGTATTACTAATTTTCAATAATAATTTTTAATAATTAAAACGCGACGATCGCTAAGATTATTCACCGGACGCTCAGGTAAAAAATCAAGTATTTTAGTATAACAATTTTTACCTAGCCATACCAATGTTTGGTTAAACAATGTTTTGTTTCATTTTTTTTTTTTAAGATTAAATAATGAAAATAAGTCAATTAATGGAGTTTTCTTTGTAATGTTCATTGAATTTTTAAAATCATTTAATTTTTGTTTTTGCTTTCAACCATTATAAAACACTTGTAAATTATACGGCTCATTGGTTGGTGTCAACAACGTATTGTAATCTGCCCCCCAATAATTTTCATTAAATAAACTAATACTTTTTTTTGTTATATTTTCGTCCAGGTCTATTTTATTTATTTCTAGTTCTATCTTTTTTCCATTTTTAGTGTGTAATAAATGGTTATTAAATACCTCATACCTAACGACCCGTTGTACAACAGAATTAATTTTTATTCTTTCTAAATAATTTTTACCTTTAGTTTCAACAACATCAAGTCTAAAAGTTTTTATTGCATCACCAAACCCCCGACCCCATTCTGCTAATTGTTTATATTCAGACTCAAGTTTAGGAGTAAACAAATCTCTTATACCTTCAAATTTTCTTGAAATATATTGTATAAATAACTTTCTACGTACTCAAAATTTTAATAATATCAACGACATCTCATTCTTTGTTTTTTTTTTAAATATTCTATTTATTTTACTGTGAAACAACATTTGGATTCGTTCAGTTTTACTTCGATAGGTTTCTGGAAAGCATATAGCTAAAATTCTTTGTTTATTTTCTTGCTCCTGAAGTTGTCTTTTTAAAATTATACGAATTGCTTCCCAAAAATACAAAACTAAAAACGTTGCTGTAGACTTGTAATTACGAAATCGATATTTATCTAAAAACAAATAAAACTGTCAACCAACATTATCTCCTTGTACAGTCCGCTTAATACCTAAATTTGTAAATAATAGTATTTTTGGACGATGGTAATGCAGAAAAGCGCGATATCAAGTAAAATTATTTGAAGCGCGCAATAGGCGTGTTACAGCAAATCTGTTTAGTGTAATATACTCAATTATTTTATTTAGAACTGTTGCTTTAAGGAACTGTTTAACTTGAGGAAGTTGACGGCGCCAGTAATTAACTGCCTCATATTTTATTACTATAAATCATTTTTTCTTTATTTGTTCAAATTTTGCTATTTTTTGAAATTTTAAAAATGCAGTATTATCTGGTGGCTTGTATCCTATTTTAGTTATCGTTTGTTCTAGCTCTGCACTAAACGAACGTATATAATTAGTTTGATTGTGCTTCCACTTTGGAACTTTTGTTTGTAATATTGTTTCTTGTAATTCTTGCAATAAAGATTTTTTTTGTGGTTTATTTGTATAATTAATAAAAAAATTCTTTTTAAATTGTCGCCCTGGTCAGACTAATTGGGTATAATGTTTTAATCGAATTTTTATTGGTCCTAACCGTAATTTTTTAAAAAATTTTCTACGTAATTTTAAATTATTTTGGCTTTTAAAAGAAATTTTTTTTGTTATTATATTAAGGTATGTTACGGGTTTTTTTAGATATACAGAAGTATTACTACTCTCTATAGCTTCAGCAGAAATTTTTGCACGATACTTTTCTAGTAAATGTTTATATGGTATTCTAGTAAATTTGTCTTCTATTATACGATTAAATGATAAGGCAGTTATAATTGATTGCCGGTAGCGTTTTAAAGGGGTACTGGTCAACGGTGATATCAAATTAGCTTTTTTATTTAATTGGTTTGCTGCTCCTCTAAATCCCGAAGGTAATGCTATATTACTAAATTGATGGGCCTCAAAAAAATTTTCAGCTTCATTTAGTGTATTTAAATACTCGCTAAAATCGTATGCACTTTTTACTTTTTCTATCTTAATAATATCCTTAAAGAATAGATGTAATTTTTGCTCTGTATTTTGTATAAAAAAATCTATAGCCTGACCCCTTTTATTTGTTTGAGAGAAAAAATTATTTTTATTTAAATAGGATCTAAGAAAATTTGCAGTTTTATTCACAAATTTACTAGTAATGGTTGACCGAGGAAATATATTCATAGCTTCAATATATTTTTTTACATTTTTAAGATGTCAAAAATGTAATTTATAATCTTGATATTTTCAATCAGGATAAGAATAACTTTGTAATTTTTTATCATAGACAGGGTCCAGACCACGATAGTTTAATAACCAATATACGGTTATACTTGTTTTATTTATGTCTTTCTTAGATTCCTGTTTAAAAATAGCAGGTTCAATTACTTGACTAGGTGTTTTTATTTTATTTATTTCTCTACTATCTATTGTTGCATTTAAAGATGACTTATCGAAAATTTCCAATTTCTTATTAATTGGTTTTTTTTTAGCTTTATTATAAAATTCCCAGGCAGTTTTATTAACATCGGTAGGCTTAATTCTTTCAGGCGGCAATTTTATCTTATCATGTATAAACCGTTCTACTTTTTTTAAATATTCCTCAAAAGGTGCCCTTGGACAAGGTCTTGGATATGTATAATCATAGGCATGAGTTTTTTGATTATAGAAGGGGCGTTGCCCTGTAAATTTTGGTGGGGTTAATATCGGTACTTCTTTATTAAACAATGACTGTTGATAGTTTAATTCACTATTAACCGGTACAGAAACAATATTACTTTTTTTGCTCTTTGCATCTATTTCTAATTTAATAAGCGCAGAAACTGCAGCTGGTAAGTGGGGTCGTAAATCCCCATTTATGCTTATTTTATCCGCAATATCAGAAAACTCTTTAAGCAATATAGGGTCTAATGTAACAACAGAATTGCTCTGCAATATTGCACTAGAGTTAGCCACAGTAGAAGCTGTTGTTACCGAGGATAAAGGAGTTTCAATTTTTTTATTTTGTAATACATTCGCTGCATTTATTATTTTTTTATTTTCAGAATAACCAGAAAGAACAGGAGTTGAACTTTCAGATTTAGGCTTAATTGATTCTTTTCGTGTACTATTACACATATACCAGGCTGTATTATTAACAACTTTTTCTGTAATTAGTTCCGGCGGAAAAACTTTTACTATATATAAATACTTTTTAACATTTTTTAAATAATCGTGAAACTTTTCTCTACAATCGATTTTTAATTGTGTATAATCAAATTGTTGTAATTCAGAATTATAGTTTGGTAGTTGACCTGTATACTGAGGCGGAATTAACACAAATATTCCTGCTTCATTAGTTGATGATCCTTTTAATTCATTGCTACTCGACCCAAAAACCATACCTTTTTGTATTATTTCGTTACCCGAGTTTGTAATAATTGAAACTGTTGTTTGTGGAATAGAATCGATATGTATAGGGCTTAATTCAGCAGAGTTTTTTTTTAATTGTGTATTAGTACTTGATAACGTATAGAGTTCTGCGCCAGAACCTACTAATTTTGTATCTGTTGCTTTTTCTTTTGCTTGATTATAAAATTCTCAAGCAGTTCTATTAACATCGGTAGGCTTAGTGTGTTCGGGTGACAATTTTATTTTATCACGTATAAACCGTTCTACTCTTTTTAAATAATCCTCAAAAGGTGCCTTTGGACAAGGTCTTGGGCGTGTATAATTATAGGTTTGACTTTTTTGATCATAAAAAGGGCGTTGGCCTGTAAACCTGGGAGGAATTAGAGGTTTTTTACTAATTATTAACTGTTGATTTAATCCAGCATTAGACAAGGTAGAAAGAACACTAGTTTCTTCAACCGTTTTGTTCGGCTTTGTTGCAGCAGCTGAAATAGTTGATTGTAAGTTCGAACTTAAATTTATAGGATCAGGTTCTGCCGCTTTATTTGTTAATTGTACACCTTCATTTTCCAACTTGGAATTTTTTTTAAGTACATCATTTAGTTTTGCTGCAATTGCATTCTCTTTTATTTCATTATATAAATCTCAAGCAGTTTTATTAATAAGTTTAGCTGTAATTTGCTCCGCCGGTACTTTCGCAACATTACGTATATATTTCTCAACTTTTTTTAAATGATTTTCAAAAGGTTCTTTTGGACAAGGTCTTGGACGTGTATAATCGTATTCTTGAGTTTCATGATCATAATACGGTCGTTGACCACTAAATTTTGGAATTAACAAACTTAATATTTTATTGTCAGTTAAAAGTTGTTGGTTTGCATCAACAGCGATGGGTACCAAAATAGTCTCGTTTTGTTTATTTTTTTTATTAAGCTCTGTACTAATGGCAGGACAAGTTGTAGTAACTATAGTTGATGCTGATGAAAAAGTAACAGGATTATTTTCATTAATTACTTTATCAGATATATTTACTACCTTATTAACTACTGAAGAACTATCAGCAGACCCTAAAGTTTTTATTTTAACTTTATTAGATAAGTTTCAAGCTGTTTTATTAACTAATTGTTCCGTAATTTGTTCCGGTAAAAATTTTTTTGTCGCATGTAAGTAAATTTTAACGGCTTTAACATATTCATGAAATGGTTTGTGATAACAATATTTAAGACGATCATAGATAAATTCTTCTTTATTTCTATCAAAAAATGGTCGTGGTCCTGAGTAAGTTGGCGGGATTAAATTACTATTCAATTGAGATACTTTAGCAAGTTTTTCATCATTAATCGACTTACTATTTAAGTCTATTTTAGGCCCGCTATCGGATTGCTTTTGAATTCTTTCAGTATTTTGAACCAATATTATTTTTTTATCTTTTATTACAGCAATACCTTCTTTTAAAGTATTTTGATTAGAAAAAAAACATAAATTTATTTTTATTGTTGGTAATAAAAGTTGTATGGGGTTAGTTAAGTATAAGCTGACTTGAGCATGTTTTTGAGTACTTTTAGTAAAATAATTGGTTAAATATATTATTTTTTGAAAATGTCATTGGGTTTTGGGAATAATTAACATCATTTAATTAAAAATTAAATTTAGCCACTAAAATTTATTAAAAAGGTTTGCGAACCCGGTGTTCTTTTAGTAACAACTTATAGTACTATTCTTCTGATAAAGTAAAAAAATAGATGTATAATACATAAATATATATATATATATATATATTATTAAGGCTAACTTGCTTAAATTTTTATCTCGGTATTTTATTAAATAAAGTAGTTAATAACAGCATAATGTGATTTAGAGAAAACGCAATATCCTAAGCAAAAGTATAATAAATTATTTATTACTATTTTTTTTTTTAAATTTTTTTGCAGTTGGACCAACAAATTCATTTAAAAAAATTGTTAGAATAACAACAAAGATATACGCTTGTAAATAGGCAACTGCAATTTTTAAAAACCCTAAAAAATACGTGCCTAAATAAAGTATACTTCAAATTTGATGCCATAACAAAAGCGGTAACGGAACAAATATAAGAATAAACGCAAGAAATAGTTTAAATGAAGCTTGGCCGGCTGTAATATTTGAATAAAGCCGTAATGCTAGTGCAAGCGGTTTTATGAAAAAAGTCGAAACAATTTCAATTAACAGTATTAACGGAATTAAAAAGGTTGGAACATTTCCAGGTCAAATTATATTAATTAAATTACTTTTTTTATATTCAAAACCACAATAAATTATAGCCCCAATAAGTGCGTATGCGATAGAAAACGAAAAAATTAATTGTCCAGCTACCGGATATGCAAAAGGAACTACTGCATACGCATTACAAATTGCAATTGTTTGACCAAACGAAAAAATTGGTATATAAAACTGGTTTAAGCCAATAAATTTTTTTAAATATGTTGTTTCAAGATTTTCAGTGGTTATATGCATTGATTTTTCAGTTATATTTTGATGAATATCTGGGTTAAAAAAAGAAATATGCTTTAGTGCACCAGACTTTTTTTTTATATATATAGTAACACACGATATAGCACCTACTGCAAAACTAATAATTGCTGACGCATATCAAAATTCATTTAATTGAAATAACCAGTTCACAATGTCAAACTCGCACAATATCCCAGGTCCGTATTTTGGGGCGTCAAACTGACGCATTGGCGAACGGAATCATGATTGTAGTCATTTTTTAACACGATCAAGGCCATCTAAAGGTAAAGAGCCTGATATAGAACATGGCTTTTTGACAGGATTCCGAATTAAAATCTTTAAACAAACGTCATACTTAAAATAATTTACTAATTTACATTTTATTTCTGCTAGGAATTTTAGCATCATTGTTATATAATACATCCATACAATTACGTGTTAACGTTAATAACTTGTTTGCTTCACTTCTAAATATATCTCAAGTATATTTTTCAAGCTGATCATCAATCAACTCCTTTACTAGCGCAGCGTTAGTAAAAGCTGTGTTTGAATTCTCTATCACCTCACAAATTAATTTTTTATATAATACGATTATATCAGCGTCAGTTTCAAATTCGGCAAAATGTCCGCTAACTGCAGCATATAAAATAATAATTTCTTCAGCAATTGTATAACAGCTTAAAACATCTTGTTTTAATACGTTTATTAATAAACTACCACGTGTTAAAATGTCAATAATTGCGTCATCTAAAATATCCGCTGAACCAAATGACAAATATGCGGCCGCATCACGATATTGTGCAATGTAAACACGCAATCCCGTTGAAACTTTTTTTATTAATTTAGGTTGGGCGGCTGAACCAACTCGACTGACTGATAATCCAATATTAATAGCAGGGCGTTGACCATTATAAAATATTGTTGCGTCTAAATAAATTTGTCCGTCTGTAATTGAAATTACATTTGTTGGGATATATGCACTTACATCGCCAGCTTGTGTCTCAACAATTGGTAGGGCTGTTAAAGATCCGCCACCTAACTTATCGCTCAATTTTGCGGCCCGCTCTAATAAGCGCGCATGAATATAAAAAATATCTCCAGGGTAGGCCTCTCGTCCTGGAGGACGACGCAATAATAAAGATATTTGACGATAAGCAGCTGCCTGCTTTGATAAATCGTCATATACAACTAATGCATGTAGTCCATTATCACGAAAATACTCTCCGACCGCACATCCTGTATATGGCGCAAAAAACTGTAAAGTTGCAGGGTCGGCCGAAGTTGCTGACACAATAATAGTATATGCTATAGCACCTGTTGTTTCCAATTTTTTTAATAAATTAATAATAGAATTACGCTTTTGACCAATAGCCGTATAAACACAGAATACACATGAATATGGATTATCAGTATTGTATAGACCTTGTGATGCAATCGCTTCAAGTGCAATTGAAGTTTTTCCAACCCCACGATCACCAATAATCAATTCACGTTGTCCCCGACCAATTGGAATTATTGAATCAATAGTTAGAATACCGGTATACAACGGCTCTTTCACTGCCTGGCGATCAATAATGCCAGGAGCTTTAGCCTCCACAAACTTCAAGGCACCTTCAAACTGATATACTACAACAAAGGTTATTAAAATTTGTTTATTTATATTATAATTGTACGATGTTTGAATATTTAGCATCAGTGATAGTTAAAATAAAATTTAACGAAGGTTTATAAAGATTTACCCGAAATACTTAACCATTAAAAACATGTAAATTTATAAGTTGCCGTAGTTAATAAGAGCATATTGGCCAGTATGGTTATCATCCTTATCCGCCTCATCGTCGTTAACGGAACCGAACAGATTGAGGTCGTATTCTTCAATTAAACTAGAATCTCAAAAAATCAATGAAAATTGCGGCATTTGTTACATATACTAATTAACTACCTGTTACGTAAAGTACACAACTATAATCACTGCTAATACAAATAAGCACACTAAACAAATTGGCAATAAATAATACCAACATATTTCTATTAATTTATCAAATCGTAAACGAGGTAAAATTGCCCGAATCAAAATAACAACCATACAATATATACTAAGTTTAATAAAAAAAACAAGTATATAAGTATACTCGTTTATAACTATATATTTTGAAATAAATTTTAACCCATCACAATGCAATATAATTAACTTATGTAAGCCGGTCAGAGGTATAACTCATATTGAAGTTTTTCACTCTTCCCAAAGCTTGCCCGAAAGATATGGATATCGGCTACGTCTAAAAGCTTTAATCAACTCACTCACATTATTTACTGTTTCAGCTAAATATTGATCGATATTAATTAAATAACTAATAAGGTCTGGACCAATATATTGACCGCCACCAAAAAATAATATTACTATCACAGCCCCTGTATTTAAAATATTAATATACTCAGCAAGTATAAAAAACGCAAATATTAAACCAGAATATTCAACATTATACCCAGCAACTAACTCCGCTTCTGCTTCGGTTAAATCAAACGGTGTTCGATTTAATTCTGCTAATGTTGAAATAAAAAAAATTACTACTAAAACAGGTATATAAAAAACTAATCAACCATGTTCATTTTGATAATCAATTACAACTGAAAAAGAAGCTGTCTGAGTAATAAGTATTACAATAATCAAAATTGTTCCAACAACAATTTCATACGATATTATCGCGGCACAAGCGCGCACTACCCCCAACATCGAATACTTTGAACGACCAGCTCAACCAGCCATAATAATTCCAAAAATACTTAATGAAGAATATGCAAAATAGTATATAATACTATAATATGACTCAACACCAGCATGATCCACTAGATACGGTAAAAAAATACACAGAAATAAACTTAATACTAATGAAAAACAAGGCGCAATCCAAAATAACCATTTTACGGCGTATATTGGAACTAAATTCTCTTTAAATAACGATTTTAATGCGTCAGCAATTGGCTGTAAGAGACCTTTTCCGGTTACTGTTGGTCCTTCTCTACGCTGAACAGAAGCTATAAGCCGGCGTTCTCATAATACTAAATACGCAGCTAACAAAATAAATGTAATTATAATAATAAGAGGATATGCCAATAAATTAATATATTCATGATCAAAATTTTGGGTTAGCTCCTCATTTTCAGCGCTCGGGGTATTAATTTGCTTTTGCTTCAATTCTGCCTCCTTTTTAGCACATTTTTCACAGTCTACAAATTCAGTTTTTAACAAGGTTACTACACGTTGAAATGTTTCACTTAAATTTTTAACAAAATTATCATAATTAAAATAAAATAGGCAACTTCAGGTAGCCGAATTATTGTGTCTCATTAAATTAATTATAGTTTTCACACGAATTAATTTGTTTATTACATACACACGTAACTTAATTATAGTTTAAATAAAAGAATAGAACAATGTGCCAGTTACGTAGTTCACACTACAATATAACTGATTAAGCTCATTATTAATTAATAGAAATTAATTAATCAAACTTTGCAACATGTTAAAAAAATTATTTTTATAATTTCTTTTTGTTTGCTTGTAGCACCCTTTTATGCTTATACTGCATCAGCGTTTCTGGTAAAATTTAATTGTTCCTGGCCAGCCTACTACTATCTAATAGCTTTAACAGAATAAATTAAAGTAACCCATTCCTCTCGTACTAAAGCTAACATCAACTGCAAACAATTTTATATACTAGGTAGGGACCGAACTGTTTTGCAACGTTCTAAACCCAGCTCATGTACCGCTTTTAATTTGCGAACAGCAAAACCTTCTGCACCTCCTCCAGCGCAAGGATGCGATAAGCCGACATCGAGGTGTCAAACGTAATGTTAGATAAGGACTAATTCATCACATTAACCTGTTATCCCTAACGTACCTTTTATCTGTTGCTCGTTATTTTTGTCTAATACAAATAACGGGTCATTATTACATAATCTTTTATAATTATAGTTTTAAATAAGAATAATTTACGCAACTACATGCACTACTACCTACTTACAAAACTATAAAATACTTCATATATATTAGCAAAATAATTTAATTAACCAGTATAATAATGTTTAAAAATCGTTGATGAAACGACTATACGCTCAGTTGGGCTTTAGGCCCAACCTACGAGAAGTACAAATGTATTCTCAGTATACTAATTAAACAAGCATTATAATTTTAAGTTAAATTATTTTATTTACATCCCATTTAAATCCTTGTTAAACGAAATACTGCATGTCGGGCGTTAACCGATTGCAGTAAGCAGTTTAACTATCTAAAATTTCAGTAAACAGAACCACCTTCGTCCGGTATTAATTATATAAGCAGTCACTTCAGTTTGCACTAAACTTCATGCTAATAATTACAACTTCAGAAAGCAATTCTTAACCTAATACAACTTTTCTTAAATAATCTTCAGTAATAGTTTATTCTAATATAAAACAATTTAAAAAATTACCCCTTATATATATCTATTAAATAAATAAATAAAGGTAAAATTATAACTATACAATTAACTAAAAAACACTGTATGCTTATATAATTTTTTTTCTTCCTCGTTACTTTTTAGAAGAAGACCGCCCCAGTCAAACTACCATAATTTATTGGTCGTAGCAATATTGCTATTTAGTAAAGCGAGTTTAGTTTACAAAGCATAAAAAATAATTTAATTTTACGAGTAACTTGTAAAATAATAAGTAACTTCTAGTAAAAAAAACACGAATGCAAATAAACGATATAGTGAAGGTGTATAGGGTCTTTCCGCCTAAGTAACAAAATACTGCATCTTCACAAGCAATTTCAATTTCACTAAAATGCAACTTGAGACAATAACACGGTCGTTATGCCTTTCATACATGCCAGAACTTACCCGGCAAGTTATTACGCTACCTTAGGACCGTCATAGTTACAGCCGCCGTTTACACCAATTTATAATCCATACTTATAAAATACGTCATTTTATCCACCAGTGTACCGGGCAGGCCTCAAACTTTATACTTATATTAATATATCGCAAAGTTCTGTGTTTTTATTAAACAGTCGCCGCATCCGATCTTGTGCCGGCACCATACTGTGTGCCCCCCCTTCTCCCGAGGTTACAGGACAATTTTGTAGAGTTCCTTAAATTGCATTAATTTTAAACATCTTTGTATTCTCTACTTGCTATAACTTGTGTCAGATTTAGTACAGTTTTTTTTGCAAAATTTTTATTACCCCCTTAAGGACCATACAACAACAGTTTTAATCTATTTACAATTAAAACAAACTAATACTTACAATCATTTCTTAGTTTTATGTTTGTTTTTTAACAAATTTTTTAAAAAAAGTCTATTAAATTAATAATGTAATCTCATAATTTTGCATTTTGATATTTTATTTATTTACTGCCTTTATAAGCGAGGACTTCCCTTCCACTTAAATCCTATATAGCAAAGATGGAAATTATTTGAAAACGAATTTCTTAACGTTACTTATACTAGCATATTAGTAATAAATATAAATAAAATGTTTTTTAACACTTCACCTTACCAATATTATTTTTTCAACTACCTACTTTACAGTATACAATTATTTCTAATTTTAATTCTATTTTACAATTTTAAGCAAAAAATACCAAACAACGTTACCGCTGTTACACTTCAATTACATTTACACGCTCAGGGGCGTTTTTAAAATGATGGTGGCTTTTACGCCGACACGCTACCTGTTTTTACATATTTTTTTGCCGTTATCATTTAATTAAAATATTAATTATTAATAATAAAACTGAGATGGAGCTCTTTAAACTAATTGACCTTCTCACCAATAGTTTGATATTTTGGTACGTTTTAATAAATTAAGTATAACACACTACAAATTTCTAAGCAACAATGGTACGAAACAACTTTAATATAAAGCTGTCGGCTGTTCTTAAATTTAAAACTCCTCCAAATCGCCGCATTTTTATTTTAAAATTTTTCAACAAACCTTAACCATAAGTTGTTACTTTGTTACTATTATACACAAATTTCATAAATTTACGCTTTTCTTTCTTCCCACGTTACGCAGCATAAATTATTACCAAAATATATACTAACATATATTTCGCCGAAAACCAGCTGTAGTTAAGTTCGATTAGCCTTTCACCCCTAATCACAAATCACCCGAATCTAATGCAACAGACACCAGTTTAAACTATATTTCTACTTCTATTAACAATTAGCTCACTTAATTTCGGGTTTAAACCAAATTATTTCATTTAATCTTATCCTTATAAAATAAAAAATATTTTAATACGAATTTATTTTTGTCGCTCGAAATCATATAATAAATAACGCTAGACCAAGTACTGTATCACACGCTGCTACACATAATGTTAATATAGCAATACTGTATCCAAGCCCGCTTATTGTTCAAATTGAATAGAGAACAAATAATATTATATTTGTTAGTAACAACAAATCTAATATTAACAAACAAATTACCAAATGAAACTCAACTGCTCAAATGATAAGTCATAGAAACAAACAGAATAAACAACAAATAAAATACAATGATAAAAACAATATTACTATTAATGGTGTTAAATTTGTAAGATAATTTAGCATCGTTTTAACATAACTATATATATACTTTAAAATAAAGTTGAAACAGTTTAAAAAATTATTTACAAAACTCTCGACGCCCGACGGGACTTTCACCCGCACCTATAGCAGGACCTCACTTTAGCAAAGTGGTGCTCTAATATTTGAAGCGACGGGGTCATAAAAAATTTAGTACCTAAAAATTTTATGTTAAACAGCCTACTATTTAATTTAATTTCAATTACGCCAAAATACCTATTTAAATACTGGTACTTTTGCCGTGTATATAAAATCAAAACTTTAACAAAATAACAGTCTAAAATTGAAACAATAGACTATATAAAATTTCAAGTCTAACGTTACTCTTAAAATATTAATCTGATGTATTCAATACTTTTTAATTTTAGCCTAACCAAATTAAATAGTAGCTCGCCAGTGCGGTTCCGACGGGACTCACACCCGCACCTATAACAGGACCTCGATTTTCAAGATCGGTGCTCTAATATTTGAAGCGACGGAACCGCCAACCTTTTTAAATATTTATAATTACTTAATCTGCTAAATAATCTAAGTATTCACAAGTTGGCGAAACCACACGACCAATTAATGTAAAATTCACAAAAATCAATAGCTCAACATACGTTCGGTACGCTACATCTCCATAGTTTAATTCTATTTCTGATCCAAGTAACGCAGCCATAACATATTCTGAGTATAAATTTATTGTGGAAGCAAAAATACCGCTAGCATAAAATGCGATTAATTCAGCATTAAATACTTCAATTTCAAATAGAATTATAATTGAATCTACGCTACTATAAACTATTGAAATATCCATATTTAATGCCGTTATTTTACAAATTATTTAATCTAAAATTATCTATCTACTTCGCCAAATACAATGTCTTGGGTTCCAATAACTGCAACTAAATCTGCAAGTATATGATCCTTAACTATAGTATTTAAAGCTTGTAAATGGAAGAATCCCGGGGCGCTAATTTTACATCTATATGGTTGGTTTCCTCCTTTTGAAACTAAAAAAGTGCCAAATTCACCTTTTGGCGCTTCGATAGCCAAATATGTTGTACCAGCAGGAACTTGAATACCTTCACTAAATAATTTAAAATGATTAATAAGAGCTTCTATAGAGTTTTTTATTTCTGCCCGTAAAGGTGGTGAAACACGTGAATCGTCACTTTTAAATAAGCCTTTAGGTATATTTAGAATACAATCAACTATCAGTATTGTGCTGACTCGTATTTCATATATACGTAATAAATATCGATCGAAACAATCACTATATTTGCCAATTGGTACGACAAAATCTAATTCATTGTATAGTTCATATGGTTGTGACTTGCGTAAATCTCATGCAAGTCCACTGCCCCGCAATAAAACGCCTGTAAGTCTTCACTCAAAAATCTGATTTTTTGTAACAACTCCAATATTTTTTAACCGTTGTTGCCAAATTGGGTTTTTTGTTAAAAGCAAATCAATTTCATTAAGCCGATCAATAAACCGTACACAAAAGTAATACATATCTTCTAATAAACCAATAGGCAAATCAATAGCTACACCCCCAGGTCGAATATAGTTTGCATGTATTCGTGCTCCAGAAACACGTTCATAAAATTCTATCATTTTTTCACGTTCCTCAAAAGCCCATAAAAATGGTGTTAGTGCTCCCACATCTATCGCATGTGTTGTAATTGCTAATAAATGATTTATAATGCGTGTTATTTCAACAAACAAGGTTCGAATAAACATACTTCGTTGAGGGGGGATAATATTTAATATTTTTTCAATTAATAGTGCAAAAGCAAGCTCATTAGATATCACTGAAACATAATCAAGACGATCATAATACGGTAAGGCTTGTAAATACGTTTTATATTCAATTAGTTTTTCTGTACCACGATGTAACAACCCAATATGCGGGTCTACTGTTTTTACCCATTCTCCCTGTAGCGTAACAATTAAACGTAAAACTCCGTGCGCAGAAGGATGCTGTGGACCAAAATTAAAAATAAAAGGAATTTCCATCATTTTATAATAATTATACTTATTACTATTTACTACTGTTTATATTGCCCACCAATATAGTGAAATAAATAAAAAAATTCAAACCACATCAACAAAATGTCAATATCAAATTGCTAATTCAAGGCCTAAATGATGGTCTCGTGTGAAATGATAAAAAATATGACGCAATAAACAGACGGCTAATATTATTGTACCAATTAAAACGTGTAATCCATGGAAACCGGTTATTATATAAAATAAACTTCCATAGACCGTTGTACTAATTGAAAATTTAGCGTGTTTATATTCATATAATTGGATATATGTAAATAAAAGTCCTAAAATAATTGTTAAGGCTAGTGCAATTGCGACTATATAGCGGGCATTATAACGTCATGGCTGTTGTTGTTCAATAAACGTGTCTGGATCAATATTAGCTTCTTCATCTATATGTATATAACCATTATATCATAAATCCGGTAAATAATAAATTTGCTTATTATGGTACGGTGTCACGACTATTATATGGGCTCATGTTACTGTAATACCCGACGAAAGTAAAATTAACGTATTAACAAAGGGTAAACCCCAAGCTCATAACGTTTTTACGCCGATTGGTGGCCATACACCTCCAATCTCAATTGACGGCCATAACGCTAAATAAAAATATGAAATAAAAAAGGCTGCAAAAAATATAATTTCTGAAACAATAAACAGCGCAAAACCTATACGAATATTTTGTTGTACTGCAACTGTATGGCGACCTTCGTATGTAGCCTCAATAATAATATCTCAAAATCAACTAATTAAAGCAAATGTTCAGATGTAACGTGCCACTATATAATTTGTTCAGCAATAGATACACGGCGAATTCGGGATACTGTAACCATGAAATTTATGTACTAATACATAAATTAAATAACAAGTTGACCAAGAAATTAAATATGGCCACGGTGATGGCGGAACTAAATGAAATGGGTGTTGCTCAGGATTAAATTGAATCGCTTTTAATAATTTACTTTTATTTTGTGTAACTAATATGCGCATCAGTTATTAGCTTTTAAAAATTATACAAATTATTTTAACTTATAAACCAGTAACATCGCTATCAATTTACAGGCGAAATCGCTTGTAAAAAATTCGACGTAAATATCTATTTAATTACAAATTTCTTTAAAATTGTTTTATCGGGCTTTAAAAAATATTAATTTAGTTGTTTTTGAAGATTCTCGTGCGCCCAATTAATTTTATATGATTTTTGTACAATAAAATTAACGAAGCTATTAGCATAAGCTAAAAATAAAGTTTTTTTATGTACGCTATATAAATAAGGAAGTGTGTGGTCAAAACCATATACTTCAGAAATTATTCGTTTTAACAAAATATTTAAATGAAAAATTCGACCACATTTACGTTTTGTTGCTTCTTTTGAAAATTTTTTTGGTCGACCAAAATACCGAAAAAGTGATTGTTTTATTTTTTTTCTTTTTTTATATTTATTAAAATTAAAAAAGCGTTTTTTTAATTTATGAAATTTTTTTGTTACATTCGGTTCACCTATAAGATGTACTAACAATACAAAATCTTTTTGAGTTCCTTTATGAAAGCTTGTTTTCTTTTTTCCGGTTATCTTTGGTTTTCAATAACGATAAATATGGGTAATCAACTGCTGATACATTAATAATAAAGAAGTACGTTTTTTGTATTGAAGCGCTGTACTGCGCATTTTACGTTTTTTAATCTTTTTAATAGATACGCTCAAGGGTTCTACTGTCAATATTTTTTTATTATAGGCTGTTTTATTTAAGCTATTCAAATCCAATAACTGCGTTAAAATATTAAACTGAGTTACAAAAAAAAGCTTTGAATAGTACTTTTTATTATAAATAAGCTCCATTCTATAAATTATATAAAACTGGGGTAAGTCTGTTAGTAAAAAATGAACACCAAAATTTTTTTTATAATCAGTGTACGCTTTTGACCATCGGTATGTTATCCAATAAATTTTTTTTATAAAAATTTGATTTGAATAAATTATATGGTTGTTAATTACAAACATTCAATTAAGCGACGTAAACTGCATTTTAAACAACTTTTTTATTATAAGAATTTGTTTTTTTTCGTTTAGTTTGTAAGTTACATTAAAAACTAACGCAATTAATTTTAAAACCGAAGCTGCTAATAAAGAATCAACTTTTCAAGATGCTAAATAGAGCGCAAACCGGTTATTAGTTAACGACAATTTTATATTTTGTTTTATTTGAATCGGGTACCGTAAACGTTTTTTTTTAGCAAATGAACATCAATAGCGAAATGTTTTTAATGAAAAACAATACCGATTGTGTTTAGTAAAAATAGAAAACGGCGATACACTAGTATAAGTACGATTATATGAAAGATTAAAATGCCGTCTTAATTTCCCCCGTAATTTATTTCAAGTTCGTTTAATATAATACTTAGCATAAATAAACAATCTTTGTGTTAAACTTCATTGTCAATTACGATTTTGATAAATTCTATTAATTTTTATTTTTTGTAACCGATTTGCGGTTGTTTGTTGGTTTAACCTGTATAGTATTAAATAATTTTTATTATTTTTTGTATTTATTTGAGTTTTTTTTGCTAGACCGCTAACAGATGATAAAAATACTTTAATACAGTTGTTACGAAAATACCAGATATTAAATATTTTATTAACAAATAATTTTTTCGACTGTAATTTAAAACTTAATTTATTTTTTAGCATAATTATTATTATTAATCTAAAAAATACTCAATTGCGAAACTGTTTTCCCATTTAATAAATTTAAACAAAACCTGGTGTTATTGCACAAACCGCCACATTCTAGTTATTTATTCATATTGGCGACTATAAGAATACTTAAATAAACAGAACAATAACAATAACTAAAATAATTATATAACTTAAAAATATTACAAGATATGATGATGTTTTTAATTTAAATTTAAACGTAGTTCGATACCAAAAAACAATATTTATTAATAACTTAGAAAACCCATTTGGACCAATTAACTCGTATAATCCCTTGTCAAAAACTCTATAAATATTTTTTATAATATGTAAAATTCAGTCACCAAACACATTATAGAAATGATCGACGAAATAATTTTTATTTGCTAATAACCAAAGCAGTTTAAAAAAGTTATATAGTTTTTGTTCAGTATATTTTTGTAGTCCAATATAATATTCGCCAAATAACTTAACGCTAAATATTTTTGATCAGACAATCTTTTTATTTAATAAACGATCCAAAATTAATATTTTAGGTAAACGAATATTTTTGCTATTAATTCTATTTATTCATCATTTTATTGCGGATTTCTTCATTGGTAAGTAAGCATAAGTATCGTGTAACTTTACACCTATTCCTACAAATAATAAACTTATTACAACTATAAATTGCATATATTTTGCACCAAAATACTCCGTATAACTAGTAACTGCCTGCGGAAAGCTATTAATAGTTATTTGTAAGTTTATATTGCAATGTGTATCGTATGATTTAAAACAATTTAACCAAGGAACAAGCTGATAATCGAGTCAATGAAACCAACCGCGATCAACACTTTCACCTGATTTAACAAGTACTCACGCATATGAAACTCCTCATGGACCTGAAATAATATTTTGTTGTTTTGAAGTCAGTATACGTTCCACCACCCATTTCGCCGGATATAAGGCATAATACCTAAATCAATCGGGATTTCATTTTCTAATTAAATCAAGAAAATAATTTTGCTCTGTTAAAATTCGATAATCTTCAATCTCTATTACCTTAGAATAGTGCGTAAGATATAATGGCTCTACAGCCAATGTTATCCAGTGCAAATACTGCCATTTTCCATTTTGAAAATTGTTTCACCGCGTTGCATTAAACCGTAATCCCTCAGAAACCGGCCATAAACCAGAGTATTCTAAAAATTGACAAATTAATTTTATTATTTTTGAATCGCCTAACCGTATTATTTCGCCAATATATGCTTCTGTTGATAAATTCCACAATGCCCCATCAAACTGTGATGGGAATAATTTTTTAGGTAAAATTATTTGCAGTACTATTCATTGTTGACAAAACCGAAACACTCAAGAACCTATTAGATTACTTCACAATAATATAAAATTATTTAAGTCTAAGTTGTTTATAATAAAATAATTTTGAACAATATATATAATATAATACGAGTACATAGGCAATGTTAACCGAGAGATATTTTCATATGCAATTACAGAAGGATCTTGTGCAAGCTGTATTACAAGAATATCAAGCCTTGTAAAGCAGCGTAGCCACCATATTAATCATAATGGCGCCCCATGGTGGCCAGTAGATCTCGAGTCCATTACACCCATTTTTCAAATATTTGCGTATAAAGCTAACGTTGTATCCCAGGTATGTAAACTATCTAATGTAAATACTTCCTTTATACCTATATATGTAAAATAAGCTGTAGGATACCCCAACTCCCGTACTACTGTATCAGACTGTAAAAATTCTAAAAATGACCTATCATCTACAATTTCTTTTAACCCCAAACTACTGGCATATATATTTGTTAAAAAAATAAATAATGTTGATTCGTTAAAAACAAACGGCGCTATTTTTACTTCTTTATTCAAAGTATCTATATTGTTGTTTGAAAAGATTTTAATATAATCATTTTTAGTAAAGCCGCCCATTATACCATAATTAAAATCATTATTTGTTCCTACAATATCAGAAGTAAGATAAAGAGGTCAATATCACAATCGTTCGTGTAAATAATGAAAGTTAATATGCAACTTTGCCAATAACGTTATAAAAGTAAGTTGTCCCAGATGTGATGTTGGACCGCATAATAAGTCTGGGGCTGCTACAAAAAACTCATGAGCACCATAATAACGGAAAAAAAAATTTTCTAAAAATGTAAGACTACCGCTCACGGGCTTAAATATTTGAGATTTATCCCACAAAAGAGAATTACATATTCAACCTAAATCCCCAATTCTACCATCTAGAACCTCAAATCCCTCATGAAGTAACGCCGCAATAATATTTTCTTTTGGTTTTATATTTCTAACAACACCCATTTCCTTAGCATCCATACAAAGCGGTCGACTAATATAATCCACAAAACCCACTATATGTTGTGAAAAGAGCGAATCAAATATAAATAATTTTGTTTTAGAAGTGGGGTTTACGCTGTTTGTTTCGGTTGAATGACGAATAAAATCAATCTTAGGATTTGTACTGCAAAAAGGAATATTTGGAGAAATAATAAACCGGTCGCCGGGTATATACATAATTGTGCGTTTTTCAACCGGATCATAATATTCGTGTATTTTTAGCACTCTCCCATTTATATCTAACCAATCATTAGGAAAACTTTCTAATACTAATTTATCAAGCGTTTCAGTATGATCAAACAAATTAACTATATCGGTATCATAAAAAAAATAATTACCACGGTAATTAGGAAAGGGGCCTCAAGGAAGAAATTTCCATGTTTCTAATATAAATGAGGCATTTGTATCCGGATGCTTATAGTAGGAACTAACTCGTGCCGGTGCATTTTTCAATGTAGTTATTTCACTTATAGGTTGTGCATTTCTGATTTTTTGTATAATCGAGGTATATTCAGTAAATCCACCATTTTGCTCTCACAATAAAATAGTTGAAAGCGGACCAATAGTAATTTCTGAAAATATATACCCAAAAACAACACTTAACCCTAAAAGCGTCAATAAAACATAATTTATTAAAGTAGGTTGTGACCGACGAATATTAATTCGTGCCTCCCGTAAAAATAAATAATAAAATAGTCGTATTGAATATGCAATTGTAAAAAATGTTGGCAATACTATTAGCATAAACAGAAATATACTACCAACTACCCCAAAATGTGATGTAAGTAAGACAGCTTCTTTTGAATAAAAACCAGAATAAAACGGTAGTCCAACTAAGGCAGCACTACTAATTACAAAAACAATTAAAACGCTTGGTATAGATAACCCAACATACAACTTTCGAATATCTTGTTCATCGAAATTACTATGAATAATGATACCCGCGGCTAAAAATAATAAGGCCTTAAAAAAAGCGTGGTTTAACAAATGAAAATAGCCAATTGAAAACTCTGTTAATCCGCACGCCATAACTATATACCCTAACTGACTACATGTTGAATAAGCAATAATTTTTTTAATATCAAAAGCAGTCAAAGCAGATGTAGCTGCTGTTAAAGCAGTAATAAAACCTAATAAAACAGCAAATTTTAGTACTAACGTTGAAAATGAAAAAATAGGTGCTAAACGTAATAGTAAATAAATTCCCGCTGTTACTATTGTAGCGGCATGAATTAATGCTGAAACTGGTGTAGGCCCTTCTATTGCTGATGGCAACCAGGTATGCAACCCGAATTGTGCTGACTTCGCCGCTACAGCAATTAAAAACAAAATACAAACTCAATTAACAATTTTTAGCTGATTTATTTCAGCTAAATATAATTGGTTTATATCCGGCATCGTTGAAAAAATATGAGGTGCGACATTATTATCTATTTTATGTAATATTAATTCATTAAATCCTTGACTAACAATAAAATTTGTTACGTTAAAGTCTACGGATCCTGTATAAGAAAACAATAAAGCGGTTCCAATTAAAAAGGCAAGATCACCGATTTTATTAATCATAACTGCTTTTATTGCTGCTTTATTGGCCTGAACCCGCGTCGTTCAAAAATTGATTAAAAGGTATGAGCAAATGCCAACGCCCTCCCAACCAATAAAAAATTGTACTAAGTTTCCTGCAGTAATTAAAATATTTATAAAGCCTGTGAATAGTGACAATAAGCTCAAAAAACGAATAAGATGTGGGTCTGTTCGTATATAACTAAACGAATAAATATGTACGCACGTTGAAATGGTTGCGACTATTAATAATATCAGCAACGCAAGATTATCAAAGCAAAATTCCCAACGAATTTCTAAAGTTCCTAATGAGACTCAATTGCCTAAATTTACGTAAATATTATCATTGTGGTACAGGCTTCATCGAACACATATAAGTGTTTGCAACAAAGCGATGATACAACTAAAAAGTGTTACAATAATTGCGCCGCGTTGTCCTACACTGCGTCCGTATAAACTTAAAAGTACAAAATTAATGAATGGTATAAAAATAAATATACACATCGTTGTTATATTATTATATATAGTACTAAGTAAAAAGCTAACGACTAAATTATTTAAATAATCTTTTTATAAAATTATTTAAAAATTTTATTATAAAATATACGAATCAAGTTTATAAAATAATTAATTGTTGCTGTTGTCACGGAATGTTAGGGCTGTTGCACCAATTATTGTTATAAACAACATTACACCGCACGCAACAACACAAACTCAATAATCATTATACAATACTCGAAGATACTCGATATCTAAAACGTAAAAATATTGTTCGGGATTTAAAACACCAAGAATAGCTAAACTTGGTAAGCAACAAATACATACAAAATTAGCAAACAAAAATAATAAAACGGCAACGCCCCATAACTTTTGTTTTCTATATCTAAATCTAACTATCATATTAGGTTCATATATTATTATTGTAAATAAAAATAATACTGAAATAACACCTGTGTATACAATTAATAATACAATCGCAATAAACTCCGCACCAATTAAACGTATAAATAATGCTAAAAAATTAATTACACCAATAAATATAAAAATTGTATTAATTGGGTTTCGTTGATTCACTATAAATAAAACACTCATTAAAACAAGACTTCAACAGATTATTAATCATTTAAACAAAGTATTTAAAAAATGTTGTTCCATTATTAATATATCCATTTAAGTAATAAGTTTATCTAAAATTTCAAACTTTCTTATACTTTTTAACTAAAGATAATTTAATATAATTAACTAGATACTATACTACTACTAATTTAATAAAACTACCACCACATACTAATATCTATTTCTGGGTTATAAGGCAATATCGTAAGAATTAATACTTTAAAAACAGTACTGGCTCACAATGGAACAAAAAGTATTCCACCCGCTAACATATAAATGGCAAACAATATAAAATAAAGATAAATAAGTTGCTCAATTAAAACTTGTAATCAATCATTGTGTGTTTCAGTTGTATAAATTGAGTTAGGATTCGAACGTTGATCTTCTACAACAGTTTTCAAGAACGTATGATATTCGGAAAATGCTTCACTATTAGGAAACCATATTGCCTGTAATAATTGAAAATAAATTACTGTTTGAACAATTATAACAAACAACGCTGAGCAAAGATATACAATTTGGCCCCCCTGATAAAGATTCAGCAACAAATAATACTTGATTATAAACCCCCCAAAAGGCGGTAAACCGATTAAAGACAATAATGTGGCAGTTAATAAATAACCAAGTTCTGGCACAATACTTTTAAGAACAAACAAATCATTTAATGACTGTACATATAGTTGTTTATTTTTTGCAACTACAATAAAAACGGCAAAAAATACATATGTATGAAGATTATAAATAGTAAGGTTTGTAAATGCAGCAGCGTGTGTTCCTAAAGTTGGAGCCAACAACCCGATTATTACTAATGCTGTTTGTAAAAAAGCTAAATAGGTAAAAACAGTTTTAAGAGAATCAGCTCGGTATGCGTTATATCCGGCAAAAAAAGTAGCTATTATTAATGCACCTAAAATTGCTTTTCACGCTATTTCAATATCCTTTACCATTCCAATATTTATTACGAATAAACGATAAAAAACAACAAGATAGGTAAACTTATAAATTGAAAGTATTATTGAAAAAAATGGTATAGGTAATGTATTATAAAACTTTATTACTCATTGTGAATGAGGCGCAAATAGTAGTTTGTATATAAATGGCGCTATTAATAGCGCAACACATAATTTTATATATAAAGCTGTCCAATATACCACATTAGGCAAATATATTGTTACAAAGGTATGCAATGAAACCAACTCAAAACGTATTAAAACATTATAATGTAAAGTAAACGGACCTATTTTTGGTGCAATAAACAACAACCATCCACAACCAAATAAATAAATGGCTGAGGCAACTAGCCCAAATAAAAAAAAAATTGCAGTTGTAAATAATTTTTTATAATTATTTAAAACAAAATGAATACCAATAGGGGCAATAAGTAAAACTATTCCTAGTTCAAATAAAATAAATAAAAGAATTAAATCATTACATAAAACTGTTCCTGGTATACAACTACAACCCCATAGGCTAATTATAAATACTATTTCAATCCGGCCTCGGAAAAATGTTGACCCATAATATAAGGTGTACAGTATAAAATTACAAAAAAATAAAAAGATAAGATATAATCTGACAGTTATAAATAACATTGTATAATTAAAAAAATAATCCGTTTTACGATTATGATACATAGCTCCTATGTACTCACGACGATATGGTGATATTATTTCGTATCATATTGTTGAGGTTGTAATAAGAGAAGAAGGCTGTTTCGCTGACTTAGCATATAAATAAGCGTCTCCTGGGCTATTTAATAAATTGGTAATAGAATCGTTTCAGTATTTTTTTGTTACGATAAATAATAAAATCAAACTACCAAGAATCAAAAAAAATATAATTTTAATAAAATAATTGTGTAAGTTTGCTCGGTTTAAGCGGCTATAATTAATTATTTTAATAACCACAAATAAAATTAATATAGTTAGGCCAATAATACATTCAAAATTTATTAAAAAAAAATACATAGCATAATCGATATAATAGTACTTAAAAACTGTAATAAAGCATTTTAAATTAATTAGGCTGTCGACACAGTATACTTTAATACTTTTACACACAACAACAACAGCCTCTACTATTGTTACTTTATAAATTTTTATAATTACGTGCAAAACTACTAGCGGAACTATTACTAGTGATATAAAAGCTGGGTTTAATTCTGTGTGTCCAACAGGATTTAAGATAATCAAATCAAGAATTAAAAGTATAACAATAATTTTCCAAACTAAAACAATAAGCACAACAACAAAAATTATTCAATAATTAATACTTTCTTCAACCTTTACACCAGTATTCGATTGTATTATTAACGACGCTACACCAGTATATATATAAAATTTTTTATTAAATTTTGAGTGTACTAATTTCTTTTCGCTTTCTAATGTAGATGATGGATGTAACGCCCACGGTTTAGGATAAAAATGAATTGTTTTTGTTCAAATTTCAAGCGCCAACCCAACTATTAATAGCGCTAAAACAAACAATACACATACATGAGCGTATTTCTTAATTGCTAAAAAGTTTAACGCTCAAGGAAACAACAATAAAATTTCAACATCAAATAATAAAAACAATAACCCAGTTCGAAAAAATATAATATCAATACCAGACGAATTTCATGAAATTGGTTTAAATCCACACTCGTATGTTATTGATTTGTCGGGCGAATATTTTGGTGGGTTTATAAGGTGCGCTACAGTATATAACGCAAATGTGATACAAATGGCGGTACACAATGCACCAACAAACGAGAGCAAATTGTACCACGTTAGTGCACTTAGTAATTCATATGAACCGTTCACTGATGGAGTTGGGTAGTCTGTTAAGTTGTATAAAAATGACTTTGTATATCTTATATACATTAAAAAATTTAGCATCATTTAATTTTATATTTAAAATACTATATTACTATTAAAATTTATTTAATTACTTTAATAAATTTTATTTTGTTATGTTGTAGCCACTTTACTAGCTCACAATTTAGTTTAACTTGCTAGTCCATTATACAAAAGGTACAAAATTAAATATTAAATAAGTTGTATTTATACAAGCTATTAGTATTAATGTAAAAATTGCTAATTGAACCACAAAATAATTCTTTTTAACAAATCAAAGCTGAGCAAGAGCATTTTTTCAACTTTCCCTCACGGTACTTTTCACTATTTTTTAAATCAAATTTATTATAATAGTTTAGACTAACTACTCTCAAATGCGGGTTAAACCAAGCCACAGATTTATAATACATGTTATTACCTAAGTTGGATGTGTTTAAAACACGATTTTAATAAAATTAACTTAATTAGACAAACTTAAGTTTCACAATTTAAAAATTAGTATGTTCGCTCACCACTACTTATACTTACGCTACTGCTTACTACCTATAAACTAACTAATAAGATGTTTCATTTAGCTAGGTTCTATTTAAAGTTTAATATAATTATTATATAACGAAACTAAAAAATTCCAAAAATTTTCTTCTTTTGTTATTTTATCTATATTGAACAATATCAGACCGGTTGATCTAAAAAGATAAATTTTTGTGTTTTTTTTTATTAAATATATTTTTACTACCTACTACTCAATAACTTATAAGTCTAAAGAAAAGTATACTACCTTTGGTCGGATTTTTACCGACAACAGCTATTTTGAAGACAGCTATTTTTGTTAAACTACA
>WUUC01068697.1_pt1 | contig 33953 bp, 29 predicted proteins | sample 6278441 | NCBI WGS metagenome assembly WUUC01 (sample SAMN13675441, study PRJNA597444) | soil metagenome | isolation source: soil | place: USA: Washington | collected 2017-10
TTTCGTACTCACGCCTGACCAAGTGCAAATTATGTAGCCGTTTCAAACGAGTGCTCGCCGTGTTAACGGCCAGATTAAGCATTGTCATGAGATCGTTGGCCGTAAGCCGCTGATGCTTTGCGAGCAGTCCCAGCGTTTCCAAAAGATGATCTTCCAACCTCCCGATTACCTGCCAACCTCCCGACCGCTCGACCGCCAAGAGCGGGAGTTTGAGTTTGTTGAGACTGATCACGGCGTTGATGTTCTTGATCGAGTCTTTCGTCAGCCCCTCGAGCAACATGCACCTGTCTCCGAACTCTCCCTCAAGGATCTCCTCGCCGAGCTTCACAATGGCTTCGTCTGCGAAGGAGCCGTCTATAAGTTGGTTCGGCGGAAAAACCAAAACCAGAGCCTCCCCATCTGGCACATCCAGTAAATTCTTTTTCAACAGCTTGTACGCCTTCTCACCCTTGGGACGGGTTAGAAAAAGGCGCGAACTCGTCACCCCCGTCTGCTCCGCTATTTGAACCGCCTCGTATCTCTTCGGCACTAGCCCTCCTTCGGTTCACCGAGTGTGAGTGAGGCTTCACCTATAATTAGTGAACACATACAAGATAAGATGGAACTCCTCCGTTGTCAAACCACATGGGTGCAGCGCATCTCGACGCTTACCTGCGTCCCGATTATGTGAGTGAGATCGTTTCTGGCCTGAATCCGGTTCCCGCCGTAGTCGGTGAGGGCGGCCGTTTCTGATCGCAGGCACACGTAGCCGCCGTGGGTAGCCATAATTTCTCGAACGCGGGGCAGCCCGGTCCCACCCCTGCCACTTTGCCGCGACGTGCGCCCGCCCATTGCGGCGCGGATGTAATCGAGCGGCTCACTACCGAACTCGCCGTGCGTTTCTGCCAGGCTGGTGCGGACGCCGCGGCCCATGTCTCCCACGGACAGGCACACTTTCGACTGGTTTCTTTGCTCCAAGTAGTACTTTTGAATCAAGGCGCAGCCGTGGGGATCATGGCTGTGCTCAAAGATGTTGGAGCACAATTCGCTGAGAACCGAAAGTAGGCCGCCCAGCTCGTCCTCGGTCAAGCAGGGCTCGAATATGCGCGCAGCCCGATCGACGACGGCCTCCACGTCATCGGGCGAACCTATTTCCGTCAACTCCAAGAGGTTCGCCGTGTGCGCGCTCCGGCTCCAGCGCTCCCCTGCGCTTCCGAGTGGCATAAGCCAGCGCCCGGCAATTTCAAACAGACTCATCCTGTCCAGATATAGGTATAACTGCTCGCTCAGGTTGATGACTATAACTCGTCTCCCCGAAAGGGTGGCGCAATAGCGGGCGGCCGATAGTAAAGCGATCACACCGCAAGGCTCGATGAAGCGAACGTCCGCCATGTCGAACACGTACGTGGCAGCTCTCGGGGCGTTCACAGCCAGAGAGTAGAGGCCCTCCACGCCGGGCGCACCGTACTTCAACATGTCTGGCACCGGTATGGTAGTGGCGCGCCTTGTCGGCAGAAATTCACTATCGAAAACCATCGCTGCACATGCCTGATCAGAACCGGCCGCGAATTCGAAAAACTTGAATTAAATACCACTAAAGCTGATTGTATGGTAGGGGGAGATTGGCGGCTTATGATTTGGGGTTACACAGGGGTCGGGGTGCGGGCGTTCAGGCTTGCATGGCCCTGGCTAACGGATCAGAGCTAGAGGGGCAGATACCGAACGGTATTTTCCCACTCGCCGGGCAGGCTGCATGTAACGATGACCTCGATTTCGTCAATGGCCTGGCTGATCGGCAGCCGGCGCGGGACAATGATGGTGCCGGGCATCTTCCGCCCGGCCGCAACACGATCTGCGGCGTGCCCCGGCATGGTCTTCCGATCGTGCGTGAAAAGGACACGATCTTCGTCCGCAGCCCAAGCCAGGAGTTGAGGGTCCGGAGCCGCGCTGTGTCCTACTTCATGCGCCGTGACTGCATCGAGGTCGGGGACGCGGCGAATAAGCCCCCTTAAGATGTCTTGATCGAAATCCTGATCGATGAGTATCCGCAGCATTGGTGGGGTTAACGAAGGTGGGCGTCACCGAGATGGCCGGCGGGCTAACAGTCGTTCACGCAACTCGCCCATCCTTTCTTGGTACTGCGGGGCGGACTCGATCCGAGCTTGCACCTCGTTGCCATCCGCTTCCTGCTGGCGTAAGTACTCCTCTACGGCTTCACGATGGGTGAGGTAGTAGGTGATAGCAGCGTACACGTCCGCGAGCTCAACGGGTGGGAACTTTTGCGCGATTTCCTCGGCGGTCGCGCCGAGGTTGAAGTGGTGGACTATCGAGTCAAGGCTGACGCCGGTGCCGGCCAGTTGAATAGTGCCGTCATCAGATCTCGTGAGCGGGACGGCTTGTGTTGTCTCCAGAGTAACCATAGCAATAAAGATTATACACTAACTGTAAATCCCCTTCTCTTTAGCAAGTTTGAAGCACACACACATCCGATAATAAAACCCCAAATATTGTATAAATAGTATAAATCGTATGACCTTTATCAGACGTCTAGGGAAAGGCGGTCTAGCTAATGCAGAAAAAACAGCCATCAGCTAAGCGAGGAGCCAAGACTGCTCGCAAATCCAGAAAGATAAAGATCCCCCTTGAGAGTCACTTGCAATGGCCCGAGGAAATCGGAATCAAGCAAGTCATCCTGCCTGACGGCTCCTTTCACTTTGTGGTCAGCCCGAGGTTCGCCACCATGTGCTGTCTCTATTTCCCTGAGGAGTTGAGAGAAAGGCTTAGCTATCACGTGCAGGCCCTCCTGAAAGGGTTGCTTAAGGGCGTTGTAAAAGAAGATCCTGAAGGACACCAATTCTTGGAGGTGGATGAAAGAGATTGGACGGCGGTAGGACGTAAATTGGACCCGGTCTTGCGGGAGTTAATAAACAAATACACTGACTATGCCTACAACATGTTCACGAAAACGATTCTCACCAAGATGTATCAACTACCAGAACTTCTGGTCGACAGGATTATGCACAGGGTCATCTCAATGGTTGACGAAGATGACCTTATTCCTTTCAAGTTAAAGGGTGGGAACCGGAAGATGTGGGAGGTGCTTGCCGACGAAGCGGCGAAGGAGCTCAAGTACGATTGGTCAGATCTTAAGCCGGGCATTAAGCCGGTCACGTCAAAACAGGAGCGTGCTGAAATGCTCGCCTATTACTACGAGGTGCTTCCCGCCTGTCAGCAGGCCAAACAGCTTTACAAGCGGATCAGCGCCCGCCGCTGGAAGGGCACAGTCAAGGCACAGTTCCCCGCCTTTGATGACATAGTCTTAGATAACCTACCCAACCACAAACCGAGCTGGCTGGCTGAACTCCTGACGGGCAGACACTTCCGTAAGATCATCGGGAAGGATCTCAAAGGGCTGCCAGAGGTGAGGAGGCAACTCGGGATAGCGCGCGGGGAGGCGAGCGCCTAACAAGGACACAGCGTGTAGTCACTTACCTCAGCCAGTACCTCAGCGGGCGAGTATTGTTACTTATAATCACTCGCCCGCTTTTTTCGCGCCCGCGGTGTAGCCTGCGGTTGGCAATCGGAGGGGAGTCAGCACCAACAGACTCTTTCCAGATCTCAAGATAGGGTGATTTGGAGGCTGAATTGTAAGAGCCTGAATATCCTTGATTGGGATATTAATTTTGCATACAGTGCTGCGCCCGGACGTGACCACACGTCCGTGGAGGCAGCGTGAGAGAAGACGATCCGCCAGATAAAGAGCCCACGGCCGCTAATTGTGTTTGGGAGCAATTAAATGACGGCACGCGCTCCCTCGTACTCGAGCTGTTCGCACAACTCGGATACCAGCACGCAGTTGCGCTGCACGAAAAATCCGTGAAAAGGAGGGAGGATGTCCCTACAGGACGCGACACAGAAGGTCCGGCCGGAGCACGTTAAGAAACTTGCCTACGTGTATGTCCGCCAGTCAACTCTCAAGGGCGTCAAGGAGAATATCGCCGGCGGGCAGCGCCAGTATGACGTTTACAAGCTGGCCCTGCAGCTCGGGTGGTCGGAAAGTAACATCCGGATCGTCGACGAAGACCAGGCCCGCTCCGGCAGCACCACGGAAGGCAGGTACGGCTATGTGCAGATGTTCAATGACGTCTGCGCCGGGCTGGTGGGCGCCGTCTTCAGCCTGGAGCCCGCGCGGGTCGGGCGCGACACCGCCGACTGGCACGTCCTGATCAAAATGTGCGACCACTCGGGCACGCTGGTGATCGACCCGGACGGCATTTACGACGCCAGCGACTTAAACGACAACACGATGATGAAATTCAAGGCCCTCATGGCCGAGATGGAGTTACGCTGGATCACCAGCCGGCTGCTGGGCGCAAAGCGGGCGTTGGCCGAGAAGGGAGAACTCCGAACCTTCCTCACCGTAGGGTACATCTACGACGAGGACAATAAATTGATCTTCGACCCGGACGAGGACGTGCAGAAAATGGTGCGCCTCCTCTTCACCCTTTTCAGGCAATTACGCTCCGCCTCCAAGGTCGTCCGGTATTTCAACGAGAACGGTCTGACTTTCCCCACCGTCGTCCGTGGCGGCCCGCGCAAGGGCCGGTACACATGGAAGCCCCTGACGACCACACGCGTGTACGCCATACTCCACAACCCTGTCTACTCCGGGACGTACGTCTACGGGCGTAGCAAGACTAAAAAGAAGGTCGTCCAGAAGGAGGGCGAGGCGCCCAAGGTAGTGAAGTATCAGGAGGCTCTCAAGAGGGAGGATTGGCAGTTCGTTCTGCACGACGCGCACCCCGCCTACATCACCTGGGAAGAATTCGTGCTGAATGAGCAGCTACTGGAAAAAAACCGCAACGTCCCTGGCGGCGGGGCCCCGCGGGCAGGTTCCGCACTCCTTCACGGCTTGGCACGCTGCGGCAAATGCGGGCAAGGGATGCGCGTGTCGTACCCCCATGACCCCTCCATACCGTATTACACCTGCATCCACAAGAGGGTGAATTTCGGAGGAAGTAACTGCCAGACGTTACCCGGCGACATGGTTAACCTCGCGGTCGAGCAAGCATTCCTCGACACGCTTAAGCCTGCCCAAGTTGAGATGTCACTGGAGGCTCTCGGCCGAGCCGAAGAGCAGGCCCGGGAGGCGGACCGGCAATGGGCCGCGCGCCTTAAGCGCGCTAAAGCAGCCGTAGCCGAGGCCGGTGAGCGTCTCTTAGCCGTCGACACCAAGAACAAGCGGGCGTTCGCGCGGGTGCAGCAGGACATGGAAACTAAAGAAGATGAGTTGGAGATCCTCGAGCGCGAGCGCGCGGAGGAGAAGAGATTCGTCCTGGAAGATATATCGCCGGAAGAGCGAGGGAAGATTTTAGCGTTCGCGCAGGACTTCCCCGGCGTCTGGCACGCCGACACGACCGACATGGTCGCTAAGAAGAACTTACTGCGTTGCCTGATCGAAGACGTGACGCTGACCCGTGAAGGGAGAACGATTCACGTCGGCATCCGCTGGAAGACCCAGGCGCACACCGCCCTCACCGTAAAATTGCCCGCGCCAGGATTCAAGCTCCGGCTGCCGGAACCCGTACTCGAACTTATTAGAAAGCTGGCCCCTACCCAAACTGATCGGCAGATAGCTACGGCCCTAAATGATGCCAGGATGCTGAACGGTCGAGGCCAGCCCTTTACCAAAATGCGCGTTAAGAGAGTCCGGGAGAGGTACGACATCAAGAAGCACCCGCTCGATGATTTCCCGGATACGGATTACGACGGCCGGTACAGCTCTGCGGCAGTCGCCAGGATGCTTGGAGTTCATACGAATACGGTTCTCAAGCTTTGTCGGGAGGGACGGTTGGATGGGGTTAAGGACAAGCTCGAGCAACGCTGGTGGATAAAGATTACCCCCGGGGAAGCCGAGGAGATGGAGAAAACCATTCGGCGATGGCCGTCTCGTTCTCATAAGCGTGCCGACCTCTCCGAGATAATTAGACTTTCTGCTCTGCTTGGGGGTGAGAGTGAGGTGGACCCCAAAGGAGTTGCATTATGAGTGGTAAATATCAATTTACTCGGGCGAATGCATCCTCTCTGGGGCCCACCCCAACTGAGGTAACGGTGACCCATCCATTTCATCCGCTTCATGGCGAGAAGCTTGCGGTGGAGCGAACCCTGCGTGGGAAACTCTCGCACATCCTTGTACTCCATTCTCCTGACGGGAAAAGCGTTCGGGTGAGGCGTGACTGGACCGATTATGACGGCGCACCCAGTGATGAAGGAGCAATCGCCCCCGCGCCCTTGTTAGACATCAGAGGCCTGCGGGAGGCGGCTAAGATCGTTGAGCAACTGAAGAGGCAGCGCGCTCAGGGAGAGTGATGGCCTTTACGGCGAATCAGCCCAATTCGCTCCCGCGGCCCGGGCTGGGTAGAGCGCCGCACTTTTCCCTTCCCTTCTCTGGCACGAGCGAGGCGAAATATTCAGGAAAATCTTTGCTCACTTTGAGGAGACGGGCGCTCAGTTTGAGGAGACGGTTCCTGCGTAGGCGGCGGCTGGCTGCTCACTTTGGGGAGACGGCTTGCTCACTTTTAAGAGACGAATCGCTCATGTTGGGGAGACGAACCGCTCACTTTGGGGAGACGAACCGCTCACTTTGGGGAGACGAATCCACCCCGAAGCTGCTGAAAATAAAGGTTTTCTTATCACTAGACTTTGTATAGACTATGCTCCACTTATTGAGAAACAACAGACACAAGATGTTGTGTGTCTGTCCCGTGAAAATTTATGAGTTCAAATTACCTATTCCAGACGGGCGCAGAAAGCGATCTAATTCCCCTTAACGTCATCCGCAGCGAAACGGTCCTGTCACGCCTCCCCATCCACAACCTCTCAAAGCAGGGCCGGATCAACATCGAGATCAGGAAGCGCAACGAGCGCGGTGCCGTTGAGTTGCTCTGGGAGGTCTCCTACAACGAGCGCTACGGGCAACCGCGCCAGCTCGCCTACAAGCTCGACACGATCATAGTCAACCGGCGGGTAGAGGAGGCAGGCAGGCCCCTCCCGAAGGCCATCCGGATCGGGAGCCTCCGCGAGATTTGCAAGGAACTTGACCTCAGCGAGGGTGAGAGCACGAACCAGATCAAGAGGGCGATTCATCAGAACGCGGGCACCTACATCACGGCCAAGCTCAACTACGTGGGCAACGACGGGGTTGAGCGGAAACTCGAGGCGGGCTTCACCCGCTACAACGTGATTTTCACGGGCGAGAAGCTGCCCGACGGCAGGCGAGCCGACGCCGTTTACCTGATCCTGAATGAGCCTTACAGGGAGGTACTCAACAACGCTCCCATCAGACCCCTCGACTACGACTACCTGAAGGCGCTGACGCCGGCGGCCCAGCGCTGCTACGAGATCATCAGCTACCGCATCTTCGCGGCTATCAAGTTCAAGCTCCCGCACGCCAAATTGTCCTACTCGGAGTACTGCACCTTCTCGGCCCAGCAGCGCTACTTCGATTACGACCACGTGAAGAAGCAGATGTACAAGGTGCATCGCCCGCACCTCCAGTCACATTACCTGGCGAAAGTGTGGCTCGAGGACTCCACGGACGATGAGGGCAACGCCGACTGGATCATGCATTACGTCCCGGGCGCGAAGGCGAGGGCCGAGTATGCGGCCTTCACCAAGAAGGGGCAGCTCATAGAGTTGAAGCCTGATGACGCCGTTTCCAAAAGCGGCGAATTACCCGCGGGCCCGGGCACGCCGGGGAAAAAGGTTAAAGAATCCGCGCCGAGGCAAAAGGTGGACGAATCCCTGCTCAGGGAATTAGTACGGAGGGGCGTGACCGAGACCAAAGCCCGAAAGCTGCTTGCCTCCCTCCCGACAGGCCGCCACGTACTCGACCAGCTCGAGTGGGGGGATGATCTGATCAGGAGGGCTTCGCCTGGAACATACCGGAACCCGCCGGGCTTCTACATTTATCTCCTCGAGAATAACGTCTTAGTGCCGGGGCACTTTGAGACGAGCCGTAAGAAGCAGCTACAGCTCGCCGCAGAGCAGGAACAGAGTCGGGTCTCCGCCAAACTCGCCGAGCGCGACCAGGCATACATGGAGTACATGCGTGAGACCGTAGACAGGTACATCAGCGAATCACTGAACGAGGCCGAGCGTCGCGAGCTATACGAGTCGAAGAGACGCGAACTGCTCAAACAACACTCCTACATGGCGCGCTGGAACGATGAGCAGATCGACGACGTGATCCACAGTGCTGTTCAGAACGTAGTTCTGGGCCGGATTGACCTCATGAGCTTTGAAGAGTTCTGCGAACACAGGTACTGAATTCCCCCGGCGGGGCAGTCGACTCACCTCGGCCGGAATAGCATAAACAATATATATAGTTTAGGTTGAATCCTGTAACCTTCTTGTGGACTTTACCGCCCCCTTCGGTCTCACGGTTTGTCCCCTCATAAGCTAGAAGGCCAAAATTCAGTTCCTCCACCCTTACCCAAGCACGTACCGTACGAAGGCGACGGAGGCGCGCGTGACGCCATTGTTTTTCATCCTGCAAAGTGACGAGCCGAGCGCGGCCATCTGCTGGGTGTGTCTCGTGTCGGTGGCGATCTTCGTCGTCGCTTGGCTGATGAGCAGCAACGCCAGGCAGAAGGAGCGCGAGCGGGCCGAGAAGGAAGGCCGCGTCTACATTGAAGACTACGCCCAGCGGGCGACCTACAAGGAGATCGGCGACCAAGTCATCGAGGGTGAGCTGAAGGGCTCGGGCTGCTACGTGGCGGTGACCGAGAAGATCATCTTTGTCGGCTTCGGCGATAACTGGTCGGGCGAGCGCGGGGTGAAGAGATACCCCATCGACTCGATCTCGGCGGTCAATATCAAGCGCGGCCTCTTCACCGAGCTGGAGATCGTCATGCCTGGGCGGTCAAGGGCGCCAAAAAGGCCGCGGACCACATCCGCTTCGAGCAGACGAAGACCTCATACGAGGAGGTTAAAAAGATCGCGGACCTGATTCTAGAGCTGAGGGAGAGGGGAAGGCGCTGGCCCTGCCCCCGTAGGGGGCCACGCCCCCCGGCCAGTCGGTGCCGGAGCTGCTCACGCAACTGGCGAGTCTGAGGGACGTCGGCGTGATCACGGGCGAGGAGTTCGAGCGGAAGAAGAAGGAGTTGCTCGACAAGCTGTGAGGGCTGCCCGGCGATGGAAACCTCTCTGCGTGACAGGTTGGTCGAGGTCACCTTGGAGTGGGAGCGCCGGTACGGCGTGGCCCCGCACATCACCTCGGCCATCTCCGAGTACGACGCGGCGATGCTCGTCCAGTGTTCCGAGGACGACTACTGCTGGCAGATGCGGGGGCAGACGGCCGTCAGGAGGGGCTACGACTTCACCTTGGGCGGCAAGCGTTACCAGGTCAAGGCGAACCGCCCCAGCGGCAAGCCGGGCAGCTTCGTGACGCTCGTCGCCAAGGCGAGCAATTACGAGTGGGACTGCCTCGTCTGGATACTCTACAACCCGCGCTTCGAGGTCCAGGAGGCCTGGCTGTGGGGCGTGGACGACTACCGACAGCAGTTCCATGAGAAGAAGCGACTTTCGCCGGCCGACATGCGGCGCGGTGCGAGGTTGGCGTGACGCCGGCGCCCGAACGGCGCCCTGATTAAAAGATCCATGTCTGGCACACCTCGCATCCGCTGTCCCGACTGCCGAACCGCGATGCCCTACACCGCGGCGGCCTGCCCTTCTTGCGGCCGCCGGATGGTGAGCACGGCCGGCGTGAGGAAGCCCGCCCGGGAGAGTCCCGCCGACACCCTCGCGGGCACCCCCTTCTCCGAGTGCCGCTCGCAGGCGTGCTTTTTCAACGTCACCGCGCAGGACGCGACGTGCCCGAACTGTGGGATCAGGAAGCCGTGGGGGGCGCGCCCGGACGCCGAGCTGGCGTCGGCGCTTTCGAGTGACTGGGCCGGCTGCTACGTCATCATCTCGATATTCGTGATGGCGATCGTGGTCGGCGGTATCGGGGCCAACCTGGTCGGAAAGTCCGTCGGCGCGGCCCCGTTCGTGATCGTCACGACTGCCATTTCCATCGTCGTGCCCCTGCTGGTCTTCAGACATCTCAGGCGGAAGGCCGGGCTCGTGGCGGATCGTGCGCCGGAGCCGGACTACTCGAGCATGTCCCTCACGCTCAAGGGCAGCGAGGACGTCATCCAGCAGCGGCTCGGTGACCTGAAGACGCGCGAGCAGCAGATCGGCGCCGTGATGGGGCGCGCCAGGCACAACAAGGGCGAGCAGTGGGAGCGCGTGCGCCAGACGCTCGCCGGCGCCCTCCAGGTGGTGCACGGGCAGACCGCACGCTACCAGGTGAAGCTGACCGAGATCAAGCTGGTGCGATGGCAGAACAGGCTCGCCCCGCTACTCTACGGCTGGGAGGGCCTCAATTATGAGCAGAGCGAGGCGCGCCTCAAGGCCATGGAGTCGGCGCGGGCGCTCGGCTCCGAGATCGTGGCTAAGGCGGCCGAGTACAGGATGGCGCTCGGCGACACACCGGACGTGAAGGAGCTACAGCAAAGGCTCGACGAGACCCTGGACTCCTACCGCAAGGTTCACGAGGGGATGGTGGCGCGCCAGGCCGTGCTGGCCCTGCAGGGGGTCTCCCCGGTCCAGGAGGCGCTGAGCCCTGCCTCTTATCCCACCGCGGGCAAAAGGGAGGGTGAGGTCTTCAACGCGCAGGTCGCCATCACCGACTTCTCTTCCTCTTTCGCCGAGCTGGAGGCCGAGTACACGCGCCTGCAAAGCGAGGGAGACGTAGCTCAGGAGGTGGGCCGGATTCTGAGCAAAACCGACCCCGGCTGAATTCAATTGTATTAACTATTCATACCATTTCCTGAGAGGATAAACGGATGGAAGCCCGCAACCGCACCCTGCCCGACTGGCTCACGAGAATTCGCACCCGGCAGATCAAACTCCCGCGCTTCCAGCGCTTCGAGGCCTGGCCGACCGCCAACATCACTTCCCTTCTGAACAACGTCCTGCGGGAGTTGCCGGTCGGGGCGGTGCTGGTGCTGGAGGTTGGCGAGGAGGAGCCTTTCATCTCCCGGACCGTGGTCGGCGCCCCTGAGACGGGCGAGCGCGTCATAGAACACCTGCTGGACGGCCAGCAGAGACTGACGGCCCTGTGGAGGAGCCTCACGGACGACTACCCCGACCGCTCCTACTTCGTCCACCTGGTGGAGGACGAGGAGACCGGCGCGCCGTATTACGCGACCTCCAGGGCCAGGTGGATGAAGGACGGGAGGAAGTACCCGCTGAAGCTGGACGAGCCGGACCTGCTCTGGAAGGAGAAGATGATCCCGGTCTCGCTGCTGAGGCCCGACGATAGCGCCGCGGCCGCGCTGACCGAGTGGGCGATGAAGGCCTCGGGCGGCGACATGCAGGTCGTCCTGGAGATCATCCAGCAGGTGAACGGGCTGCGGGCGCAGTTCGCCAAATTCAACATCCCCTTCCTCTCGCTGCCGAGCACGACCCCCAAAGAGACCGCCCTGAGTGTCTTCATCCAGATGAACACCTCGGCCACCCCCCTCACGGCCTACGACATCGTGGTGGCCCAAGTGGAGGCCGGCACCGAAAAGTCGCTGCACGACCTGGTCGGGAACCTGAAGGCGAGCGTCCCGCACATCGAGGAGTACGTGAGTGCATCCGACCTCATGCTGGCGACGAGCGCGCTCCTGCAGGGCAAAGTCGCGACGCAGAGCAACTTCCTCTCGAAGGGCTTCAGCGCGGGGTTGATCGAGAACTGGGAGGTCGTCAAGACCGGCGTCAAGCGCACGATAGAATTCCTGGGGCAGGAGCGAATACTCGACGCCAAGCGGCTGCCGACGGACGTCATCGTCGCACCGCTCGCGGCGCTGTGGGGCCTCGCCCCGAAGGGGCTGGACGCCGAGGGCGAGGCGCGCACGCTCCTGCGCAAGTACCTGTGGCGCGCCTTCTTCACCGACCGCTATGAGCGGACGTCGGCGACCCGGGCGCTGGCCGACTTCAAGGAACTGCGTTCCCTGCTCGAGGGGAACAGGGACGCGAAGCCACTCGTCTTCAGCGACGAGGAGTGGCCGCTCCCAATGCCCGAACAACTCACGCTCGCCGGCTGGCCGACGAAGAAGGACCGCCTGCCGCGGGCGTTGATGGCGCTCTCATTGCGCGCCGGCGGCTACGACTTGGCCGACAGCGCGCCGGCCACGCGTGAGAACCTGAAGGAGCGCGAATACCACCACCTGTTCCCCGTGGCACGCCTCAAAGAGCAAGGCAAGAGTGAGGACGAGATCTACCGGGCCCTGAACTGCGCGCTGGTGACGTGGAAGACCAACCGGAACATCTCAGCGAAGGCACCCGAGCGGTATCTGGCCGAGCGGCGCGAGGGGACGAGCCTTGGCGAGGCCGAAGTCCGGAGCCGGCTTGAGTCACACCTCGTTCCCTACGACGAGATGGTTTCGGCGAGCTACGAAGAGTTCGTAGCGGCGCGCGCCGCTAGGATGCACGCGATGATGCTGAAGCTGTGCGCGGGGCAGTCAGTCTAAACAGTATGAATAATTCATACGTTTTGGGCCTCTGCTCGCCACAGCCGTCCGCCCCTATTGCTCGATGTATAAGCGCTTTCCGTCCCGCCCCGGCTACTTTAACGGCGCCGGCGGCGCTTGCTGCCGTCCAGGGCATCCCCAACAGCAGCCAGAAGGACGAGCGTGCCGGCGACCAGCCCTACAGCCTTGAGGGCGGCGCCCGCCTGCGGGTAGGCCGGTTCCACCGCTACGCCCAAGTCATAGGCCTTTTTGCACCCCGGGCAGGCGATCCCGATGCCGGCGAGCAGCAGCGGCAGCCACTTCGGCGGCGCGGCCGGGTGGTCTTGCGGGCAGCGGTGGAGCACACCGCCGTCCTTCTCGCAGCAGGAGCACAGCAGCCGCAGTGACCCATCGCCGTAGAATCCTGCCGGCTTCAAGAAAGTAGTCTCGGAGCAGTTCTTACAGTTGAGTTGCATGCCTTTTCCGTTCATCGCCTTCACCTCACAGATTTTCTCGGGCGCGCAAAGCCTGCCGGCGTCCGGCCCGCCTGAGCGCACACTGTAAGAGCACGGTCGGCCGATGAAAAGGAAGAAAAAGGGCTCAAAATCTTCCGGCTGGAACCCTTGTGTAGTGAGGGATATGGGCGTGATCAGGTTGCTTCTCGGTCGCCGAATATGTCGGTAATCAGGGACTCGAAGGCTTCCTCGGCGGTCGCCTCGGCCCGCTTTTTCTGGCTAAGGAAAGTCACGTACTTTTTGCGCGCATCCTCTTTGCGCCTGTCGATCCAGTCTTTGAGGAAAACAGTGCCTTGTCTCTCCAATTCTTCCCAGTGGATCTTGCCGATCTTAGAGTTCTTCGCAATCCACAGCGTAATCTCCCAGATACGCTTGGCCTCTTCGTTCGTCGGCTCGCGCTCCCGCGCGATGACGAACCGCGTGCCGGTATAGAAGGCATAAACTATGTTCTCAGGCGTCCGTTCTTTATCAAACAGGTATATGTCAGCGATCTGGGCGAAGGCGACCATTTCGGCACCCTTCTTCAGGAATGGTTCAACGAGTTCCTTCACTTCCGCGCGGGTAGCAGGGGTCGTGGGCTCTCCGCTCATGAGGCGATCGACGTCCTCACCCTGTGACACGGCCCATGCCCTCAGGAAGTCACTCAGAAGGTCAGGACCTCGCAATGCGAGCTTGAACGCACGCTCGATCGTTGCCCTGTCGGAACCCGCGCTGAGTAGGCCGAAAATAAAGATGGCCGATTCGAACGATATGCGTTTGCCGCGCCGCGGCGGCCGCGCCTTGTCGCCTTTTTCATTTCTCTTCTTCTTACTCAACGGTTGAATCTCCTTTCAGCCCCTAATGATGTCTCATAAAAACTGTGTCGCGCGTCGGTGCTGTAGTTTATTATTCCCGGACACTCCAGGCGACCGGCCTGAAACGTATGAATAATTCATACTGTATAAATCCACTGAACCGTTTATACTGGGCCCGAAGATGGCAGCGAAAATCATAGCGGTGTGCAACCAAAAGGGCGGGCCTGGCAAAACCACGCTCAGTATGCAGCTCGCCGGCTCCCTAGCGCGCCGCGGGCAGAAGGTGCTGGTCGTGGACGCGGACCCGCAGGGCACGGCCACGCGCTGGGCCGCCACGGCGGACGACGGGAAGCCTTTCCCCGCCTCGGTCGTCGGCCTGAGCGCGGCCAGTTCAAAGGTCCACCGCGAGGTTAAGAAGTTTGTCGGCGACTACCAATACATCATCATCGACTGCCCGCCGGCGGCCGACTCACCCGTGCCGCAGAGCGCCTTGTTGATCGCGGACCTGGCGCTCGTTCCGATCATCCCATCGCCTCTGGACATGTGGGCCGCCGTCGGCATCCGCCACGTCATAGAAAACGTGAGCGAGATCAACGAGGACTTGAGGGCCCGGCTCGTGATTAATCAGTGCCAGCCGAATACCAGCTTAGCGAGGGAGGCGCTGGAGGTCCTTCCCGAGTTCGGCATCGACCTGTGCCGGACGTACATACACCAGAGGCAGGCTTATAGGCAGGCGGCTGTTTACGGCCAGACGGTACATGATCTGGGCAGTAAGGCGGCGCCCGCGGTCGAAGAGGTGGAGGCGCTCACGGATGAGGTGGTGAAATTATTGCGCGTGCCGGCGTCGAAATCCGAGACGGTTTCAGGTAGAGGGTAGCCATGGCTAAAAGAGACATTAAGAAAGCGCTCGGGGCGTCGCTGAGGGCCGAGGAGGATGCAGTCAAAAGCAGATTCGAGCGCGCCGAATCGATCCTGACTAGAAGGCAGCCCGCCTCGAAGCATGTGGGGCGGGAGAACGGCGCCGCGAAGCCCGACAGGGTCATCCGCGACAGCTTCACCATGCCGCCTGACGACTACGAGGCCATCACCCGGATCAAGCAGCGCGCCATGAAGGCAGGGATCGGGACCAACAAGAGCGAGATCCTGCGCGCCGGGCTGGTTGCCTTGAGTGCGATGCCGGACAAGGAGTTCCTGAAGCTCTTCCAGGGGCTGCCGAAGGTGAAGCCCGGCAGGCCCGCAGGCAAGCCGGCAGGGGACTGAGCTGGGGTTTTTAGAGATCACTAGGGGCTCGAGAAGCTACGCGCCGGCGCTGAGCTCACGAAGGGCGAACTGGAGACGCATGATCGGGGTCTCGTTACCGTCCTGAGGCAGTATCATGACGATCTCGACGCCGCGGTCTTCGATGCCTATGGTTGGCCGGCAGCACTCACGGACGACGAGATCATCGAGCATGTGGTCGCGCTGAACGCCCAGAGGGCTTCCGAGGAGCGGGGGGGCAGGGTGCGCTGGCTGCGGCCTGATTTTCAGAACCCTGCTGGTACTTCACAGGGTGCGTTCGCGGCGGCCGAGGGCGCGGCCCCCCGGCCCGCGGCGCTCAAGCGGGAGAAGCTCCCTTGGCCGGCCGGGTTGGCCGACCAGGCGAAGGCAGTGCGCGCAGCCCTGGCCGCGCACGCCGGCGCGATGACCCCAGAGCAGCTCGCGAAGACCTTTTCATGAGCCAAGGTGGAAAAGGTTACCGAACTGCTTGAAACCCTCGCCTCCTTGGGCCAGGCCCGTGTGGTTGAGGGCGGGCGTTACGTCGTGTAAGTCGGCTCATGCCAGGCACGAAAATTATGAAGGCGGGTATCAAAGCCGTCAGCCGCGTTAAGGTGACCTGGTTTTACGAGGACGAAATATATTTGTATGAGAGCGTGCCTGGCAGCATCTTGGTGAACCCCGGGGCGGAGACCGTGAGGTTTGAGCTCAGGGATTTGTACGGCGAGGATGACAACTTCGAAGTGGTGAGCAGCGGGAAGGGCGGCTCTTACGCCTTCAGCACGGATTATTTCGGGGGAGGGGAGATACCGCGTCCGCTGAAGAGGTTCGACACTCAGGATGAGACTATTTTTTATCACGAGGCCAACAGGGAACGAGCCTACTTTCATCTCCTTCGCTGGGCGGCTGCCGTGAAATGAAAACCGTGTCATACGGTAATAACTATATATACCTTTTTCCGTCGGGTTGAAGGGGTGAATGTAGAAGAGGACGTATTCGTTCAAGAGGCCTTAGCCGCGGCGGAGGAGATCCTCGCCCCGCCGCTATATTAACTGTTTAGGGTGTGTGGCGATGCGCCGATCCGACCGACCTAGCGCCGACACTTTATGGGCGCGTTCTCCCAGCATCAGGCTGAATCCGCGCCCGAAAGTGTTTAACGATTAAGTGTAGAATGTGCTACCGTAGAACTACGAGTTAATTGAAACCCCACGCTTAGCGCATCTCGTGCGGCGTTTCCTCAAACAATGATGCGCGCCGAAAGCGGTGCCCATGGACTACGAAGGTGAAAAGCTTTCCAGCGGGTCCACAGCCACCATCGAAGAGGAGATGAGGGAGTGGCCGGAGAGCGTCCACACCGACGTGGCTGAGGCTGAGGCGCACGGTCGGCAGGCGCGGCAGACACAAAACCAGCAAGCGCAGAGCCGCCGTCGCATCTTCCTAACAACTCTCATACTCCTACTGGCCTTTGGTTTGGGCGCTATCCCCGTGTGGTGGTACTTCAGCCGGCGAGAGCCCGTTAAACCTGCGTCATCAGCTCCGTCCACAGCTTCGACAGCGGCGCCGCGCGCCGATCTAGATAATACCCAACTAAGCGTCGGGCCAACCGATAACGGGGAGTATTACAAAAAGACCGAGGCGTCCGTGACGAGCGGGGGGCAGGAGATTCTCAAGGTCGTCAAATACGATTTTTACTCGGGCAAGTTTATCGTCAACAACACCTCGCTCAAGAACGAGAAGACCATGGTCTCTACGTTCCAAGGATTGCAGGGGCAGCTAAAAGACTCGTGGGTAATAATATTCGCGACAGCCTCACTCGAGGGCTACGAAGATTACAACTTGGAGCTATGTACCAGGAGGCTGTACGCGGTTAGAGATATGTTGGCCCGCGACGCGAGCGTTCCTGCCAGAGGGTTTTGGGGAGTATTAGCCGGTGAATTCAAGATCGATTTGAATAACGTGCCGGAGGAGAAGATTGAGGACGAGGAGAATAAGATCGCCCAAGAGCGTGGAGAGAAGTGGCTGTCGGACCAGAGGAGGCTTATCGTCATAACGATTAGGGAGACGTCGCCACTGTCACAGCAAGCAAGAGATCAGGTTCCATCCGTCGTGGCAAAGTACGTCTACGAGCAAGGCATGCTCCCTCGCAATTATGACGCCCCTAACAGCGACCCTATCCCCCTAACTGCGAAGAGTGACAGCGCCCGGAGCGCGACGACGAACAGGAGCCACACACAATGAGCGAAGAGACGAAGAAGGCTGAGTCAGGCTTTTCCAGCATTGTCAATAGAATCCTCAAGCCGGGCAGCAAGAAGTCTGGAGAGGCAGCGCCGGCCACAGCCGCGTCGACCGGATTCCACTGGTTCACCCTGATCCCGATCCCGCCGACCGAAGGTAAAACGGTCGATACATTTAACGACGAGGCGGCGAAGTGGGCCGAGGAGAGCCTTCGTGATACCGAGGACATTTCTTTCGTCGAACTGTACCTGACTCGCGCTGCGATGAACCGACTCATCGACACCATTAAAATCGATAAAAGCTACGCGGGCCTTGTGGAGACAATTCGTCAGCAGCTTTTCACCGACGATGACGGGGGAGATGCGGATTCGTCCAAGGTCAGTTTTAATCGCAAGGGACTACTGATCACCCCCGCCTTGCAGCACGTTTTTGACAACGCGTTCATCGCCCGCTCCGTCGTGCCCCCTCAGGTATACGCCCCGGCCGACGAGAGCAAGATACCGTCGACCGTTGACCAATACCTCATCGGCGCGCTCAAAGTCCAAGACGCGAAGGGGAAGCAGACATGGGAAACACCCATACGCGCTCTTCTCGGCAGGGAAGGGGAGCCTGATGACATACTGCGCCTATACGCCCACACGGATTTCGACATTCTGCTCAAAGCGTTCCCGGACGAAGCATTTTGCAGCTACCCGCTGGGCATTAACATCCGATGCCTTCTTCAGGAAAACGGAGGCCGCCGGGTGGTGAGTCAAGTAGACTTGGACATACAAGACACAAAGATGCTGGCGAGCATGTCGCAGAGCAACGCCAGCGCGAAGCTGTTTTACGAATTTATTGAAGGCGGTGAAAAGTACAAAGACATCTCCACCTTCCCGGACGGTACATACCCGGTTGATTTGAAGAAGGTGACTGACTCTTACGAGATCGCCCCAGGCCTCTCCGTCCCGGTCACGGGGAAAGTTGGTCTGAAAGTCATTCTTAAGTACACCAATAAGAGGGGCCAAGCCGACACCGACACCTACACATTCCTTTTTCGGTTCTTCAAGAATGCGCTCAGATTCAGCACTGGGACGAACAAGCTCTCCGCCCGGGGGCAGTTCGTGCGCGGGTCTGGCGAGACTGTCGTCATGCTGCCCCCCCTGTTTAAGGACGGCAGCACCGAATCGCAAACCCCGGCCTTCATCATCAGCCCGCCCGAGGACGGCGGATCCACGTTTTCTGTACGCAAGCACCCAGACTCGACCCTGAGCCTTTCCATCAGCGGAGTTGCGGTCGGGACTAATCCCACACCCATTGACCTCACAGGCAAAGTCGATATCAGTGGTGAAATAGGTGCTGTTGGAGACAGCCAGCATGAAAAATTCAACTTCACCCTGCGGCCGATCGCTGCTCTTAATGAAGAGCGGAAGCGGGTGGCCGAACTGCGCGAAGAGCGCGGCTACGTTGCATTCGTCGAGATCTCTAGCGACAGAACCATATCACTTGCGAAGAACGAGATCGTGCTGGGCAGGAATCAGTTTCTCGGCAGGAGCGCGAACGCCAGCGTGGGTGCGCTCACACTTACGCGTAGGTACGTAACCTGGGTGATGTCGGCCAGGAAGGATGAGAAGGTGCTTTACTATAGCACCTCGCAAGGGACCGTCAGGCAGCCGGTGGGAGAGCTCACCCAGCCGATTTCTCTGGGCTTGGTGGGCACCTATTACATTTACATTGACGATTTTGAGTTCATGATCTTTCTTGAGTCGACCCCGCGCACCGAAATACTGTTGGACAGCAACACATAAGGTAAGCCTGTCCGGCAGAGGAAGAAAACTCACCCATAACCGCGCCAACTTCCGTGCGCGCGTGCGCGGGCCACTTTAAGAGCAGTGACGCCCGACATGACCGAGGCGCCGGCGCCTGAGCATACCCCGTCGATTTATGCTCAGGAATCGGGTGAGCCTCGAACAATGCTGCCTTTTGCAGCCTGATCAGCCCCGAGGATCCACAAATGGTAGCTAAGGTGAACACCCCCCCTGAGCGCTCAGAGGCCTCCGCCAACCTCTCGATTAGATCTCTTCTCACAAAGGACGCTCTCTTCGGGCTGGCACTATGCGCGGCGGCTTGTCTGCTCGTCGTCATTGCATTCTGGAGGTTGGGCGGCGGGTCTAGCGACATGCTCACCGTCACGGATTACGTCACGGAAATTCCGCTGGGGCAGAAGCGGACTTTCGGCTACGGCGGCCCCGTGCCGACGTCTGACCCGCAACTCAAGTCCTACGCGAGCGCTGATGTACCCTTCCAATCGCGGGCCATGAGTTCGTTCTGCTTTGCAATCTCGAAGCGGGACGACAACACATATTGGGTCGAAGGTATCGAGGACAGGGTGCAGATCGGGGGGGAGGTGTTCGAAAAGGGCAACCCCGTTCAGTTAACTGACAAAGCTCGACTGAAAAGTCTCGGGCGCTACGGCAACGCGGGGTTTACCGTTTACCTGGATGAGCAACCAAACAGTGTACGGCTTCGCCTCAGCTCGCCGATCTATTACAAGTTGAATGCCGACAAAGCGCGTGTGAGTTTCGGACTGCTCAGTGAGGTAGTTAGCGCCCCGATCGATGAGGTGGTTATCCGAATCGCCTTAAAACAAAGTCAGTTAGAAGCATTCACCTTAGATAAGAAAAAGGATGCGGGAGAGTTCGTCTTGGCGTGGGAGGAAGATCTCGCGCGCCCCGCTTCGGCGCAATCTGAAGTTCTCTCAGCCCTTCGTAAGCCCGGCGCGCCTGCAGGTAAAGAGGTGAGCATTAGTTCGGGCGACTCGGTGCCGGTCGGAACGGCTGTGGTTGAGTTTACCGCCAACAACGGGACGGGTATCTTCGGGGCAAGCCCGACATGGATGTTCGGCCTGAAGTTTGCGGCCCTCATCATTCTCCTCGCCGCCGCCTTTGGTTTACAAGGTCTGGGGATGTATGACTCACAGTTGAGGATGCCGCACGGACCAGTCATCTTCGGATGTGTGGCCGTATTCGCGGCCGTAGGCCTCACGCTCACGGCGCGCGACTATTTGCTCCCGCCGTATAATCAGGGACGCTTTCCCGAGTACGCGAGGTGGCTCTTCATCTCTTTGGTTTTGCTCTACCTCATACGGATTCCTCTCCAAACATTCCGCGAGTGGAAGTGGGCTCGTACTTTTCCAATATTTTTATTGGTGTTCATCCTTCTTAACCAGCCGTTCGATGGGTTCCTGACTTTTCCGTCCTTGAGATCGCTCATCATATTCACGGTTGGGTTTTTCGGCGGAGCCGTGGCGGTTCATTGGATCATGCGCGGCGCCATGAAGTTCACGGAACTCGCCGTCGGGGCCGACTGGTTGAGAGTGTTGCTGGTGCTGCTTTCGCCCGTCGCACTTCTCATGGTAATAGCCCTGCTCACCGGGGGGCACTCTGCGGTAACACTGGCGGGGTTCCGCTTTCACCTTCCGACTCTGTTCGCGCTGTTCTTTATCTTCGGAACGGTGCTGGCAATAACCGTAACCGAGAATGAGGGCGCGGCAAATTGGATGAAGCACCGTAGCATCGCGATCGGGGCCATGCTAATAGCCGTCGGGGCCTACTACATCCTGTCTAATGGTGATCACGGCGGCACGGCGATTCTCAGCGTCGGTGTGCTCACGGCGATGTGGACAGCGTCGAGAAAGGAACGCCCCTGGGTGTTCACGGCCGCGTTGGCGGCATTGCTCGTCATCGCCCTTTATTTTGCCGCTGCCGTCGTGAGGCAGGAGCGGATTGAGATCGCTTGGGGCGGCGAGGAGGGCGCGGCGCGGTACTTCGACGAGGCCGTTAATCTTCGCACAGCGCGAGACTTGGCGCGGGCCGGCGGGCTGTTCGGCAGTTACGATCAACTGTACGTGCCGAGTTCAGTAAGCATGAACCTCTATAATGATCTGGTGACGGCATATATCGTCGGCTTCTTCGGTCTGGTCGGGCTCTTCCTGGTGGCCGTCTGCTATTACCTGTTCTACACACGCCTTCTGGATGGGGTCATTGGCTTGGGGCGCGCGAAGACCCAGCAGGAGAAAGGCGCGGCAACCGCACTACCGCCTGAGCGCGCGCGGCCCCCGATGCCGTCACCGTTCGCCCTCCAGCCGGCAGCGGCGGAGGAGGGTACGGGGGGGCAGTATCTCGAAAGCGTGCGCCACGTGCTCGTCGCGTTCGCAGTAAGCCTCATCGCCGTCTTTCTCTTTCAGCTATTGTGGGTAACTACCGCAACCCTGTGGCGCCGTGTGCCCATCAGCGGATTGGACCTGCAGCCGATCAGCGCTTCGGTGATCTCCGTCGTCGCGTTCATGGTCATACTTTTAGGGTCAATCACGTTCGTTCATAACGTGTATGAGAGCGAGGACGAGGCTCAAGTCGGGTGATTTGTGGGAGGGACGTCCATGTTTACCAGAAACCAAACTCGGATCATCAGGTACGCCGCACGCGGACTCATCATCGCATGCTTCGCGCTCGCCCTCTACGGGTACTGGGAGACAGAGTCCGACCTGCAAGACAACGAGCGCGTGGAACTTTTTAACAAAGCGTTCAAGGACGGCTACATCGTAATCAACCAGTCGGCTCCCGGCCAACCTCTTGAGCCTACCGTAGTCGAGTTTGCCCAGCTCACGCCTGCCGACCAGAAGCTTTACGAAGAAAAGCGGTGGGGGCGGATGCGGAGGCAGACTTTCCGTTTCGTGGCGGCCGTGAATCAAGGCCTCGGTGACCCGTTCGATTATGGCGAAACGGAGGACGGTCGTTCTTTTGTCGTCACTGTTAAGGAGAGTTCCCTGAGGTATCACAACCCGTTCGTGGAAAAGCGTTCGGGGCCAGTCACGACCCCGATCAACTCGAGTGAAGAGGTCGCCCGGAATCGGCCCGGGTGGCGCATCGTTTCGAAGGATTTGGTTCTTTACTTGAAGCCCGACGCGGCCCCAGTCCAGGTGAGTGCGGGCGCGCAATACGCCTGCGAGGTGGGAGGCGAGTTCCTGCTTGCGTCGAGAGGCGGCGATGGTACGGCGCTCAGGATCACTACGGAAGGGCAGGGAAAGCTTCAGGTTTTGAAGCTCGAAGCACGGAGCACAGAGCAGGTGCAGAGGCCGACGCAGCTTACCCGCAAACATGGTGAATATTTTGTATGGGACGGACGCCCTTTCTCAGTCTACCGCTCTGACACGGTGCTCGGCGGGGCGGATGACCCGACGGTCGGAGACCTGGTTTTCACAAAAACGGTCAACGGCAAGCCGCTCAGGGTACAGGTTCTGGGCCGGGCGAGCGCGAACCTGATCGGCTCCCCGGTCGGCGGCGAGACGAGCTACGTCGACGGATCGTTCTTGCACGCCAAAGCGAATCGCTTGGTGCTCACGATCGATCCTGAAATTCAGAGCGGCGCACACTATCTTCTCTATTCAGGCCTCAAGAAACTTGATAACGATCATCCGTCCAAGCTACAGCGCCCCCGCAAAGGGTCCATCACCGTCCTTGATGCGGAAAGCGGGCAGATACTGGCCAACGTAGGGACGCCAGGGTATGACCCCCAGTGGGAGGGCGACAGGGTTATTCTGGCTAACCGGCAGAGAATAATTGAGAACCCTGCCAACATACTTCACATGCCCGGCTCGTCCGTCAAAGTACTGACTGGCGGAATCGGCTATCTGATGTTCGGTGATGGGAGCGGCGAGATGTTGCCCGCCTCGATCAATAAGCTCGCCATTCGTCAGGCCTTCAGGAACACTTACGGGGGGCAAATGCCGCCTGAGAACATCGTGGAGAACACCGGACAGGCGGACACAACAACGGCGGGAGATCGTTACTTCGAAAGTAACGGGGGGGCGCGGAGGATCAGGGAAGACTTCGTGAAAGTTCTCAACTCGGCTTTTCACGTGATGCACTATAAGCCTGAAGACTACAAATTCTTCGATCCCGACGAGGCCGTGCGTAAAGATCTTTATGAGCACGTCGTCCTTGGCGACCTTGCAAGTTACTTCGACGCTTCGGCCAAATATAGCTTCTTCCCGCAACGCTCGCGCTTTCCCGTAAGGGACGCTGATAGCCTGCAGTTATTCCGCCAATATGCCATCGGGGCCAGCGAAACGAGGTTTACAACTCTGAGGCTGGCCACGATCCTCGGGGAGGTGACGTTGGGGCAGATCATTCACCCGTTCCTCGTCGAGTCCGTTTATGCCGGGACAGTCAAGGGCAATAGCAACCGCGTCTCGAACAAGAGGACGGATGTTTTTTCAGACCTGCGCGCGGCACTGCCTGACTTTGAGGGCGCTCAAAACGGCAACGAGCTGCGGATGACAGAGGAGATGAGAAGATACCTCCAGTCGGTATGTGACGGGAAGCCCGGCACGGGCTGGTATTTCAACTCCGAGAACAATCCCGTTTACATCAGCCGGGATGATCCTGCGACTAAGAATTTTGATGAGGGCCGGTCGCGCCAAGGCGACCTCGGCAAAACCGGCACCGCCGACTACGGCGCGCTAGACACTTTCAACGACAGCATCTTCGTGTATAAACACGGCCGTTACATAATCGCCGTGTGGATGGAGCGCGCCGACGGCGGCGGGGTCACCCACCCGGCGCACGCTATGTTGAATCAGGTCGTTAGATTGATTGAGAGACTGGAGCCGCCGCGCACATGAGCAGTGAGATAAACAAATGGCGGTCCGAGATCCAAGCGCACGCGCTCGAAGACCCTCCTTTCAAATTGCTGCCGGAGGCCGATTTGAAGACCGAGTCGGCGCGGTTCTATTGGTATCCCAGAAAAGAGAGTCCCGTGGCACTGGTCAAAGTCTTCACCGGTGGGACCGCGGGAATTCTATACCGCCAAGAAATCACAGCGCTCTACGGCCTACGCGCGACGGGCCGGGTGTGCAGGGTGTTATGTGACTCAACGAGACACCACCCAAATTTTTGGGAGGGAGACTTTTCCGGCCCATACTTTATCGCCAAGGTCTACTATCCGAAGTCATTGGCCTCGGTCCTGAGGGATACCACGGGGCTGGAAAGGCTCGAACTCGCCGCGCAAGAAATTGACATCGCACATCTCTTCTTAAAGTTAGGGTGGCGCGACTATGACTGGCGCAAGGAGAATGACGTCATAGACGACGGAAAGCTCCTGAGGGTTGACCTCGACAGCGCTTCGTCCTTGAGCGCCATGTTCGAAGAAAAATCAACAGTCGGGGATCCGCGATATTTCTCGTCGGCCGAGTGCGATACGCTTCAAGAATTTTTGCTCCTGCGCGAGAAGATCCTCAGGTTGTCGGAACCGAACGAGGTCAGGAATTTGGCGATCCGCCTCTCCCACACCGTTTTCATCGACGATAACGACGAGAGTAGGCTGACGACACTTATCGGCAAACTCCAATCCAGCGGCGGCTACGCCGTCCAGGCTGAAAACACATCCGACAGCACAGACATAAGGGGTTCAAACGGCTCGGCCGGCAAGGGTAATAAGGCCGCGGCCGTCCGCGGAAAACTCGGGGGTTACGTCGGGCGCGCGGGCGATCTGCTTACTCACGGGGTTGCGACAGTCCTGAAGTCACGAGGGGCGGACGGCCGCGACCCGCAGACGCACCGCGATGTGCAAACCGGTCGCCGCGAGGACAGCCCGCCGACCGATTCAGGAGACGCGATTCTACTTCTCGACGAGTGGGTAGACCTCTGGCTGGGGCAAGCCCCGCCCAAGACCACACAAGTAACACCGCAAACGCTCTCACAACTGTCTCACGACGAATGGGGGTTGCTCGCGCGCCTTTTTCATCACCTCATCAGGAATGAAGACCACGGGTTCACGCTGGCGGATTTTCACATGAGCATGCTCATGCTCATTGTCGCCTTTCTGCGTGATCGTAGGCAGCGTATTGCGGCGATTAGTAGGTCTGAAGAGGAGTTGATCAAAGCTTTCGCCCCGAACACAGGGTTTTTTGAGATGCGGCAAGTTTTCGCAATCCCCGCCGCAGGCACGGTTCAGAGACAATCAGAGGCTGACCGTTCCCCACGGCCAAAACGCCCGCAACCCACGCCGGTTAAGTCGTCAGAGTTAAAAGTAGCCTTTTCCTCCGGTAGCGGGCACTGGGCGGCGCCGACAAAAGGGCTTGGACGCGAAGGTGAGGACAGGACTTTCGTGCATTCCGGCAAACACCTCTTAGTCGCCGCCGTAACAGACGGCGTGTCAGAAGCCTCCGGCCTCGAGGCGGCGATGGTCGTTGAAAAAGAGCTCCGCGAATGGTGCGAGCAATTAAGCGCCGCCTCGCCCGAGGAAGCCGCAGGGGAGATACGTGACATCCTACGTAAAATCAATGCCAGTCTAATCAGGTCGTACAAGGAGACTAAACAACCTCACCAAGCGATGCTCGTCATTGCGGTGGTGGGAAAGAAGGGCGACTCCTGCTTTGCTTCCATTGGGCAGGCGGGAGATTCGGATTGCGTGGTCTTCTCCCCGGACGGATCCCCGAGATTTTCCACGAAAAGCTGGACAACGACTCGGTTAGGCACCTCGGAGACTCTCAGGGATGAGGATGTGCGGGTCGAGCACATCTCGCTGGCCGTGGCGGATGCATCCGGGTCGTATCGGATTAGGCTTTTCTCGGACGGGATCGGGGAGCGCGGCTACGAGCGCGTGAGAGATGTTGTTGGGATTGCAGACTTAATAAGCGAGGCGGCTCATTGGCCCGAATCCCTCGGTAGTGCGGTGGGGCATGACGACTGGTCCATCGCCGGTCTCGACATTTCGATAGTAGAAGTGCCGGCCTACGCCGGCGCTCCCTTGCCAGACCATGTGGAAACGGCTAGGGAAAGGACCGATGAGACGTTGCCGGAACAGACGTTGCTGTCAGACATTGTAAACCGGTTGGACGCGACCAAGTTTAGTCTCTCTGAGCGTGCCAAAGAGTTTTGGCGGGAGGCCATACCGGCGGCGGGTGGCACGAGCGAAGTCGCGCGATTCAGTTTTATTCGCAGCGTCGTAGGCAACCCAAGAACTACTACCGTGCCTAGCCCTACCAAGCCTACAACTGATTCAAGAGTGGTAACACACGGTGGCACGGTTAAGGAGACATGGTTTAGTGAGTGGAAGAGCGCAATTATTGCTTTAGGTGTAGTGGCTTTGCTCTGCCTTGTGGTCGTAGTCATAATGTGGGCGATGCGCTCGACTTCTCCAACAAGCGATGAGGCACGGTCTGAAGAGACAGTGGAAAGGCCTGCGCCTTCTCCTGCCGAAAACACCGCGTCCGATCCGGAACTGGAAACTCCAGGCCAGAAGAAGATTTATTTTGATCTGAAAGAAAAAAGGGTTCACGTTAGCGATGGCCTGCCGGGTGGGGAAGGGGTCACCAATCAGACAATCAAATTGCTCCTCAACGATCTTGCGCAGGTTCTGATTCGGTCGAAATTCAGAGTTTCGATCGAAGTCTTTAGCGCGCCAGGGGGCGATCCCCTAACGAATATAGGAATGTCTGACAGGAGGGCAAAGCTTATTAGGCGGACTTTGATCACTGATTATAAAGTCCCGGATACTTTGGTGTTGGACGCGGTGGGTAGAGGATTGTGGAATACCTCCTCAGTCAACCTCAGTCCAGAAACTGCACAACAAGTTAATACTACGGGCGCGGTTTTTATTATCCGGCGTAGGTAGATATGAGCCATGATCGCCACATAGAAAAACTGCTCGGAGAAGTCACCGGCTCGATGGACGAGCTAGGCATAATCGAGCAGGAGTACAAAAGGTCTAAACAGCGGGTCAGGGAACAGCTCGGCGTGACGATCCACCGGCTGGCCGAGTTGGCCGACAGCCAGGCCGTCCGGGCCCAGATCCTGCGGGAGCTCTATTGGAAGCACCGCATCTCCGCGGAGATCATCGGGGACGCTTTCGGCCTGGAGATGCGGCGAATCGCGGGGCTCGCCGGCGCCTACACCATCAAGTGCCCCTGCGCCAACGAGTGCGGGAGCATCGTCGAGGAGACGTTCACCTCGCGGGCCGAGTTGGAACGACACGAGAGCAGCCGGGGGAGGTACATCTGCGCGGCGTGTACTAAGCGGGAGAAAGAAGAGTCGGAGAGGCAGTACTCGCAGTTGAAGAGGGCAAGTGCGCAAAGGAAGGCCGAGCTGCGCGCGATGAGCTGGCCCGAGTTCACAGATACGCTCGAGTGGGTCAGGCTGAGGAACAACTACCTGGAGTCGGTCGGCTTCAGGTGCGAGATCTGCGGGGCCTCCGGCGTGGGCCTATACGTCTGCCTGCACAAGGAGACTTCCGAATACCCGACGCCGGCCGAGCGCCTGATGTTTTTCGGCGCCGGGGGTGGCACCCACTCCTACGTTCTCTGCCAAGCGTGCGTGAAGCGTTGCGAAGACCTGCTCCACCCGGAATGGAGGGAGCGGCTTGGGGCAGACGCCGTAGCCCGGATCGAAAGAGACCCCGAGAGGGACTAGCCCGAATCGCCCGTACCGACAGTTATCCCCGCGGGCCGGATGAGGGCATCACGCCTACTTTTTCTTCCGCATTGCGCGCACGTTTACAACCATCAGAGAGCGGAGCGGGTCGTCGGTGGGGACCATCTCGACCGTGGCCTTCCGCCCGGTGGGTGCGGTCAGTTCAGGATCCGCAGCGCACATTTCGGACGCCAAGGCGAACGAGTCGTCGCGGCAATACACCTGTCGCCGGCTCTGTTCGACCTGCAACCGATTGTAGAAACTCACCCGCCCGTCATCCAAATCTTCGGCGGATCCGTCGTTAGCCCTCTCACCGCCCGGCGCCCTCGGGTCACGCATGATTAAAAGGTGGTCAGAGTCGAGGGGGAACGCCACCTCAATTCCGGGGGATGCGAACCCTTCGTTGCTCAGCCGGGGGTGGTCGAGGTGCGCGAAGCGGACCACGGGCTGGTCTGAGGTGTAAAGGGGATGCTGAGTCCTGTTTACGCCGACCACCCAGGTGTGGTTGAAGAACGCCCTCCCGATGGTTTTAATGCCGGACTCCAGCATGAAGGACGCGTGGTAGACGGGAATGAATTCCGGCCTTATCTGCACCCTCGGGGCGAGATGGCCCTGCCCAGGCCAGTTCTTTTCGGTCAGTTCCCGGCATAACCCCTCATAACTCTGCTGGTAGAGTTCCACTATCGTGTCGCGGATGTCGCGGGTCCTGACTGCCTGAATTCCCAAGGCGCGGGCCAGCAACGCGCGGCGGTTAGGGTCGATGGGGCCTTCCCCTGCCGTCGCCGCCAAATGCTCCACCTCGGAGCCGAGTTCCGCGTCGAAGCGGCTGAGCAGGTTCTCGACCATCTTTCGGTTGTGGCCAAGGCGCACCTCCGGCTTGAGGACCTCCTGAACGATGTCGTAGAAGTCGTTCTCATGCGCGACATCTCGGACGTTACTCAGACGGATCCTCCGTGCCGGGTCCTGCAGCAGCTTGTCGAAGACGTAAAGCCGCTCCCCGCCGGCGGTGAAGCGCCGAAGGTACACCTGCGGCACATAATGCTGTTTCTTAAACCCGCCCATCGCCCGATCACACTTCCTTCATAATGAGGCCCGGAACGCATCCTCATGTCATACGGTTAATACAGTATATACTGTTTTCTGGTTTTTTGAGAGTCTTCGCGCGGCGATTGGGCGCCCAAGCCGCCAGCTTTTTCGGCAGGTTGGGTGCGCCCAAAATCATCTTCGTCGACCGACCGGCACATCGCGCATAATTCGGCACTAGGCCTAGCGGGAGGCCGCGATTCTTACGTATTCTCTCGACGGCTCCGGTAGAGGGTGTTGATAAGCTTACTCGGGTCAAACCCAATCACCCGAGCAAGATCAAGAAACTCCACCACGTCAAGCCTTCTCTCACCACTCTCGTACTTCGACACATACGATTGGGGGCGCTGCAGCCTGCCGGCCACCTCGGCCTGCGTCAGGTCGGCATCTTTCCTGGCTTTAATGAGCAGCTCTAAAAAGAGGTTGTAGTCCTTGGTGTGGACGGATTTGGTCACGAGCCTCCACCGAGCCTCAAGCTAAAAGGTGGAACTCATAAACCTCTTTCAGGATTATCCCAAAACAGGATATACTGCCTCGCGGCGCTCTCGGGGCCTGTTGATCCCCGGAGTTTTACCTTGCTGATTAACGCTTGTAATTAAATGTCGCCGCAGGATCACAACAAAACGCTCGCCCTCATCTACATCCTGCTCGGCGTTTTCTTCACACTGCCCCTGATCGCTTCGCCATGGATCATCGCGAAGAATGTCGACCGTTATGCGTCGACGAGGAGAGACGGGCAGATGCTAATCGCCGTTGTGGTCTTCTGCGTAGTGCTTTTTCTCGCCGTGCTCTTCGTGTCCACAGCCATCAGCCTCCACAGGAAGCGGCGCGGGGGGAGGAAACTAGCCCTTGTCTCGGCGGTGCTGTTGCTCCCGCTGCTCCCGCCAGCAGCCGTCTACACCTGGTGGTTCATGCACAGCGAAGGCGGAAAGCGGATGTACGGGGAGGCCGACGGGTAGCGCCGGGCTGCCTGCCGTCCGGGTTGTAAATCTTTAATTTATCCTTATGGGAGAAGACCTTTGCCACGCCGACCGACAAGTACAGATGAGATACTTGAAGAGCTTTTGAACAACCCGGAGCCGGAAAGGCCTCTGCGCGGCTACGAGCTCCTCCGCATGGCTAACGGGGGGCGCATCCCGCCCGGCGAGTACCGCTACGAGACCGAGTACATGGACGGCAGGAAACAGATCGAGACTTTCGAGGCGGACGAAGACGGCAGGGTCAAGAACCTGAAGATATGGGTCGAGAATCCGGAGACGGCGGGGTCAAAGTCTAAAAGGCGGGGGACGGGGAGGCGGGATGCGGCGGATTGAAGTCCGATTGATCTGAAGGGGAAACCATCTTACCGCGGCCCCGCCCCACTCGAGTCGGCGGAAAATACCCATCCAGCCTTCCGCGCCCGGGGCAGGGAATTGTGCTAAGCGACCCGGAGCACCTCGCCGAGGCAGGTGGTGTAGCGCCGTGACCGGCGCAGGAACTTCGTCTCCCAGCGCCCGCCCGGCCGGGCCGCGCCGAAGTGGACGGTGTCGCGCCCGAAGCGGCTGTTGATCTCGTCCACGGCCCTCGAACGACGGCCCGCGCTGCATCGAGCCGGTGCCCGGCGTTTAGAGCGTGAGGTGAATCGGGCGCTCAACCGGCCACCTTGCGGCTCGGATTAAATTCGGTGAGATTGCTAAGGCAGAACAAAAGTATGAGCGGTTAGCGATTTTCTAGCCCTTGGCAACTAAAATCATCGCGTACCTCTTGGCAGGGGTAGGCGTTACCATCACAATTACTCTCTGTCTTCTACCGCCGTAAGAGTCCCACACCTCCATAACCTCGCGCCTTCTTTCTGCTAAGCCTTCTAAGCACCGTAACTCTGATTGGTATTGGGTTCTGAAACCAGTCCACCAAAGTGGCAGCGGCCATAGAGACTGTAAATTCCAAAAGGAGCAAGCGAGAAGTTTATCTTTTAATACTCGCACGATCTGAATCGCTGCCGCATGTTGTGAAACGTCATATTCCTGCGCGAAATCTAATATCGTTGACGGCACTACTTTCTGACCTTGTAGTCGGTTATGAATCTCGTCGGAAGGCATCAGGAGCTCTCCAGCGAAGAAGTTGCAAAGCGACTCTTCGACGGGGTCCTGGTGCAGCCCGGGTAGATTTCCGTTAGCCCGGAATCGTATGAGGTTCACCGGCTTCCCGTCATCCGCCGTGCGCATCAGCAGGACGTGACAGAGTTCATGCGCCAGCGTGAAGCGCCGGCGGGTCTCATTCGCGCCAGTCGATATGGAAGCTACGTAGCGACCATTTATTGTTTCAATGAAGCCCTCGATCCCGGCAAGCTCCGTATCTTGCACATCCACGCCTATGCCTTGTGCCACTAAGTATGGGTCGTAGGGGGGGCCTTCAGGGGTGTATTTACGGAGCAGTTCACGGGCATGTCGCCGCAGTGCTGCCCTCAGCCGCTCGTGATATTCAGTGCTGACACTTATTACCTGTGTCTTCATGAGGTGAAATCTCGCACCCACTCGGCAAACTTACGGGGGGCTGAGATGCGGTGCGCCTTACCAACCGGGCCGACGGGACGCTGTTCCATCCACGCATTCCACTTAGCCCGAAACACGTCATAAGGGACAGCCCGCTCTGGATACCTTCTTTGGATTTCACCGTACGCCTCGAAGGCGTTCCTAAACGACTCAATCTCGGCTTGGTCGCGGGGCTGAGTGAAAGGCAAAGCTACGTCTGTGGAGACGTGGTGCTCGAACTGCTTGAGGTGGAACCGAACCTTCCAAGCGAGGAGGGGGTCGAACATTGGTGCCGTGCAGGCCTGCACCACACTGGCTCCCGCGTCCATCAGTTCAACCACGTGACCGGGTGTGGAGGCCCCGCCGATGGCTATTATCTGGAACCATTGGCCGAGCTCAGATCTGAGCTCGGTTAACCGCTGCAAGCCCCTTCGGGTCATCTCGAAGGTGCACGGGCCCGACAGCCCCCCGAACTCGCGCCCCATGAAAGCGGGGTGCCGCCTACCATCCCTGTCTGTGGTGATCGGCCTTACCTGGATGGTATTTCTGAAAGCCACCGCATCGATATACTTCCCGGCCCCCTTCAGGACCTCCCGCATAGTTTCGTCCGGAAGGTTGGGCAATTTGACGACGAGCAGAGTGTCCGTGCCCCCGAGGATTTTACGGGCTTTAGAGCAAATTAGTCGTACCGTCGAAGGTTCATTATAAACCCCCGCGCCTTTACCTAAGTTAGGGCAAGACAGATTCAACTCGATGAACGGCGGGCCGCTGTCTCTGGCCTTTTCGACGGCGATCTCAAAGTCCTTCACCAACTCGCGCCTCGAGTGGCCGTCACCCATCACACTGATTCCGACGAACCGCCCGCGAGGGTGACGCTTGATGCGCTCGTACATTTCCTGCCATTCGGCCGGGACCTCGGACGGCACTCCGATGGAGTTGACGAGGTTTGGGACGGAATCCCGGATCTCCTTTCGGCTAAAACCGACTAAAACTTCGGTCGGGTCGCGGACGTCGTACTTTGTCAGATCAGGTTGTTCGAGAACGTAGGCGATATGAGGAGGAAACCAAGCCTGCTTAGGTGATGTACGCTTGGTCTTAAAGGTGCTCAGCCCGAAGCCCAAGTTGAGCATCAGGAACCCCCACTTATCGTCGGCGATGAGGGGCGATGAGGCCACGCCGAGCGGGCCGTCCAATTCTAGGCCGCAGAAGTCAGTCTTCACCGGCGGCGGGGGTTGGGCATTGGTGAGCCACGAGAGGTCATTCGGTCCTCTACTTATCTCCTCCTCGTAATTCATCATCGAGGAGAAGTCATAAATTGCAGCGTAAGTTTGGAACCGACTCAAATCTATGCCGTTGCTGAGTGCAAGCCTGACGGCCCATGCGACAACACTAGGGTCTGACGGGGCAGTCCCGTGGAGCCAATTGATAATCGTTCTCTTATCGCGACTGAGCGCATCAGCCACTCTTTGCTGCGATAGCTTCTGGACAAGCTCCGTCACCAGCCCGTTGAAATCGCTTATCAGCTCATACCATTCCATACTTCACCCCATTATCGGTGAATCCTACTACCGAACATATACCAATGCTAGGTGAGTGGTTGGTGTCCTGAGCCCACCGGTGCTCACCGGTGGGCCATAACAACCAGTGACTCACCGGCGCGCAGCCACGCCTCACACGCACCTCCCCAACGCACGGCAAAATTGATTCAATACCTAACCAGCGGAGAGAGCAATCTCTCAAAGCGAAGTGGGTGGCTGCGAGCGGCCAGAAGGGGAACTCCCTTGACTGAAGCTCGGCGGTAACATGCTTAAAATCGTTTGTGTTCGGTGTGAGACGTCGTATCATGTGTGCAAGAGATTTCTCTACTGACGAGCAGGCTCTTGATGGCAGGTAAGTGGGACGTCCGGCGAACCCGATGGCAGGATCTGTTAACAAGGGAGGACAGGTTATGACGCAAGAAAAAAAGACGGTCACCATCATTGTGGAAGGCACCCCGCACGAGTGGCCGAAGGACGAGATCACGTACGCGGAGGTAGTCACTCTTGAGGTGCCGAACTACGCACAACATCCCGAAATCACGTACTCCGTGAAGTACAAGAGGGGCCAAGGCAATAAGCCCGAGGGCATCCTCTCGCCTGGCGGCTCCGTGAAAGTCAAGGAGGGCATGATCTTCAGTGTTTCAGATACTGGTCAATCATAACGAAGACCTCCGGCGCCTGGTCGAGAAGGGCTATGCGGTTGCCTTCGACAGCAACTACCTAGTCATACGTGACATTCCGTATCTTGACAGTGGCGGCAAACTGCAGGTAGGTGCGATTGTCACGAAGCTCGAATTTATAGACCAGGAACGCGTCACCCAGACGGACCATCAGGTTTTCTTCGCCGGCTCTGTCCCGCATGGGCTGGACAGAAGGCCGATCCCGAATCTCGGCGGCGGTACTACACAGCTTGCTTTGAGTGAGGCCAGCAAAGACGTAGTCGTACAGCGCTCGTTCTCAAACAAGCCTAAGAGCACAGGCAGGTTTCAAGATTTCTTTGAAAAGATCGAAAGCTACGTCGCCATAATATCCGGGCCGGCGATCGAATTGCATGACGC
>WUUC01238957.1_pt1 | contig 33852 bp, 42 predicted proteins | sample 6278441 | NCBI WGS metagenome assembly WUUC01 (sample SAMN13675441, study PRJNA597444) | soil metagenome | isolation source: soil | place: USA: Washington | collected 2017-10
AGAACACCTGCTGCCGGTCGTGCGCCTCGCCCTGTGGACGGGGATGCGGAGGGGCGAGATTCTGAGGCTGGAGAAGTGCGACCCCAACTTCTCGGATCAGCCAATCGAGCGTGAGGTCGGGGGCGAGAGGCATAGCCTCCCGCCCGGCTGGCTGTTCGTCGAAAAGAGCAAGAACGGGCGGCCCCGGAGCGTGCCCATGTGCCGCAAGGTGCGCGAGCTTCTGCGGCCCCTGTGCGACGACCCCGTGACCGGCCGCTTCATCTTCGAGAACCTGCGGACGGGCGCGGCCATCCTCGACATCAAGCGCGGCTACTCGTCGGCCGTGCGCGAAGCCGGGATTGATGATTTAACTTTCCATGATCTGCGACACTCCTGGTCTACGCGGGCCGAGGAGTTGGGCGTCCCCGAGGCCGTCAGGCGCGACATCCTCGGTCACTCGCCGGGCACGATGACGGCCAGCTATACCCACTCTTACCAAGAAGCGCGGGAGCGGGCCGTCGAGCTGGTTTCAGAGTACGGGGAAGCGCGAACGGGCGAGGATTGCGTAAAAAATGCGGAAAGGCCAACCTTATGGCTGGCCTCACGCACGGGTTAAACCGTTGGGTTTATTGGATAGCGGGGGGGAGACTTGAACTCCCGACCTTGGGGTTATGAATCCCATTCCACAGCCTTTACCCACCCTCATCTGCAACAAAAACCGAATAGAACGGGCAAGTCACGGCCCCGGAAGTGCGTTTATGGCGGCTGTTTTGTAGGTGCGCTACGGCCAAATTACGGCCAGCCGCCAGAAAGCGGCCCGCCCGTGCGGCCCCACGCTACGAAGCCGACACGCCGCAGGATACGGATATGGGTTTAGCTTCGCTCAACTAGGAGTGGCACAGATGAAAGCACTTAGCTTAACGAGGCCGTGGCCCTTCGCCTTTCTGAACGGCCCCGAGGACGAACGCAAGCGGGTGGAGAACAGGTCTTGGCGTCCGCCCGACTACGCCTACAACCGCTACTTCTGCCTGCACGCCGCGCAGTCGTGGGACGAGGACGACCGCGAGTTAATCATGGACATGACCGGCCTCCCCGTACCGGGCAAGGCGCAGACGCCGCACAGCCAAATCTTCGCCGTCTGCCGCCTTCTCGGCTACGTCACCACGGCGGACGACGCGAAGCTACAGCCGAAGCAGCGCAGGTGGTTCTTCGGCCCCGTGGGGTGGCTCGTAGACGACGTGCGCGCCTTGCCCGAGCCCGTCCACTGCAAGGGCGCTCTGAGCCTCTGGACGGTGCCCGCAGAGGTCGAGGCGGAGGTGAGGCGGCAACTCTCGTTAAGCACGGCGGCGATAGCCGCTCCTGTGGTGAAGACGCCCGCGACCCCGCCGTGTGAAGGAGTCGGTTAAGACGAGCCGGGGAGGGTTTAGAGGGTGTGGGCTTGCGAAGCGCAAGCTTAGGAGTGGCGGATATGAAAGTCGAGAGACAGGAAAACAGGCTCTACAAGGTGATTACCGTGTTCCCTTTTGAGCACCCGCTGAGTCAAACCGTGCGCGTCATTCAAGAGGCGGACACTACCAACCTGAAGAAGTGGGAGACGCCGACGCTCAGTTACGGCGGCGTCGCGGGTTCGTCTATTGAGGACGCGCGCCGCTACGCCGAGGGCATCCTGGAGGCTTGCCGCATCGCGGAGGAACTTGCCGCGGCGTCACCCGCAGAAGCATGAGGTCGGTTCCGCTCGCCGACAGGCGAGCCCACACCCACGATCAATCTCGCCGTGTCGCTCCCCCAGGACGAGAGGCGGGGGGATACGAGACGGGTAGGAGTTGGGATGCGCGATGCGCCAGAGCGCGCATCGGAGGGGTGGCTACAGTGAACGACGTGCAGGAACGAGAGGTGGCGTGGTATCGGCGACACGGTCGTCACCCGGAGCGCGTCGTCCGTGACGGGCACGGCCGGGAGTACGTCATAGGCGATTGGTCGTGGGAGAGGTCGCACGGGCCGGGGGCCGAAATGGTCGAGCCCAAAGCGTGCGGCGACTGCCGACGGGTCAAGCCCCCGGAGGACTTCTACGTGAAGCAGAGCGGCGGCCTGACGTGGGCGTGTAAGGTTTGCAGTAGGGCGCGGGCGAGCAAGTGGCAGCGGGAGCACCCGAAGCGCCTTCGGCTCGTCTCCTAAAAGCAGAGGCCGGAATTGCCTTTGGAGCAACCCCGGCCTCGCGCCCAACCGTCGAGACGATTGGGGGTGTGTCACATCCCCCGCGATAGGGGCGCGGCCTACTACCACGCTCACGGCGTAGGTTCGGTCACGCGGGGCCATTATAGCACAACCGGGGCTGCAAGAAGTCTGTACCGACGAGGCTTTGCGAGCCCCACATCATCATCACTACAAGTCCGTGTGGGCCGTGCGCCCGACGCGCATGATAGGAGAGACGCCGGGGGATGATGATTTGATGGGACGCCTTCGGCGTCTAAGAGTGGTGAAACGTATGAAGAGACTGACGAAGGACGGGTGGCGGGCGCTCGGCGTCCACAACTCTCGTATGCTTTGCCAGAGGGGCGGCAAGGGGCTGTTCGTCGCCTACACCGGGCCGGATTACGGGCGCGGAGCGCGGAGCGCCTACTGGCAGGTGATAAAGCCGGGCGACAAGACCGACGCCGGCGGCCGGTGGTACAACCACGGCCACAAGACCTTCAACGTCCGGGGGCGTGAGGAGAAGGAGGCCAGGCGGCTTGAGGCTATCGCGTGGGCCTCGTCCGTCTACAACATCACGGGCGAGTGGGAGCGCGACCCGTGGGGAGGCTACCACCCGGAAGGTGCCCTGGAAGCCGCGCAGGAAGCCGTACAATGCCAACCATGAGAGCCTTAAGCATCCGCCAGCACCCGTTCTAAGCGCCTCGGATTAGCCACTCCTCCGCGTGAGCGGAGCGAACGCCCACACCTTTCCGCCGCCCGCCGGGGGATTAGCTCTTGGTTTTATCTTTGAAGAGGTAGGGCGTGCCTAAACCGCCGAGGTAGGCGAAGACCGCGGTGATCGTGGCGGAGAGGATGGAAAACCCCAGCGTCTCCTTCCCCGTTGCCGCCAGATAAATCCCGGCGGCGATGCAGCCCAGGACGAGGAAGATGACGGCGAGGAGAACCGGCCACAACATGCTGACGGTGGATTCGTGGCGCTTGAGCGAAAGCTCGTGCTCCCTCTGGCTCTCCTCGGCTTCCAACTCCTGCTTGCGGGTTAAGTACCTGAACTTGTTCTCGTTGTCTTTGTCGTTGCTGTCGGCGAGGATTCTGGCGACTTCGGGGTCTATCCTGGGGCTCGACCGTTCGACGTAGCCCATGAACTCTTGGATGGTGTGCCGCACCTCTTCCCTCTGCGGGGCCGGCACGGCGTCTATGATCTTCTCCAGTTGGGCTTCGACCCGCGCATCGGAGGCGGATAACGCAGAAGACTCGCCCTCAGTGGAAGGCGAGTCTTCGGGTTTAACACCTGCTTTGTTTTCTTCGTCGGCGCTCATTTCTTGAATGCTGAGAAGAAGTTTTCCACGAGCGTCGCCAGACTTTTCCGGAGAACGCTCTCTTTCTCCTGGGGGGATTCGTGCACCTCCACAGTCCAGTGGCCGCAGTCTAGGTCGTCGAGGACGATGTAGGCGTCCGGGTGGGCGGCCTTTTCGCGCTTGTACGCCTCCAGCGCCTCCCGGTCGTCGAGGTGATGGGTGTTGTCGTCGTAACTGTACTCTAGTATGTTGGCGCTCATGTCAACGCTCCGTCCGGAGGTTGTGGCGGGGAGATTGCGGGGACAACAAAAGCCGCACCCGCCCTGCGTTTACGGCCTCAATCCTGTCTCAAACAACAGGAAATTCGATGCAGATGTGTCCGTGCTCGTTCGCTTCCGGTTACGTAAAAGGCGTGTTTCCTGCGCCCTTTAGGGGGACAATTTACACACCGAATTGTTTGCGTGTCAAGTATCCGTGGCCCGACGGGAGAGGGTCACCAACCGGGCCACGTCGGGCCACGGGCCCAAGTTTGGGCCACAAATAAGCCGATGGGCCAGGCCCACCGGCGGGTCAGCGGAAAATAATTGGGCCAGCGAAGGTAGCGTGGCCCACGGCCCGGTAGAGGGTCAGGGTGGGGCCGTGCCGGACTCTCACCGGCCAGCGCGGCGAGGTGGACTGCGCCGCACGCGACCACAGTCGCCGGCCCGGGGTGGGAGTGTAGCAGACTCGGTGGGCGTTCAAATAGAGTTTACGCACACGAAAATCAGATGACTCTCATGGGGTGCCTCGCCACGGGTGTATAATAGGACGCTATGAAAAAGCCTGCGCACGAAAACGCTATCCCGCTTATCATACTGCTGAACGCCATCGGCCTGACGTTCGCGGCGCTTGGGTTCATCCTCATCATACTTTCGATGCGGTGACGCTCCCCGACGCCGCGGCGAAAGGACATGAAAAGCTTCCTCAAACATCTTGCCTGCGAACTGAGCGGCCACCGCCTCGGCCGCACCGTCCTTCACGTCCTGACGGTCGAGGGCGAGATGGTGCAGCGCGTCCGCGAGTGCCGGCACGGGAGGTACTGGGCTCGAAGCGGCCCCACTGATTTAACCAAAACGGATGTCCTGCTAGTCGGCGAGTCGCCCCTTCGAGTCCGCGTCCCCCGCCCCTCCGTCACGGGCGACAGCACGGCCCTGCTCGACGCCGCGCACGCTAAGGCCCGAGAGGTCGGCGGGGAGGTGTGGCTCGGGGACGGGTTCCTCGACCTGTGGCAGGTGGGGGAGAGGGTGCGGCGCGTGGGAAGGGTTTAAGGGAGGGGCGGCCGTGGGCGTCCATTGACACGGCACCAAAAGCGAGAGGCAGGGAGGTTGTTGAAAGTCTCCCCGCCTCTCTTGTTTCACGCTCGCCGATTTAGTGCTCGTTGTCCTGCCCGCCTCTAGTTACCGACGCAGATGTAGCCGATAATGTCCGTCCCCGTCCCCGTCACGGTGATCTGCGTACCCGAGACCTTCGTGACGCGGACGGCGTTGAGGGCGCTGGCGTTGTTCGGCGCGCACATGTAACTCGACGCGGAGGTGAAGACGGCGCTCCCGGTGAAAGTGACGCTGGCCGTGCCGGCGCTCAGGGTGACGAAATCAATTACTATCTTCGCGTTGGCCTGCTGGGTGCCAGCGGCGTTGTAGGTCAGGGGGTGGGCGTTGAGGTTCGCCACCGGCGTCGTCGACGCGACCGCCAGCGGGGCCGTCCCCGTCGCCGCCGTCGAGAGCAGCCGGGCGGCCGTCAGGTTGCCCGTGCCGGTCGAGCCGTTCGTCACGGAGAGTTCGCCGGCCGCCGTGCGTCTGAGGCCCACGTCGGTCGCCGCCGCGGTCGGGTCGCCGCTCGACCAGTTCAACTGCACGGCCGAGCCCATCTGCTGCAAGCCGCTGGGGAAGCGCACGGCGTTCGAGCCCGTGCCGAACCGCGCCTCCCCCGCCGTCGAGGTCGCGCCGTTGACCGCCAACCCGTAGGCGAAGACGTGCGGGCGGCTCGCCGCCGCCGCCCCGATGTTGATGCCGCCATCCGTCGAGGCGAGGATGTTGCCGGAGAAGGTTTGGACGCCCGCAAAGGTCTGCGCCGCGTCCGTCCGCGCTATCGTCGCGCTGGCATCCGGGAAAGTGTAAGTGCGGGTCGCGGTCGGCCCCGCGACGGTGAAGAAGGCCGAACCCGTCCCGCCCCTCGCCACGGCCAGAGTCCCCGCCCCTATCGCCGCCGCGTCGAGCGTCCCGCCCCCGGCCGAGTTCTGGTGGGAGTGGTTGGCGTTGGCGAAGGAGGCGATGGTCGGAGTGTCAATCGTCGGGGCAGTCCCGAGCACGAGAGCGCCGGAACCCGTCTCGTCACTGAGCGCGCCCGCGAGTCCCGCCGAGGTGTTGACGACCGACCCGACGCCCGAAGTCGAGAGCACCAGCCCCGTGCCGGTGAATCGCTTGATTACCTTCCCCGTGGTGGAATTGAAGACCGCGAGTTCCGAATCCACCGAGGAGGACGGGCCGGTCACGTCGCCCGCCGCGCCGCTACCGCCCGGCGCGACCCACACCCCGCCCTCGCAGACGAGGAAGCGAGAGCCCGTCGGCGCATTCGAGTCGATGTAGATGTCGGTCGCGCCGTAGGCGGCCGGCGACTGGCAGGTGGCGGGGGGCGTCGGGCCTGAGTAGACGCGGCGCGTCGGGTACTGCGCGAGCGCGGCGGGCGCGAGCAGGAGGACGAACAGGGGCAGGAGCAGCTTCCTCATTTCACTACCTCGGGGTGGTTTCGACGTGAAGGTTGATGGCGGCGGCCTCGTCGTTACGGACGAAGTAGTTCGACAGCACCACGAGCGGCGTCTTCCGCGGCACGTCCTGAATCAGTTTGAAATCGTAGTTCGTCGAGGAGAGCGCCGCCCCGCCGAACTTCAACCCGTCCGCCTCGGCCTGCACCTCCATCTCGGCCTGCGAGGGTACGTAATGGTTGGTATGGCCGAGCGCGACGAGCCGGGCACGCTCAAGCGCCGCGAGGCTGTAGTTCGTCGCGTCGGCGGGGATGGTGTAAGTGGGCATCGTTCGCCTCCTCCTAACTCCTGATGAGAATGTAAGTCCACGTCCCGCCCAGCTCGTCCACGGGCGAGCCGGTCGCGTTGTAGAAGGGCACGCGCACCTGGTTCGCGTCGGAGACGATGGCCGGCATGTGGATGAGCCCGGCGGTGAGCCCCGCGGCCGGCGGGATGAGGACGACGATGTCGCCCAAGGCGGCCCCCGGGAGCGGGAAGGTCTGCGACGAGAAGGTGTTGGCCGCGACGCTCGCCGGGTCGATGGAGACCGTGCCCTTGACGACCTTCGTCAGGGTGGTGCCGCCCGACCCGACCGCGAGCGAGGTCGAGGCGACGAGCGCGGGGAACACCGTCACGGCCGTCGGGTTGGCGCAAATCAGATTCGACCACGTAATCGTCCCGACCCCGGCGGCCGTCTGTCGGAGGCACCACTCCCGCGCGCTGGGCGAGAGGTATGAGTTGACCGATCCGTTGCCGGTGTCGGCCCGTAGCCAGTTGACCCCGTCGGTCTCGGCGTTGGCCGACGTGTGCAAGTCCAGCGCCCCCGCGCTCGGGACGTTCTGGATGGCGTTGACATCCGTGCGGTCTTCCTTCTGCATGTAGAGGTAGGGGGAGGAGGAGGACAGCACCCAATCGCTGACGGCGTGGTTGGCCCCGGCGTTGGTCTTCACGAGGTCGAGCGTGCGGACGGTCAGGTTGTGCGTGATGTTGCCCGTGGAGGGGCCGATGTTGCCGACGTTCAGCGAGTAGTGGATGGTGCCGGTGGGGGCCCCGCCCCCGTTGTCGAATATTTCCGTCGCGCTCCCCGAATACCACTGCGCCGGGCCGCTCACGCCGGTCTCCCAACGCTCGATGCCGAGGTTGAAGTTATTGAAGTAAGCCCGATTTTGGGACTCGAAAATGACGGGGCAGTGGGTGACGAAGAGCGTCCCCTTGATGGGGATGTTCATGTCTTCGAGGACGACCGCCCGCTTCGCGCGGGCGATAAAGACGTTGTCAAAGAAGGTGTGCTCGGAGACGAACATCCCGTTGTAGAACGCGCCGAGCACGGACACGTCGCGCAGGACGATCATCGCGAAGTTGTTGATGCCCGGCGCGATGATGGCGTAGCTGCTACTCGTCGTCGGCTCGACCTGCGCGGTGAAGTCCGTGCCCGTGTCGAACATGCAGTTCTCGACAATCAGCGAGGTCTGATTGTGCATCTGCAAGACCGAGATGGTCGGGTTCGCGTTGGTGCGGAAATAGATGTTCTTGAAGACCAGGGTCACGACGGAGAAGGCCGTCAGGCTCGCGCCGGTCGCCGAAAGCGCCCGGCCGCTAATCATCGCCGGGTTGGTGCCGGAGCCGGTGATCCTCGTCGTCGAGAAGATGACGCCCTGCGTGGTGGCGACCACGTCGCCCGTGCGCGAGGTAACTTCGCCGTGAAACTCCACCGTCACCGGGGGCTGGCCGTAAGCAGTCCGGGGGATGGTCAGGACGGAGTTCTCCGTGGCGTTGAGAGCCCGGTTAAACCTGTACGTCCCCTTCGGGAAGAAGACGACGCCGCCGCCGGCCGCGTGCGCCGCCGTGATGGCGCTCTGCACGTCCTCCGTGTCGTCGTGTAAGACCGTGACGGAGCTGGCGTCCGAGGGGACGACGGACGCCAGCACTAGGGAGGTGGTGCCGCCGCCGGACGCGATGTTGACCACGAAGTCCGCGTCCCCCGCTCCCGCCGAGGGGATGAGGATGCCCTGCCCGTTCTGGAAGTCTGCGGCGGTCGTGCAGATGAGCGACGCCTGCCCGGCCGTGATTGAGCAAGTCGCCGTTTGGGCCGACACGCTCGCGCCGTACTCGGTGACGACGTTGTGGACGTAAGAGTCGCCTCCGGCGGGCGCTTTGAAAGAAGGTTGCAGCCCCGTGCCGTTCGAGGTGAGGACTTGCCCCGTAGAGCCGTTGGCGACCGAAGAGAGAGCGCCCGTCCCCGTGGTGTTGTAGACGAGGCCGGAGTCGAGAGATGAGAGCGCCGTCTCGCCCGTCAGGGCGGCGTCGGGCGTGCGCGTGATGAAGGAGCCGGTGGAGGGCGCGCGCCCGGCGTTGAGCGCGTTGACCTGCTCGGCCGTGTAGTAGGTCGAGCCGAACGGCTTCCACCCCGAGCGTTGGAAGATTTCGAGGTCTTTGAGGGTCGTGGTGGCGGGGGTCGGCGGGACGCTCCAGTTGGCGAAAAGGTCTTTTATCCGAATCCGGTTCGTGCCGTCGTAGAGCATCAGGCTGACTTTCGCGTAGGGTCTTGACGAGTCGGTCGTGGAAGGCAGCACGAACGAAGGACACGTCACGGTGCGCGAGGCCACCGGGCACGTCACGACGCGGTAGAAGTTCGGCCCGCCGACCGCGTCGCCCGGCACGGTGTTGCCCAGGGAGTCCACGAACGTCTCGGAGTAGTAGACGCGGACGGTGGCCGTCGAACCCGCCCCCGCGTACCCGGTGACGACCAAGCCGGTTACCGTAACGTCCGTCGCGCGCGCGACGGACGCACAGAGGAACAGGAGCGCGAGGGCCGCGACGAAGTTTCGGACGGTGCGTAAGGTCATACTCTTCTCTCTCTCAAATCTTCGTGATGAGTCCGCCGGCCGCCCCCAGCCCGCCGAGGGCCAACTGCTTGAGAAACGACGGCTGCTCGGGCCGCTGGTAGAATTGGCCGAGGCGCGACATCGCCATCTCGGCGAGGAAACGGCTGCGGTTGTCCGCGGTGCCGGAAAGGCCCGTCATCCGCTGGTCGAGCCCGGCGAGTTGGCCGGAGACGTGCCCCTCCAACTGCCCGGCCGCCCGCAGGCGGCGCTCGAAGTCCATCTCCTTGTCCAGCGCCGCCGAGAAATTCCCGTTCGCGCCGTCGGAGAGAGTCCCGTAACCCCGGCCGACCCTCCCCTCGTCTCGGGCTTGCAGAGCGTCGTTGAAGAGCGCGATGCCGGTTCCACCCCCGGGCATGTTCCGCACGTCTATCGGCCCCTTACGCCCCATCCGCCAGTCGTCGAGGTCGGTGATGTACTGGCGCTGTCGCTCCTCCAAAGGGTCGACTTTGGCGGCGTTGGTCGCGGCCTGATTCGCCGCGGTGACGAGCGCCGACTCCTCCCTCTTCTTGCTCTTGTTACCGCCCATCAGTAGTAGTCCTTCCTGACTAGCCGCGTCGTGCCGAGGTCACGGCCCCCCAGACGCAGCAACATCCCCGTGACCGCCGGGCGGTCGGAGAAGACCACGGCCGAGAAGCCGCGGGGGATGTGCGACTCCGCGGCGCGCGCGAGACGGAGGCCGAGGCCGCGCCCCCGGTACTCCGGCGCGACGTAGAGGGCCGAGAAGTGGATGACCTCCTCGACGTGGACGAAGCCGGCGAGGCGCTCGCCCTCGAAGGCGCCGAGGAAGGTCGTGTCGCGCGGGGTCGGGGGCATGGCGTTGCCGAACTCGCCCGCCACGATGGGCTCGACGAGATGCCATTCGGGGGGCCGAATGATTCGGGTTTCGATCACAGCAAGACCGCCTCGGTGTCGCGCTTGATGTTGTGGCAATAGAGCCCGCGGTCTTTGCCCTTCGAGCGCCCCGCCACGTAGAGCCCCGCGCCTTCCGCGAACTCCCCGCCGGAGTGCGCGAGCGTGAAAGTGCCGACTTCCGTAGGTTTGGGAACTAACTTGACGGATGAGACTTTCGTGTAGGTCTTCCGCCCCCTCGCCCACGCCGCGAGCCGCGTACCCGCCTCCAAGTGGCGCGCCTCGACGGTCTTTCGCGTCACGAGGTCTGTGACGAACGGATGGTCGAGCGAGCACTCGACGGTGACGCCGTTGGCCGTCTTGATGACGTAGAACTCCGAGACCGTGCCCTGCCGCTTGGCCGTCGCCACGTAAGGCAGGCGGGACTCGCCCCGGAGCCGCTCGCCGACGCGACAACTCTTGAAGGCGCGGAAGACGTTTCGGCCCCTCTGCACGGTGAGCACGGGTGTACTCAGACGGACGCACGTCGCCCCACCAGAACCGCCCTGCGGGGGCTCAAACACTCCTCCTCCACCACCCTGAAAGCCGCTCGTCGGGCTGATGGAGGGAACCGGCGAGGAGCCGTCCGGCAGGCGAAGCACGTCGGGCGCCCACTCGTTGTAAGTGGTGGAGAGCCAGACGCGGTCTAGCCCGACGTGGCGGTTTACGGCAGTCGGTGCCGTGAGGCCCACCCTCAGAAACAGGCCGTCCGGCTCCGTCTCCGAGAAGTCGTAAGTCGAGGGGACGACTATCTGAAGGTCGTTGGACTGCCACACCTGCCCGAAAGAGCCGACCCGGAGGTTCTTCGTCTCGGCGTAAGCCCTCGGGGCCGAGTCCGTCACGGCGGGCCACCCCTGCACGCCCCCGACGTGCACGATGCCCACGTCGTTGTATTGGAGGTCGGAGGAGTTTCTGACCGTGTAGACGTGCGAGAAGGCGGCGCCGATCTTCCGGTGAATCTCGAAGGTGATGAACCCCGGCCCGGCGTCGTAGAAGAGCTTCACGTAGTCCGACGTAGACAGGACATCGGGGGCGTTCGGGACATTTAAAATGTCCGAGAGGACGGAGACGCCCGAGTCGGTCTTGGCGAGCACGCGGTAGTCGATACTTTGTGAGCCGGGCGTCCCGTGGATTTCGTGACTGAGTGTGAAGTTCCCGCCCTGTACCCACCCTTCGGAACCGCTCGTCTTGTGCCAGAAGCCGGCGAAGGCTTGGACGGCAGCCGGGAGTAGAGTCGAATTGAGTGCCCCCAACTGGAAGCGCACGTACCACCGCTGACCCGGTGAGACGATCTTCGCCGGCAGATGCGCCACAAGGTCGTATTGCGCGCCGTCCGAACCTATCTCAGCCCACCCGTTGACCCTGTCCCACCGGGGCAGTTCCAGGTCGGCGCCTTCGGCGGCGGCAAAGCCCGAATGGCCGACGGCCTTCAAGGCGTTGGCCGACGAGACGGTGACGTTCGCCCCCGCGGCCTGCCTGTACCAACGATAGGCTTCCTGGTTACCGTCGCCCGCCGTGCCGGGCAGAGTCCCCGAGACGGTGGCGGCGTCCTTTGAGTAGGAGAAATCACTGTTCGGCGCGTGATTAGTCCCCCCCGCCAGCGCGGGCTGTCGGGTCGTCAGTTGAGGTATCTGTATCTCGCCGTTCTGTAAGGCGCGGGTCAGTTCCGAAACGAGTTCCTGCGTCTCGCCGCGGCTGCGGCGGACGAACTCCATCCAGCGGGTGAGTGGGCCTCTTAGCATCAGAGTACGGCGTGCGAGACTGAACCGGCGGTGCGGATGAAATCTATCCCGCAATCTCCTCCGGCGGATTGCACGGAGACGCGGACGGCGTGGGCCTTCAGGGCGATCAGGTTGGGTTCCAGGGTCTCGAAAATCTGCGCGCCGTTGGCCGGCGGGTCTACGGCCTTCACTAACTGGGGCGACGTGTTGTTGAAGTCCTTGACCACGGCCACCGTGACCGGCTGCGCGTGGTCGTCAACCCGGCCGCTCAACTCGACGCGCGTCAGGTCGGCGAACGTCCCCGGCGCGAGCACGTCCGAGGTCTGCACGACCATCAGCGAGCCGGCGCCGGCGTCGAAGAGGTAGAGCTTGAGGGTCAAGCCGTCTTTCACGGAGAGGTACAGCCGGTTCTCGTGCGTGACGGTCGCCATGATGTAGCCGGGGAGGGTGTCCAGTTGGACGGGCGAGCACCAGAGCCCCGAAGGCACATGCAACGCCATCACCTTCTTGCGCCAGCACCAGACCTCGTACTGGCCCGCCGGGTCGGCGCCGGGGCAGACGGGGTCGTCCGGGCCTTGCGCCTCCCACCCGTCGAAGTCCGGCATGACCTTGCGCGCGAACTCCGTCTCCGGGTCGAGCGACGCGGCGAAGACCGAGGGCTTGCCGAGCCACGCCAGCAGGCGGCCGTTCAAGCCGAGCGCGACGTTCTGCGGGTACTTGATGCCCTGATTCTCAAGCAGCGTCTGGAACTCTAAGGCGGGGCTCCCGCCGACGTAGCCCAGGGCGCCGATGCTGTTCTTGCAGAAGCGCAGGTAGCCTTCGGAGGTTCGGAGGTAATGAACCGCGGGCTCGTTGGGGAACAGGGCGTTGGAAGGCGGGAAGGAGCCGATGTAGCCGGGCTCGCCCACGTAGATGATGCCGTCGGCTTCGAGCCACAGAACGTCATTGATCGCCCCGGCGAACTGGCCCGCGGGGGGAGGGAACGCCTTCTCGGGCGCCAACTCCTGCCCGATGAGCGAGCCGTTCGCCCAACTGATTTCCACGGCCCGCGTCACGCCATCAACCGCATGAGTCACCGTGGCCGTGCCGGAGATCGTGCCGCCCGAGCTATTCGTGTCGTTGACTTCGACCTGGGTCGCCGAGTTGACGCCGATGATGAAAGAGTCGAACGCCCCGAAGGCGATTCGCCTACCCACGTCGGCCGAGGTGAACTGGTCGGCCGGGTCGGGGTCGGTGATGTCCACGACGTTCGTCGTGTCCGCGATTGATGCCCCGGTAACGGTGCGGGTGTAAGCCAGAGAGGCTTCGGAGACTTCCCCGCCGAGGCTCGTCGGCAGTTGGTAGTAGACACCGAGGTCAGCGAACTCCACCTTGACCACCCCGATGCCCCACATGTCCTGACCGTTGAGGTCGGTCAACGGCATCTGCACGATGACGCTGTGGCCGCTCAGGGACAGTTCATTGGACGGCAGGCTGCGGAGCGACACCTGCCCCGTGATGCCGGAGACGCGCCAAATGACGACCGTCACCACACCAGACATCGGGGTCTTACCGGCCGAGGGGGAAGTCTTGGCGAAGATTACCGGCGCGGAAGGTTGGGCGTGTCCCGCTTGGAAGGGGCCGGTCAAAGAGCCCGCCGCGTAGACGCCGCCCGACTTCTTGACGAGTGAGAGGACGGAGGATGCTATTGCGCCGGAGATGTTCGCGCCGTCGAATTGAACCTGCCCCGCGCCGACGTACAGGAGCAACTGGCGGGCGGCGAAGACGCTTCCGTTCCCGGCGACGCTCGCCGTGCCGAGGCCCGCGTATGACTGATCGGAGAGGAAGAGGACGCGCGAGCCGACCTTACCGGCTTGTTCGGTGACGCCGCGGAATGCGCGGATGAAATCCAAGCCAGTGACGAGGGCGTTGGAGGAAGGCGGGCACATGAAGTTCCCGCCGCGCCCGCGCGTTCTCGCGCTGACGTAGCCCTCTTCAAACGTCCATGTTCCTAACTCTTGGAGCATCGTTCTGCGGTATAATCAGCGCTATGACGAGCGAAGAAATTGAGCGCGAAGCGTTCCGAGTAAACTCGGGTTGTGACTGCGATGACTGCAAGCAGACAATCGCCGAAGCGATGCGCGCGCTCGTCTCACGGGCTTATGAAGAAGCGGCACAAATAGTTGTCGAGCGTTCGGCGGCACAGAACGAACAACGACTGCCTTCGATAGAGGCAAGGGAAACTGCCCAACACATTCGCGCTCAAAAAGTTTCGCTGTCTGATGTGCGGCCACAAGCGTTATCCTCTTAACTAACCTCCGCCCCGACTCCCCCGCAGAGTAGGCACCTCACGAAAGCCACCATCCTCTCCCCGTCCCACACCTCCTCGAACTGCACCTGCGCGGGCCGCGTCGTACCCTTCGCATCCGTCGGCGAGGCTTCTGTCACTTCGCGCGGACATGTGCACGCCGGAACCCCTGCGGCCGAAAGTGCCTGCGCCTTCCGCCTGTACTCCTCCTTGTGCGGGGCCGAGAACGTGATCGCCGCCGCCTCTTCAAACCGACCTTGTAGCGCCAGCCCTTCGGCCAGTTGCGTGTAAAGTTGCTGCTGTCTCTCGTCGTCGGCCTCAAGTGTCCCTTCCCGAATCGCCTCCAGTTGGTCGAGCACCATCTGCTCACGGGCGAGGCCGTAGACGTAGTTGGCTTGCGCGGGGTTCTGCTCCAGCTTGTGCCCGTACTTCTCACGGAGCGCCGCCTGTTTGCGCTCGTTCTCGGCGCGGCGTTCGGGGGTGAAGAGTTGTTCAAAGAGCGTCATTAAATCGTCCCGTTCGGGTGTATAATCGGAGCCATGAAGCCGACTCCGTTTCGACTGCTCGCCGCCTCGCTCGCCCTCGCAATGGGCCTCATCGTTGCCGCAGATGTACCGCGGCTGTTAAAGGGTTCGGACGGCTGGCTTGGGGCTTCCGTGGAGCCCTGCGACAGCAACGGGTGCCATCCCTACAAAGCTTTGCCCACGACCTGCGCGGCGGGTGATATTTATGTCGTCGGGCACAAGCACGCTGACCACAAAGATTTCTCCTTCTACCTCTGCACCGCTACGGATAATTGGGAGTGGCAGGGCGATGCGCGCCGCCATGCCGGAATCGTCCCGTCGGATGGTTCAAAACTCTTCCCACTCTCCCCTCCAGCCACAGCTAAATAACTTCCCTTTGCGCCACCGCCACGTCCGGCACCGGGGCCACCTGCACCGCTCCGCCCTTGATATCAACCAAGTCCTGCAACCCTTCCGCCCTCATCTGAGCGGCGAAGGCGAACATGGCATCCCCCGGCTTGACGAGCCGCCCGACGGTCAACTTGATGACGGTCGGCTCGAACGCCTCCGGCACTTCCTCGTCGGCCATCGCCCTCGTCAACTGCACGAGCGGCACCTCGGCGGACAGTCCCGTGAACTTGAGCCTTCCCCCGACGAGCGAGTAGCGCGGCGTCACCGGGCTGGGCCTGCCGTCCGAATCCGGCTGGTCGTGCGCGACCGCCAACCCGTCGCCCGCCCCCGTGTAAATCGGCGCCGTCGGGCTATCGTTCCTCCAAGAGTCAATGTCGTCGGGGTCGGCCCACAGCCCCTCTCTCGCGTCCGCGCCCTCAAACGGCACTATCCGCGGTATCCCCGGCTCGCCGTCGTGCGCCGGGAGGAAGGAGTCGTGCGGGACGCCGACGGGGGCGGCGAGAGATTGGAAATAGCCGCCTTTGGCGTTCGACGCTATTGCCCTCAGAACCTCCATCCCGGACTCTATGCGGGCCGCCTGCACGTCCTGCGCCGGGAGTTCCTGCTGAGAGGATCTGCCCAGCAGCAGGTAGACCGTCCTGACGACCCGCTGGGCGTCGGCCGGCATCAGGCCACCCCCGCTTTCTGCGCCGCCGCCACGTCAGGGACGGGGGGCACGAACAACTCGCCGTTCCTGATGGCCGCGAGGTCGGCCATGCCCGCGTTCAGGTACAGGCCCGCAATCTGCTCTAAGGCGTCGCCGACCTTGACGAGCTTCGGTATCGCCAGCTTGATGACCGTGTCCTCGTAGACTTCCGGGATGCCGGTGTCGGCCATCGCGCGCGTCAGTTGAATGACGGGTATCTGCGCCGTGTGGCCGGTGAACTTGAACCGGCCGTTAACGACCTCGTAGAAGCCCGCCACAGGCGAGGGGCGGCCGTCAGAGTCCGCCAGGTTGTGCGCCACGGGAGTCCCGTCCGCGGCCCCCGAATAGACGGCGCCGGCCCCGGCGGGGTCAGCGCGCCACGAATCAACCCTCCCGGCCTTCGTCGGCTGGCCGTCTACGGCTTGCGCCCCAGAGAAAGGAACTATCTGCGGCACGCCCATCTCGCCGTCGTGGGCCGGCAGGAACTGGCCGTTGGTCATCGTGACCATCACGCACAGGCTCCCGTGGTGGCCGTTCTGCGGGTTGGCCGAGATTGCCCGCAACACTTCAAAGCCGGACTCTATTCGCGCGGCCTCCATCGCGTCGTCGTTGTAGACGGCTTTCTCGATAGAGCCCGTCCACGTCCTCACGGCGTTGAGGACGAACTTGATGCGGCGGGAGATTCGGATGGGGTCTGCGAACGCCACGTCACCCCTCCCCTATCGGCAGGTAGGCCCGCGGGTTGATTCTGAAGTGGCCGCGCCGGAACCAGTTGAACGGTGGGACGGGAACCGACTGGGGCTCTAAGGTGGTGTCGAGGTACTTCGTCCACTGCTCGCGCCAGTCCTGTAGTTCCGTCATGTAGAGGGGGAGCGCGGTCTTGAGGAACCCCTTCCACTCGGGCGTCTGGTCGTTGACCAATGGGGCGCAGGCAATCGCCCCTTCGAGTTTCGCCATCGGCAGGAAGTGAGAAGGCAGGGGCGGGCGGTCACCCGACTGCATGGCTATCAGGAGGGGGAGTCGGTAAGAGAGCCGCCACGACCACCGGGCCATCTCTTCTGCGGTGGCGTTGAGCTTGACCCTGACCCCGCCCGTCTCCGGCCCGCCGTAGAAAGTGGCCGCGAGCCTCGGCCCCGAAAAATGCTGCTCCCACGACTCGAACGGCACGACGGCGACTTCATCCCACACCGTCTCGCCCCCGACGTAAGAGGCACCCCGCTCCAGGCGCAGCACCTCGTAGTCGGGGATGTTTTCGAGGTCTATGCGGAAGTCCACGTCGGACGGGGAGACCGTGACGGGCGCGACCACAGTCCGGGAGCCCTTCATCGAGAGCCCGTGCTCCTGCACGAGTCTTTTGAAGCGGTCGTTGAGACGCTCCCGCACGTCCGCCGGGGGCAGCTTGGCCTCCGACGGACGGCGCAGGAGCGTGTAGACTCCCGCCACGATTTGCCCGAACGTCTCCATCCGTTACTTCTTCGAGGCGGTCTTCCTCTTCGCCTTCGTCGTAGTCCGGGCGGGCGAAGTGGGGCCGGTCGCCTCGGCGTCCTCCGTGGCGCGGGCGACGTTCGATGTGTCCGCGCCGGCCGTCATGCTCGGGTGCGGGGCGACGGGCTTGTTCTCCTGATCCATGCCGTAGGGCGTCTTCTCGCTCGGCCCTTCCTGCACTTCCGACATTGGCAGCAACCCTTCGTGAACGTTCGACGACGCGAACGGCGACTCGCCCTCGCTCGTCTTCTTGCCCTTCGCCACGACCTCGATGTCCCAGCGGTCGTGCGACTGCTCGGTGGCCCGGGCGCGGCCCGAGAACTTGTCCTCGGCCGAAGTCGTGGCGTCGAGGTCGGCCCCGTAGCTGACGACCGTGCGGCCGAGCTGCGCGCCGACGAGCTTCAGCGTCTTCGAGCCCTCCTCGACTTCCCCGACCGCCGCCCCGCCGGTGACGTGGAAGCGGGCCGTCTCGTCGCCGGTCTTCGTGGCCTTGAGGGTCGTCTCCTCGCCGAGTTCCAAAACGATCTTTTCCATCGCAAGTGCTCCTTGTGGTGATTGGTGGTTAAAGACCGCTTCTCACGCGGCCGGCCTCTTCTTCTTCTCTTCGACCAGGTATTCGAGCATCCTGTCCGTGCGCTCGCCCTGCTTCGCCACCTGCCCCGCGAGCGCGAGGATGGCCTGCGCGCTGGCGTCGCCCGACTCGGCCTGCTTACGCACCGTCTCCTCGACCGCCCTTTGCGCCCGCTCGGCCATGCTGTCCATGTCGAAGGACGGGTACTGGCGCAGGAGCCAGAGGTCTTGGTCGTCCAGGTGCGTCTTGCCCTCGCCGCCCCGGCCGCGCGCCTCCATGTCCCGGCGCGTCTTCGGCAGGATGCCGTTGGCCGGGTCAAGGGCGTGGAGTCCGGCCCGCGAGATGGCCGACGAGACCTCGCCGATGAGCGCCCGGCCGCGCTTCTCCGCGTCCTTGCGCGACGCCTGCTCCTTGACGGCGCGGAGGAAACCTTCGAGGGCGCGAGGCGCACCCTGCGAGAGCCACAGCGGGAAGTCTTCGAGGACGAGATGGACGGGCCGCCGGCCCTGCGCCATCTCGTCCTCGTTCCGGGCCGGTGCCATCACGGCGTCGTAGAGGTCGAAGGACGAGAGAGCCCCCGCCTCGTCCGAGGCGTCGAGAGAGGCGAGGTGCGTCATGCCGAGGAAGCCCCAGGCGTTGAGCACGTCCCTGACCGTCTCCTGCGGGCGCTGCTGGACGCGCTCGATGACCGCCCCCGCGCCCTGCGGCACCATCCCGCCGATACCCCCCTGCTGCATCGCGTCGAGGCTCCCGTCGCCGCCGACGAAGTTCGAGACGCCGAGCAGTCCGAAGGAGCCGCGCTGCTTGGCGTGGATGATGACGCGCGGGACGGTCGTGACGGGGACGGGGGTCAGGCGCTCGATGACGGGGACGTGGAGGTTGAAGCGGAAGCCCTCGGAGCCGAAGTTCGGCAAGTCCATCCACGGGTGGAAGAGGAACATGACGGCCTTGACCGCCTCAATCTCCCTCACCGTCTCGTGGAAGCCGCCGGCCGGCCTGCCCGTGCGTGCCTGGATGATCTCTGCCAGATTCGCGGTACTCATCTCAGAATGTCTCCTGTGAAGACCGGCCGGGGCGGCAAGGCTCGCGGCCTGATGACTTCGGTTTCGCGGTCGGGGTTGGTGAGGATGTCTTCCACGAGCGTCATGACCTCGTCCCACTCCTGCGCCTTTTCGTTGTGTTCGCGCAGCTCGTCGCGGGCGCGGGCTTGGAGGAGGAGGTCGACGAGCGACTCGTTCTCCTCCTCGTGGATGTGCTTCCTGATGGCGTCCAAGTATGCGCGCGTCGGCTCGAAGTACAGCCCCTCGTCCGTCTCCACGGTGAGCAGGGCGAAGTAATCACCGTTCGCGGGGATGTCGGGGTCGTCTTCGGCCCTCGCGCCGACTTCGACTAACTGCTCGGGCGTCAGCTTCCGCTCGACGTACCAGCGGAGTTTGCCGAACTCTAAGAACTCGTCCTCGCGCCAAACCCTCTTGCCCTTCGGGGCCGCGTCGGGCCTCTTGACCTCGCGCGCCCTCCCCTTCCTGTCGAGGTAGAGCCAGCGGCGGGGCCGCGCGATACGCCCGTGAAGATGCCGGGGCGTCACCCTTCCGTAAGTAGTGCGGACGCCCTCGCGCGGGCCGAGGATGGCTTCCGGCGTCGGGCTCTTCGGGTCGTGGCGAACCGTGACGACCCCGCCCCAGCAGAAGCGCCAGAGCGGGTCGCCGTAGGCGTCCACGCCGCCGATGCGGAGGAGTTCTTTGACTACCGCCTTGTCGAGATAGGGCGTGGCTTTGTGCTGCCAGCCGCCCTCGCCGTAGGTGTAGTAGCGTTGGAGTTCTTCGAGTGTCGCCATGCGTTTAAGTGGTGGCGAAACGTGGTAAAATGGAAACGGCCCGCCCGGATGTTGGTAGCATCCGAACGAGCCTAACCAACACATTCTTGATGGAGACAAGAACATGCCAGCTAGGCTCATTATCAACAGCGGCGAGAGGTTTACAAGGCTGACCGTGGTCGGCTTTCACCACCGCGACAAACGCGGCCGCGACCACTACGAATGTCGCTGCGATTGCAGCAACGTCCTCGTCGTTCTCGCCCCCTCCCTCCGGTCTGGAAACAGCAAGTCCTGTGGATGTCTGAAGTCGGAGATTCAGCGGCAAAGGAAGACCAAACATGGCCGCTCGCATACTCAGGTGTACAAGGTGTGGGCTGCGATGAAAGACCGTTGCCAGAACCCCCACGCGCCGGAGTACAAGAACTATGGGGGGCGTGGGATTCAGGTCTGCCGTGAATGGCTGGACTCCTTCGAGGCGTTCATGCGCGATGTGGGCGAACGCCCCGGCCCCGGCTACTCGCTTGAACGCATTAACAACGGTGGCAACTACGAACCGGGCAACGTCAAGTGGGCGACGAGCGCCGAGCAGACTAGGAATAAGCGTGTAAATCATATGCTCACCCTGCACGGCGAAACCCGCTGCCTCACCGATTGGGCGAGAGTCTTGGGGCTGAATCCCAAGACCCTCTCCAATCGTCTGCTGAAGGGATGGCCCCCCGAAAAGGCCCTGACCACCCCTGTTTGAAGTTGCTCGGTTCATGGTGTCTACACGTGCGCGGCGTCGAAGCTGGCGCCCTCAATGCGTCCGTTGGAGCGCGGGTCGTCGCAGTCCCAGTTGTACTCGCTGAAGATGGTGGACTGGCGCTGGTCGAGCCGCTCGCCGTAGGAGTTGATCGGGTTGACGACGAACGAGCCGCCGTCGAACTCGTAGGGCTGCAAGGGCGTCTGCGTGACCTTGCGCCACGTCATGAAGTTGATGAAGTTGACGTGGCCCGGCGGCACGTCCGGGTCGCGGCGAATCTTCCGCCCGTCCCAGTACATCTCGCCCGGCGCCAAGTCCACGCGGCCGACCTTCCCGGCGTCGATCTGCCGGGTGAAGGGGGTCGTGTAAATCTGCGACTCGAAGTTGTACCCCTGAGTCTTCGACCACCAGATTTGTACGTCGTTCGGCACGTCGTAGCCCATCGCCGACTCCATCCGGGAGAGCTGCTCCCGGATGTGGGCCGGGCTGATGGTCGGGCTGCCCGAGAGTCGCGTGATGACGGAGTTGAAGATGTCCGGCGCGGTCGAGCGGGTGATGCCCTTGAAGGTGCCGGCGTCGTCGACGTAGTGGATGAAGCCCTGCGGCATCAGGCCGTAGGCGTTGCGGAAGACGGCCGTGTCGCCGACCTGAAGCTCGGTGGCACCGGCCCCAACGTCCGGCGCGTCGTCGAAGGTGACGGGGCCGGTGGCGGCCGACCCAGCGGTCTTGTCGACGGCCGTGACGGTCGAGTAGAGAGACGACCCGACCGTGGCGAGTCCGGCCGTCCGCTGCACGCCGCCGGGTGAGAAGAACTGCACCTGCTGGCCCACGTCGAAGAGGCGGTTGCCCTGGTTGGTCGAAGTCCACGAGAAGCGGACGACGTTGCCCCCGGGCAGGGCCGTCACGACGCCGATGGCCGACTTGTCCGTGCCCTGGAGGGCGAAGAAGTTTTCTCTCCGCGCGTACATCTTGAGCGCCGACGTGATGGCCGCACCCACCGCCCGGTTCCCGGCCCGCTGCATGAGGCGGGGCATGGACTCGCCGACGAACTGCGGGTCTTGGGCGACTTCGGTGAGGAACTCGTTCTTGATGCGCTCCAGCGCGCCCGTCCACGCCATCGAGGCCCAGTGTTGGCGCAACTGCGTGACGCCCATCGTGTACTCGGGCGCGGCGCCGGAGAGGATCGGCCCGCCCTCGGCCACCGCGAAGGCCGTGTTGTTCTCGGCCGTCTGGTAGGGGGTGTAGAGGCCGCCCGGGTTCATCCGGTTGATCTTCTTGACCTTGTCCATCTCCTGAAAGAAGCGCGACTGCGCGACCTTCAGGTTCCGGCCGCGCTCGATGAGCGTGGGCAGGATGCCGTTAATCGTCGTGGTACTGATTGAGGAAGCCATCGTCAACACTCCTTAAGGTCAGTGGGGAGTCAGCGGCGCTGCGGCTCTACGCCGAAGTTATCCACCTCGTCCCAGAAGGCTTTTTCGGGGTCTGACGGCTGCTGCGAGACAGTTCGCGCGGTGCCCGGTTCGTGGGTTTCGGTTTCGACGGGAGGGTCGGCTTGGGCGGCGACTTTGCGGATGAGCGAGTCGAGCTGCCTGAAACGCGGGTGGTTGAGGCGCTCGGGGCCGTAGCGACGGGCGAACGGGACGAGCTTGAGTGCGGTTTCCGCCGCGTTCTTCTCCTCGCCGTGCCCCGCGAAATATCCCCACTCCTGGACGACCGAATTGAACTCGGCCGCATCCGCCTGGGTTTTCGCCCACTCGACGAGGCCGTCCGCGAAGGCGGGAATCCCGCGCCCCGCGTCCCCGTACCAGAAGATGTCGGCTTTCTTGTCCTTCGCCTCGGCGACTTCCGGGGCCTTTTCCCACTCGGCCGCGGTGGGTTCGAGGCCCAACACCTTCGGGTCGTTGAAGTGCTCCCTGAGCTTCTCGTGGACGACCTTGTAGGTGCTGTCGAGAATGGGCGCGGCCGTGGCGGTCAGGTCGGCCTGCTTCCCTTCCTCGCCCTGCTTCGTTTCTTCCGGCTTCGCCTCGGTCTTGACCCCTTCGGCTTTGGCCTCAGTCGCTTTCGCCGCCTCTCCGGGTTTGCCCTCGGCTTCGGCGGCGCGTTGCTCCTTGAGGCGCGCAATCCACTCGTCCGCCCGCTCGGGGAAGAAGGCGCGGATGTCGGCCTCCTCCGTCTCGGTGACGAGCGGCGCGACTTCGCTCGCTGCGGGCTGGGCCTGCCCCGGTTTAAGTTCCGGGTTGTCCCTGAGCACCTGCTCTTTGAAGAACTCCCTGCTCCCCTCGTAGACGGCGAGGGCCGTCTTGCCGTAGAGTTCCGGTTTCTTCGCGGAGAGGTCGGCCGCCCACGCGTGCGGGTCGGAGAGGGCTTCGGTGATGACGTGCTCGCGCAGTTCGCCGTAGCGGGCCGCGGAGACTGATTGGAGGTAGTCGGTGACTTCGCCCATCGGGCGGGTGGAGCGGAAGTTCTGCTCGAAGTTCCTCGCAGATTTGAACTCCTTCGCAGCCGCCTCACGTTCGCCTTCGGGTAAGTCCCGCAGCCTCTGGTTCTCGTCGGCCGTCAACTCGGGGTCTTCGGCCGGCGCCGCCTCCTGCTTGACCTCCTCCGCCTTGACCTCTTCGGTCTTCTCGGCTTCCTTCGCCTGGACTTCGGCCCCACCCGTGCCCTCGGCCCCCGCGCCTGACTCTTCCACGTTCGTCGTGCCGGCTTCCTCGGCGGCGTCGGCGAGCGTGACAAGGTCTGTGGCGTCGGTGGCTTCGGGGAGGTCGGTGGCGTCCATCGCGGAGACGAGGGAGTCGATTTCGGCGGCGTCGATGCCGCCCGGGATGTCGGCGGAGGCTGTTGACATAGGGTGTCCCGGAAACGCAAAAAAGCCCGTCCTGCGCGGTCGGGCTCAAGTGAGCCAAACCACACAAGACGGGCTTTTCGCGTTGGTGAATCCGCGCCGCGTCCCGTTAGGGCGAAGCGCAATTCTTAGGTCGCGTTAAGACCGCGATTGATCTGTCAAGCGGGGCAGGAGTTTTGAGATTATCTCCATCTGCCGCGCGAGGTTGAGGAAGGCGGAGCGGGCGTTGTCCACGGCCGCTTGTAGTTCCTTCTCGGCGTCAATAGTAGCACAAGGCGGGGCCGCGGTACTATTATTTTCCGCCTTTTTGCTGTGCCTCACCTCAGACATCAGGCATTGATTCTCCAGTACGGGTGGTCGCCCCACGACCGCCACTCGCGCGGCGGGTAAGCTTGGAAGTCAACGTACAGCCCGAGGTACTTCCTGAACGCCTCCTTGCCCGTCCGCTGACATTCCCGAGTCCAGCGCCAGTAGACGCGGCGGTCGTCGCCCGTGCGGCCGTAATACTGCTCGTTCCAGAGGTCGGCTATCTGCGACCCCGACATCCTCACGCGCTGGCCGGCGGTCGCGTAGCGCAGGGCGAACTGCTCGTTGGTGAGGGGGATTCTCACATCCCAGTCGCGCGGGTTGGCGTTGTCGTCGCGGAGCGCGGAGCCGACGAGGTAGACGGACGCACCGAAGCGCGCGGCGAGGAGATTGGCCCACCGACGCAGGAGGAAGAGGCGCGGCTCGTTGCTCTTGAGGTGCTTCGGCATTCTGGTCTGCGGGTTCACGGCTCTTACTTCTCAGGGTAAAGCGCCGCCGCCTCGTAGTGCGCGCGATCAACCCAAGTCATCCAACGCTCAGTTTGTGCCTGACATGGCTCGGTGCGCCGAGCAATTGTGAGGCCGTCGCACTTAATGCCGAGTGAGGAAGGGCGCTCGCAGGAGTGCCACCGTCCGCCGGGGTCTTCCACCTCCCAGCAGTGGGCGAGGCTCTGAGGCTCGAAGGGCTTCATCTCGTGCGCGTGGCGCAGGCGTGACGCTTCCTCCCTTTGTTCTTTGTGGTGAGTCTTGACCGCGAGTCCGCCTCCGTAGGCGAGTGCCAGCAGCCATGCGATGATGAGCAGTTTGGCTAATGGATTCATAATGACCTCTTACTTCTCAGGGGAGGGGACGGGCCCACGGTGTTGGTTTGTAAGGCGTTCGCTCCGCTCACGCATAAACGACCCCACTAATCGTTGATTGAGCGTGCTTTGCGAATACTACCCACGGCATCGCGGATAAGGTCATCGGGTGTGTGACGCAGCACCGTGCGGCGTGCCCATTGGTCAAACGGCTCGGGTTCCATCTCTACTCCTTAACCTTCTGAGGCGGGGGCGGCGCATGCAGAAAGAGGAAGTAGCCCCAGACAACCCAGCCACCGAGGAAGCACAACGCGAACGGCTTGCCGATGAGGTGGTACAGCACGCCGCCGATTGAAACCCCCAACGCAGCAAACAGTACCAGCGCAATAATTACCACGCCGAGGCCGTCTCGCCTGTCGCCTTTGTCGCTCACTCCCCGCCCCTCCCCTCCGAAGTGCTACCGTCCGACCATCATCACCCCGGCCCAATAAGCGCCGTCGAGGATGGCCGCGAGCGTCGGGTGGCGCTGCCGCCACAGCATCCACTCGAACCACCGTTCTACGTCTTTGAGAACCCGCCTCGCCTCTTCTGGCGTCGTCATCTTCAAAAGCAGTTCAAACTTCTCGTCACTCATCGCGGCTGTCCTCCGTGGTGTGGGGCGGCGGTAGAAAGCGCCTGCGGGCGGATCATCCCGTTCTGCGCGCGCGTCTCTTCAGCCTCATCAGGCGCCGCGACTTCGTACCGCCCGCCGCAGGAAGGGCATTGAAGGACAAGTGCGGCGTCAGTGGTCGCAAGGTCTACCAGATGCGGGAGCACCATAGACGAACACAACGGGCATTCATCCTCCGCACGGGGATTAGGTTGATTCTGGTCGTTCATGGCGCCTGCTTTACCCCGCCACCCCCACGTCCTGCTCCCCGCTGTTGAGAGCCGCCTTGTGAGATTCTACCGCCAACTGCCGCCGCAGATTCGCCTCCTCGTGCGCCTCCTGCCGCTGCAAGTCCGCGTCCTTCTGCTCCTCGTCCGCGAGCCTCATCATGGCCTCTTCCTGCATCCCCTGTTCGCGCCCTTGCTGCTCCTGCGCCGCCGACTCTTCCGGCGTCGGGCCGGGGGGCTCCTGCGGCTGCATCGCCGCCTGCATGTCGCGTTTGAGTTCGGCCAGCAGGAGTTCGGCCCGAAGCGTCGCAAGGTAATGGTCGTTCCACATTTGAATAACGACCATCCGCAACGCCTGTGACGAGGTCTTGGATTGCATGTCGAACAGCCAGTCGCGGTACACGTCCATGAACGTCTGGTGCTCTTGCAGGAACGTGTAGACCGTGGTCGCCTTCTCCTGCCCCTCCGGCGGCGGCTTCACCAACGGCCCGCACCACTTCTCAAGCATTTCGTACATCAACGCGCCCGCCTCCTCCGGCCTCGTCTCCAAAAGGTCGGGCTTATCCTTCCGCAGCTTCTCCTCCATCGAGACGAGCTTACCCAACCTGTACTCCGCTTCCTCGCGGTCGGCGTGACCCGGCGCGATTTGGAAGGGAATGCTGAGAACTTCGGCGGCGTGACTGAGTAATTCCAGCGCCCACGGCGGGGCGTCTGGCGTGGCGAAGCTCGACGCGAACTGTGCGAAGGCAATCATATTCGCCTGCGTCCGCGCCTGTGAGCGGGGCTGGTCGGTGCCCGAGACGACATCTATCTCCATTTCGGAGCGGAAGTCGCACTCGAAGAAAGCCTCCGCGGTCTGGGGGCCGAAACGCTTCGCTAACTCTTCCCTCTGCTCGGGCGCCGAATGCTCCTTGATGTTCTCCAGAATCTGATACATCAACTCCTTGTCGGCCCCGATCCTCTGCCCTATCGGCCCGACCATCCGCCCGTACTGCTGCTCGACCATCATGTTGACGCCGGTCGCAGTAGACGCCGCGCGCTGGTCAGGAGCACCCCCGCTGTCGAAGGGCGTGTACGTCCCCTCGATGAACTGCATGGCGTTGTTGATGCGCTCGCTCGTCGCCCCGATGGCCCCCGACGGCGCTTGGCCGGGGAACTGCGCGACGCCGTCCGCGACGGGGCGGTCGGGGCTATTGACTAACAGCATGTTCCCGACGGGTGCCAGTTCCTTGACCATCTTCCTGTCGAGGATGGTCAGGGGCTTGTAGGTCATCAGGATCATGTAGTCGAGGTTGAAGGTGTCGTTGACGATGTCCTGCAAGGAAATCAGCGCCTGGAGGCCCGCGCCCTTGCACGAACCCGGACGACGGCCGTAGAGCACGACCGACCACTGGCGGGACTTCCGGCGCGGCCTCATCTCCATCACGAGGTCGCCGACGATCTTGACGTAGAGGCCGTCGGGGTAGTAGTCGCCGAGGAGTTTGCCCGCTCGTAAGGTTTTGCCGGAGGGTGTCGTCTCGTCTTGGTCGAGATAGAAGGCGCCGTACTCGGAGGGGTCGAGCCAGAGCTTTTCCCGGCCGACGGAGCGGCCGGACATGTAGGACGAGAGCCACGAGCTATTCGCGCTCCCGACGATGGCGTCGGCCTGCGCCGTCGCCCGCTCCCTCTCCATCATCAGGCGGACTTCGTCGGAGAGGCCGGCCGAGTCGGGGATCGGTGCCTGATACCGCCACTCCGCGACCTGCTTCGGCAAATAGTCATGTACGACGATGAAGGGCGAGGCATCCAGGGAGGTGTATTCCAGAGACCGCTTGACGGCCATCGGCTGCGGGATGAGGAGGCAGTTCTGCCCGAGCGTGCGCTCGCGCTCTTGGCCGTTGAGGTTCTCGACCTCCCGCCCGTCGGCCGAGGCCGGGCCGTAACTCATCCGCTTGACCTTCTTGGTGCCCGGCCCCCAGTACAGGAGGCGATAAGACTCTCCGGCGAGGATGGTATTTAAGATTTCGGTCTGCTGGTTGTCCTCCGTCATGAGGCGCTTGCGCTCCTCCGAGGCTATCGTCTCGCACATCCGGGCCAGCGCCTTCGCGTCCCCGTCCGGCCCCTTCTTCGCCCGGAACTCGTACTCCGTGCGGGTCTTCAGTATCTGCGCGAACGCCTGCTCGACGTGGCCCTTGATGACCGGCACGGTGTAGGCGTAGTCGCCTTCCTGAATCGTGTAGGGATAATAAGTCCCGTCTGGGCCGTAGTGACCGTACTGGTCGCCCTGGTAGTAGCGGAACATCTGGTCGATGTCCATCAGGTGCTTGATGCGCGTCTCCCGGTCTACTGAGCGCAAACGGTCACGCACGCTTAACAGGAAGGTGCGCAACCGCTCACCGCGTCCCTTTTGCCGCTCGCGGAGGTTGGACTTGTACGCCCGGCTCAACTGCTCGCGGGTGGGGATGGCCTGCGAGTCTCCGGGCAGGTGGCGAACGTCCGGGGTCTGGTCAACGATGGTGCCGTCAGTTTCGAGCATCTGTTAGCTTCCTTCCGTCCCGCTGGGCCGCGGACAGCGCGAGCTTGAAATATCTCTCTTTGAGTTCCCAGTCGTGATGCAGGGCCACCTTCCCGCCGCCGCACGCCCCGTACTCGGCGCGGCGCTCGCAAACTTCGGCGGCGGTCTTCAAGAAGTCTTCGGGGTCGCCCGACAGCAACACCTCTAAAATCTGTCTCTCGTTGTCAGTCATGCGCCGCTCCCGTTCGGGCTGAGTACGGTTTCGAGTTCGCGCTCCTCTTCGGGGGAGAGGTCTTTGCGGCGTTCTGAGCGCGCGCCTTCGGCCCTCTCTTCCTCTTCGCGCTTGAGTGCTTCGCCGTAGAGGCGCTGGCGCTCTGCCAGTCCACGTCGGCCCGTGGCAGGCATCCGCAGTATCTCGGCGGCGCTCAGTTGCTCGGTGCGGGCGAGGGCGGCGTCGAATATGGGCGGGCGCGTCGCCGGGTCTGGATGGAGGCGCGTCACCAAGTCGCGGTAAGCCGTCTGCGCCTCGCCCAACTGCCGAGTCAGTTCCGCGTTCTGCTCGCGGAGCACCTGTTCCCGCGCCTCGGCCTGAATGCGGAGGGTGTATTCGGCTTTAAAGTCGGCTTTCGAGACGAAGTCAAACATCAGTCCTCCAGTTCGAGCCCGAGTAGTCGGTACAGTAGGCGCGTGTCCTTCTTCTGCCGCGCGGAGATGCGCTTGAGTTGCCAGTCGGCGCGGCGCTCCGTCTCCTTGTCGCCCGTTAAATAGGCACGGATATAACGGTTGAACAGGAGGGTCGAGCGGCGGTCGCGGCTCCGCAGCCTGTCGCTAACCTGTTGAATCATGTGCTCACCTCAGAACAGCACCGGCCCCTCGTCCTCGTAAGGGCGGAAGTCGAACACCGCCAGATGCCCGACGTGGTTTCTCAGCACGTACCGGCCCGACAGCTCAGACGAGACGACGGGGAAGTCCCGCGTCACGGTATTTAAGCCCGCGGGCGCTTGGTAGGTGACGCCGTGGAGGGGGCCGCCTCGGAGGATGATGGTCACGGCTTTCGTCCTTCCGCTTTGTCCGCGTCGGCGTCACTGTCCGCAACCGTGACCTTGTCGTAAATAGAGGCATCGAAAATGATGTCAGGTGCGAACGTGTAGCGCAGGGCAAAACTCATATCTAAATCCAAGTCGCCGTCGTCGCTCACGGCGACGCAGCGCCGGAACTTTCGCTGACTGCCGACCTTGACGAGTTTGCCGACACACCGCGCCTTTAGCGCATCCACCAACAAGTCACTAGGATATAGTTGCTCACTCATGTCGTCCTGACCCTTCTAACGGCTGCGAATGTGCGCCGCCACTGCCTCGGCCACCGCCCCGATGAGTCGCTGGTCGGCTGGCCCCGTGTAAGAGTCCCCGAAGTGCTCGGCCTCGCGGGCGCACTCCTGACGCTCCTGATAGACGACCTCCGAAAGACCGTTGAGGATGTGGTAGTAGGCCGTGAGCCTTACATCCACGCCCGGCACACCCGCGCTGTCGGCCAAGTGCGCGCTGATGCGTCGGGCAATTTGTTTCAACGGCTCAACTCTACCGGGGATGGTCGGGCGTTCGCTGGCCTGAATCAGACCTTCGATACAGCGGAGGCAGACGCCATGTAGCACGAATCCGGACATCTGCTTACATCGGTCGCATTTAACGCTCATGTCGAAATCCCCCACCGCGCCCTTCAAGCGCAGTCGCGCCTCGGCGGCTGCGCGGCACGAGTCACAGCCGACGTGATACACCGAATGCTCGCCGCGCCCTTCCGGGTCGTGCGTCGGGCATGAAAGAAGCGTACTCATCTCCTCCTCGCCCTCCCCCTATCGAACGGCACCCCGCCGAGTATCCGGGCCATCTTCTGCTGGTCTGCTTCCTCGCGCTCCCGCTCTCTCTTCAATATCTGCTGCAACTCGTGCTGCTGCGCCGTGTACAACTCCACGAAAGCGGGCTTGCCCATCTGTGACATCACGGCGTCGGGCTTCAGTTCCGCCGGCAGTTGCGCCAGCCTCCGCTGCTCGGCCGTCATCGGCGCGGCCTCCACGCCCCACCGCGCCACGGCGTATCTGACGGTCGTGATGATGTCGTCGAACACGGACTTGGGCCGCATCTTCGGGACGGGCTTGCCCCGCTCCTCCGGCGGGTAGTGCCACGACGGGATTTCCTTACGCAGCCGCTTGAATCCTCTTTGCGTCTGTGACGGCGTGACGAAGTGGGAGCCCGTGCGCGGGTTCTTCGAGAGGAAGTATTCGCCCTCCGGGGCCACGAAGTAGATGCGCGAGCGGCCCGTCAGTTCCGGCCGGAACGGGTTCACCGCCAGTTTGTCCACGACCTCGAAGTGAAAGACCAACTTGCGCCGGCCCTTATCGAAGTCGAGGTCTGGGATGCTCCAGTAGTCGCCGCACTTCTCAAGCAGGACTTCCTTCGGGTCGGTCGCCTCGTGCGACATGTCGTTGACTTCGGGCTCCCTGATAAAGCCCCTGTCGGCGCGCACCCCGACTTCCCGCTCTAACCCGCTGTAGAAGTCGAAGCCCTCCAACTCCGTCGCGCCTATCGGCTCAATCGGCAGCGAGAAGAAGAAGAAGAGGGAGTCCGACAGGGGCCAGCCTTCGGCCGGTCTTGCGAATAGCGAGTAGGCCCAGATGTGCGTGTCGTCCTCGCGCTGCGCGCTCTCGCCGTAGTCCGTCACGCGGCCCCAGTTCCACTCGTCGGGCAGTCGGAAGCGCCCGCCCGGAGTCAGGAAGTGGTGGCCGAGCTTGAACTTGGAGAAGCCCGCGACCAATTCGTCCTGTGTGATGAAACAGTATTCCTCGCGGACGTTCTTTAAGACCCGGCCGGGCTGTGACGCCTCATAATTCCTGTCTACCTCCTGCGCGATCTCCTCCTGAGTCATCGCGGGGCCGACGACGCCGAACGGGAGCGAGTCGTACCACCGGTTGTCCCGCCACGGGTGGTCGCGCCAGTCCATCTCGAACTTCGCCGTCCGCCCGTCGTGGGCCAGCTCGTAGAACTTGTTGAATTTGCCCTGCACGCTCGACACGTCGCAGATGGTGTTGGCGGTTCTGGAGAGGGCCGTGTGCTGTTGATACCCGCCGTTCATCCACGCGGCCGACTCGTCCTTCAAGACGAAGGTCGCGCGGCGCTGGCGGCCGACGTTGGGCGTCGGGGCATCGCCTTGCAGGACTGAGCCCGTCGCGGGGTTCGCCAACTGCATGAAGGGCATGTCTTTGAAGAGGTCGAAGCCCACGGGCAGCATCCACCCCGGCAAGAGCCTCATCTGGAAGCGGAGCTTTTCAAAGAGGGTGCCGGGGTCTTTCTTCGAGTCAACGAGGTCTTCGTTAGCCGAGAGTACCAAGCCGAAGTAGTCGCGCCGATACAGCCAGCAATGGAGCATCCAGCGCAAGGTGACTTCGGTCGCGCCCATGTCGCGGGACTTCTCCACCACGCCCGACGTTCTCTTCTCAAAGGTGATGTAGTCGAGCCACACCAGATAGCGCAGTTGAAACTCAAACGGCGACAGCGGCATCACGGCCAGCGGGGCGTCGGGCCGCGGGTCAACCGTCCATGCGTAATACTCGAACCAATGCGCCGAATCCCTGCACCGCTCCTGCTCGGCCTCAATGGCGGTGATTGCGTCGAGGTGCTTCTCCCTCTTCTCGGCCACGTCCGCCGCTCGGGTCAGTTGCCATTCGACAAGGCTGATTTGGAACTCGCGGGCGGCGCGCGTCACGTCGTCGGGGGCTTCGGCCAGGAGGGCGCGGAGCTTGTCCTGCTCGGGCTTGATGAGGTCACGGGCGGATTTGCAGGCTTCGAGGGCGGCGACGAGTTGGAGGTTCTGCCGCCAATCGCCGGCCTCAAATAAGGTCGTCACCGCACGCTCCTCGGGCTTGGGGTCGAACGACCCTGCCGCGTGGTAAGCGGCGGCGACGGCCTGTGCGGCTTCCGCTGCTTGTTCGAGACTCGCGCTCATCAGTGAACCAGTTCGGAAATCTGCGGGATGTGGGGTTTCAAGAGTTCGATTGCTTCGGGCCGGCTCTTGCCCGTCCGCTTCATCAATTCCACGACCGCGGCCTCCGCGCGAGTCCGCGCGTCTTTAATCTCCACGTCGAAGCGTTCGCGGTACTTCTCCGGCCTGTGGGCCTTGAGTAAGAAGATCATCAGCGTGTCGCTGTACTCGCGCTCCTCCGCTATGGCGCACCCCTTGTAGAAGACTGTCTTTTTGACGCCCTCCTCGGCACGCCTCCGGGCCTCCAACTCCAAAGCGTCACAGGCGGTTTCAAGCGCGTCCTCCCACGCCTCCCTGAAATCTTCCGCCGACTCCCGCAGCCGGTAAGCCGTAGAACGTTCAATCCCCACCGCCTCACACGCCTTGCTGACGTTGGCCGTCAACGCGAGCTTCGCCAAGAAAGCCTTCTCCCACTTAACTTTCTTCCTTTTTATAGGTGTTGCGTTTTGTTGCGTTTCCGCCATCTACCCCACCCACCCCTTCGCCAGCAGCGCCACACAAATCAACGCCGCGGACAATGCCGCCCAATTCACCTTTGCCGGCACGGAAAAGAGCGCCAGCAGGGCGCAGACCAAAGCGATAACTAACAAGATGGTCACTAACATTTCATTGTCCCTTCGTACTCATCGCCCACAGGAGGGCGGCCAGCGCCAGCAGCCCCGAAGCGGTTAGAAGCAGTTTGTGATGCAATCTCACGCCTTGCCTTTCAACCTAAAGCGGGCGTACAGTTTCCGCCCATGAAAAGAGCCATCGCCGCCGCCCTCGCCCTCCTCGCCTCCTCCCTGCCCGTCCCGGCCCAAACCGAATACGGCAACTAGACGCGACTCCCAAAGCCACCGAGAAGCGGCGTCCTGCCCAGAATGGACTGATGCGAAGGGGTTGAGCGACCACCTATCCCTGACAGCAGCCCGCCGGCGGCGCCCAAGCCGCCGAGCGCCAATTGTTTTAAGAAGCTCGGCTGTTCCGGCCTCTGGTAGAATTGCCCCAAACGAGACATAGCCATCTCTGCCAAAAACCGATTCCGGTTATCTGATACACCCGACAGTCCGAGCATTCTCTGGTCAAGACCCGAGAGCGTGTCCGAGACGTGTCCTTCTAATTGACCCGCCGCTCTCAACCTCCGCTCGAAATCCTGTTCCTTATCCAGAGCCGCAGAGAAGTTCGCTGATGCGCCGTCGCCCAGAGTGCCGTAGCCCTTCCCCACGCGACCCGAGTCACGGGCTGTTAATGCTTCATTGAACAGGCTGATGCCGGCCCCGCCGCCCGGCATGTTACGCACATCAGGCAGGCCGTTCTTGCCCATCCGCCAATCGTCGAGGGCAAGGACGTGCGCGCGCTGGCGTTCTTCGAGCGGATCAACCCGCGCCACATTCGCCGCAGACTGGTTAGCGGCAGTGACGAGTGCTGATTCTTCTCTTTTCTTCGCTTTCCCTGATGACATGGTGTCGGTCACTTACAGGCAATAAACACAAAAAGCCCCGCCCCTCCGGGTGCGCCGGAGAAGCAGAGCATGATGAGCATTATAGACGAAACTCTTTGCTTTGGGGAGACTATTGCAAAAGAAGAGGCGGCCCGAAAGCCGCCTCTTCCCATGCCGTACCTCGCCATACAAAGCCACGCCTTGCCCGACCGACCCCGCCTTGCCAACCCTCACCTCACCGGGCCTTACCCTACCTAACCTCGCCGTATGAACTGTTCAATCCTCCCAAACCAACTCGCGCCAGTTCGGGGGGATGATTCCGAGCTTGAGGGCGTTGGCTACCATCCCGCGGTGCCGCGGGTCGGCCCTCAAAGTGTGATGCATTCTGCAAAGCGTTCGGAGATTGCCGTCGGCGTTCGTCCCGAGCTTCCCGCTCTTGATATGGTCTATGTGGCACTCTTCAAGCGAGACGGGGTGCTTACCCTTTGGGTACTGGCACAAGCCCCCGTCGCGCTCGTAGATTCGTCGCCGAGTCTCAAGCCAGATTTCTTTCGGCTGTCGCTTCTTGGGCATTGTTCCTTGCCATGTCTCACCATGCCTAGCCGGGCCGCCCCTTACCTTAGCAAGCCGGGCCGTTACTAGCCGCGCCACGCCGAGCCCAGTAGGGCTAAGATTCTATCTCCTCAAAACCCACGACCTCAAACCGACCGAACCCGATGCTGCGCCCGTCCGCGATACCGACGAGCACGCCCGCGTCGTTAAGCACGGCGCGCATCTGATTGCGGTCAACCACCGTCTTGTCGAAGATGATGGTGAAGGAGCACGCCCAACCGGGCGACGCCGCCA
>WUUC01124263.1_pt1 | contig 33757 bp, 31 predicted proteins | sample 6278441 | NCBI WGS metagenome assembly WUUC01 (sample SAMN13675441, study PRJNA597444) | soil metagenome | isolation source: soil | place: USA: Washington | collected 2017-10
CCACCTTGCCGTAAGCCTTGGCGGATTTCTCGAAGTCGAGGTGCGAGTAGGCGTAGGCTTGTTTGGAGCCTGCGCTCATACCGTAGAAGTCGAGCAAAGCGCGGCCTACGAGATAAGGCGGGCGCCCCTCCGCCTCACCGACTCCGATATGAACGCTGGGCTCGCGGAAGTAGAGAGGGTAAAGCTGCGCATGCGCATCGCTGATGTGCAGCAAGGTGACGTTGTTGCCGAACGTAGGGAGATCGTAAAGGCTTTTGACTTGCGCCGCGCGAGGATGCAGAGGAAAACCGGACGCTGCGGCGATCGCGAGTATGCGCAGGAACTCGCGCCTGCTCAGCATACTTGCAAGGAACTACCCGCCTGCGATGGTGGTTTCAACGCTGTTTTTGGCGCCGCGGTTGTCTTCCCAGGTTACCGTGATTTTATCGCCGACCTTCGCGCCTTTCACTTTGAACCCGAGAAAAGGATTCTTGGACACCGCCTGGCTCCAGTCGGCATCGAGCACGGTTTGTCCGTTTAGGGTCGCGACTACGCGAGTGATATGGTGGATCGGAATGAGTTCTCCGGTTTTCCGATCCTTTCTTTGCCCGGTTTCCATCGGATGGCTCATCAACACCCGGACTTCAGCCACATCGCCCTGCAGATTCGCGCGGATCTTCATCGGGTCGGCCATTAGCTGTCTCCGCAACCGCCGATCGTGACTTTGACTTCTTTCGACGCCGTATAAAGCTTTCCGTCGGCGTTCACGAGCGCCCGCACTTTCGAAGTCTCCCCCATTTTGATTCGTGTGGAAATAAAACCTTCAGCGCCGTTCGCGAAGTCGTAGCTCGCGACCAGCGGAAACGGATTCTTATCGACGAGAATCGAAATCGTCTGCGTGTTCGGAATCTTGCTCGCGACTTCGATCGGAACGATCGCGCCGTCTTCGGCGACATCAGGCATCTTGATGACGATGTCCTTGCTCTCCGATGCGTTGGCGGCGCCGAGGCTCTTCAGCGCTTCATCGAGCGTTTTCGCTTCGAACGCAGCTTTGTTCACCTGCGCGGCAGATGCGACCGGAACCTTGACTCCCAGGAGCGCCACAAACGCGCCGCGCCACGCATACTGTAGAAGAGTTCTACGATCCATTGCTCACAAGCGAATCAATCGGCGATGCTTAGATTAATTTGCCTCTGCCGGATAGCGCAAGCGCGCGGTTCTCGGCTCGGTCCTCGCGCACGATCTTCCAGTATTGATACTTCATCGTGGCGGTCGCCCCGGCAATAATCGAAGCAAACACTAGAAAAGAGCCGAGCGCGAGCGTGGACAAACCGGTGATCCCCTGACCGATGGTGCAGCCCAGCGCGAGAACGCCGCCCGCGCCCATCAGCACTCCGCCAATGAGGTGGTTGCCCGTGTCGCCCGCCGAGTGAAACGCTTCCCAGCGAAACGAACGCGCGGCAAGCGAATAAAAGAAAGCACCGGCGGCAACGCCTATCGCGGCAGCGATGCCGAACGTTAGATGCAGCGATGCGTCAGACCACAGCAGCAACAGCTCGAGCCCGTACGCTGCTGGCGCGACCATCGACAACGATTCCGCGAGGCGCGAATTCGTTGCAACGTGCGTCATCTCGAGCGTTTCTGGGTTTTCCGCGTACCCAATATGGCCCGTGACGTACCATCCCGCGACGATGATGAGTCCGACCGTAAGCCCGCCAAGAACGTTATCGAAAGCGCGAAATTCTCGGTCCAGAAAAACGAAAATGAGGAGCCCACCGGCAATCAGCGCGCTCAGCACGAGCTGTAACGTTGCTTGGCGCGCGCCGGTCGCTCTCGCGATGATCGAAGGCAAGTCCTGCGTTCCTTCCAGCTCCAACGCGATCGGCTGCACGTACGAAACCCGCCAGACGCCGAACAGTCCCTTCAACGCCATATAAGCGGAAATCGCGATGAAGACGAAAACGATCAGCGATCGCAAGCTGCCGCCGCCGATGCGCATGAGGGTCTTGCTGGGGCAGCCGCCGGCAAGCGTCATTCCGACGCCCATCATGAGCCCGCCCACAGCGAAGGAGAGCCAGGTGAAATTGGGGGTGAGATAAATCGATCGCGAAAGCTCGATTACGCCGGCGCCATCCAGCGCGTTGGCGCCGATGATCGCAACCGCAATGCTGAGCAACCACATTCGCATCCGGTTCCAGCTGTTCATGTTGACGACATCCGAAACGGCGCCCATGACGCAGAAGTTCGATCGGCTCCCAACGGCGCCGAAGAGAAAACCGAGCATGAATCCACAGATGGTGATGGTAAACGCGAGATCGCTCATGCTTCAGCAACGCACACAGTAAAAACCGTAACGCCATGGCGGGCGCAGCAATTCGCCGCTACTCCTGCACGCGCCATTCTCCCGACTTCCCGCCAGCTTTTTCGAGCAGCCTGATATCGACCATGCGCATGCCGCGGTCAACTGCCTTGCACATATCGTAGATCGTAAGAAGTGCAACGGAGACCGCAGTCAGCGCTTCCATTTCGACTCCGGTGCGGCCAATCGTCTCTGCCTCGACTTCGCATCGCACCGCGGATTGCTCGACCAAAGTTTCGAATTGCACCGCGATGCGCGTCAACGCCAGCGGATGACACAGAGGAATCAGGTCGGAAGCGCGTTTTGCCGCCTGGATCGCTGCGACCCGAGCAACCCCGAGAACGTCACCCTTCTTGACTGATCCTTGCATGACAAGTTGCAGCGTTTGCGGCTGCATGACGATTACTCCGGCGGCTTTCGCGATCCGGCGACTTTCGTTCTTGCCGCCGACATCGACCATCCGGGCCTGACCCGTCTCGTCGAAGTGCGTGAGTGGCATGAAGTGCGGCGAGTAGGAACTCAAAGACGACTCGGCTTATCATAACACCATGAAATTTGCGCATCTAATCGCATGCTTCTCGCTGATCGCGATTCCGGTTTTCGCCGAGGGTTTGCCTGATCTCGGCGACTCTTCGGAGTCTGCTTTTTCGCTTGCGCAGGAGCGCGAAATCGGCGAAGAGATCATTCGTCAGATCCGCGCCGACCCGGCCTTTCTTGACGATGCCGAAGTTACCCAGTATCTCAACGACCTCGGCTATACGCTCGCGGGAGACACGCGCCAGGGGCTGACTTTTTTTGGCGTCAAGGATCCGACGATCAACGCTTTCGCGTTGCCCGGCGGATTTATCGGCGTGCACACCGGGCTCATCACTTCCGCGCAGAGCGAATCCGAGCTCGCAAGCGTGCTGTCGCACGAAATCGCGCACGTGACGCAACGGCATATTGCGCGCCTCATCGCTTCGCAGAAACAATCGACGATCACTTCGCTCGCCGCACTCGCGGTCGCGGTGCTTGCGTCGCGCTCGAATGCGCAGATATCGCAGGCGGCCGTTGCCACCGCGCAGGCGACGGCGATTCAGAACCAACTGAATTTCACACGCGAGCACGAGCGCGAAGCCGATCGCATCGGCTTGCAGATCCTGCAGCAGGCGGGGTTCGACGTGCGGGCGATGCCGTCGTTTTTCGAGCGGCTGCAACGCGGCACGCGAGCGCTCGAGGGCAATGCGCCGGCGTATCTGCGCACCCACCCGCTCACCTTTGAGCGGATCGCCGATATCGAAAACCGCATCCAGAATCTCTCGTACAAGCAGAGCGTCGACAGCCTTGACTTTCATCTGCTGCGCGCAAAGCTTAAAGCGAACGCCCAAACTCCAAAGGAAGCGATCGTGTATTTCGAAGAAAGCTTGCAGCAGCGCAAGTTCGCCGCAGAAGCCGGAAGCCGCTACGGCCTGGTGGTCGCGCTGATGGCGCAAAAAAACTACTCGCGCGCGGAAAAGGAAATGGCGAGCTTGAGACAGATCGCACCGCCAAACGCGATCATAGAAAATCTTGCTGCGCAAGTGAAAACCGCGCTTGGAAAGCGCGACGAAGCCGTGGCGATCTACCGAACGGCAACAGCGAAATTTCCCGAATCGAAATCGCTTACGTATAACTATGCCGAAGCATTGCTACTGGCGCGCTCGCCCGAAACCGCGCTCAAGGTCGTCGAAGGCCAGTTGGATTTGTATCCAAACGACGCTCGGCTCTACCTCTTACGCGCGCAAAGCTACGCGGCATTGAACAAAAAACTCCTGCAACACCAGTCGCAGGCGGAGGCTTATCTGCGCCTCGGCAGTTTGCCGCAGGCGATCGAGCAGCTACAGATCGCGCTTGGGGCGGGAGACGGCGACTTCTACGAGCTTTCGCAAGTCGAGGCGCGATTGAAGCAACTGCGCGCGATGGAAGCGGAGACCCGGGAAAGGTAGGGCCCGCTCGGCAACGCCCAACAGCGACGAAGCCGGTTCGCTTTTCTGTTATCTTAGCCGCCGACTCCATGGACAAGATCGGCAAGTACGAAGTCATCCGCGAGATCGGCAGAGGCGCAACCAGCGCGGTCTTTCTTTCGCGCGATCCTTTCTTCGATCGCGAAGTCGCGATCAAGCTCGTCAATCCCGAAATCTTCCAGCACGCGCAGTACGGCAAGCGTTTTCAAAAACTTTTCTTTACCGAAGCATCGCTCGCCGGGAAGCTCAATCACCCGCACATCTGTGCCATCTACGATGCGGTTGCGCAGGAGAATCAGTTCTACATCGTAATGGAGTACATCTCCGGCGGCACGTTGGAGGACTTTTGCGAGCCGGAAAAGCTGCTGTCAGTCGACCGGGTGCTCGAGATCGGCTTCAAGCTGTGCCGCGCTCTCGACTATGCGCAGCGCCACGGCATCATTCACAGGGACGTGAAGCCGGCCAACGTCCTGCGAAGCAAAGAGGGCGTGGTGAAGATTTCCGACTTTGGCGCCGCGTTCAACGCGGAAGCCGACACGACCCAGGTTTCCGGGGTGGGCTCACCTGCGTACATGTCTCCTGAACAGGTAAAGAATCTGCAACTCACGCATCAGACTGATATTTTTTCGCTTGGAGTCGTGCTGTACCAGATGCTGACCGGCAGGTTGCCTTTCAAGGGCGCGAGCAATTTTGGCGTAGTGCAGCAGATTTTGACGATCGAGCCGCCGGCGCCTTCGGCGATCAACAAGGAGGTCCCCTGGTACGTCGACAATCTCGTCAAGCGTGCGATGCAGAAGGACCCGAACGAGCGTTATTCCACGTGGGACGATTTCGCGCAGGACCTGGTGGACGCGGCGGCAATCTTCGCGCAGGCGCGGCATGCGATTTCCGACGGCCAGAAGTTCGAGACGCTCAAGCGGCTTGTATTCTTCCAGCACTTCAACGACGTCGAATTGTGGGAGGTCGTTCGCATCAGCGAATGGGCGAAGCATGCATCGGGCACAATTCTAATGCGCGAAGGCGAAGTCGGCCGTTCGTTTTATCTCCTTGCGCAGGGTGAGGCCCGGATCAGCAAGAATCAGAAGATCCTGGCGACGCTGAAGGCGGGCGACTGCATCGGAGAAATGGCGTATCTGTCGAAGAAGGAATTTCCGCGCAGCGCGAGCGTCGTGCTGGCGAAAGATTGCACGGTAATCGAAATTAAATCGGGCGCGTTGAGCGAGGCGTCCGAGGGTTGCCGCCACAAGTTCGACCGTGCGTTTCTCGATATTCTAGTCGAGCGCCTCGCTCAATCGAACATCGTGCGCACCGCGCGCGCCTAGGGAAGCCGCGACGATGGCAAAGCGTGGCTCGGCGCGGCTTCGCCGAAAGGCGGGCGAAGACAGGCGACGCGGTCTTCGGCTGTCGGGTTGCAAAACGGAAACGCCTAAACTAAATTAGCCCGACGCCAATGCACTTCGACAAGGAACTCGACGCTCGCGGACTGAACTGCCCCCTACCGATTCTCCGCGCGAAAAAATCCCTGAGTGTCATGAGTCCCGGCGAGATCCTCAAGATCCTAGCCACCGATCCGGGCTCCGTGAAGGACTTCGAGGCATTCGCGAAACAGACAGGACACCCGCTGCTTTCTTCTTCGAAAGCCGGCGGAGAATTTTTGTTCTACATGAAGAAAACTTGAGCGAGCTTGGCTTGCTCAAAACAATAACAAGGAGGGTCATTTGGATATCCAGTCCATCAAGAAGGCTTATCGCCGCTACGCGAAGGTCTACGACTTCTATTTCGGCGCCGTGTTTCAGCCGGGCCGCAAAGCGGTCGTCGACAAGATCAACTGGCGAGCCGGAGACCGCGTTCTTGAAGTCGGCGTCGGAACCGGCCTCTCGCTTCCGCTTTATCCGAGTTTCGTCAAAGTGACCGGAATCGACATCTCGGCCGAAATGCTAGCCAGAGCGCATGCGCGTTGCGCTCGGGAAGGTCTCGCCAATGTGCGGCTCAATTTGATGGACGCGGAAAACATGCAGTTCGCCGACGACGCTTTCGACAAGGTGATTGCGATGTACGTCGCTTCCTGCGTGCCCAATCCAACCGCGCTCGTCGACGAGATGCGGCGCGTCTGCAAGCCGAGCGGCGAGCTCATCATCGTGAACCATTTCCAGAGCGATAATCCGGTCATCGGACGGGTTGAAAATCTGCTCGCTCCGCTATCGCGGCTGCTGGGGTTTCGCCCGCATTTTTCGCTCGACTCTTTCGCGCAGGAAGCGGGGTTGAGTGTGGTCGACGAATCGCCGGTCAATCTTTTCGGCTATTGGAAGCTTCTGCGCGCGCGCAATAACAAGGTCACTTCGGCGCCGGAAGTCTCCGAGCCGGTTCCAGCGCTGCACCGGTTATAGGCGAGGATTGAGGAGTAAGGAGTAGCGAAACTGAATCCCTAAGTCGTGGATCCTGAATCCTCAGTCTTCAATCCTGCCTTTGGCATTCAGCGACGACGGTCGCCTTCCCTTCCTCCGAAACAGTCTCCAGACGCACGGTAAATCCCCAAAGACGCGCGAGGTGTTTCATGAGCTCCTGCGTGGAATCGGAAAGCGGGCGGCGATTATGTTGCGTGTGGCGCAGCGTGAGCGAGCGGTCGCCGGTTCGGTTCACTTGATAGACCTGAATGTTGGGCTCGCGAGCGCCCAGATTGTATTGCTCCGAGAGCGCTGATCGCAGTTGCCGATATCCCGCGTCGTCGTGGATCGCGGAAACGAGCAACTGGCTGTCCTTGTCGTCGTCGACGACCTGAAACAGCTTCAACTCGCGCATCAGCTTCGGCGAAAGATACTGGGCGATGAAGCTCTCGTCCTTGAAGTTTCGCATCGCGAAGTCGACCGCTTTCAGCCAATCGCTGCCCGCGAGATCGGGAAACCACCGGCGATCTTCGTCGGTCGGGCTTTCGCAGATTCTTCGGATGTCGCTGTAGATGCCAAAGCCAAGCGTGTAGGGATTGATCCCGCTGTAGTGGGGACTGTCGAACGGCGGCTGATACGTGACGTTCGTATGCGACTGCAGGAACTCGATCATGAAACCGTCCGATAGGTAACCTTCGTCGTACAGATGATTGAGCAGCGTGTAATGCCAGAACGTCGCCCAGCCTTCGTTCATCACCTGCGTCTGCCGCTGCGGGTAGAAATATTGCGCGATCTTTCGCACGATGCGAACGATCTCACGCTGCCATGGTTCGAGCAGCGGCGCGTTTTTTTCGATGAAGTAGAGCAGGTTCTCCTGCGGCTCGGCCGGAAAGCGTTCCGCCTTAATTCCGGCTTTTGCAGCATCCCGAGCGGGAAGCGTGCGCCAGAGATCGTTGACTTGCGATTGCAGATACGATTCTCGTTCCTTCTGCCGGTGCTTTTCCTTCTCGGTGGACAACTTCGACGGCCGCTTGTACCGGTCGACGCCGTAGTTCATCAGCGCGTGGCAGGAATCGAGCAGCAGCTCGACCTCCTCTTCGCCGTGTTGCTCTTCGCATTCGCGCAGGAAGTTTCTCGCAAACACGAGGTAGTCGATGATCGCGTCAGCGTTGGTCCAGGTCTTGAAAAGATAGTTGTTCTTGAAAAAGGAGTTATGGCCGTACGCCGCATGCGCGATGACAAGCGCCTGCATTGTCATCGTGTTCTCTTCCATGAGATAGCAGATGCACGGATTGGAATTGATCACGATCTCGTACGCGAGCCCCATGTGCCCCCGGCGGTAGAGCTTTTCGGTCTGCAGGAAATGTTTACCAAACGACCAGTGGTGGTATCCGATCGGCATCCCGACCGACGAATACGCATCCATCATCTGCTCGGAGCTGATGATCTCTATCTGACTGGGATACGTTGAAAGACGGAAGCGCTCGGCGGCGCGCGCGATGACTTCTTCGTAACGTTTGATGAGCTCAAACGTCCACTCGGAACCTTCTGAAATCGGCGTCAAGCTAGTGTCCCGAGTCGTTCGTTCGTGGCTTTGTTCGAACGAAGCTCAAAGCAGGCGGTGAAATGCCGAAATTGCCGTGAGGCTGGGCGCGAACCACAGTTACGTTGGACACCTGAGGAGGACTCGTAACGCAGTATGGCGGCGATTCGGGGCATCTTTTCCGGAGCGAATTAACGACTCAGGACACTAACTGCCTTTTGAACAACTCGCGAAAAACGGGAAAGATGTCGTCGACTCCGGCGATGCGCTGCATCGCGAAATTCTTATGCACCGCGTGCACGTTGAGGTAGCGGCGCCACAAATTCTGCTCTTCCTCGCTCGCGATTTCGATGTACGCGAAATACTGGAGACAAGGCATGATCGAAGTGATTAGCAGATCTTCACACAGCGGAGAGTCGTCGTCCCAGTTGTCACCATCGGATGCCTGCGCCGCATAGATATTCCAGTCCGCGGTCGGAAAACGGTCGCGGATGATTTCCCGCATCAGCTTGAGCGCGCTCGACACCACCGTACCACCGGTTTCGCGCGCGTAGAAAAACTCTTCCTCGCCCACTTCGGAAGCAATCGTGTGATGGCGGATGAAAACGACTTCGATCTTTTCGTAGCTTCGCTTCAGAAAGAGATAGAGCAGCATGAAGAAGCGTTTGGCGAGGTCCTTCTTCATCTGGTCCATCGAACCTGAAACATCCATGAGGCAAAACATAACGGCCTGCGTCGCAGGCCGGGGCAGCTTCACGCGATTGTTGTAGCGCAAATCGAAGCTGTCGAGGAACGGGATCGCATGAATTCTCGACTTTATACGATCGATCTCGCGCTTGAGCTGCAATGCTCTTTCACTTTCCTCATCGGCGAGCTCAGCGAGCTCGCTTTCGAGCGCTTCGACCTCGGCAAGATATGGCGAGCGCAGTGCGATTCTGCGGCCAATCGCTCCTCGCAGCGAGCGAATGATATTCAGATCGGACGGCGACCCTGTCGGCGTAAAGCCGGCACGCACGCGCGTAAATTCGTTGACGGCGTTGAGCTGAGTTTTGACCAGGTTAGGCAACGCCAGATCGTCGAAGAAAAATTCGAGGAACTCCTCTCGCGAAATCTCGAATATGAAATCATCTTCGCCCTCGCCAGTATTGCTAGCGCGGCCGCCGCCACCTCCTTGGCCCTTCGGCGGACGCGGGATGCGGTCTCCCGCGACAAATTCGCGATTACCAGCGTGGATCACGCTACGCCTGCCACCCGCACCGTGTCCGAAGATCGGTTCCGAAATATCGCGCGCGGGAATATTCACCTTGCCGCCCTGGTCGATCTCAGTGACGCCGCGGCGCGCGACTGCGTCGGAGACGGCTTTTTTGATCTGACCCTTGAAGCGGCGGATGAACCGGGTGCGGTTGACCGCACTCTTGTTCTTGCCGTTCAAACGGCGGTCTATGATTTGCGTCACGTCTCGCTTACTGACCTTCCGCTGTGAATCGTCCCGGCTTTGCCGGCGACTCGCAGGTGACCTGACCGGTCAAAAGCAGATTTCACTTTTGGCCGCACCCTAGGACGATTTCCGAACGCGGAGATACCACTCTGACAAAAGACGCACCTGCTTTTGCGTGTATCCCTTCGTCATCATGCGGTTGACGAAGTCTTCGTGTTTGCTTTGGTCTTCTGCGGAAGATTTCGCGTTGAAAGAGATCACCGGCAGCAGGTCCTCGGTACTCGAGAACATTTTCTTCTCGATCACGCCGCGAAGCTTTTCGTATGACGTCCACGCCGGATTCTTGCCTTGGTTATGCGCCCGCGCGCGCAGGACGAAATTGACGATTTCGTTGCGGAAATCTTTGGGATTGCTGATTCCCGCAGGCTTCTCGATTTTTTCCAGCTCGTCGTTCAACGTTGCGCGGTTGAAAATCTCGCCGGTATCGGGGTCGCGATATTCCTCGTCCTGAATCCAGTAGTCGGCGTAGGTGACATAGCGATCGAAGATGTTCTGCCCGTACTCCGAATACGATTCGAGATACGCGGTCTGTATTTCCTTGCCAATGAACTCGGCGTATCGCGGCGCGAGATAGCCTTTGAGAAACGACAGATAGCGCTCCTCGACTTCGGGCGCGAACTGCTCGCGCTCGATCTGCTGCTCGAGCACGTAAAGCAGATGGACCGGGTTCGCCGCGATTTCGGTGTGGTCGTAGTTGAATACTTTCGAAAGAATCTTGAACGCGAAGCGAGTCGAAAGTCCGGTCATGCCCTCGTCCACTCCCGCAACGTCGCGATATTCCTGGTACGACTTTGCCTTGGGGTCGGTGTCCTTCAGGTTCTCGCCGTCGTAGATTTTCATTTTCGAGTAGATGCTCGAGTTCTCCGGTTCCTTGATTCGCGACAACACCGAAAACTGCGCCATCATGTCGAGAGTGCTCGGCGCGCACGGCGCGTCCGAAAGCGAGCTGTGGCGAAGCAGCTTTTCGTAGATTTTCACCTCTTCGGAGTAGCGCAGGCAGTACGGTACCTTGACGATGTAGATGCGATCGAGAAACGCCTCGTTGTTCTTGTTGTTCTTGAAAGCCATCCATTCCGCCTCGTTGGAGTGCGCCAGGATGATGCCTTCGAAAGGAATCGCTGAGAACCCTTCAGTGCCCTTGTAGTTTCCTTCCTGCGTCGCGGTCAAAAGCGGATGCAGCATCTTGATCGGCGCCTTGAACATTTCTACAAACTCCAGCATCCCTTGATTGGCGAGGCACAAGCCACCGGAATAGCTGTACGCATCCGGATCGTTCTGCGCAAACTGCTCGAGCTTCCGAATGTCCACCTTGCCCACGAGCGACGAGATGTCCTGAGTATTCTCATCTCCCGGCTCGGTCTTGGTGATCCCGATCTGCGCGAGCACTGAGGGCATCATGCGCACGACGCGGAAGCGAGTGATATCGCCGTTGAATTCATGCAGACGTTTTACCGCCCATGGCGACATGATTCCCGTCAGATAGCGACGCGGTATGCCGTAATCCTCCTCGAGGATCGGGCCGTCTTCCTCGGGAGAGAAAAGCCCCAGCGGAGATTCGTTTACCGGAGAACCTTTGATCGCATAGAACGGTACTTTCTCCATGAGGTATTTCAATTTCTCGGCGAGCGAGGATTTGCCGCCCCCGACAGGACCGAGGAGGTAGAGAATCTGTTTCTTTTCTTCCAGGCCCTGCGCCGCATGCCGGAAAAACGAGACAATGTTCTCGATCACTTCCTCCATCCCGTAGAACTCGCGGAATGCAGGATAGATTTTTAAAACCTTGTTGGAAAAAATCCGCGACAAGCGCGGATCAAGCCGGGTATCGATGAGCTCCGGCTCGCCGATCGCCATCAGCATGCGCTCGGTCGGGCTTGCATAGGCGGAAGTATCTCGTTTGCAAATCTCGAGGTAATCCTGAAGCGACAGATCTTCTTCCTTGCGCGCGCCGTAGCGACTTGCATAATCATTGAAGATGCTCATGCTCACCTCTCAACGGGCAGGTTTCGCCCTCTCGTCCCTCTGTTCATTTCTGCAGAATTCGTATCGTTTCATCTCAAGCTATAGACCTTGGAAATATCGCATTCGTTCGTCGAACGATTGCGACAACTATCTGAAAACCACTCTATACCAATCGTCCAGTTCGTTCCAGTATCGTGCGCGCGACTTTCCGCGCCAGCGCGCGCGCACTCGTCCATTTGCCGCCGAAGATCGTCACCAGACGGCGATTTACTTCGATCGCGCACTCGCGAGAAGTGTGCGTTGCATCGTCGCCGCTTCGCACGAGCGGCCGAAGACCCGCGAAGCTAGCTGTGATGTCGCGCGCCGTTTTCCGGGTCATGAAGTAATCGTTATAGACCGCCAGCAGGTACTCCGCCTCGCTGTCAGTGCATTTAATGGGATCGCTCAATCCCTGTCTCACTTCAGTCGTACCGAGCAGCGTCAAACCTTCGTACGGCAGCGCAAAGCAGATACGCCGATCGTGACGCACCTGCATGACCACCGCGCAATCCAATCGCCCGTCGAGCAGGAGGTGGCTGCCGCGAACCAGATCGAGTTGGTACCGGCTTGGTAACCCGCTTGTTGCAAGCAGCTCGGCGGCCCATGGACCCGCGGCGTTCACGACAAAATCAAACTTCAACACTTCCCCGCTAACGAACACTTGAGCCGCATCGCTGACAGAATCGACAGGAGTATGCTCGTGAAAGCGCGCGCCCGCAGCGCTTGCTCTTTCAGCAGCCCAGACGCCGAGCGCGCGGTCGTTCATCTGACCGTCGTGAAATATAAAACCGCCAAGGAGTGAGCGCGTTTCGAGCTGCGGCGTTTTTCTGACGACCCGATTGCGATCGAGCCAGCGGTGGCGCGGGGATCCGCGGGCGAAAAGATCGTAGAGCGCGAGTCCGGCGCGTAATTTAAGCTTCGGACGCGGAGAATCTTCGTAAACAGGAAGGATAAACTCGAGGCGCCGCGCGAGATGCGGCGCCGCCGCAAGCCACCATTCGCGTTCGACAAGCGCTTCTCTGACGAGCCCCAACCGCCATTGTTCGAGATATCGCAGTCCGCCATGCAGCAGCTTGGTCGAAGCGCTGCTAGTTTCTCCCATGATCGAGCCGCGCTCGAATACTTCTACGTCATGGCCGCCGTCGGCGAGCGTCCATGCGGTCATGACGCCATTGATGCCTGCCCCGACTATTGCGATTTTCAAGGGTCTCGTCCGAAGCGAAGGAAATGCCCCGGCATCGGTGACAGCGGAACTGCGACAAAGCACGGCTAGCGGTAAGCCGGCGGCGGGAACTAACCAAGTTTCTGTAGCTGGGCGCGCACTTTTTCCAAAGTCCCGCGGAAACCGACGAGACGCTCGCGCTCCTGTTCGACGACGGAGGCGGGCGCCTTTTCGAGGAACGCCTGATTCGCGAGCTTGGCTCTCGCTTTCTCGATTTCAGTTTCCAAGCGCACTAGCTCCTTCCCCAGACGTTCGCGCTCGGCGTTCTTGTCGACTCCGACCTCCAGCATGAGCTTGAAGTCGCCAACGATCGCGACGGGCGCATCGTTCGCCGGCAGCGCGCCGCTCGCGATTTGCGACAGTCTCGCCAGCGCTTTGAGATACGGGGTGTAGAGCGCGAGCTCGGTTTCGTTTCCCTCGGCGATCAAGGGCACCTTTTGCCCGGGCGGCAGGTCGAGCTCCGAGCGTAGTTGGCGGCACGCATCGACAAGCTCTTTCAACTGCGTGACGAAGCGCAAGGCATCTTCGTCATTCCTGCCTTCGTCCGGCTTGGGATACGGCGCCAGCATGATCGTGTGGCTCCCGGCGTCGGCAGGCAAGCTTCCAGCGAGCGGCGCGATCTTCTGCCACAGCTCTTCGGTGATGAACGGAATGATCGGATGCGCGAGCCGCAGCGTTGCTTCGAGCACGCGCACGAGCGTGCGGCGGGTCGCCGTCTGCTTGCGCTCGTCGTTCTCGCCGAGGTTGACCTTTGCCAGCTCGAGATACCAGTCGCAATACTCATCCCAGACGAATTCGTAGATCGCCCTGGCCGCCAGATCGAAACGGTAAGCTTCGAGCGCTTCGCGTACCTCCGCCTCCGCTTGCTGCAGCCGCGCGATTATCCATCGGTCGATAACTGAAACCCTTTCGCCCGCTGGAAAGTCACGCTCCTCGGTGTGCATAAGCACAAAGCGCGCGGCGTTCCAGAGCTTGTTGCAGAAGTTGCGGTACCCCTCGCAGCGGGAAAGATCGAACTTGATATCGCGCCCGAATGAAGCGAGGCTGGCAAAAGTAAATCTGAGCGCGTCGGTACCGAACGAGGAAATCCCGTGCGGGAACTGTTTGCGGGTCTTTTTTTCGATCGTCTGCGCATCGTCCGGGTTGATGAGTCCGCTCGTGCGCTTATCGACAAGTTGCTCGATATCAATGCCGTCGATGAGATCGATCGGATCGAGCACATTGCCTTTCGACTTGCTCATCTTCTGCCCTTCCGCGTCGCGCACGAGACCGTGCACATATACTTCGCGAAAAGGCACTTTGCCGGTGAAGTGCAGGCTCATCATGACCATTCGCGCAACCCAGAAGAAAATGATGTCGAAGCCGGTGACGAGCACTGAGGTGGGAAGAAAAGTCTTGAGCTCGGGGGTGTCTTTGGGCCAACCGAGTGTGGAAAAAGGCCAAAGCGCGGAAGAAAACCACGTGTCGAGCACGTCCTCGTCCTGGGTGAGTTTCCTGCCTGGCGCTTGCATCTGTGCATCGGCGGCGTTGCGGGCTACGTAAACGTTGCCGTCCTCGTCGTACCAGGCCGGAATGCGATGGCCCCACCACAGCTGGCGCGATATGCACCAATCCTGAATATTGTCGAGCCATTGCCGGTACGTCGTGCTCCAGTTCTCGGGAATGAAGCGCAGCTCGCCGGTTTCGACCGCTGCCAGCGCCGGTTGCGCAAGCGTCGCCGCCTTTACAAACCACTGATCGGTCAGCATCGGCTCGATGATCGCCCGCGTGCGCTCAGTCCGCGGGACGGTGAGCTTGTGCGGCTCGGTTTTTTCAAGAACCCCCGCTGTCGTGAGATCCGATACCACCTGCGCGCGGGCAACGAAGCGGTCTAGACCGCGGTAGCTTTCGGGAATGAGCACCGCTGCGTCGCTCGTGCTCACTATCGTGGCGTCCGCGGTGAAGATGTTGATCAATCCCCCCAATGGAGCCTGTTCCAGCGCGCCGTCCTTGTGTCTCAGCCATACCTGATAGTCGTTGAAGTCATGCGCGGGGGTGATCTTCACGCATCCCGTTCCAAATTCGGGATCGACATACTCGTCGGCGATAACCGGGATGGTGCGGTTCGTGAGCGGCAGTTCGACGTGCCGACCGATCAAGTGCGAGTAGCGGGCGTCGCTCGGGTTGACTGCTACCGCGACGTCTCCGAGCATCGTTTCCGGCCGCGTCGTGGCCACTGTGACAGCCCCTTCGCCATGCGCAGCGGGATAGCGGATGTACCAGAGAAAGCCGTCTTCCTCGTCGGCAACGACTTCGAGGTCCGAAACCGCGGTCTTTAGCACGGGATCCCAGTTGACGAGTCGCTTGCCGCGATAAATCAGCCCCTGCTCGTGCAGCCTGACGAATACTTCGGCAACCGCTCGCGACAGCCCTTCATCGAGAGTGAAGCGCTCGCGAGACCAGTCGCACGATGCGCCCAGCCTTCGCATCTGCTGCGAGATCGTCGTACCCGATTGCTCTTTCCACTGCCAAACGCGGTTGAGAAAAGCTTGCCGCCCGATCGCTTCTCGCGACAAACCTTCGGATTCAAGCAGGCGCTCGACGACGATCTGCGTCGCGATTCCTGCGTGATCGGTCCCCGGCTGCCAAAGCGTCTGCATCCCATCCATCCGCTTCCACCGGATGAGAATGTCCATCAACGTATGCTGGAATGCGTGCCCCATGTGCAACGTGCCAGTAACGTTCGGCGGAGGCAGCATGATGCAGTAAGGTTGCCCTTGTCCTTGTGGACTGAAGCAGCCACTCGCTTCCCACACCGAATACCAGCGTGTTTCGATCTCGTGCGGCTCGAAGCTTTTGGACAAAGGCATGCTTGAGGACTGCGGGCTCGACAATGAGGGGAAGATCGACGGCTGGGAACGGGAAATTATATCTTGCCCGGTCGCGTGCGTTTCGCGTGCGACGGCAGCAATAGACTCACGCAAGAGTTTTCTTAGCCCGCCTTCCAACCTTGCGTAAAGCTCTGAAGCGTCGCCGTCGAAACGCCCGTGCTTGTCGAGCGCACGAACCAGTTCTTCGCACATCTTCTCCTCGAAGTCGGCAAGTTCGTCGCTCGAGATCGAAATCGATTTCGGTTCGACTGCATCGTTGAGCGTCGGAATCGCCCTAGTGGCGATGATCTCCGTCAGTAGCGGCGGCTCGTGCCTTGCTTTGCGCGTCCTGCGAAACTTCACTCGTCGGAGTTGAGCGTGAGGCTGCGGAGCGCGCATCCCAGGCTGCGATAGTAGCGCCATCGGCCGCGAGCCGAATCGCGGTCACCTTCGTCGACACCGACGAGCTCGATCACGCGGGAAAAGCGGTCGAGATCCTCGGGCGTCTTGCGAGCGAGGTTGATGAGGAGATCTGCCTTATCGTCAGAAGACGCGTACTGCAGCACGACAGGCGTTTCGGACGCGAATCGATCGTCCGAAAGGCAATGAGGTAGAAAGCTCAAAGCGGAAGACGTCCACATGAAACGGTCGAGCGTTTCGGCGTCGTCGCGGCTCTCGAGCACAATCAAAGTTCTCAGCCGATTTGCGCGCGCTTTTGCTGCGAGGCGACAAGCAGTCAAAAATTTGTCGGTGACCGACGTGTAGAAATCGACCTCGACCATGCGCCGAAACCTATCTAAGAAACCCGCGCACGCAAAGACAGCGAAGCCCGATCTTTCGCCCGCCTTCGGCGAAATAGCCGCCGAAGCCTGGCGTTTGCTTATCTTTGCGTTGCGCCGAGCGAGGCAGTTTGGTCATTCCAAATAGGGAGCGAGTAAGAACGCCCTTCAACAAAATCGGCCCGTCTCTCAAGGGTTGCTGTCATGAGGGCTTATGAGAAGTGTTCCTAGTGCTTCCTTGCGCGGTCGATGAGAAATTGAGTGAGCAGCGGAACCGGACGTCCGGTCGCCCCTTTTTCTTTTCCTGTTTTCCACGCGGTTCCGGCGATATCGAGGTGCGCCCAAGGATACTTTTTCGTGAAGCGCGAGAGGAAACACGCGGCGGTGACGCTACCTGCGGGACGGCCGCCGATGTTGGCGAAATCCGCAAAGTTGCTTCCCAGCTGTTCCTGATAATCGTCCCACAACGGCATTTGCCACGCGCGGTCCTGTGCCGTTTCTCCGGCGCGCAGAAGTTCCTTCGCAAGCGGCTCGTCGTTCGCGAACAAGCCGGAAGCAACGTTGCCAAGCGCGATCACGCAAGCGCCAGTCAGCGTCGCAATGTCGACCACGGCGGCAGGATCGAAGCGTTCGGCGTACGTCAATGCGTCGCACAGGATCAGCCGTCCTTCAGCATCAGTGTTGAGAATTTCGATCGTCTGCCCCGAAAAGCTGGTGACAATGTCACCAGGCTTCGTTGCATTGCCACCGGGCATGTTCTCGGTCGTCGGAATTACGCCCACGACATTGAGCGGCAGCTTCATCGACGCAACCGCCTTGAGCGAGCCCAGGACGCTCGCCGCGCCGCACATATCGAACTTCATTTCGTCCATTTCGGCGGCGGGCTTGATCGAGATGCCGCCGGTGTCGAATGTGATCCCCTTGCCGACCAGCACCAGCGGCTTTTGTTTTTTCTCTGCGCGCTCGTATTTGAGCACGATCAGCTTGGGGGGCTCGCGGCTGCCGCGCGCCACCGCCAAGAGAGCGCCCATACCAAGCTTCTCCATATCTTTCTGCTCGAGCACTTCGCACTTCATTGCGTGCGCCTGACCAAGCTCGCGCGCCTGATCGGCGAGATACGAAGGCGTGCACACATTCGATGGCAGATTTCCCAAGTCGCGCGCGAGGCTTACTCCTTCGGCAATCGCGAGACCCTCTATCAATGCCCATTCAGCGTTGCCGTTCTTTCGTCCGACCGCCAAAGTCATTTTCTTCAACGGACGGCGAGCAGTGTCCTGCTTGCTTTTCAGGCGATCGAAGCGATAAAGCGCTGACAGCGCGACGGTGACCGCTTGCGAAACGAGCCAGCCGGCATCGCGTTTTGAAACCGCAAGCTCGGTGAGGTGAGAAATCGCTTCGCCGGCGCCGGTGTCGTTGAGCGCTTTTACCGCGGCGCGCGTTGCCTCGCGGTACTCCTTTTCGTGAAAGTCGCGTTCTCGTCCCAGACCGACGAGCAGGATCCGCTCGCTCGAAATTCCAGGAACGTTATGCAAGAGCAGCGTCGTCGCCAGCTTTCCTTCCATGTCACCGCGGCGGGTGATCTCGCTCAAATATCCATTGGCCGATCTGTCGAGCGATGCAGCGGGAGGCGAAAGCCTGCGCGATTCGAAAACTCCAACGATCTCACACGCGCTGCGCTGCTTCACGGAGCCCGCAACTTTTATGCTAAATTCCAGTCGGTTTCTCCCTCTTAGTGTTTAGTTGCGAATTATCCATGCAAGCCGCAGCGCCAGTCAAAACGCCGATCTTCCATCGCTCGCTCATGGCCGAATTCACGAAAATCGGCGCTGCGGTGTTTTTCGTCCTGCTCGCAATTACGCTCACCACGCAGTTCATTCGTTTCCTCGGACAGGCTGCGAAAGGAAAAATTGAGGCCGAGCAGGTGTTCGCCGTGCTCGGATTTGCTTCGGTTCGTTCGCTTGCAATTCTTCTCTCGTTGGCGCTTTTCATTGCAGTGCTGATGGCGCTGACGAGGAGCTATCGCGATTCGGAAATGATCGTGTGGTTCAGCTCGGGTCAAAGCCTTACCGCGTGGGTGCGGCCGGTGCTGACTTTCGCGACACCGATCGTGTGCGTGATCGCCGCGCTCAGCTTGTACATCTCGCCTTGGGCAAATGCCGAAGGGGAACAGTGGAAGCAACGGGCAGACATGCGCGATGACTGGTCACTCATCACTCCCGGCGTGTTCCGGGAATCCCGACACTCGAACCGCGTTTTTTTCGTCGAAGACGTCGTTCCCGAGCGCGGCGAAGTCTCGAATGTGTTCGTGCATTCGCTGGAAAACGGAGAAGTTTCGCTGACCGTTGCGCGCGAGGGAACGACCGAAATCGCGGAAAACGGAGATCGATTTCTCGTCCTTCATGACGGGCGGCGCTACGAAGGCCGCGAGGGTTCGACGCAATTTCGCATGGTCGATTTCGAGAGCTACGCAGTGCGTATAGAACCTGCCGAAATCAAGCAGTACCTGCCCTCGACGAAGGCGGCTTCGACCTGGACTCTCATGCAAAGCGATCAAACCGCGGACCGCGCCGAGCTCTGGTGGAGACTGAGCCTTCCCATCTCAGCGCTGGTGCTCGCGCTCACCGCGATTCCGTTAAGCTTCGTCAATCCGCGTGCTGGTCGCAGCTTGAACCTCGTGCTCGCGCTGCTGATCTACATGACGTACAGCAATTTCTTGAGCGTCGCGCAGGCGTGGGGCGCGCAAGGAAGGATCGATCCCGCGGCCGCTCTCTTTGGCGTTCACGCCGTCATGCTCGCGATTCTGGCGCTCCTTTTTTATCACCGCCTGAGCGTTTATTCGCTGTTCCGCTTCGCGCGATGAAAACGCTTTCGTTCTATATCGCCAGAGAGCTCGCTGTCACCACCGCGTTCGTATTCGTCGGATTGGTGATGCTGTTCGCGTTCTTCGATCTCGTGCAGGAGCTGGGCGACTTCGGACGGGGCAACTACCGTCTCGGAGCGATTTCACTGTACGTGCTCTTGAGCGTGCCCGGTCATATCTACGACCTTTTTCCAGTGGCGGCGCTCATCGGAACGATGTTGGCGCTGGCGCGCCTCGCTGCGAGCTCCGAGTATGCGGTGATGCGAGCTTCGGGCGTGTCGCTGTTGCAGATCGGCGGAGTGCTGCTCGCAACTGGAATTGTCTGCTCGGCGCTTACATTTCTCGTGGGCGAATACGTCGCGCCGGAATCGAATCGGCTTGCGCAGGAGCTGCGCCTTACCGCGCAAAGCCGGGTCGTTGCTCGTGAATTCCGATCGGGGCTGTGGGTGAAGGATGAAACGAGTTTCATCAATGTGAGGCGGTTCACGCCCGAGAAGCAATTGATCGGCGTTCATATCTACGAATTCGACGATCAATACCGGCTGCGCTCGATCAGCAAGGCTAGAAGCGGAAAATACCAGGATGACCACTGGCGTCTTGAAAACTTCAAGAAAACAATTTTCAACGAGGAGCGGACCGACTTAGTTTCGCTCGATCACGCAAGATGGCAGTCCGTGCTGACGCCGGACCTCCTCGATTTGCTGCTCGTCGTCCCCGAGCAGATGTCGGCCGGCAACCTCTTCACTTACATCAATCATCTGCGGGAAAACAAACAGCAGTCGCTGCGCTATGAGATCGCACTATGGAGCAAGTTTTCATATCCTCTCGCAGTGCTCGCGCTCATGCTGATTACTGTTCCCTTCGCCAGCCTCAACCGGCGTGAAGGCGGAGTCGGCGCTAAGGTCTTTACCGCGATCATGCTCGGCGTCGCGTTCCATTTCCTCAACCGTCTGTTCACGCACCTCGGGCTGCTCAACAGCTGGCCCGCCGCGCTCACTGCGACGATGCCAACGCTATTGTTCCTGACGACAGCGGTCGGACTGATCTGGTGGGTGGAGAGAAGGTAGGAGATCAGGATTCAGGAACCAGGATTCAGCAAGTCAGAAGTTCACTGAATCCTGAATCCGGATTCCGATCCTGAACCCGAACCCTTAGTCGTCGAACTTCTGCCGGCTCTGCCACTTTTTTTTTACCTCCTCGCGCTTGTTCGGTGGCAGTTGTCGAAGATCCTGAAAATTCTTGCGCGCCTGTTCGCGCTGCTCCGGGCTCAAGCTGTTCCAGAGTCGAAGGCGGGTGTACACGCGGTCTTGCTCCTGCGGGCTTAGCTTCGGATAGCGCTCGACGATCCCGAGCGCGCGCTGACGCTGCGTATCGGGGTAGCTGTTCCATTCGTCCTGCAGCGGCGCGAGGATCTGCTTTTGCTGCGGGCTAAGCTCTTCCCATGAGGGCTGCCGCCCTTTTGAGTCGGCAAGCGCGTACGAAACGCCCGCAAACAGGAGCGCGGCTCCCAGAAATCTAGTCCAGTGCACGGACGAAATCCTTCTCCACGTAAGCATAGACCGGCAGATCGCCTGCTAAAAGCGCGACGTCGACGTCGGCGACTTCCGCCTCCTGCGGCATGGTTTGCCAAAGCGCGGTCGCTGCCACCGCCAGCGTCACCGCCGCAGCGGGAACCCATAAGCGGAGCGGCGTCCACACGGGCTTGCGCGCTCTTTCGAGCGCCTCGCGGCGAGCGATCCTGAGTCGCTGCAAAGCCGTATCGGAAATCGCGCTCTCGTTCAGGACTGAAGCGATTTTCTTCCCGAATTCGTGCTCGTTCATAGCTCAATACCCTTTTTTCTCAAGAAAACGGCGAGCGCGTGCGTCGCCCTAGAACAATGCGTTTTGACGCTGCCTTCGGAACAGCCCATCACCGCTGCCGTTTCGGCTACATCCAGTTCTTCCCAGTAACGTAGCAGAAAAGCCTCACGTTGACGCGCCGGCAGCGCCTTTACCCCCTCCTCGACCAGCTCGCGAACCTGACTCCTTTCGAGCGCACGTGCCGGCTGCACCGCCGAAAACGGCCCATTTTCCACTTCCAGCGTTTCCAACAGGTCGTTTTCCTCACCGTCTTCGTCGGATCCGAAAGACGAAAACACGCTCGTCCACGTCGAGCGGACCTTCTGCCGCCGAAAGTGATCGCGGATCGTGTTTTGCAGGATACGCTGGAACAGCATCGGATACTCCTCGGCGGGCTTCCTGGTGTACTTTTCGGTGAGTTTTAGCATCGCGTCCTGGACGATGTCGAGCGCGATCGTCTCGTTCCTGACCGCAAACAGCGCTGTCTTGTATGCGCGCCGTTCGACCTCCTCCAGAAATCGCGATAGTTCCCGTTCGGTAGCCAGTTTCTGCCTTCCCTGCGTGCTCATCGCTCCGAGCGCGGCAATCATAAGCGCTACAGCATCTTGCAGGAAAGCGATTCTTGACCCCTAGAGTCTGAAACGGTACTGTAAACGGCCTTTTTAGAACGCATCTAACAAACCCCCATGGTTCCGTGCCGAGCAAGTCGCTTACGTCGCACATGCACGGATTGCTGCGACTAGCTCTCGCCAAATCCCATGCAGATTACCGGTGCCGAAATTGTCATTCGCTGCCTTCAGGAAGAGGGGGTGGAATACGTTTTCGGCTACCCGGGCGGCGCGGTTCTTTTCATCTACGACGAGCTTTTCAAGCAGGAAAGGGTTCGGCACATCCTGGTGCGGCACGAGCAAGGCGCGGTGCACGCCGCTGATGGGTATTCGCGCTCCAGCAACAAGGTCGGCGTAGCGCTGGTGACGTCCGGTCCCGGCGTCACCAATGCGGTGACCGGGATCGCGACTGCATATCTCGACTCAATCCCGATGGTCATCATCACCGGGCAGGTGCCGACGCACGCGATCGGTCTCGATGCTTTCCAGGAAGTCGACACCGTCGGCGTAACGCGTCCCTGCGTCAAGCACAACTTTCTCGTCAAGGACATCAAGGAGCTCGCGACGACGATCAAAAAGGCGTTCTACATCGCTTCGACCGGCCGTCCCGGACCCGTGCTCGTCGATATTCCGAAGGATGTGACGCAGCAGAAAACCGAGTTCTCGTACCCGCAAACGATCACGATGCGGTCGTACAACCCGGTGAGCAAGGGGCACGCGGGCCAGATCAAGAAAGCGATCCAGCTTCTGATGGAAGCCAAGCGGCCGGTCATCTACACCGGTGGCGGAGTCATCCTCGGCGGAGCGTCGGAAGAATTGACCCAGCTCACCCGCATGCTGGGTTTCCCCTGCACCAACACGCTCATGGGTCTCGGCGCTTATCCCGCAACCGATCCCTTGTTTCTCGGAATGCTCGGCATGCACGGGACGTACGAAGCGAACATGGCAATGCAGCACTGCGACGTGCTGCTCGCCGTGGGGGCCCGATTCGACGACCGCGTCATCGGCAATCCCAAGCATTTCTTCGACGCCGACCGCAGGATTATCCACGTCGATATCGACCCTTCTTCGATCTCCAAGCGAGTGAAAGTCGACGTGCCCATCGTCGGCGGCGTGCGGGAAGTGCTGCAGGAGTTCATCAAGCTGCTGTCCGCCAACTCGTTCAAGCCCGACGAGGAGGCGCTGAAAGCGTGGTGGACGCAGATGGAGCTTTGGCGCTCGCGCGACTGCCTGAAATACGACCGGCAAAGCCGCGTCATCAAACCGCAGTGGGTGATCGAAAAACTGTATGAGGTGACGAATGGCGATGCGTTCGTCACCTCCGACGTCGGTCAGCACCAGATGTGGGCGGCGCAGTTCTACAAGTTCGTTAAACCCCGGCGCTGGATCAACTCCGGCGGTTTGGGAACGATGGGATTCGGGCTGCCGGCTGCGATGGGAGTCCAGCTTGCGAATCCTGGCAGTACCGTCGCGTGCGTCACCGGCGAAGCAAGCATACTCATGTGTATCCAAGAGTTATCGACGTGCAAGCAATATCGCTTGCCGATCAAGGTCGTCAATCTCAACAATCGCTACATGGGAATGGTGCGACAGTGGCAGGAGTTTTTTCACGGCAACCGTTACGCGGAGTCGTACATGGATGCGCTTCCCGACTTCAAGAAACTTGCCGAGAGCTTTGGCCACGTCGGGATGCTGATCGATCGGCCGGAAGACGTCGAGGGCGCGCTCAAGGAAGCGTTCAAGCGCAAGGATGATCTCGTGTTCATGGATTTCGCGACCGACCAGACCGAAAACGTCTTTCCCATGGTGCCGGGTGGCAAGGGTTTGAGCGAGATGATCCTGGTATGAAGGGCGCTCAAAAGTAAAACCCTACTTTTGAGCGGGTAAGTAGCCGCGAATCGCCGGCGCAGCCGGCCGATCCGCGGAAACTGCACCCAGAGCGCAAAATCAAACGCTCTGAGATCGCGACGTTGCCTTTTGACCTGCAAATCGTCTGGCTTGGCCAGCGATTTGCTGCTAACTTTGATCGGTCAAAAGTAGGTTTGTACTTTTGACCGCTTTTTATGCGGCATATTATCTCTCTCTTGATGGAAAACGAGCCGGGAACGCTCTCGCGCATCTCTGCGCTCTTTTCCGCCCGCGGCTACAACATCGAATCGCTCACTGTCGCGCCGACCGAGGATCCGAGCTTGTCACGCATGACGATCGTCACGTCCGGATCGGACGATGTCATCGAGCAGATCACGAAGCACCTCAACAAGTTGATCGAGGTGGTCAAGGTCGTCGATCTCTCCGAGGGGGACCACATCGAGCGCGAGCTCATGCTCGTCAAAGTTCGTGCCGCGAACAAGGAGCGCGAAGAAGTGAAGCGGCTTGCGGATATTTTTCGCGGACGCATCATCGATGTTGGAGAACAGACTTATACGATCGAGCTGACCGGCGCGAGCTCGAAGCTCGACGCATTTATCGCCGCGCTAGAACGCGGCGCGATTCTGGAGACCGTGCGCACCGGCGTCGCCGGCATCGGACGCGGGTCACGAATATTGAGGGTGTGAGGAACAATGAATATCTATTACGACAAAGACGCCGATCTTTCACTCATCAAGGGAAAGAAAGTCACGATCGTCGGCTACGGCAGCCAGGGACACGCGCACGCGAATAATTTGCAGGACTCCGGAGTAAAAGTCACCGTCGGCCTGCGCAAGGACGGCGCATCGTGGAAGAAAGCAAAAACGGCGGGACTCGCGGTCGGCGAAGTCGGCGAAGCGGTCAAGGGCGCCGACGTCGTCATGATTCTTCTTCCGGACGAGCACCACGCTGAGGTGTATCTCAGAGAGATCGAGCCGAATATCAAGGAAGGTGCCGCGCTCGCTTTTGCGCACGGATTCAACATCCATTTCGGTCAGATCGAACCGCGCGCAGATCTCGACGTCATCATGATCGCCCCCAAGGGCCCAGGACATCTCGTCCGCTCGACGTACACCCAGGGGGGCGGCGTTCCGGCGCTGATCGCAGTGCATCAGGACGCGAGTGAGCGAGCCCGCGACGTTGCACTCTCGTATGCTGCAGCGATAGGAGCAACGCGTGCCGGGGTCATTGCAACAACTTTTCGCGAAGAGACCGAGACCGATCTATTCGGCGAACAAAGCGTGCTGTGCGGCGGATTGACCGCGCTGGCGACCGCGGGCTTCGATACGCTCGTCGAAGCAGGTTACTCTCCCGAAATGGCGTACTTCGAGTGCCTGCACGAGCTCAAACTCATCGTCGACCTCATGTACGAAGGCGGGATCGCGAACATGCGCTATTCGATTTCGAACACCGCCGAGTATGGCGATTTCACACGCGGACCGCGCATCATCACCGATGAGACGCGCGCTGAAATGCGAAAGATACTCAAGGAGATTCAGTCGGGCCAGTTTGCGAAAGAATTCATCCTTGAAAATCGTGCCGGCGCATCGAGCTTGAAAGCGATGCGCCGCGTCGCTGCTCAACATCCGATCGAACAGGTTGGCGCGAAGCTGCGAGACATGATGCCTTGGATCAAAAAGAATAAGCTCGTCGACGTATCCAAGAACTAGGATTAAGGATCAAAGGAGTCGGCAAAGAACAGGAATCAGGATCAAGGATTCAGGATTCAGCGAACCCAGAAATCAGAATCCAGGGAGCTCCTGACTTTCCTGTGCCTGAATCGCGACTCCTGAATCCTGACTCCTGCATGCATTACCCCCATCCCATCATCGCCCGCGAGGGTTGGTTCTATGTCAGCCTCGCGATCATTGCATCGCTGCTCGTCACTTATTTCGCCGGGTGGCTATGGGCGCTGCCGCTTTGGCTTATCAGCCTCTTTATCGTGCAATTTTTTCGCGATCCGCCCCGCGCCATCCCCACCGCGGTGAATACCGTTCTCTCGCCGGCTGACGGTAGGGTCGTCAGCGTCGAGAAAACGCGCGACCCGTATCTGGAGCGGGATGCGCTGCGGATCAGCGTCTTCATGAATGTTTTCAACGCACACTCCAACCGCAGTCCGGTCGATGGAAAAGTCGAAAAGCAGTGGGAAAACCGCGGAAAATTTTTCAACGCTGCGTTGGCCAAGGCTTCGCTGGAAAACGAGCGCAACGCGCTGTGGATCAGAACGCTGCAAGGGCACGACGTTACGTGCGTACAAGTCGCGGGCCTAATCGCGCGGCGCATCCTGTGCTACGCTCGTCCCGGGGATAAACTCGCACGCGGCGAACGATACGGGTTCATTCGGTTCGGATCTCGCCTAGATGTGTACGTGACTCCGCGCGCCATCGCGAAAACGAGCGTGGGCGATAAGGTGTATGCCGCAAGTTCGGTGATCGCAGAACTGCCCGAATAGCCGGCGGCATTTACGCTACCCGCTTTCCCCGATACCATTCACAAACGAACGAGAGAGCGCTCAATGTTCGAGCTTCCGCCGCGCAAATTTTTCCCTCCGAACGTACGCAAGCGCGGCATTTATCTGCTGCCGAATCTTTTTACGACCGCTGCGTTGTTCGCGGGCTTCTACGCGATCGTGCAGGCGATGAACGGACGCTTCGAGCACTCCGCGGTTGCCATCTATATTGCGATGGTGCTCGATGGAATGGACGGCAGAGTGGCCAGGCTAACGCACACGCAAAGCGCGTTCGGCGCGGAGCTCGATTCGCTTTCCGATATGGTGTCTTTCGGAGCGGCTCCCGCGCTCGTCATCTACGAATGGGCGCTGAAAGGAATGGGCAAGCTGGGGTGGATCGCCGCTTTCATCTATTGCGCGTGCGCGGCGCTGAGGCTCGCCCGCTTCAACACCAACCTCGATATCACGGACAAACGCTTCTTTCAGGGGCTGCCGAGCCCGGCGGCGGCGGCGCTCGTCGCAGGAATGGTATGGGTGATTCATGACTTCGACGTGCGCGGGCATGACATACGATGGATCGCATGGGTGGTCACAGTGTTCGCCGGCGCGACGATGGTGAGCAATATCAAGTTCTACAGCTTCAAGGACATCAATCTCAGAAAGTCTGTGCCGTTCATCGCGGTGCTCGGAATCGTTCTTTTCTTCGTGCTGATTTCGGTCGACCCGCCGAGCGTGCTTTTCGGTATCTTCGCGGCGTATGCGATGTCGGGTTATGTTCTCTGGGCTATGGAGTTCAAGAAGAGGAAATCGCTTGCAGTCGAGCAGCCGCTGCATCGCGACCTTTAGGAACCTCTGAGCGCCCCAGCCTTGCGCCACATGCCGAATTTCTTTATATTCGCCGCCATGAACGCGAGCCTCTTCCTTCTTCCCCTTCGCGGCCTGCTGCGCCTCTAGGCGCTCAATACTTTTCCTCTTCCACGTTTCGTTTCCCGCCCCATCCGGGGGATCTTTGAATTTTTCGCGCGAGTTCGCGCATAGGAGCAGGCCATGAGCGACAGATTGATCATATTCGACACGACATTGCGCGACGGCGAGCAGAGCCCTGGCGCTTCCATGACTCAGGAAGAAAAAGTTCGCATCGCGCGTCAGCTCGAGCGGCTGCGCGTCGACGTTATCGAAGCCGGGTTTCCTGCTGCGAGCCCGGGCGACTTCGAAGCAGTAAGCGCAGTGGCGCGAACGATCAAGACGAGCACGGTCGCAGCGCTGGCGCGAGCCACCGAGAACGACATCAGATTGGCGGGAGAGGCGGTGAAAGGCGCAGCTTCGCGACGAGTCCACACTTTTATCGCGACTTCTCCGATCCATATGGAAAAGAAATTGCGCATGCAGCCCGCGCAGGTGATCGAGCAGGCGGTGAAAGCGGTGAAATGGGCGCGGCAATACAGCGACGACGTCGAATTTTCTCCCGAGGATGCGGGCCGCTCCGAGATCGACTTCCTTTGCCGCGTGCTCGAAGCGGTAATCGACGCGGGAGCGAAAACGTTGAACATCCCGGATACCGTCGGCTACAGCATGCCGCATCAGTTCGGAAATCTCATCCGGCAGCTCCGTGAACGGATTCCGAACGCGGACAAAGTCGTTTTTTCGGTTCACTGCCACAACGATCTCGGACTCGCGGTTTCGAATTCGCTCTCGGCGGTACTCGCAGGCGCCAGGCAGGTCGAATGCACGATCAACGGCCTGGGCGAGCGCGCAGGCAATGCGTCGCTGGAGGAAATCGTGATGGCGGTGCGAACCCGGCAGGACGTGTTCGAGTGCGACACTCGCATCGACACAACGCAGATCGTTCCCGCGAGCAAGCTCGTCTCCAGCATCACGGGATTTCCGGTGCAGCCAAACAAGGCGATCGTCGGCGCCAACGCTTTCGCGCACGAATCGGGAATCCATCAGGATGGCGTGTTGAAAAGTCGCGAAACGTACGAAATCATGCGCGCCGAAGATGTCGGCTGGGGAGCAAACAAGCTCGTGCTCGGAAAACATTCGGGACGCAACGCTTTCAAAAGCCGCCTTTCCGAATTGGGAATCGAGCTGCCTTCGGAAGAAGCGGTCAATTCGGCGTTCGCTCGGTTCAAGGAGTTAGCCGACAAGAAGCATGAGATTTTCGACGAAGATCTCCAGGCGCTCGTAAGCGATGAGGCGGTCGCGCACGTGCAGGAGCACTACAAATTGATCTCGATGCGCGTCCACAGCGAGACCGGAGAGCGCCCTCACGCCCGCGTCGTCATTTCCGAAGAGGGAAGCGAGCGCCACGCGGAATCGGAGGGGGGCGGTCCGGTCGACGCGTCGTTCAGAGCGATCGAAAATATGGTGTCGAGCGGCGCTGAGCTCTTGCTTTACTCAGTCAACAACATCACCAAGGGCAGCGATGCGCAGGGGGAAGTTACGGTGCGGCTTGCCAAAGGCGGGCGCATCGTAAACGGACAAGGCGCCGATACCGACATCGTCGTTGCATCGGCGAAAGCGTACATCAGCGCACTCAACAAGCTGCATTCGAAGCTGCAGCGATTGAACCCTCAGATGTAAAAGCGAGCGTACGCACGTACGCAAGCTTTTACATCCCGGCGCAAGCCGGGATCCAGACCGTGCCCGCGTACGAGCTTTCACACACGTGCAGGCCGCGTCCGGACGATCTGCATGCGGTAGTGATGTAGCGACGCTTCAGGTCGAGTTTCGATGGGATAACGGCTGGACCCGGCCTACGCTGGATGACACGTTGACGACGCTTTCGTATCGAAATAGAACTGGATCCCGGCTTACGCCGGGATGACTCGCTTCGCCACGCTGGTGCGTGGCTCGCAAGTCAATTCATCAGATTCTGCGGCTTGCCGTCGACGAATGCTTCGATGTTGTCGATGAGCTGATCGGCGAGGAATTGCATGGCCCCGGTCGATGCCCATGCACAGTGCGGGGTCAAAATGAAGTTGAGCTGCCTTAGATCGAGCAGCGGATTTCCTTCTCTCGGCGGCTCCTTGGTAAGCACGTCGAATCCGGCCCCCGCAATCAAGCCTTCTTTTAGCGCCTGCACCAACGCAGCTTCATCAACCAGCCCGCCCCGCGCGGTGTTGATGAGAATCGCGCTGCGCTTCATTTTCTTGAACTGTTCGAGCCCGATCATATTCCGAGTCGACGGCATCAAGGGAAGATGCAGCGTAATCACGTCGGATTCAGCTAACACCTGGTCCAACGGAGTAAATTGGACATCCGGCGCTTTCGGCGGCTCATGATCGGCGAAGAGCACTTTCATTCCGAAGCCGCGAGCGATCGTCGCTGCGCCTTGACCGATCGCACCTTCACCAAGAATGCCGATCGTGCTGCCGTGGAGATCTTCGATCGGGTGGTTGAAAAGGCAGAATTGATCGGACTTGTTCCACTCGCCGCTTTCGACGTCTTGGCGATATGCGAGCAGGTTGCGCTTCAGCGCAAGAATCATCGCAAACGCGTGCTCGGGAACGGTATGCGTTGCGTAGCTGCGGATGTTGGCGACCGCGATTCCGTTGTTGCGGCAGTATCCGAGGTCGACGTTATCTGTCCCCGTTGCCGCAACTGCGATCATTTTCAGATTCGGCAAGCGTTCGAGCGTTTCGGCTCGCATCGGTACCTTGTTGACGATCGCAATCGTGGCACGGGAAAGGCGCGCGACGATCTGCTCGGCGCCAGTCTTGGAATACTCTTCCCAAGTGTGATCGAAAGACGGTCTACGCACGTTCGCGCGCACTGAATCGCGGTCGAGAAAAACGACGTGATGCGGCACGAAAGTTCTCGGTCAGGAGCTCAAAGTGCCGGTTGAATGCGAGGCGTAGATCACCTCCTGGCGGCTCACTTTGCGCTTGGGAATAGGGTCGCTCTTCCGATAATAATCGGCGGCGGCGCCGACGCCTGAACCGAGTTTCACATCGATCCCGACATCCGCCATCGCCATTTCCGCGCCGCCGATCGCGCCCAGTAACATGAGCTCGTTGAGGTCGCCCAGATGCCCGATACGGAACAACTTGCCGGCAACTTTCGACAATCCCGCACCGAGCGCCAGATTATAGCGGCGGAAAGCGACGTCGATGACGTGTGCGCCGTTGATTCCTTCCGGAACAAGAATCGCGGTAACCGTGTCCGAATACCACTTCGGTTCCTTCGCGCATAACTTAAGTCCCCACGCCTTTACCGCCGCGCGAACGCCTTCCGCGAGCCGATGATGACGCGCGAACACATTGTCCAAACCTTCTTCGAACAGCACGTTGAGCGCTTCGCGCATGCCGTAGAGCAGCGGCAGCGAAGGCGTGTACGGGAAGTAGCCCGTATTGTTCGCCTTGATCATGTCAGCGAAATCGAAATAGCAGCGGGGAAATTTTCCGTTCGCTGAAGCTTCGATCGCTTTCGGGCTCGCGCAGACGATACCTAGGCCCGCCGGCAGCATGAGGCCCTTCTGCGATCCGGAAATCGCGAGATCGACCCGCCATTCATCCATCCTGAAGTCGATGCTGGCAAGTGAGGAGACGCCGTCGACATAAAGCATCGCCGGGTGTTTCGCATTGTCCATCGCACGGCGCACCGCTGCGATATCGCTCGTAACGCCTGTAGCCGTCTCGTTGTGGACGACGCACACGCCCTTGATCTTGTGCTCCTTGTCGGCGCGCAGCACTTCCTCGATCTTCTCGGGCGGAGCACCTTCGCCCCACTCGCATTCGAACACATGAACGTCGAAGCCCAGCCGCTCCGCCATGTCGATCCAGAGGTGGCTGAACTGCCCGAAGCGAGACATAACGAGCTTGTCGCCCGGGTTCAGCGTGTTGGTCAGCGCAGCCTCCCATCCTCCCGTGCCGGAAGACGGAAAGATGAAAACCTTACCCTTTTCAGTCTTGAAAACTTTCTTGAGATCCTCGAACAATGACATCGTCAGCTCGGGGAACTTGGAGGAGCGATGGTCTTCCATCGCGACGTGCATTGCACGCAGGACGCGATCAGGGATATTGGTCGGCCCCGGGACGAAAAGAAAGTTACGGCCTTGCATTTTTTCTCCTTAAACAAAAATACCGGAGACCGCGAAGCTCCGGCAAATCTTTACATGAGTAGCGGAATCATATTTCACGCGGCGGTTTACTAATATTTAGAAATTTTTAACGTAGGTATAAGAAGAATTTATTATTGGCGCCACGGGAGCTCGCGGGCATTCCTTTAGAATGCTCCGATGGATCCTCGCAAGTTGATGCGCGACTGCTTCGATGCGGCGCTCGCCGCTGCTGACCCGCTCAAGATCGTCCCACAACACCTCCCCCCTCCGCCGACTGGACAGACGCTCGTCGTCGGCGCCGGGAAAGCCGCTGCGTCGATGGCGGTAGCGGTGGAAAGCAATTGGCCAAAGAACTCCCCACTGAGCGGTCTCGTCATCACCCGCTACGAACACGGGCTTCCGACCGATCGCATCAAGGTCATCGAGGCGGGACATCCGGTCCCGGACGAGCAGGGCGAGGCAGCGGCTCGGGAAATCCTGCAGAAGGCGAGGGCGCTTTCCTCCGACGATCTTCTGCTGGCGCTTATCAGCGGCGGCGGGTCGAGTCTCTTGAGTTTACCCGCGCAGGGGATTTCGATGGCCGAGCTCAAAGCGCTCACCAGGGATCTATTGCGCAGCGGCGCGAGTATTCAGGAGATGAATATCGTCCGCAAGCATCTCTCGTCGATCGCCGGCGGCTGGCTCGCCGCCGCTTCTCGCGCGCCGGTCTGCGCGCTCATTATTTCGGATGTCACCGGAGACGAACCAACCTACATCGCTTCTGGCCCATGCTCTCCCGATCCCAGCACTTATCAGGATTCTCTCGATATCCTTGCACGCTACGGGATCAAAGCTCCCACCGCGATCGCGCAACATCTCGAAAGAGGCGCGGCCGGCGAAATCGAAGAAACGCCCAAGCCCGGCGACGCTCTTTTCGAGCGCGTCCAAAGCAAAGTCATCGCAACTGCTCACCAGTCGCTTGAAAGCGCCGCGCGACTCTGCGAGAGCGCGGGAGTTCGCCCGGTGATTCTGGGCGACAGCGTTACCGGTGAAGCGAGGGATATTGCGAAAGTGTACGGCGCGCTCGTGCGGGAAATCAAAGCGTACGCACAACCGTGGAAACCGCCCGTGGCGTTGATTTCGGGAGGCGAGGCAACGGTCACGGTCAAAGGCGACGGTCGAGGCGGGCGTTGCTCCGAATTTCTGCTCTCGCTCGCGATCGACCTCGACGGACTTGAAAACGTCTATGCGCTCGCGTGCGACACCGACGGAATCGACGGCTCTGAGGACAACGCAGGTGCCTGGCTTGCGCCTGATTCAATCGCTCGCGCAGAGAAACGAAGCGTGCGAGCGGATAAACAGCTCGCGCTGAACGACGCTTACGGGTTCTTCGAAGCGATCGGCAATCTGATTGTGACCAGACCGACGCGCACGAACGTCAACGATTTTCGCATCATCGTGATCGCGTAACCCCCGGAAGACAAGGATTTCGATGCAAAGCGACCAGCGAAAGCGACAACGCGAAATCACTTTGCGTTTTCTCGCACAGCCGGGCGACGTCAATTTCGGGGGCAAGGTCCACGGCGGCGCGGTGATGAAATGGATCGATCAGGCGGGATACAGTTGCGCAGTCGGGTGGACTGGCAAGTACTGTGTCACTGTTTATGTGGGCGGCCTTCAGTTCCTCCAGCCGATCAGGGTCGGCGAGCTGGTCGAGCTGCGGGCGCTCGTCATCCGCACTGGCCGCACCAGCCTCGACATCGCAGTCGACGTCTACGCGGGCGATCTCAAATGCGGAGAACGACGCCGGGCCTGTCACTGCGTCATCGTGTTCGTCGCAATCGATACCGACGGCAAACCTGTTTCCGTTCCTCGCTGGGAACCCACCGCGAGCATTGATATCGCGCTTCAGAACTATGCAGAGCGGCTGGGCGAGCTGAGACGGCAGATGGATGCCGAGATGGAGCGCAGCCTGGCTCAAAGGCCAACATAAACACTCGATCAGTGGCCCAGTCCGCCTGAGATCAGTGAGCACCTCTACTGGTTGCGCGGGAACATCGGCTGAAAGGAAATTCCTACTAAACGAATGCGCGAACTAATCGCGTGAATCGGGAATCTGACCAGCAGGCGTAGAGGACGGACGAGGCACAAATGAACAAACCGAAAAAACGAAGGTCTCCACAGAAGTTGCGAGTCCGTTCGTCAGCGGTCGCGCAGGTCGGCTACAACCCCGAAGACCAGACGTTGGAGATCGCTTTTCGCGGCGGGAAAGTATACCGATATCTGAACGTACCGGAAAGCACGTATTACAAAATGCTTCTTTCGGATTCGATCGGCCGGTTTGTCAACACGCAGATCAAGGCGCTCTACGATTTCCGGGAAGTTCCCACTCGTCCGAAACGAAGCAAACACACGCTGCATTAGCAGCTATCGCTCATAACGCGAGCGCTGCCTGCGTC
>WUUC01170459.1_pt1 | contig 33751 bp, 34 predicted proteins | sample 6278441 | NCBI WGS metagenome assembly WUUC01 (sample SAMN13675441, study PRJNA597444) | soil metagenome | isolation source: soil | place: USA: Washington | collected 2017-10
ATAACCCGAAGGTCGCAGGTTCGAATCCTGCCCCCGCTATAGGACGAAAGCCCCGCATTTGCGGGGCTTTCGTGTTTCTGGGAGCGCGGGCAAAAGGGTGCAAAAGGCCCCTGGGGCAACACCTGGGGCAACATGAGGCCTGAGAGGGCTTTTGAAATGCGGCCCCACAGTTCGTTGCGCAACCTGAAATCCTGCCGAGGATGCAGTCGTACCTGTTTGGCATTGACAGCACGACGCCCGGCAGCAATGGCTCCTGTTGGCACGGGTCCGGCAGGAGGTTCAACCCCTTGCGCGCTCACTGATGCTCAAGCGAGAGGTCGAGACCGGAGGCGAGTACGCCTGGCAGGAGCGGAATTCGTTCCGCTCTAACGAGTACTGCAAGGTCACGCTGCTGGAGTTCCTGAGCAGCTCAGGCGGCAAGCACGTGCTTGTCCGCGACAAGGACGGCGAGTTCGAGACGCAACTACAGCGTCTCGTCAAGCCGTGGTCGGAGCTTGGGCCAAAGGAGAAGGAGTCACAGTTCCGGACCTGGGACGAGGAGCGCGAACATGAGCAGCGTTTCGCCCGGGAACGCGACCCAGTTGGATGCGAGATCGAGGAAGGCTGGCGAGGACTCCGGCGTTTCGAGCCGGGCAAGGGCGGCGTCCCGCGGGTTCCCGAGTGGCTACCCCGCAGGTTGGACGACATGGCGAGCGCCGTCCTCAAGCTAGACATGGGTGAGCGCGGGGTCGTGGAAGATGAGCAGATTGCCTGCTACGACATGCTCCGGAGCCTGGCGGACGTCTGCGAGCGCATCCGCAAGGTGGCACGCGAGATGCTTCCGGCGTGGGAAGCCGAGGGCGGGGCGCAGTATCCGAGCTTGATGGCAGAAAACGTCCGACGCCGGCTCGATGACGGCGACCTGCCGTTCGCGAGTAGCCAGATTATGCCCGTACACGCCCCCTATGGGATGTCCCGAAGTCGGGCTACGACGGAATACCACACCGGTGGCACCGTCGCGGCGGACTTCATGGAGCGCGTCGCCGACGAATATGAGGAGTTGGACCGATACGCCTCGCTTGCAGTTCGGTGGGGTTGGGGCTTCTACTTGCGTTGGCGCCGCATGCACGAAGCCGAAATACAGCAGCCAGAGCCCCGTGCGGGCCGCCGGGCCGGCCGCCGTCGTTGATTCTGTAGGCGGTTACCTAATCAGGATCGTCAAGCCGAATTAGCTCAACGTCGTCGGGCGGCTCGTCCGAGGCGACGTAGATACGGAGTTCCTCGGGCAGGTCTTCTTGTTGAGGTTTTGGGTTCCTAACATGAATGAGGGGCACGCGCGCCTCGGTCAGAAAGTGCATTAGAAACCCAAGTAGGAACTCATTTTGTAGCTCAAACATGTCTCCATCGAAGGCATCGTTGGGCATTCGGTGGCCTTCGATGTCCACAAAGAGGTGACGCTCCGCGCCCGGAAAGGTGCGCTGGGCGTATGCCACGACATCGAAGAGGGCGAGCGCCGCGTCTTTGAAGCCCTCGTCGGCGTAAACGCAGTGGTACAAGACCAAGGGGGTTGGGGCGGTCGCTGCTCCAGGGATTGCGCCTATCCCGATCAGCGACTTGACGCCTTCTTCGTACACCTTGACTGCGGCCAAGAGGGTGTCTCCCACATTGCGATCGGCAAGCGCTTCGCCGTAAGCGATGACTCCTTTCCGGTCCGGACGGTCGGAGTGCAGTTTGTTCGTCCAGGTGATGCCGAACACGGTCGCGTGCGAGGCCACTAGCTCCTCCGGTTCTAGGCCGACGTCGAGCGCGGCGGTCCAGTTGTGATGGACGCAATTTCTTGCGTAACGGAGCGCCCGAACCACGCGCCCCCCTTTGAGGTCTGCGGTCCAGTCGCGTCCGTCGAGGTCATGCCGTAGTCGCTCGTCTAGCGTGACCGACCAGTTGAGAGCCTCGAAAACCGCGGTTTCCCACTCCGCGGCGAAAACCTTGCGGTCCAGATCGGGAGTATCGTCAGACCCCGTGAGTGCCTCCTCGCTGAGACCGCTTCTCGTGAATCGCCCAACCGCCCGCACGAAGCCGTAGAGCAGCATCTCTGGCGCAAGTCGGCCCCGGCTGCCCTCTGAGGGGTTTTGGTCAGGCATGGGGATACGGCCTTGTAGCAGCCGGCGAGCCGACTGCCTGAGTCCCGCGAGTCCAGGGCATTCAACCTTGGTCTTTTAGGCTCGAAAGAATTGTGATCTAGGTACGCTCTCGGCCCATCGGATAATTGCAGGGGACTAATGAGCGACATTTTTGAGGTCATAACCGAAGAGGCGCGAGCAAACCAGACCGTGCTGATTGAGGGTCGTAAGAAGGATGGCACCGAAGAGAGTCGCGAGATCGAGCCATACGGCATTCGTGACGGCAAAGACGACGATCTTCTCGTTTTCTTTTGCCTAAAGCGCCAGGAAACTCGCAGTTTGCTTCTCTCGAACATTCTCGCGGCCGAGCCAACTGGCAACAGCTTTGAGCCCCGGTTTGAGGTTGAGTTGTAGCCATGGCTGTTCAGGTGATGGACAAGGGGCAGATCCGGCCGATCGAGTCACATCTCGATCTGGCGCTGAGCCTCGAGCCGGATGAAGTGGAGGCGATTCGGATTCTCGCGACGCAGTTCGAGAACCAGGCGGTCTTGCCGATCCTCGGTGCGGGGGCATCCCACGACTGTGGAGTGAGAGTGGCCGCCAAGATCGCAGTCGATCTACATGTCGAATGCTCGGCCAACGGCTTGGGTGACCGCCTCGAGGGTGTGGCCGACAGCGACCTCGGCGGGATCGCGGAAGCGATCTACGAACACCATGGCGACAGCCACCAAGCGGTTCTGGAGGCGATCGGCATGCCGGACCCAGATCGGTGGCCCGGGACGCCCGAGGTCGAACCACACTTCTGCGCCCTGCGCATCTTGGCCCGTGGCGTCCGAGAGCACGAAGGGCTTAGTCAGGCGTTCAGCTTCAACTACGACTGCTGCGGGGAGGCGGCTTTGCGGTCAGAGGGGTTCAGTTTGACCCGCGAAACGACCGCTGGCCTGATCTGGCTCGACCACGCTGAAATCTTCTGCAGCAAGGAGATGTACCAAGGCACCGGCGTGAAAAAGGGATTCAAGCTCGTCAAGGCCCACGGTTGTGCCGAGCACTATCGCGAGGCCTATGAAGAGGACGAATGCGAGGCGATAGCGGAAGCCATCGTCATCCGGGCCGAGCAGATCGCGACCTGGAAGGAGCGGCTCTGGGTTCAGAGGGGGTTGAGCGACAAGGTCCAAGACCACATCCTGCTCCTGGTTGGTTTTTCCGGACAGGACCCGGCAACGGCAACGGAGTTCAAAGAAGTCCTAGAGGACATCTACAGCGGCGACTCTGCGTCGAGCCCGCCGCGATTGGTGGTCATCGACGACAACCCCGACACCGACGCGTTGCGCGAGTTGATTGATTTCGGCGTGGGTCCTGAGGGCGCGAGCGATGGGGCGGTGACGAAGGTATGCACCGCGAACAGCAGCACCACGGCGGTGCTGATGGTGCTCCTAGCGGAGATGATCGCACTCGAGCTCCAGCCCACGATGGTGGAACTGGGATTCACCCTCCCGCCTGATCTCGATGCACGTCTTGGGTTGTTGACCCTGACCGGGCCGGCGATGGCCCGTTGGTCGTTCGTGCTTGGAGGGGGCGACCCAGGCGCGTTCATGCAGCGGATCAACGCCGGGATGGAAGGGCTCGACTACGTACCGCTCCGTCACGAGCCCCATATCGCTGTACGGGCGTTCAAGATTCGTCAGGAGATGCGAGAGAGGTTCGGGTTGACCGATCCAGAGCAAGCACGCCCGCTGTGCGGCACTGACGGCTTCATCCTCCACGGCGGCTGCGCCTACCTCCCCCTTGGCAACAGCCTGCAGCAGTTGAAGACTGCGCACCGGGGCGGCGCTCTCGCACAGGCCAAGGACGTCCTCCCCTGGCCCGAAGGCGTCGAGTCGATCTTGGTCTGCGAAGAAGATGGAGTCAGGAAGGGCATCTCGATTGCGACGGGGCTGGAGGTCCCGGTGCCGTGAGCGGCGCTCGCGACCGGATCTTCAGGCGGCTCCAAGGGGTGGGCTTCGAGGTCCACGAGGGATCGTTTGAGCCGTTTGAGCAGAAGCTGCCATTTGTGGTGGGAGCCGCTTGGGACAAGACAACGGCGCAGCTGGCTCTGGTCGTGGAGCTGGACGAGTCGCAGGAGGAAGACGCATGGCGGCAGGTGCTGTTCGCGGCGGCTGGCCTGCGCCACCATCTCGCCAACGACGGACGGGCTGCATTCGGGCCACCCCTTGTGCTGATGGTCGTCGACGCGAAGGGAGAGGAGAGAGTGCGCTCCCTGGTCGAGGACATGAACCAGCACTACGCCGTCTTCACTCGGGTCGACCTCAGCCTGGTCAGGCGCGACCGGATCGACGACGACGACGTTCTCGACGACGCACTGGCCCCGCTGTTGCCGCGCTGCCGGGACGCGGGCGAGTGGGAGATCTCGAAAAAGGACGTGCTGCACTTCTGGGACCGGTTGCGGGGAACGGTGAGGGATGCCGCCGCGGACCTCGACGATGTGTTCGCCGGGTACCGCAAGACTGCGGGGGAAGTGATCGCCGAGCGACTGATCGGAGACTTGGCGGAGCGCCCGGAGCTGCCGTCCCTCGCCCCGCTGTCGAAGCTGAAGCTGAAGGACTTCCGCTCGTTCGCCGAAGAAGACCTCGCGCTCGCGCCGGTGACCGTCGTGCACGGCACCAACGGGAGCGGCAAGAGCGCGGTGCTTGAGGCGCTGGAGCTTTGCTGGGCGGGAACTTCGCAGCGCAAACCCCGGGATGTCGAGCCTGCGGAGTACGCGCGCCACCTGCCCCGGGGAGGGAGGGCGGAGTTCGAAGTGGTCGCCGACGGCCCCCCGGTCACCGCAGTACTCGAGGAACCGGCCGCCGAGCTCGTGCGCTGCGTGCTCACCCAGGACGCCGTGTCGAGCCTCGTCGATCAACGGCCCGAAGAACGCTATGAGTGGCTGCTGGCGATCACCGGCCTCGAGCTGCCTCAGGTAGATCAAAGGACCGACACGATTGTTCGCGAGGCCAAGAAAGAGGTCGACGGAGCTCTGCAGGAGGCCGGCTTGTCCTCGCTAAAAGCGGTCAACTCCGACGGCCTCAAGCACCTCAACGCCGAGCTCCGCGGAAGCCTCGCTCCCCACCTGCCCTCCCGGGCGGATCTACTCGGAGTGGAAGATCTGTTGGCCAAGGTTTCCCAAGGCGCCTACGCAAGAGAGGACTGGAAGCAAGAGAAAGCGCTTATCAAGGCGGTCGAGGCGGCCGATGAGATCGTGGCGACCACGCCGTTTGGGGCTGAGCTGGACGGGGCTGTCCTCGAAGGGGCGGCGCGCGAGACCAGAAAAGCTGCCGATGCCCGGCGTGAGCGCGCTCGCCCGGTCAGTCTCCTGCTCGACGCGATCCGCGCGGCGGAGGTACAGGGCGGGGAAGGGTCAAAAAGCGAACCCGAAGAACAGCTACTTCCGCTGGTTCCGAGGCGGCTGGCGGTTCGATGGCTGGGCCATGGCCGTGGGCTCGAGGAGGCGGCGAAAGAATTTCACGACGAGGCTGGTGAGCTCGACGACGAGGATTGGTCTGCGCGCCTTGATGCTTACGCCGAAACCCTGGAGGCTGCTGCCGCGGACATCCCGAGGAAAGAACTGGAGGAGATCGTTGGGGCCGCCGCTCGTACAGACGTAACTCCCGCTCCGGCGGCCGGGGAGGGGGTTCCGGAGGATCGCTACCGTGCCGCCGGCTTCTCACAGACGCTAGGGCGACCGCTCGATGGCGTGCCCGCGCTGGAGGAGTATGCCGACCTCCTGCAGAGGCAAGCAGCTGAACTCGAAGCGCTCGCCACTCGCCTCGATGGCCACCCGTCGCGAGGCTTCCCGGCTCACGCCGAGCGCGTCCTCGGGGCGATGTGCAGGTTTGAGGTCGCACGTCGCCTGCGTCCTCGCAAGGGATATAGGAGTCCGATCGCGGAGGCAAGCGAGAGCGTAGTGGCCGAGCTCCTGAAGGGGCGATTGGCACCTGTTGTGCGGGAGCTCTTGGCCGCGCTGGTTCGCTTTGAGTGGTATTTCAAGCCCCCGGCGATCTCCGGGCAGGACCGAAGGCTCGTCCTCGGGGGGATCGCCACCGACCGGGAGGATCTCGATGCTCGGTTGATGCTGAACGCTGCAGAGCGCAGCATTGTTGGTCTTGCCTGGTTCCTCGCCCTCCACCTGCTACAACCCAGCGACAGGCGCCGTGTGCTGGCGATTGATGATGCGTCCGCCGCCTTCGACCCGGCTAATCAGGCTGGGTTCGTGACCACCCTGAGGGCATTTGTTCGTCTAGTGCGGCCGCAGCAGTTGGTCGTTGTCAGTCATGACGACGCCGTCGCCGGATCACTGGCGGAGGAATTGGCTCCGGTCGGCGATTGGCCCGCTGCCGTCTCTCGCGTCAGATGCGAACGGAACAAGGACGATGTCAGCGTTTTCCGGCTTCAGCAACGCGACGAGACCGCGCGTGACCTCGGATCCGATCTGAAGCGCCTCGGTCTGACGGGCGACTTGCCTGTTTCTGCGTGAGGCTCAGGATGCAGGCACGTGGATGTCAACTGACCGCCTCTGTTGTCGTACCTCGTTGGGTGCCTTGCGGTGCTGGGGCAACAAATGGGGCAACATGCCCCACAGATTCCAGCCGATCTCCACGTAGTTCGATCTCGCGAGAATCGCTCTAGAACGCGCCCCGCAGTGCCCAGCCGAGTCGGCGGATCAAGCTCATAACCCGAAGGTCGCAGGTTCGAATCCTGCCCCCGCTATGCACAAAACCTGCGACCCGTCGCCGTAGGAGCCCGCCCAGTCGTCGTTTCTGGCTCGTCATCGCCAACCGGCCTACTGCCAATCGCGGCGCTGATTCTAGGGTCCGGGCCCTCGATCGTCGTGCTCCTCCGAAGGTCTGGATCGCCGGCTTGTCTGTAGCAGTGGCCAAGCGCCGCCCCATCAGCGACGGGCCACGCGATGCTTCGAATCGAGTTTTGTTTCATTTGACATCGAGGGCGCTGCTGGGGAGACTCGCGACCCGGCTCGCCCGATGGCGTGCCGAATCCGCTGACAACTTCGCCATTGAGATGAAAACTCGCCTCCTGATTGCCGCCTTTGCACTCTCGCTCGGGTTCGCGGGCGCCGCTGAGGCGAAAACGCGGATCGCTTCGCCGAGCGGTGCCACCACGGGCGACTGCACCAGTACCCCCTGCACTCTGACCCGGGCCAGCAACCTCGCCGTGGCCGGAGACGAGGTGCTCGTCCGCACCGGCACCTATCCGACCCTGACGGCGCCGATCGCGATCACCGCCCCGTCGGTCTCGATCCACGGCGATTTCGGGGCGCCGATGCCGCGCATCTCCTATGCCGCCCCCGGAACCGAATTTCAGCCACCCGCGCTCTCGATCACGGGCGCCGGCGATTCGATCGCCCACCTGGAAGTGGTGGTCGAGAGCTCCGAAGAGAACGGTCTCTACTGTGAAAGCGGAGGACTGATCGAGGGGGTGCGCGTGTTCGGAGGCCAAGGCGTGACCGCCATTCAGGTCGATCCTCCATGCACCGTCAGCAACAGCCTCGCGGTCGGCAGAGGACCGGGATCGCACGGGATCACGTTCCAGTCCATAGACCCTGAATCGATTTCGGGTGCGGTCCGCAATTCGACCGCGATCGGTGCGACGGGGATAGAAGCGGAATATTTCGCAGCCATCGCCGAGGGCTCCCTCTCGGTCTCGGTCACCGACACGATCGCCTCCGGGACGGAAGCCGACCTCGCCGCCGTTACCTACGAAGGGGAAGGGCAGGCCTCGATCATCGCCTCGCACTCGAACTTCAACGAAACCATCGCCACTCCGGGCGGGTCGATCGCCGACGCGGGCGGCAACCAGGGTGCCCTGCCGCGCTTCGTCGACGCCGCCAGCGGCAACTTCGCCGAGGCGCCGGACTCGCCGACGATCGACGCCGGCGTGCTGCTGCCGGGAATGCCGGCGCTCGACCTGGCCGGCAACCCGCGGGTGCTGGGCGGCAGGATCGACATCGGCGCCTTCGAGTTCGTGCCGCCGCCCGCTCCATCGTCCCCGGCCACCCCATCCGCCGCCCCGCCTGTCATCAGATCGCTGAAAGTCTCTCCGAGCGCCTTCCGGGCGGCCAATGCAGGGGGCGCAACCGCAAGCGCCAGGGGAAAAGGGAATCAGCCCCCGATCGGCGCGACTGTCTCCTACTCGCTCTCGGCAGCAGGCACGGTCAGCTTCTCGGTACAGCGCAAGACGAGCGGCCGCAAGGTCGGCGGTGGCTGCGTGCGGCCGACCCGGGGCAACGCGAGCAAGCCGGCCTGCACCTTCTTCAAGCCGCTGAAGGGCGGCTTCGCCCTGTCGGGAGCGGCGGGCGCCAACAGCTTCAAGTTCCGCGGCAGGCTGGGCGGGAAGACGCTCTCGCCCGGCGGCTACCGGCTGCTCGCCAGCGCCGGCGCAGCGGCGAGCACGGCCGGCTTCACGATCGTCGAATAGCGGACGGGGGCGGGGCGGCGATAGCCCCGGTCCACCGCTCGCCGCCGGGGCCTGCTCAGAACCCGCCCCCCGCTTTCGTCTCGAAGGACTGCCCTCGATTTACTGCTCGGCCCCGGGCTGGTTCATGTCATCCATCACCGTTTGTGGGTCGACATCTCGCGGCACGACATAAGGCTGAAAGCCATCTAAGGCGATCGTGATGGTCTGGGGCGTGGCAGAAAGACGCAGATCCGCGAGAGCTCTTCCTGCTCCGAAGTCGGGAAGGGTGTCTTCATAGTTCTCAAGCGGTTCGGCAACGTAGCGTCGTAGAAACTCGGCCTGGGCGGGTCCCGCGGTTGCTCCGATGTGGTCGTAAGCAGCCGCGCCGAGAAAGACCTCACCGCCCTGCTCCTCGAAGGCTTTAACGACCTGGCTCAGGGTTTGGCATCGCGTCGGATCGAAGACCAAGAGCCTAGGTATGTGATCGCTGTACGAGCAATCAGCTGGGAACGTCAGCTCCTCCTTGAGTCTTCCCTGTCGCGACGCAGCGTCGGTGATGCGAATCTTTACCTCGTACGCGAAGTAGTTCTCTCCGTCCTCGACGATGCAGTCGACTTGTCGACGCCCCGGTGACTGACCATCGGGGCTGGTCGGTTTACGAAGGATCGGGCTTTTCCGGGATCCATAGGAGGTGCCCCCAAGTGCTCGCGCAACGATCGCGTCGTAGAGGTAGCCCGTCTCCTGCCCCGATCGGTTATCAACATCCATCATCCACTTTCGCCAGACCACGAGTGAACTCAACGCCCCTTCATCGAGTAGCCCGTGCTCAAGCAACATGCGCGGGCCAACCTGATCGCTGGTCGCGAACGCTTGGGTATTGAGGATTCGGCGATACTTCAGTCTTCTGCTGAACAGTCGGACTAGCAGCTCCAAATAGACGGCGTTGTGCCTGTCCTTCGCGACCAGCCAGGTCACCGCATCCCTTGCATTGACGCCCGGGTTTTCCCAATCAGCAGCGTCGATAACCGCGAAGAAGTCTGGAATCTCCTCGATCCCGAAGTCGCCTTGGACGTCATAGCCCCGGTCCAGTCCAACTCTGAGCGCGAGACCGCCAATCGCCTCCCAGGACACCTCTACCAGGAGCGACCCAGACGTCAGCTTTCGAGCATCCTGCAGGTTGCGTTTTATCTCTGGGTCCATGAAGGGGATGGGTCTAGGTGTCGGCGTGTGCGAGCTGAGCCTTCATGAACCGTGCGCGTACGTCGGCCACCACGCGAGCCAAGGCTGGGCTCATCTGCGGAGAGGGAGTGACATCGAAGTCAACGAGCGCTCCTTCTCCTGGCTCTCGACCAGATGCTCCTGCAAAGTCGGTGAGGTGGGTGATCAATGACCCGCCAAGAATTTCGCCGAACCGCGGAGGGATAGCATTCCCAATGAGCGTCGCTTGTTCGGCCAGGTTACCGCTGAACGTAAAGCTGTCCGGAAAGGTCTGGAATCGTGCTGCCTCGCGCAGCGTTATACGACGGTCCTCGGTTGGGTGGACGAGCTCGCGCACCGAAGCCGACGTGATTGCCTTAGAGGGCTGATCGGCCCTCAGGCGTCTCAGTCCGGCCGGTGCCCCGCCGCGCCGCTCGGTTGGGGTGCCGTCGGCGACTCGGCGATTAGCTCGCTTTCGGTAGCTCTCATGCCAGAGGGTTTCTGGTAGGTCGCGCATGGTCTGACCCGGCTCGAGGGCGACAATCCTTGCCTGCTCGAGTTCGTTTATGGCTGGAGTTTGGTGCCCTTGTGGAGCGTGCTGGCCATCAGGTTCAGGCATGCCCGTCAGCGCGTCCTCAACGGTTGGAGTGGGGGGGAGTCCTGGGATCCGCTGGGCGCCGGGTGCCCCCCAGGCGCTGTGAGTAAATTCTGGAAATGGCGGATCGCCGGCGAGGCTGGCAACTACGATGACCCGCTTACGGTGCTGTGGAACACCGAAATTCGCGAGGTTTACCTTCCGCACGCGGACCCAATATCCCGCTTCGACGAGGGGAGCAAGCAAGTCGAATACGAATTGCCCTCTGCCTGCAGTAACGAATCCCTCGACGTTCTCGAAGACGACCAGGGGCGAGCGGATTTCTGCAGCGAGGCTGGCATATACGCCTACCAGTGAGCCGCGCGGGTCGTCGTGGCGCCGTCGGCCCGCGGAGGTAAACGACTGACATGGCGGACCGCCGACTAGCAAACGAGGCATTGCGCCTCCGGCCATGAGTCGAACGTCGTTTGCCGTCAGTTTCGAGACGTCAACGGGACCTTGACTCTCTTCGAAGTTGTTGTTGACGGTCTCGACAGCAGTCTGCCAACTGTCGAGATGGGCGCTGATTTGAAGGCCAGCAGACTCGAGGCCGAGGGCAAGACCGCCCGCTCCGCAAAAAAGATCGATCGTCGAGAAATGGCTTATAAGTTCAGACGGCGGAGCCTGCTCTTGATCCAAGCCATCGGGGCTCGAAGGAAGTTGCGTAGCCATCTCCACCCGGCGCAGCTTAGGTATTAGGGCCGACGGTTGCCGAGTCCGCTGAGGCGGCAAATGAGGGAACCACGCCCCACCGATTTGCTGCGGTGAGAGCCGGTCTATCCGGTGCGGAACTCGATGCCGTCGATGCTGATGTAGGTCACGGCTTCGCCGCGTGAGTTTCGAACCTCGCCGCTGCCGCCGAAAACACAGAGTCGATTGGTGACGAAGACCGTTGCTCCCGCTTTGAATCCCGGCACCGAGAAGCAGACCTGGTTGGGCGGCTGAAAGGCCGGCGGCAGGCGAAAGGCGTTCTCCCCGACCCCGACGTCCACGGTCCCCCGAAGATGAACGATTCCGAGCTGATCCTTGAAAAAGCCCGCCGGAGTGGACGCTTCCGTGTTTTTGGAATCCCCCTCGAAGGCCGGCTCTCCCGCCGCCCCCACGAAGTGGACGGCTTCGAGCGGGGGCAGCGCGGCCGGCGCCCCGGCTGGGCCGGGCGGCCCAACGGGACCCTCCCGATTGAAGACGATCAATCGGGATCCCTTCGGACAAATGGCCCGCGCGACCACCCGTAACGTGCCCTTGCCCGGGCCTTTCTTCACCACGCATCCATTGATGGAGCCGCTGCCGCCCGCCCCGTTGGTCGCAGCAAGCGTCCAGCCGCTCATGGCGAGGACGACCGCGACCACGGAGATCGCGAGCGTCGGCGAAAGACGAGACAACGACGAGCGCAGGCGGGACACCGCCGGGAATGTATTTGATTTTCGACCCAGCACCGGCTCCTTCTTTAGCCAGGCACCGACCTAGCCTCTCGCCGGATCTTCTCGTTCATGTTCGAGGAAACCGCCTCGCCAGCCGAAATAGACGGGATAACCCCAAATGCGCCCACCGGGCGCTCGTCCAAGGAGTGTCCTGATTCCGATGAACCCGTCCCGAATGCTGCGCTCGCTCGTCCCGATGGCGGCGCTTGCCCTGCTCGCCGTCGTCCTGGTCGCGCCGGCTGCCAACGCCGCCAACATCCCGCCCCTCAACACGACCGCGCAGTACAAGGCGCTGGTCAGCTTCGTCGACAAACTCGACAAGCTCTCGAGCACCCCGGCGACCGCCGCCAAGAAGGCCACCTACGGCGGCCAGCTCGACAACAAGCACGAGTCCGCCGTGAACAAATCGACCGCGCTCTTCAACCGCGGCAAACAGGCGGCCCAGGCCGAATCGCAGCGTGCCTTCAAAACCGGCTCGCGGACGATCCGTCGCACCGAGGCGGGCGAACTTGCCGGTCTGCGCCGGGAGTACGACGCGCGCATGGACCGGGCTGCCCGCAATTACGACAACGCCGTGGCCCGGGTCGAAGATTCATACGACAGCCGCACCGCGTCGCTGAAAAAACAGATCAAACGCCTGCGTAAACAGAAGGCGGAAGCCGAAGGCGTCCTGCGCAAAGAAGTGATCCAGGAAGCGATCGAACGACGGGAAAAGCGCGGCGCTGAAGACCGCACCCTTCAGCAGGAAGAAATCTCCGACCTGAAGGCCGGCTACCGCCGCGAAAAAACCGCGATCCGCAGCGCCAAGGCATCGGCCACCCGGACCGTGCAGCAGAACGACAACGAAGCGATCGAAACGCTGCGCAATCGCGGCAAGCAGATCTACAACACCAGGGTCCGCACCCTGCAGAGCCGCCACGCCAACCAGCTCGGCGACCTCGAACGGAAGCTCAACGCCGGTCGCGCCGCGATCGCGCGCATGCCCGTCAGCAGCTGAGTACAAAGTCGACTTGCCGGGGGCTCCCCATGGGGTCCCCGGCGAGCGGCTCTACCGCCAGGGGGCGGCATAGGATCGCGCCATGGCGTTCACGCGCAGGAACCTGAAGCAGGACTTGGAGGACGTCGGGTCCAACTTCGACGGCTCGCCGGATCTGGAGTTCCGGATGGCGACCGGGGCGCTCGGGCTGGAGAGATCGGGTCTCAGCTACCAGCGCGTCCCACCCGGCTATCGCTTTCCCTACGGCCACACGCACAAGGCGCAGGAGGAGGTCTACGTGGTGGTGCGCGGGGGCGGGCGGATGAAGCTCGACGACGAGATCGTCGAGCTCAGGGAATGGGACGCGGTGCGCGTCCCGCCCGGCACCTGGCGCGGCTATGAGGCAGGGCCGGAAGGCCTCGAGATGCTCGTGATCGGCGCGCCCGGTCTCGGCGGGGACCCGCGCGGTGACGTCGAGGGCGAGCGCGACTGGTGGGCTGACTAGCCCCGTTGGAGCGTGGCCAGGAAGTCCTCGAACGCCCGATCGGTGCGGGCGGAATCGCCGGTTGCGTCGAGGTCCATCAGCAGTCCGCGGATGACCGCGAGGACGACGGTCGCCAACTCGGGCCGGCCGAGACTTCGCATGCCCTCTTCGAGCGGCGGCAGCCAGTCGGTGGTCGCGGCGCGGCGGAATCCCGGCCACAGCGGCTCGCCGCCGGAGTCGTGCAACCGGCCGAACATGCGCAGGTAGGGCTGGCCGGGGGCACCGGTCATCGCCGACCAGGCGTGGCGCAGGGTTGCGGGGTACGGCTCCTCGGGTCGGACGCGCAGGAGCTCGGTGAAGACCTTGACCTGGCGCTGGCGGGCTTGTTCAAGGATCTCGCGGAGCAGCCCGTCGCGGGTCCCGAAGTGGTAGATCAGCATCCGACTCGAGGTGCCCGCGGCCGAGGCGAGCGGCCCGAGCCGGTCGGGGAGGCCGTGTTCGAGTGAATAGTCGGTGCAGGCGTCGAGAAGACGCTGCCTGATCTGCGGCTGAAGATGCCTGCCCACGGGACCCATTTTTTCACGTAACGATCGCTACGTCTAACGTTCTCCTGATGAGAGTCGTTTTCGTGCATGGGGCGTGTGTCAAGGGCGGAACGTGGTGGTGGCACCGGGCCGCCGAGCTACTGGCGGAGCGAGGCGTCGCCAGCGAGGCGCCCGCGTTGCCGAGCTGCGGCGAGACCGGGGGAGTGCCGGACGCCCGGGGCCCGGGGCTGCCCGAGGACGTCGCCGCGGTCCGGGAGGTGCTGTCGGTCGGCGCCGAGCCGACCGTCGTCGTCGCCCACAGCTACGGCGGCATCGTCACCGCGGAGGCAGCGGCGGGCGTCGACTCCGTGCGCCATCTTTTGTTCGTCTCCAGCTACCTGCCCGAAGTCGGGCAGAGCCTCTCTTCGTTCGGCGGCGAGGAGCCCGCCCCGTTCCTCGACGTCGATCCCGAGGGCGGCACCTTCGGCGTCCGGCCGGAGTCCCTGGCCGGGACCTTCCTCCAGGACTGCGAGGCGGAGATTCAGCGAGAGGCCGCCGGGAGGACGGCCCGGCAGAGCCTGGCGGTGCTCGAGCAACCGGTGCGGGCGGCCGCCTGGCAGGGCCTGCCCTCGACCTACCTGGTCTGCGTCGATGACCGCGGCACGCCGGTCGCCCGCCAACGCGAGTTCGCCAACAGGGCGGGCAGCGTCGTCGAGCTCGACGCCGGTCACCACCCGTTCCTCTCGCGGCCGGACGCCGTCCGCGACCTGCTGCTTCGTTTGCCGTAGGCCGCGTAGACACGCGATTCACTGCTCGTCATAAATGTCACAAGAAGTAGACTCGTCGGCGAGCGTCCGGACCAGTGTCAACCGGGAGGTACGAAGTGACCGATGGCCGTTTTCGCACTTCGTCTATGCCTAGTCTGCGAAGGACCGTGCTCGCCGTGATCGCGGTCGGGGCGGTGATCGCGGTCGGTGCTGGATGCGGTGGTGACGGCGAATCCCTCAGCGTCGTCGCGTCCGCGAAAGGCCTGCACCAGAACACCGTGGACCTGGGACCCGAGGGGAAGAGCGGTGGCGACGTCTACGTCTTCGACGGCCCGTTGCTCGACGCCGACGAGGTGGAGTCGATCGGCACCGTGTACGGGACCCAGACGTCGATCGCTCTCGACAGTGACTTGGAGACGGTGCAGGCGATGATCACCTATGACTTCGGGGACGGTGACCGGATCACGATCGGCGGGATCGGTCAGTATCCGCGCCGCGACGAGGGCCTGGTCGAGGGTCAGGAGTTCGAGCGGCCGATCCTGGGCGGCACCGGTCGCTACTCCGGTGTGGGCGGCACGGTGACCTCGGTCCGCCGCGCGGACGGCGCCTACGAACACACCTTCGAGATCGACGACTGACCGCGGCGCCTTCACCCGAAGCACTGGAGGAAGTCCGGCTTCTGGCGGGCCCGTCGGCCGTGGTGACCGACGTTGCGCGCCTCGAGGGCGGCCAGCACGCACAGACCTGGAGGGTCGACACCGAGAATCCGGCGACGAGCGTTGTCGTTCGCCAGTTTCCGGCCGGGGATCCCTCGCCCCTGGGTGAGGAGCGCGTGCTGCGAGCGCTCGGCGGGCTCGGCGGCTTGGCCCCGGTCCCGCTCGGCGGTGACCTGGACGGCCGGCGGTCGCAGCACCCGACCGCGATCATCAGCTGGCTGGACGGGCGGCCGGACATCACTCCGGCCGACCCCAGTGAGTGGGCGCGCGAGTTGGGTCGCGCGCTCGCCGCGATGCACTCGGTGTCCAGCGAGCGGCTGGCGGAGTTGCCGAGCGTCTTCGACGGCAGGGGCGGCTCGCAGGAGCTATTGGGCGGTCCGCTGGCGGCGGAGGTTCGGTCGCGCTGGTCAGAGATCGGCACCTCGCCGCAGGTGCTCACCCACGGCGATTACTGGTCCGGCAACGTCGTCTGGCGGGACGGCCGCCTCACCGGCATCGTCGATTGGTCGTCGGGATCACTCGGCCCCCGTGGCTTTGACCTGGGCTGGTGCCGGCTCGACCTCGTCCTCCTCTTTGACGAGCAGATCGCCGACGACTTCCTTGCCGGCTACGAGGAGGAGGCCCGTGCGGCGGTCGGCGAGGTCCGCCTCTGGGACTGCTGGGCCGCGGCTCGCTCCGAGGACACGGTCGCCTCCTGGGTCCCGAACTACCTGTCGCTGGGGCGCGCCGACCTCGACGCAGACGAACTCCAGCGCCGCCACGCGCAGTGGACGGCCAGCCTCCTCAGGCGTGGATAACTGACACTTCGTCAAACGACGAGAAATCGGAATCCTGGGTGACGATTGCGGCGCCGTGTCGCATCGCGGTCGCGGCGATCCAGGTGTCGTGGCGCCGGATGCGTCGGCCGCGAGATCGCTCCGCCGCCGCAATGCGCGCAAAGCAGCTTGCTACCTCAGGATCGATCGGCAGCAAGGCGTAGGTGGACTGGACGCGAGAGAGGGTGGAGAGCCGGCCAGCGCGGACGCCTGGATCAACCGCTCGCAGAACGCCCAGCTCAAGCTCGGCGACGGTGACCACCGAAACGGCGATCTCCTCGGGAAGGTCGCCAAGCTCGCGGCCACTCTCCTGGGCGATGAAGATCGAGGTGTCGGCGATCGCTCGACTCAATCGTCGAGGTCGGCGTTGCGGATCTCAGCAAGATCACCGAGGAGCCCTGCGTCGGCGGGCGCCTCACGGACGATGCGGCGCAACTCGCTGGCAGGAACCCAAGGGTCGCGGCTCTCGACGTGGGGAAGGATGTCGGCGACCGGTCGGCGATTGACGGTCAGGGTCAGGCGCTCTCCGGCTTCCAGCTCGGAAACGACAGCCGCGGTGGCGTTGCGGAGTTCACGAATCGACACATTGCGGGGCATATGCACGATCGTAGCACTCACTGCGACCTCTCTTTTTCACGCTGTTCTTCTTCGTATCGCTCGACTCGAACTTCGCAGTCGTGCTGATGTTGGCCGGGGTAATGCCAGCGCACCACCAGGTTGAAGTGTTCGACGAGGTCGTAGACCAGCGGTTCGTAGCGGCCGTCCTCGCGGTAGAGCCAGACTTTCCCCTCAGCGTCGAGGTGTAGATAACGCCGGGTCCAGTAGTGCTTGTAGGCCTGCAGGCGGGCGCCGGTCTCGAGCTCGATTTCGCCCATCCACATGAACTCGTCGACGTAGATTCGGGCCAGGCCCAGCAGGGGCTCCCAGACTGGCTCGTCGGAGTCGACGATTTTTCCGGCGCGGGGTTTTTTCCGCCTTGGTTTTCTCGGTTTCGGTTGTTTGGTTGCCATCGCCGCGATCGTGGCGGGCGAGGTGTGGACGAACAAGACGCGTTGGTGTCGATTGGCGGCCTATTGGTGCAAGGAAGGCCGGCCGAACCAGGTGGTCAGGGCGTCGGTCAGGCTCGGGTCGCTCGGCTCTCCGACCCAGGCAACGTGGCCGTCGGGGCGGACCAGGGCGGCGGTGGGGGCAGGGACCTCGCCGATCGCCGGCAGCTCCCAGGCGCCGTCGCAGTTGGCGTCGACCAACTGGACTCGCTCGGCCCACGGACTGATGTCGAAGCCGCCGGGCTCGCCGAGGTTGAGCAGGACCGGTCGGGCCTCGCGCAGCAACTCGTAGACGCGCAACGGTCCGTCGGCGGTGGTCAGGTCGAGGTCGGGCATGCGGCGCCCGAGCAGCGGGTGTCCGTCGCCGAAGTCGTACTGGATGTCGAGGCCGCTGATCAGCGCCGCGAGGTGCTTGCGGGGTTCGTCCAGCCCGACCAGGGGGGCGATCGCGTCGCGCAGGGCTTCGATCCGCGCCTCCGGTCGCAACAACGCGGTCTGGGCCATCGTGTGCTGGATCGAGCGGGCGGTCGCGGGGTGGCGCTCGGCTTGGTAGCTGTCGAGGAGGTCCTCGGCCGAGGTGCCGTTGACCACCTGGGCCAGCTTCCAGCCGAGGTTGACCGCGTCCTGCATGCCGTTCTGGAGACCCTGCCCGCCGGCCGGGTAGTGGATGTGGGCGGAGTCGCCGGCCAGCAGCACCCGTCCCACCCGGTACTCGGTTGCCTGCCGGGTCGTGTCGGTGAATCTGGAGATCCAGGTCGGGCTGTGGACGCCGTAGTCGGTGCCGTAGACGGCGACGAGCTCGGCGCTGAGGTCCTCCAGGGTGGGCTGCTCGGAGCGCCCCAGCTGGCGCTCGGTGACCAGGACCCGCACCGGCCCCTCGTCCATCCGGTTCAGCGAGCTGATGCCGAGGGAGCTGTGGCGGATGCCGTACTCGGGCTCCTCGCTGACCTCGACCTCGGCAATCAGGTTGCTGGTCGTCGGCTCCCAGCCGGGGAACTCGATGCCGGCGGCTTTGCGGACGACGCTGCGGCCGCCGTCGCAGCCGACCAGGTACTGCGCCCGCAGCGGCTGGCGGTCGGCGAGCTGGACCTCGACGCCGGCCTTGTCCTGGGTGAAGCCGGTCACCTCCTGCCCGTAGTGGATCGGCACACCCAGCTCGCCGACCCACGCCGCCATGATCCGCTCGATGTGGGTCTGCCAGAGCCCGAGCGCGTAGGGGTGGCGGGTGGGGAAGTCGCTGATGTCGAGCACGGTCGAGGCGAACATCGCCGCCTGCGCCGTCTGCCCCTCCGCGAGGAAGCGGTCGGCGACGCCGCGCTGGTCGAGGATCTCGATCGCCCGCGAGTGCAGGCCGCCCGCTCGCGAGCCGGCAAGGCCCTGGCTCGCGCGGCGCTCGACGACGACCGCGTCGACCCCCGCCAGCGCCAGCTCGGCCGCCAGCATCATCCCGGTCGGACCGCTGCCGGAAACCACCACCGCATGCTCGTTCATACCCACCCCTCTTCACCCGTTTTTTGGCTTGCGGCCGGCGATTATGGGGCTCTACCGGGCCTTGTTACAAGGCCCGACTGTGGTATAAATTGAGGCTAGGAAGGGGCCTGTGGGCCCCTTTTTTCTTGCCCTCTCTTGGCTTCGCGGCCGCGATAGGGTCATCGCCTTGGCCGATGTAAGGAACAGCTTGCGCGGGCGGCCGCTGTTCTCTCCGATCCTCCCCGGCGCGACGGCTCGCGACCGTGCGCTCGCCTGCCTCGGGGTCGTGGTCGGGATCGGGTTGGTGGGACTGCTCGGGGCACTGATCCACGGCGACGGCGAGGCGTTGCCCTGGATCGTGGCGCCGATGGGCGCCTCGGCGGTGCTGCTCTTCGTCGTCCCGGCCAGCCCGATGTCGCAGCCCTGGCCGATCGTCGGCGGCAATGCGCTCTCGGCCTTCGTCGGCTTTGTCGTCGGCCAGGCGCTCGGACACGGGGCGATCGCCTGCGGCCTCGCGGTCGGCCTGGCGATCGCGCTGATGTCGGTGACCCGGTCGCTGCACCCGCCCGGCGGCGCGGCGGCGCTGACCGGGGTGCTCGGCGGCTCGCTCGTCGACTCCGCCGGATGGTGGTTCCCGCTGGCGCCGGTGGCCCTCAACGCGCTCGTCCTGGTCGCCGTCGGCTGGCTCTTTCACCGCTACCTCTCCGGCCATCCCTATCCGCACGTGCAAGCCCCGGCGGCGGTGACGCGGGACCCGTTGCCGACCGCGCGGGTTGGCGTGCTCGACGAGGACCTCGACGCTGTCCTGGCCGGGATCGGGGAGACCTTCGACATCGAGCGCGACGACCTGCGCCTGCTGTTGGCCCAGCTCGAGATGCAGGCCCTGGCGCGCCAGCACACCGTCCTCAGCTGTGAGGAGATCATGTCCCGCGACGTGATCACCGTGGCCCGCGACGCCGACCCGGAGGTCGCCCGGGCGCTTCTGCTGGAGAGCGGCGTGCGGCTGCTGCCGGTGCTCGACGAGGGCGGCAGCCCGGTCGGCGGGGTCGGCCTGCGCGAGCTCGCGCGGCCCGCCCGTACCGTCGCCGACGTGATGACCCCGCCGCTGACGATCGGCCCGTCGCAGCCGGCGGTGATGCTGACCAGCGCCCTCACCGACGGCCACCGCCATGCGGCGATGGTTGTCGACCCCGCCGGTGGGAAGCTGCTCGGGCTGGTCACGCAGGCCGACCTGCTCGCCGCTCTCACGCGCCGCTCGGTCGACGCGGCGCTGGGCGCGCCCCGGGCATGAGGTTCAGCCGCGAGGAGCTGGAGGAGTACCGCGGCTGCGAGGTCGAGGACCTGGTCGGGCCGGGGCTGAAGCTGCTGTTCGTCGGCATCAACCCGGGCCTCTGGACGGCCGCGGTCAAGACCCACTTCGCCCATCCCACCAACCGCTTCTACCCGGCGCTGGCCGCGGCCGGCATCACCGCGTACGAGGTGGACCGGGTCGCTGGGATGAGCGACGACGATCGCGCCCACATGATCGCCCGCGGCGTCGGCATCACCAACCTCGTACGGCGGGCCTCCCCACGCGCCGCCGAACTTTCGCCCGAGGAGCTGCGGGAGGGTGGAGCGCGGCTGCAGCGGTTCGTCGCCGAGCGCCGGCCCGCGGTCGTCGCGGTCGCCGGCGTCACCGCCTACCGCCACGCCTTCGGCGAGCGCGGCGCGGCGTTGGGGCGCCAGCCGGAGACGCTGGAGAGCCAGAGCCGCTGGTCGGGCGCGGCGCTCTGGGTGGTGCCGAACCCGAGCGGGCTGAACGCTCACGAGACCGTCGAGACGCTCGCTGCCGCCTACGCGGCGCCGGCCGCCGAGGCCGGCGTCATCGCCTGAGCGCCGTGGGCCGTCCGTATCTGCATCAGCGATTTCCCGCCCTGGCCGAGACCCTGCCGCACCTAAAGCTGTCCGGGCGGCCGACGCCGGTCCGCGAGCTGCCCGGCCTCGGAATCTGGATCAAGGACGACGGCGCCTTCGGCGCCGGTGGCTGGGGCGGCAACAAGGTGCGCAAGCTGGAGTGGCTGATCCCCGATGCCCAGCGCCGCGGCCGCCGCTCGATCCTCACCTTCGGCGGGCTCGGCACCAACTGGGGCTTGGCGACCGCGCTCTACGCCCGCGAGCACGGGCTAGCTACCGCGCTCGCGCTCGTCGACCAGCCGATCGACGACCACGTCCGCGCCCAGCTGGCCCGGCTCGAGGCCTCGGGCGCCCGCATCCACCGCACCCACACGAAGGCGCGCACGGTGGCGGCGCTGCCGTGGCTGCTTGCCCGCAACGCCCGCGGCGGCCGGCCTCCGTACCTGCTGCCGGCCGGGGGTTCCTCGCCGGTCGGGGCGCTCGGGTACGTCGAGGCTGCGCTGGAGATCGCCGCCCAGGTCGAGGACGGTTTGCTGCCGGAGCCCGCCCACGTCGTCGTCCCGGTCGGCACCGGCGGCACCGCGGCCGGCCTGGCGCTCGGCCTCCAGCTCGCCGGCCTGCGCACCCGCGTCGTCGGGGTCGTGGTCAACGACCAGCTCCGCCTCGACGGAACGGTGCTCGCCCGCCTCGCGCGGCGCACCGCCAAGTTGCTGGAGCGCCGCGGGGCGAGCCTCAGCGAGGTCCGGATCGAGGCGAGCGGGTTCGACCTGACCCGCGACCAGATCGGGAGCGGCTATGGCCACCGCACCGAGGCGGGAGCCCGGGCGACCGCCCTGGCCGCCGAGCAAGGGCTTCCGCTCGACCCCGTCTACACCGCGAAGGCGATGGCCGGCCTGCTGGCCCTGCGCGAGGCGGGGCGCCTCGGCGGCCCCGTGCTGTTTGTGCGGACCGACGGGCCGCGCTGAGCCTGAGAGAAAATAGAACAACTGTGCTATAAGTTTGGCCGATGGCGGACGCGGCGGCGGCAGGGGAGAGGGACGGCCGGCTTTTGCGGGGGCGGCAGACGCATCGCGAAATCCTCGCCAGGGCGGTCGATCTTGGCTCCAGCGAGGGCTTGGAAGCGCTGACGGTCGGGCGCCTGGCCACGGCGACCGGCGTCAGCCGGAGCGGCCTCTTCGCGCACTTCGGCAGCAAGGAGGCTCTGCAGCTCGCCACCGTCGAGGCGGCGCGGGAGGTCTTCCTCAGGGAGGTGATCGAGGTGGGGCTGGCGGCACCGGCGGGATCCGCTCGGTTGCGGGCGACGCTGGCCGCCTGGGTCGATTATTTTCGCCGCGACGTCTTCCCCGGGGGCTGCTTCTTTCAGGCTGCCTCGCTCGAGTTCGACGGGCGGCCGGGCCCCGTCCGCGACCGCGTGTTGGAGGTGATGAGCCAGTGGCTTGCCTACCTCGGGCAGCTGGTTCGGGATGCCACTCCCGCCGACAAGGATGCGGAGCAGATCGCCTTCGAGCTGAACGCGATCGGGCTGGCGACCAACTGGCAGCGCCAGCTGCTCGGCGACGGCCAGGCGCTTGAGCGCGCCGAGCGCGCCTTCGATCGACTGCTGGCGGAGGCGGTCCCGGCATGAAGGTGGGGACCTGGGACTGGGCGCAGGCGACGGACGGGCGGCTGCGGCGGCGCGACCGGGCCGAGCTGCTGCGCCAGGCCGTCCTCGCCCGCCTCGGTGGGCTCGTCGCCGCGCGTCGCAGTCCTCCCGACGGTCCCGGGATCGAGCTTCCCGATCCTCCCGACAGTGCCCTGGCACGCTCGGCGGAGGAGTGCGCCCGGGAGCTCTCGACGCCCGAGCTCTACGCGCACTGCCTGCGGACCTGGGCCTTCGCGGAGATGTTCGCGACCCGCGAGCGGACCCGGCACGACCCGGAGCTGCTCTACGTCGCCTGCCTCCTGCACGACCTCGGGCTCACCGCGGCCCACGACCGGGTCGATGCGAGCGCGCAGTGCTTCGCGGTCGAGGGGGCGCGGGCGGCGCGCGAGCGGATCTGCGGCTGGGGCGGCGGCGAGGAGCGGGCGCTGCGCGTGGCGGAGGCGATCACGCTGCACCTCAACGTCACCGTCCCGGCCAGCATGGGGGTCGAGGCGCAACTGTTGAGCAAGGGGGTGTCCCTCGACACGGTCGGGCGACGGCTGCACCGACTGCCGCCGAGCTCGGTGGGCCGGGTGGATGGTCAGTGGCCGCGCGGGGGCTTCGCCGAGCAGCTGGTGGCGGTGACCGGCCACCAGGCCGAGGTCAGGCCGCGGTCGCGTTCGGCCTTCTTGCACGGGCTCGGTTTCGCGGACCTGCTGCGCGCGAACCCGCTGGCGATGGGTTCCCACTAGACCCGTTGCAAAGGTGGCGGGACGCTGGCAGAATCCCGCCCGCTCGTGGCGCGCCGCTCCCTCACTGCCCCTGCGGCTCTCGCCGCGCTTGCGCTGATCCTCGTGCTGGCGCCCGCCGCCGGCGCCGACGGCATTCGCATCGTCAGCCCGAAGCTCGACCGCTTCTTCGCGGCGGCGCCGATCTGGGTCAAGGTGAAGACGCCGAAGTCGGTGCGGTCGCTCGCGGCGAGCGTCGAGCGCAAGGGCGTCAGCTCCGCCTTCGAGCAGGTACGGCCCGGGCTCTGGCGGGCAAAGCTCGGCACCGGGGCGCTCGAGGGCGGCGCCAACCACCTGGTCGTCTCCAGCCGCGGCCGGACCGGGGATCGCGACTACGCCGCCACCCGGTTCTTGGTCGGCCAGCGCAAGCGCGGCCTGCTCACGCTCGCTGGCCCGGGTCAGGGCAGGAGCCTCGTCGCCCAGGTGCGGGTCGCGGCGCCGCCGCAGCGACTCAGCGCGAAGCTGAACGGGAAGCGCCTGCGCTGGCCGCTCGGCATCTCCCTCGACCGCAGCGAGGCGCTTCGCCTCGGCGCCGACGACGGCCTGCGCTTCGGCGTCAACCGGCTGCAGGTGCTCGCGATCCGCGGGGACGGGGCCTTCGACGTCGAGCGGCGGTCCGTGGTCGTGCCGCGCACGCGCCCGCTCGCCGGCGCCGGTCGTGACCGGCGCACCGCCGCCGGCACCAGGCTGCGCCTCGACGGGCGCAGCTCACGCCCGGCGGGGGAGGGGAGCCGGCTCTCCTATCGCTGGAAGATCATCCGCAAGCCCCGCGGCTCGAAGGCGAACCTTCGCGGCGGCGGGACGGCGCGGCCGCTGCTGCGCGCCGACAAGCCGGGCGTCTACCGGGCGCAGCTCCTCGTCACCGAACCGGGCCGGGCGGGCGGCCGCCCGGCCCTGCGCGCGGCCGCCGACACCGTGACCGTGACCTCGGTCGAATCGCTGCCGCCGATCGGGGCGCCGATCGAAACCATCGCCTACAACGGCAAGAGCGGCAAGGAAGCCGACACCGGCATCCGCATCGGCGCCAAGACCTACTGGCTGGGCCTGCCGCAGGGCAACGCCTACCAGGCGGTGATGCTCGAACGCGACACGCTGGCGCCGCTCTACGTCGAATCCTTCCCCGGCTTCAGCGGCTCGGCGATCGAAAAGCTGGCGGAAAAGATCAAGCAGTACGGCAAAAAGGCGCTGGTGGTGATCTCCTTCCCGAACCTCGAGGGCGAAACCCTGCCCAACCTTGGCCTGCCCCCAATCGCCAGGCTGCTCGGGGCCGACATCACCCCGCTGAAGATCGGCCAGCCGGGCTGGTCGGTGGTCGGCGTGCCCGGCACCAAGGAAGGCGCCTACCTGGGCGCCGGCTCCAACCGCCGCCCGCAGGGGGCCGGCGACGTCCGCGGCAACCTCAGCGGCTACCTGCAGCAGACCAGCAGCGGGAACTTCGCCTTCGCCCCGGCCAGCAGGGTGCTCTTCGACACCGCCGCGCCCGGCGCCGGCGGCGTCAGCAACACGATCAAGGTCGGCAGCGCCGAATACCCGTCGGTGGGGTTCCCCGCCTGCGGCAGCGGCGGCTTTCAGGTGCAGGTGCTGCTGGCGGAAACGCTGGCCCCGGCCGGCGCCGCCACCTTCCTCACCAACGGCTGCGGTGCCGTCGACGACAAAGCCGAACAGCAGCGCATGGCCGCCTATCTCGGTTCGATCTCGACCCAGGGCGAAGCGGCGCTCGAAGGCCCGAAGCTGGTCCTGGTCCAGAGCATCGGCTCGCCGTATGACCCGGCGGCCGGGTCCTGGGGTGCGGTCGCGACGGCCCTGGCGCGGCTCGGCGGCACCGCCTCGGTGGCCGGCGCCGCCCGCGCCGGCTACGCGCTGGTCGGTGGGGTGGGGATCGGGCGCCTGCCGCTGACCGAGGCGAGCGAAACGCTGACCGGTGCCCGCGCCCGGATCACCGGCGTGCTCAAGCCCGACCGGCTCGGCTCCCACGCGCCGATGCTCTCCTCGCCCAGCGGCAGCACCGACTTCGGCCTCACCGCGATCGCCTATCAGCCGAGCCAACCCTGGCCCGCCTCGCAGGGCAAGGGTGAAAAGGCGGCGCTCGCTTACGTCGCGACGACCGTGTTGAAGCTGGAAGCACCGGCGCTCGGCGTGTCCTGTTACGTCCCGGCCCAGCCCGACGTGCGCTCGCAGTACTGCAACCTCCAGTACGAGAACAAATGGTCGGGCTACGCGACGAAGCTGGAAGGGTGGAAGTTCGAGGCGGGCCACGGTTTCGGCAAGGCCGAATGGGAAGCGGTGGTCAAGGAGCTGGCCGGCGAAGAGTTCGAAACGGTGCAGTCGGTCTGGACCCTCGTCCACTTCCTGCAGTCCGCCTTCGGCGTCGCCGGCAGCACCGGGCAGGTCAAGCTCGACAACATCGCCGCCGGGATCGAAAAGGCGATCACGCCTCCGGCCCAGAGCGAAGCCGCCGGCTGGTGGCTCGAACTGTTCGGCAACTTCGGCTCGGTCGGCTCCTACTTCAGCTTCGGCTTCGAGGGCGAATACGTGCAGAAAGTGCTGGGGGTGCTGCAGGGGATCATCTTCGAGAGCGCCGCCTCGATCTACGAAAGCAACGGGGAACCGCTGCTCGAAGAATGGAGGCTCGACGCCAGCGACGTCGCAGTCGAACTCGCCGACCGCTACCAGGACGCCTCGACCGGGATCGCCTTCGTCGGCGAACTGCTGGTCAGCGACTACGGCAAGCTGCAGGCGGTGCGGAAGTCGGGCCTGCTGGGGATCAGCGCCAAAGGCTTCGGGAAGACGACCGAAGCGCTCGAGCTGGGCGCCGAGCAGTGGAGCTACCAGGCGCTGCTGCCGGCCGCCTACGAAGCGGTCGGGCTGACCGTGGGCGGCAGCAACGGCCCGCCGCTGCTCGCGGCGGCGAGCGACTTCGAATGCAACTGGGAAGCTGGCCGCGCCCAGGGCTTCTGGCACCCGTTCCCCAATGCCCCAATCAGCGCCGAACTGCGCAGCACCGAACCGACGGAAACGCTTGGCCTGCTGGTGCGCGCCGGCTCGAAGCTGCCGAGCGACACCCCGGACGAAGTGCGCCCCGCCTCGCCGACCAAGGCGCTGCTGGCGCCGCTGGTCGAACCGGGCGAAGCGGGCGCGCCCTACCACGCACCCTGGTTCTGGCGCCAGGCCTTCGGCTATCCCTCGGGGCAGACGAAGAACGTCTTCTGCTGAGCGGCCTGTCGTATCTCCAACTGCCGCGGCGCCGGCTGCCGCTTTGACCCGGGTCTCCGCCTTAGGTTCGTTCCATGGACTTCTGGAAGATCGAGGAGCACGACGACGGCATCGTCGTCGCCTCATACACGAACGCGCCGATGAACTACTTCGTCGGCGAGGGTGCAGCTGAGCTGGGGACGCTGATCCCCACCTGGCGCGACCCCGCGGTGCGGGTGGTGGTCATCACCGGTGGGCCGAAGGACCAGTACCTGACCCACTACAGCGTCGAGGAGCTGGCGGCGCTGGCCGGCGACCGCGAGGGCATGCGCGGTCTGGGCACCGACCTCAACGACGGCTACCACGCGATGGTCCAGGACATCAGCGATCTGGAGAAGCCGGTGATCGCGGCGATGAGCGGCGATACCATGGGCGGCGGCCTCGAGCTCTCGCTGGGCTGTGACATCCGCATCGCCCAGGCCGGCGACTTCTCGATCGGCTTCCCGGAGCTTTCGCTGGGGATCATCCCCGGCGGGGGCGGCACCCAGCGGTTGCCGCGGATCATCGGCGCCGGCCCGGCGCTCGACTTCATCCTCCGCGGCCGCATCGTCTCCCCCGAGCAGGCGCTCGCGCTGGGGATCGTCAGCGAGGTCGCCGACGACGCCGGCGCCCGCGCGCTCGAGGTCGCCCAGGGGCTGGCCCGGCACTCGGAGGTCGCGTTGGCGGCGGTCAAGCGCAGCGTCCTGCGCGGCTCGACGCTGCCGCTCAGCGAGGGGCTGCGGGTCGAGGCCGACGCATTCCTGGCGACGATGCTGACCGACGAGGGCGAGGCGACGATGAGCGAGTACGCCGGCACGCCGCACGAGGAGCGCCGCGCCTGGATCCGCTCGCGCGCGACCTCGGTCCCCGGCGACCCCAGCTGAGGGGGAGAGGTTGGCCAAAGCCGGCCGGGAGCGGACCTCGAAAGTCGTGGTTCCTTTGTCACCTCTGAGGCGAAAAAGGAACCACAACTTTCGGGGGGCCTGGGCCACGGCGGTTGCGCCAGCGGTCGCTGGCTGAGGTGGGTCAATGTCGCGAGCGTGGGTGGCTCGCGCGTTGTTAGCGGCGCAGGAGGATCAGCAGTGCGGCAGCACCGACTAGCGGCGGGCCGAGGCGGCGACCGAGGGTCACGAGGTCGTCGCGGTCGAAGGTGACGACGGACTCGAGGCCGGCGACTGTGCCGACCACGGCGACACCGCCGTCGCGCCGTTCGACGCGGCTGAATTCGAAGGGGAACTCGCCGAGGGGCGTTTTTATCTTCACCCACGGATCCTCGCAGGTCAGGTTTGGTTACCCAAAATTAGGGAACGATGCTCTCAACCGTCGTCGGAGGAGGAGACCAGATGCTCGCGCGCTCGCGCCCCAGTCGCACCCGCCAGTTGCTGATCGCAGTTGTCGCCCTGGTGGCGTTCGCCTTTGCCGCCCAGGCGTCCGCGGCCACTGCCGCGCCGCTGCGCTACGTCGCCCTCGGCGACTCCTACAGCGCCGCCTCCGGTGTGCTCCCGCCCGACCTCTCGGCGCCGCTGCAGTGCCTGCGCTCCACCCGCAACTACCCGCACGTGATCGCCGCCGCGACCGGCGCCCAGCTCGACGACGTCACCTGCGGGGCGGCGGAGACCAACGACTACTTCGAACCGCAGTACCCGGGGATGGCGCCGCAGCTCGACGCGGTGAAGAACGACACCCAGCTGGTGACGATGACGATCGGCGGCAACGACAGCGGCGTCTTCATCGGCGCGATCCTCTCCTGCGGCTCCGCCGGCGTCCTCAGCCTCGGCCAGGGCAGCCCCTGCAAAGACCGCTACGGGACCTCCTTCGAGGACACGATCCGCAACACCACCTACCCCGCGCTGGTCAACGCGCTGAGCGCGGTCCGGGCGAAGGCGCCGAGAGCGCGGGTGGCGATCCTTGGCTACCCGTGGATCATGCCGGCCAGCGGCCCCGGTTGCTTCGCGAAGATGCCGATCGCCAAGGGCGACGTCGCCTACGTGCGCGGGATCCAGGCGACTCTCAACGACGCGGTCCGCCGCGCCGCCGCCGCGACCGGCTCCACCTACGTGAACATGAACGCCGCCTCCGAGGGCCACGACGCCTGCCAGCCGATCGGCACCCGCTGGGTCGAGCCGGTCCTGCAGGGGACCAACCCGGTGATCGTCCACCCGAACGCCCTCGGCGAGTCGGAGATGGCGGCGCGGACGATCTCCGTGCTGCGCCTGCGCTGACCTCGCTTCGATCGAGGAGTGCATTGACCGCCTATTTGATGGCCAATGCACTCCTCGGCGCAGGATCGCGCGGGTATACACCGAATTATTTTGACTGATGACTGGGCGCACGGTTAGCGTCGAGAGCCATAGGCGGGGCGATGGGCGCCCGGCCACTCTGTGGGAGGAAGCAAGATGAAGTGGAGTCGCATCTCCGCAGTTCTCGCCGTGCTCGCGTTCATGGCCGTGTTCGTCAGCTCCGCCTCGGCGGTCAAGTACGTCGCCCTGGGGGACTCGTACTCGTCGGGCACGGGAACGCGCACCTACTACGAAGGCTGTCAGCGCTCGGTCTACGCCTATCCGTACCTGCTTCACAACGCCCACAGCAGCTGGACGTTCGTGAACGCGACCTGCTCGGGGGCGAAAACCGCCGACGTGATCAACACCCAGTCGGCCAGCCTCAGCTCCGATACCAACTGGGTCAGCTACACGATCGGCGGCAACGACGCCGGCTTCTCCAGCGTGATCACCGAGTGTGCGCTGCCCGGCTGGGCGTCCAACTGCAACGGCGCCATCGACGGGGCCCAGGCCTACATCGCGAACACGCTGCCGGGCCGGCTCGACCTCGTCAACAACACGATCAAATCGAAAGCGCCGAGTGCGAAAGTGATCGCGCTCGACTATCCGCGCCTGTTCAACGGCACCGACTGCAACGCGCTGACGTTCTTCAGCGGCGCTGAGATGACGCGGCTTAACCAGACCGCGGACCAGATGAAAACCCAGATCAGCGCGGCGGTGACGAGGGCCGGCGCCAACTTCGTCTTCCGCGACGTGATCCCGGCCTTCATCGGCCACGCGGTCTGCGACGGCGGCGGCGGTTCCTCGACCGAGTGGATCAACGGGCTCTCGAACCCGGTGGGGGAGAGCTACCACCCGAAGATCAGCGGGCACGCCAACGCGTACTACCCGGCGATCTTCAGCGTCACCGGCTGAGTTCAGGAGGCGAGGCGGAGAACCACGGGCCGCGGCTTCTGCCGCGGCCCGCCGCCGGCCGGCGTGAAGCTGAGCAGGGGCCGGACCTTGACCTTGCCGTCGCGGCGCAGCTTCGCCGCCTTGCTCCCCTTCGCCTTGATCAGCAGCTTCACCGTCTTCGGGCCCGCGGTGCTGACCTGGCGGCGGACGATGCCGGGGCCGCGGAGGCCGAGCTGGCCGGCCCCGGGAACGACCACGGCCAGGATCGCCGTGCCCTTGGCCGCGTTGCGTCGCAGCTTGCCGAAGCGGAAGCTGTTGGACGGCGTCGCCGGCCCGGCGGGGCAGGCGACCGTGGGCGTGAGCTCGTAGGCGCCGATGTCCGGGATCGCGGTGCCGCCGATGCAGCGCGCCTGCACGCGGGTGGCGCCGTCGAGGTCGAGCGGTCCCAGCAGCGGGCCGAGGAGGCCGGCGTCGATCGTCGGCGAGCCCTGGAGCTGGCGGAAGTCGCCGCTGGCGGGATTGGCGAGCAGGGGTGGCGCCGTCTGGTTGCCGTTCGTCCCCGGCGCCGTGAAGGTGAAGTCTTTGCCGGTGCTGAGGCTGGTCGAGACCTCCGCGTAGTTGGAGTTGGCGAGGGCGACGGAGGCCGAGCTGCCGGTCGCGACGTCGATCAGGACGCCGGCTTTGTCGCTTTCCGAGCCGGGAGCGGGCAGCGCGATCACGTTGGTCGCGGTCGCGGTTAATTTCGCTTTTTCGAAGGCGCCGAAGAGGATCGGGGCGGCGGTAACGTTGCTCAGGGTCGCCTGGTAGGAGCCGGCTCCGAAGGAGGCGACGCTGAGCGAGCCGAAGCAGACGCTGTTGCGCATCGTCCCCGCCGACATCGAGCAGGCGATGCCGTTGGTGCCGTCGGCGTAGACGCGTTCGGCGGTGCCGCCGTCGAGCGAGAGTGCGTAGGCCATGGCCGCGTCCGCGAAGGCCAGCCGCACGTCGTGCAGGACCGCGCCGGGGTTGGCGACCACGGCGCCGTTGGCGCCGTCGAAGACGATGCTGGCCGGGGCGCCGGGCTGAGCGCCGACGTCGACCGCTTTTTTGACGTCGAGGTCGACCGCGAGCAGGTAGTTGCCGGGAGCGAGCACGACTTGGTCGCCGTCTTTGGCGCCGTTGACGGCGGTGGTCAGGCCGCACGGCACCGGGTTGCAGGGCGAGCCGCCGGTGGCGCCGGGCGCGGCGTGGCGCACTGCCGCCGAGACGGTGGCCGGGGCGAGGGCGACGAGCATGAGCGCGAAAACGGCCAGCAGGCGGGAGGCGCTCATCGGGGGACCCTACACAGTGGTTCGCGCAGTGCCGGGAGCAGCTGAGGGGAGAGTTCACGACGCCTGCTCCTTAGGGCGGTTATGAGCCCAAGAGGAAGTGCTACCTTTATGTACATGAGCGAATCGCTGTCAGTGGGAGTGGCTGAGCTGCGGCAGAACCTGAGCGTCTACCTGCGGCGCGTGAGCAAGGGCGAGCGGCTGGTCGTAACCGACCGCAACCGGCCGGTTGCCGAGCTCGGGCCTGCTCCGACCACCGGGCCCGACCTCGATCGCCTGATCGCCTCGGGCCGGGTCAGCGCCCCGGTCCGCGCGGGATTGCCGAAGCCGCTGGAGCTGACGGGCGATTCGCAGGCCTTGAGTCGCGCGCTCGACGAGATCCGCGGCGACCGCTGAGCGGTGGCGGTCTTCTACGTCGACAGCTCGGCGCTGGTCAAGCTCGTCCGTGAGGAGGCGGAGTCGGAGGCGCTGCGCAACTACGTGGCCGGCGCCGACCTGGTCAGCAGCGAGCTGGTCCTGACCGAGCTTCCGCGCGCGATCCACCGTGCCGCCGCCAGCGATCCCGAGCTGCCGCGGGATCTCCTGCTCGAGCGGGTTGGCGAGCTGATCGACGCGCTGGCCCTGCGGCTGCTCGACCGTCCGCTGCTGGCCGGCGCCGGTGCGATCGCCGAGCCGGCGCTGCGCGCCCTCGACGCGATCCACGTCGCCGCGGCGGTCGACCTGCTGCCGATCGAGGCGTTCGTCACCTACGACGAGCGCCAGGCCGCCGCCGCTCGCCTCGCCGGCCTGCGGACGATGGCGCCCGGGGCCTGAACGTCTAGACGAGCTCGGGGCCGCGGTCCTCGCGGCGCGCGATCACCAGGGCGGCGAGCATGGTCGCCACCAGCACCGCGGTCGCGATCGCCAGCGCGATCAGGATGCCGCTGACCGAGGAGTCGGCGCCGAAGGTCAGCTGGGGTTGGATGTAGCCGCCGACCTCGCCGTCAGCGGCGACGCTGTAGTCGCCCTCGCTCCCGATCTGGACCCGCCAGACGCGGGCGTGGATGTCGCCGTTGACGCTGGAGCTGGGGCCGTAGTCCTCGCGCACCGTGGGGTCGGGCTCACCCTCGGCGACCGACTGGATGCCGAGCGAGAGCGGCGGGATCCGCAGCCCGCCGTTGCCGCCGTTGGTTGCCAGCAGGGTGCGGAAGCTGACCTCGGTCTCGCCGGCCGGCAGGTGGATCACCGCGTGCCCGGGGACGTCGACCCGCCCGTACTTGTCGGACTCCGAGAGCAGGGTCCAAGAGAGGAACCAGACGACCACGAAGGCGATCGCGGTCAGCGCCGCGAGGATGCCGGCGGTGTTGCGCACGCGTTTCGCCGTCACGGCGTCGCCCTCGGCATCCGGCCGCGAGTCTCGCAGGCTCAGTTGAAAACGGCAGAAGATCAGAGGGGCCAACGCCGAAGCCGGCCGCGAGCAGGGCGCCGTCGAGGGTGGCCAGCGACGCCTCGCGGATCTCGGCGACGGCGGCATAGGTCGCGCGTCGTGGAGCGTCAGGTCGTGGCGCTCCACCAGCTCGGCCGCACGCCGAAGCTCGTGCGGGTTCGGCTCCAGACGGGGCAGAGGCGTGGATCCACCCGCCGCGTTGGGTCTGCCGCAAGAGTCGTGGTTCCTTTTTCACCCCAGAAGGGAAAAAGGAACCACGCGATGCTCGGCCGGGGGGCCGCCTCTCCCGCAGGTAGCTAGCCGCGCTTCTTCTTCGCCTGGCGTTCGAGGATTTCGCCGAAGGCCTTGTCGATTTCCTCGTTGAGGATCGGGCGGAAGGTGGCGACCATCGCCTCGACCGCGAGCGGGCGCAGGCGTTCGATCGCGGCGGCAATCTCGGCCCAGCCCTCGTCGGGGCGGCCGGCCTCGTCGAAGGGCTTCCACAGTTCCTCGAGGAAGAGCTCGACGAAGCTGCGGGCGGCGGTGTGGGAGCTGCGGCTGAGCTTCTCGATCGCGGCCAGGGCGGCCGGCAGGGAGATGCCCATCTTGAGCACGTCCTCGGCCGCCTGCAGGAGCACGGGGGAGGGGGCTTCGTAGCGCTCGTCGCCGAGGTCGATAAGGAGGCCGAGCTTCTTCGCTTTGGCCAGCAGCCGCTCGTCGTCGACGCCGAAGCGCTCGGCCAGCTCCGCCCGGGTCAGCACTTCCGGCGACTCGTCGGCGATCGGCGCGGTGACCGCCTTGCGCAGGCCGACGAAGCGGTCGGCGTCGGCGCCGTGCTCGCCGATCAGGCGCGAGATCGCGCTCAGCTTGAAGCCCTCCGCCTGCATCTCCTGGATCAGCCGCAGGCGGGCGACGTGGGCGGGGCCGTAGTAGCCGGTGCGGGCGCGCACCTCGGGCGGCGGCAGCAGGCCGCGGGACTGGTGGTTGCGGATGTTGCGCACCGACATCCCGGTCTCGTAGGCGAGCTGCTCGACCGTCAGCTGCGCCTCCGGAGCCGGCTCCTCTGCGTGACTTGCCTCACGTTTGACCGCCATCGATTGCGGATAGTACCTCTCCTATGTAACCTCGTTTGAGGTAACACCGCATGAGGTAATCGATTTGCAACCTCGCACCGGAAAGGCACTTCGCTCATGAACCCTGCTCCCCCCGCCGGCGGCGCCGCCCTCGGCCAGGTGATCGGCGCCTCGCTGGCCGCCTCCCTGGTCACCGCGCTGCTGCTCTACGTCGGCTTCGGCCACCGCTCCGGCCGCGTCCAGTGGCTGGGCCGGCTCGCCGCCCGCGCCGAAGGCGCCAGCGGCCATCCCGGCTGGGTGGTGATCCCCTCGCTGATCGCCACCACCTCGCTGCTCGTCGCCCTCTTCGGCATGTACTGGGACATCTCCCTCCACATCGGCGTCGGCCGCGACGAGGGCCCGCTCGCCAACCCCGCCCACTACTTCATCCTCACCGGCCTCTTCGGCATCTTCGCCGCCGGCTTCCTCGCGACCGTGCTCCCGGTCGGCGTGCGGCCGAGCGCCGCCTCGATCCGGCTCGGCCCCGACTGGTACGCGCCGCTCGGCGGCATCCTGCTGATGGCCTGCGGCCTCTTCTCGCTGATCGGGTTTCCGCTCGACGACGTCTGGCACCGGCTCTTCGGCCAGGACGTGACCCTCTGGGGGCCGACCCACCTGATGC
>WUUC01021208.1_pt1 | contig 33672 bp, 49 predicted proteins | sample 6278441 | NCBI WGS metagenome assembly WUUC01 (sample SAMN13675441, study PRJNA597444) | soil metagenome | isolation source: soil | place: USA: Washington | collected 2017-10
GTCTATGACTTCGTGCTGTTCTGGATCCTCGCTTTTCGTCGTGATGACGATCGAAAGCGCAGAGAGGTGTCGCCATGAAGGTGGGGCAGATCGTTACCGGCCAATCAGCGCGCGATCTCGTGCTCGCGGGTGGCGTGATCCGTACGCGGTGGAGCGGCATTCAGTGGAGTTACCACCGCGGCTTTCGGATGAACGGCGAGCTCCTCACCCAGGACTTGCGCGACCTCAACAACTGGCAGGATGAGCACTACATCGTGAGTCTGCCGCCGACGGGAGTGGCACCTGCGACAGTTCAACCTACTGCACCCGCGCCTGCTGCTTCGCGCGCAAGTCGTGCGGAGGAGCGGAAGAAGACCGTCAGACGTGAAGAGTACGCGCAGCGCATGCAGCGTGAGAAGGAAGCGCGGAACATCGGCCGCGCGCTCAGTGCCGTTGGACACTTCAAGGCGGGGCAGTTGTTCGAGCGCACCGGCATGGTGTCGCCATCATGAGAACGGCCATCGTCTGCGGCTCGCCCCAAGGCGCCCCACTCGGCGACGTCGAGTCGGGACTCGAGTGGGCTCGACGCAACGTGATGTCCTTCGAGCACATCGTGGTCGGCACGCGAAAGGGTGTCGAGGGGCGCGCGTTCGACTGGGCTGTCCGCGAAGGTGTCGCTGTGACGGTGGTGCCGGTGCAGCGCGACGACGCGAAGGCCGCCGTTCCCCTGCGCAATCAGCGCATGACCAAGATCTTCGATCCAGCGTGTCTGCTCGCGTTCGGTGGTGAGCGCGAAGCGGACGAGATGATCTACGCGGCAAAGCTCGCCCACCTGCCCGTGTGGCTATGGGTCGGGCGCGTCGCCGGATGGATGCGTGTGCCATGAAGCTCCCGACCTTACTGCCCGGCGAAGTAGGAAGCGGCGCCGTGGTCTCAGCGTGCGGGTGGTACCGCTACGCTCTCTGGCGCAAGTGGTCGAGTCGAGGCCAGCTCGCAACCTTCGTGATGCTCAACCCCAGCACCGCGGACTGGACCGCAGACGACGCGACGATTCGCAAGTGCATGGGCTTCGCTCTTCGGTGGGAGTGCGCGGGTATCTGGGTCGTCAACCTGTTCGCGCTTCGCGCGCGGCAGCCGACTTCGCTCGCGTGCGACAAGGACCCTGTTGGCCCTGAGAACGATCAGTGGGTGGGCGATGGCATCGCTTACTCTCGCGTTGTCGCAGCATGGGGTGCGACGGGCGGGAGCAAGGTAGCGCGGCTCGTGAGTCCTCGTGCGGCTTGGCTTCGCAGCGTCGCAGCAGACGTTGCAGCGGATCTTGCTTGCCTCGGAACGTGCGCAGACGGCTCGCCGCGCCACCCGCTCATGCTCGCGTACGACACGCCGCTCGTTGACTGGCCGGTGTCGCCATGACCGCGCTTCTCGCTGAGTACCTCTCCGATGCCACGGAGGACGTGGACTTGCCCGGTCACTGCAAGTGGTGCGGGCGCGAGACGGAGTCTGAAGACTTCCTCATGTACGACCCGGACGGTCGTATGCCACCGATCCCGTTCTGTTCTGCGGCGCACCTCGACAAGGCCTCGCGCATGTTCGAGGGCCTTGCACCCGAGCACGTCGCGGTGATCGAACGCGAGACGACCGTGGCCGAGATTGCAGACCGTAAGGCGAGAGGAGCTCTAGATGCGTGAGCGACCCATCCTGTTCTCAGCTCCGATGGTGCGCGCCATTATCGCGGGCAAGAAGACGCAGACGCGGCGAGTGATCAAGCCGCAACCGCACGTCACTTCGTGCGACCTGCAAACGTCGCCTGAACTGGTGGACGGGCTCATCAAGGCCGCGTGGACGGCCTTGGAGGTAAAGTGTCCGTACGGCCAGAACGGCGATCGCCTCTGGGTGCGTGAGACGTGGGCTCACGATGCTGAGTCGCTCGAACAGCTCCGCGCGCAAGTGGAGGACCCACTCGGTTTCCCGGACGGTCCTTACTACCGCGCCGCCCTTGGCATCCACGAGAACACTGGCCTTCGCTGGCGCCCGTCCATTCACATGCCGCGTTGGGCCTCGCGCCTGACGCTTGAAATCGACGAGGTGCGCGTCGAGCGCTTGCACGAGATCGACGCCCACGAGGTACGGGCCGAAGGCATTCGAGTTCCGACCTGTGGATGCGAAGTCTGCATGCGCAGCGCGACCATGTGCCCCGCAGATGAGAGCGCGCACCTCATGCAGTTCGCGACTCTGTGGGACGCCATCAATCGTAAGAAGTATCCGTGGGAGAGCAACCCTTGGGTGTGGGTGCTGCGCTTTCACGAGGTCTACGGGGAGGGGGAGACCGATGGAAGGTTCTGAGTCCTTCGAGATGCACGTAGCTGGCCTGAACGGGCTCGCGGAAAAGCTCGAAGCCGAGCTAGCAGCGCGCGGGCGCTGCGTGTCGGAGGCCGAGTCTGCGGCGCAGCTCGCGCGCGCGGCACAAAACCAGGTCCGCCTTGAACTCGAGAAGGTGAGGAAGATGCTCGCGATCGCTGAGGGCAAGGCCAAATGAACGAGCGCGAAGCATGGCAGCAATACGCGTCCATGGCCGTCGCCGGCTTCTGCGCTGCGCCCCATTCACTGGATCTGCAAGCGCGGGCTCAACGCGCAGCAGACGTCGCGGACTTGATGCTAGCGCTTGAACGCGAGCGCTTCGAGCGTCGCCAGCAGCACGCAATGCACGAAGGTCGGACGCCAAGCGGAAAGAGGCCTCGCCCATGACCACTCAAACCACCATCGTCTGCGGCGCGTGCGGCATTCAGTTCAGCTTGCCCGAAGTCCGTCGCGCCGATCTCAAGAAGAGCGGAGATACGTTCTACTGCCCGAACGGTCATCCGCGCGTGTACAAGCCCACTGAGGTCGACGAGCTGCAAGCGAAGCTCGCGTGTGCTCAGAGTGATGTCCGGAATCTTCTCAAGTCCAATGAGGACGCGGCGAGCTTGTACCGGTGCCCGTTCGGCGACTGCCCTCACTTCGCGTTCAAGCGGCACGTGATGCGCCGCCACATCTCGAAGCACCACGGGGACGAGCGATGAAACTCGCGTGCGAGTGCGCCGTCTGCAAAGCGGTTTACGAGTTCGTCGCGTTCCTGGCGCGCCTGGGTGAGGAGCTCGACACGCGCGACCGATGTGACGTCTGCAGACGGCACCGGTGCTACGAGTCGCGTCACGGTGAACTCAGCGCTCCATTCCTGAGCTCGCCTTCGTCTGTTCCCGATGGCGACTTCGAGATTGCTACCGAGTCGCTGTGGTGGAAGTGGAAGCTCGACTTTGACAGCTACCTCGGCGAGGGCGGCCGCCAAGTCGACCGTAGGCAGTGGAGCGCGCTCGACCAATACACCCGCTATCGAGAGTCGGAGCTCCGGGAGGAGACATCGCCCGCTGCCAAGCCCAGTCCCAAGCGCACGTTGCTCGACGAGGAACTCGACGCCCGCAAAGCGGGCCGGCACGTGCTCAGTCCTGGATGCTTTGCGGATAGAGCGGAAGCCGCCTCGCTCTTGTGCGAACTCGAGCGCTGGCAAAATCTGACGATCAATGGAAAGGGCTTTCGCTGCGTTGCGGGCGGACCGCCCGACGAGCCGATGCATCAAAAGCTATTCTTCACGACGCGCCCCCCGGGCTTGCCGAGCCTGATGATGCTCGAAGAAGCGCGGAGCTACGCGCTCGACAGCGATTTCGTGAAGTCACCGAAGGCGAAAGACTTCGGTTGGTACGATGTGCCATTGAGCGCCCTGGGGCAGGTCTATTCGTCGCTGCTGATTCACGAGGGCGTGATCGCGAAAGAGGACTGCATCGAAGTCACCTCGCTGGGCGACAAGCCGACGACGTGGTTTGAGCCCGTTAGCCGGCTGTCCGAGTTCCCCGAGAAGAACGTCGTGCGCAATGCCGATGGCTCGCTACGCATCCTAAAGGCAGGCGATTTCGCGCTGCGTACCGGACACAACCGCAAGGAGAAGTTCGCTTCGTACTACACGCCTGACGTCCTCGCGGAGTGCCTCGCGCGGTACACGCTGAAGGAGCGACTCGAGGGCATCTCCGCGGACGAGATTCTCGAGCTGTCAATCTGCGATCCCGCGTTGGGAGCGAACGCAATCTTCATCGTGCATGCCATCGAGCAGCTCGCGCACGCCTACCTCGAGCGCAAGCAACGTGAGCTCGGTGAGTTCATTCCGAGCCCCATCTTCCGGCTGATGTTTCGCCGAGCGAAGAAGCGCATCGCGCGGAACGTCTACGGCGTCGACCTCGATCCGGGTGCGGTGATGGTGGCCGAGATGATCATCAAGGTGGCGGTGGCCGCATGATCGACGACGAAGAGCAAGATGCCTTTCGCGCGCACGTCGTCGAGGCGGTGTCGTCCACGTGGTCTTACTCTGAGATCCGCGAGTTCAGCTCGAAACAGAATCGCGACCGTGATCGGCTCGAAGAGATCATGGAGATGTTCGCCGAGCTCAGCGGCGAGGGACTCTCAGAGGAAGCCTTCTGGGCCGCGAACCAGTTCCGCAACGCTCAACTGCGCCAGCGGCGAGCAGAGACCAAGCTGCTCGACCGTGGCGAGTACATGCGGCGGTGCGTTCGGGAGCGCGCTCGCTACGCGCGCATCAAAGCAGAGCGCCCTGAGGTCTACGCCGAGATCCTGCGAAGGGCGCGTGCACGCACTCGCGAGTGGCAACGCATCAACCGTCCGAGCAAGGGCCTCTCGACGGTAAAGCTCACTGCAGAGTCAGCGCGCCAACTCCGTGAGCAGCACGCGGCCGGTGTGCCTCAGAAAGACCTCGCGGTCATTCACGGGCTCACGCTCAGTCACATCGGCGAAGTGCTTCGCGGGGTTTGCTGGGGTGACGCTGGCGGTCCGCTCGGAGCTCGCTTCGCTCCCGCACGTGGAGAGCGAGCGGCCAACGTCAGGCTGACCGATGCGGTCGCACTTGAGATTCGCGAGTCCGACGAGCCCGTGAACGTGCTGGCAGAGAAGCACGGCGTGTCGAGCCAGACCGTAAGGGACATTCAGACCGGCCGCTGTTGGAAGCATCTGGGCGGACGTCGCACGCCTGCCAAGAAGCATCTCGACGACGCACAGCGCGCGACGATCCGGAAGCTCTACGGGCAAGGGATGAAGCAACGGGACATCGCTGCACGGTTCGGCGTTAGCCAGAGCGGTGTCGGCAACATCGTTCGCGAGGTGCAGCAATGACCAAGTCCCTCGTGTCAGGTGCGGCGGCACCGCGTCTGCTTCCCACTCGCTACGACGCGCGCTGCGCGTGCGAGTCGTGCGCCGCGCTCACGCGCATTGAGGCAGTGCGCGCGAACGTGATGTGCTGGCTGCACGGTGGCGATGCGACCATCGTCGAGCTCGAGAACGCGCTCGCGGAAGCGTGGCCGGACCTGCACACGTCCGTTGCTCCTACGCGCGTTGAGATCTTACGCGCGCTGCGTTCGTTGCGGCGCAGTCGTGCCGTGGTGTCTGTGTTCAAGCAGGGGCGGGTGCTCCCTGTCTACCGTGCGCGAGGTGGTCATGGATGACGGGCCATGCTTCTGCGATCTCATGCGTGTACGCGTTGACCTGTTCCTCGACATTCCGGGCAATGCATGGAGACGGCTCAGCAAGCAACGCATTCGAGCGCGTGACATCCGCTTCGAAGGCGCGCGCTGGGAAGCTGCGTCGTTTCACTGCAAAAAGCACGGGATGTGGCGAGGCGCAATGCAGGTGCGGCTCGAGGTTAGCCCGCGAGGTGGTCATGGTTGACGACTCGTGCAAGCCTAAGAAGCGCCAGAGCGTCGCTCTTCCCCCGCCTGCGGCTTACCCACCCACGGCATGGTTGAAGCTCGCTGAGGCTGCTGCTTACTTGCGCATGAGCCCGGGAGAGCTGCGAAACAACGTTGCGAAAAAGCTGATTCGTCCCGACGGAGTTGGTTCACACGGGACTTGGTTGTTCAGGGTACAGACGTTGGACGACTTCGTGATCGGTCGTCTCCTACGCTGTTGTCCGGCGATTGGAGAAGCGTATGTCGAAAATCAAAACAACACCCACGAGGTACACGGGAGTGTACGCAGTCGAGGGGAGGCCGAAGACCTATCGCCTCTGGGGCCAAGTGCCCAATCCGAAGACGGGGAAGAATCTCAAGCTCGACAAGATCGTGTCAAACCTCGCGAGCGCGAAGGAAGCGCACGACAAACGAGCCGAACTGCTCGCGGGCCTCGAACAGCGCCAGCCGGCCGACGCGACGGAGCGAAAGACGGTCGGAAGCTACGCGACCTTGTGGCTTCGTTCGAAGCTGAGAACGCTCAAAGCCTCCACGCGAAGTCTGTACGCAACCGTTCTCGATGAGCACGTTGTTCCTGATCTGGGTGACTACTTCCTCGATCAAATCGAACGTGATGATCTGATCTCCTGGCGCGCTGCGCAGCTGCACAAGCCGTTGCTAGACAGCAAGGGCAGAGCACGCATGCACGCGGACGGAACGCCGATCCTTCCCGACGTCGTGACGGTCAACGGCCGATTCCGCATTCTCAAGAGCATGATCGCAGAGGCGGTCGTGACTGAGTGTTTGCCGCGCGACCCGACGCTGCGGATCGACAAGCTCCGCGAGACGTTCGACGCGGAAGCCGTTGTCGATGATGACGACGGCAAGAGCATCACGGCCACCGAGCTCGCTGCGCTGCTCGAGGCCGCACGCGAACACGTGCCGCACTGGCACCCGTTTTTTTACATGCTCGCGTTCACGGGCCTTCGCTTCGGCGAGATCACTGCGCTGAAATGGCGCGACCTTGACGAGGGTGCGGGCAAGATTTGGATCCGACGTGCGCAGTGGAAAGGGATCGTCGATACCGTCAAGGGCGACAAGCCGCGCACCGTGCCCCTGATGCCCGAGCTTGCAGCGGTGCTCGCGACGCACCGAGAAGCGCAGCGCGCCGCGTTTACGAAGCGCGCGAAGCGACGGCAGATACCAGACCTCACGGCTTTCGCTACGGGCGATTGGGTCTTCCCGAGTCGACAGGTGCAGGAGGTCGAGGGCGCTCCCCTCGCGCTCAAACTGATGCACAGCACGGCCCCACGAAAGCCGCTCGCGCTCGCCCTTGCGAAAGCAGGTCTCGAGCCCGGGTTCACCACGCACGGCTTTCGCCACACGTTCAACAATCTTGTGCGCAACGTGGCCGAGCTGAACGGCCAGAACATCGTCCTGCAGGCCATGACCGGCCACAGCTCGGACGAGATGACCGAGCACTACTCGCAGGTCTCGATCGAAGAGAAGCGCCGGGCAGTGGGCGGCCTACTGCGCCTCGTTCACGGTCAGAGTTTGTGACGATCTTTGTGACGCTCCGTTTGTGACCGCTCGGCCAGAGTCGAGAAAGTGCCAAAAACAAGGGGTTTTCTGGGTCGGGGTGGCGAGATTCGAACTCACGACATCTAGCTCCCAAATTCTCCCGATGCTCATAAAGGCACTCGTGAATTTGGGGCCAACGTAGCGAAACCACGAACGATCCCTGTTTCGGTCTGCAACGAGGTGTCTTGGCCTAACACCGTGTTTTCGGGCCAGAGTTTGTGACGAGTTTGGGACCAAAGCCTTGAAGGCCAATTGCCAAAGGAGAAATGAGATGAGCGGGCGCATCGACCCCGAGCGTTTCGAGCGCTTGATCAGAGCCATCGAAGCGCAGACCAACGCGATCAACCGACTAGTGCAAGTAATCGAGCGCAAGCACTCGGCGGCCACCAAGAAAACGCGCCAGCGCCGCGTGATCGTCCCCCCAGATCGTCCCATCAAGATTACGCCTTTAGTCGAGGCCACGGTGGCGCGAGCCCTCGCGCGCCACGGCCATGGCTGAAAATAGGAAGCGCCCGTAAGCCGTCGCGCTTGATTTCGTATACGCGTTGCTATACGATTATCTCAGGTCGCACGGGGCGGCCGAGAGACTGGGAGACGGCGATGGCCATGGACACGACGAACGATAGCAGCGAGAGCGAGCAATCGGAGCCCGAGCCCGAGCTCACGATCCGCGGCAGCTGGTACCGCGACGGCAGCGACTACGTGGTGGTCGTGACTGGCCAGCCTGAGCGCTCAGTGGAGATCGGCGTCGGGCGCACTGTCGCAGACGCGTGGAGGAATCGGCAGACTGCCCCCATGCAGAGCGTGGGTCGCGACTGCGGAGAAGCGGCGGCACTTCGCTGGGCGCACGGCGCTGGCTGGTGCTCCGCTCCGCGTCCGAGCGTGTCGTCGGATGACTTCGAGATCCTCAGGTCCGATCTCGGCGACGGGGGATGGAGCCTGCACTACCAGGGCGAGGACGATGAGAGTGCGTCGGGCGAGAGCGAGAAGGGCGAGGACGGCGAATGGGAGCGGCCCAATGCCGACGATTACGCTGACGCCATCGAGGCCTACCTAGCCAACGGCACGTGGCTAGAGCCGGCCGACGACGAGGCCGCGAACGACGTCAGCGAGCCCGTGGGTGACGTCGACTGGGGCGACGAGTACGCCTACGTCATGTGCGTCTACGGCTCCGAGGGCGACGAGCCTGGCGACTGCCGAGTGCGTGTCGGCGAAGACGAGCTGGGGCTCTGGTGGATCGAAGACGGCGATGATGCTGTCGATTGCGACATGCGCGGCCCCTACAACACCGAAGAGCTCGCGAAAGAAGCCGCCGAGGAATGGGCCAGCGAGCAAAACGAAGCGCTCGCAGGCGAGGACGCAGACGACATGAGGGATCGCCTTCTGGCTGAGCGCGCTGGGGAGCCTGACGCGGACGGGGAATGGTGCGTGTACTGGGAGACCGCGCTCGACGACGAGCACGTGGTCGCGCGCTACGCCACGCGTGACGCTGCAGAGGCGGCCGCCGAAAAATCCAACACAGAGCTTGCGCGCAGCAATCCCGGACCACTGCTGTGCAGCTACGGCGTGCGCGTCCTCGAGGACGACGAGTGGGTTGCGATCGACGACGAGCGCTACTGACCTCCCGTCCCCTGCTCGGCCGCGCGAGGCTGCTCGCGAAGCTCATGGAGGTGATGTGATGGGCTACGTAATCGAAACGATGAGCGATGCAGGGTGGACGACTGATGGCCTCGGTGATGAGGTGTCGTTCGACACGCGCGAGTCAGCGGAGCGCGCGCTCGCGTCTCTGCTGGATGGCGCGACCGAAGACTGGACCGAGGCGGAGTATCGCATTGTCGAGCGCGACGACACGGCCACCGAAATCACGACTGCGCAGATCGAGGCGATCCGAGCCGAGGCCGAAAACGCCGGTGACGGCGCGATGGAGATCATCGCCCGCCATGCCTTGGGCGAATACACAGAGGAGACCATCGACAGCGGAGCCTTCTCGATTGTCGACAGCAGAGGAGCCAACAAGATCCACGGCATGACACGCGAAGTGGCGCGGGCCGAATGCGCACGCGTGATCGCGCGGGCGATGGGGATGGACGATGGCGAGTAGGCCCCAGGCCGACGAAACGGCCGAGCTGGCCTACATGGAATCGCTGCGTCCAGCCCCAGAGCGCGGATTCGGTGGCGCCGAGGAAGAGCCAGATGCGCTATCGCTCATCGCTCGCGCACGCGGGCAATGGGAGCGCGGGGAATATGATGCTTATCGCGCGACGCAGCGCGAGCTGGGGGGCATGGTGTCCGCGATGGACGACGCGCAGCGCGAGGACCTGTCGCGGGACGTGCGGCGACTAAACCAGGGAATGCGCGACCACTGGGACGACGCGAAAGCACTCGGTCTGCTGCTGCCACGGAGGAGCGAATGACCGAGCCCGCCAAGCGAGGCCGTCCGCCGCGTGACGGTAAGGCCGGTGCAGCGCGTCAGGTGAACGTGCGCGTGAGCGACGAGGAGTACGAGGCGATTGAATCCGCGGCCGATGACTGCGACGTGTCTGTGAGCGAGTGGATTCGCCTCGTCGCACGCGGAGCCGCCGGAATGCCCGCGCTGGAAGTGCACCTCGAGCGAGCGCATGAAGCACACCGAGTCGCTATTGGCATCACTCCCAATGTCTTGCGCGCTGCGTGGGAGGATGCAGAGCGCGAGAAGAAAGCCAAGCGCAGAGGGAAGAAGCCATGAAGCTCGCGTTCGCACTGCTCAACCCGCGCACGTTGCGCGACGCCGCCGAGATCGAAGAACGGTGCGAGGCCATTCGCGCTCACTTCGGCGACGGTGCCCAGGCGCTGATCGCCAAAGCGCAGAAACGGGCCGCCGAGCATCCCACGCTCGGATTCAAGGAAGCGCTCGAACAGGTGAACAGCGAAGCCATCAGGGCCGCGCTCTCTGCTCAGCGCTAGCCGGCCCGCCCGACTCCCACACGAGCGCGTCGGAGTGCAGCCCGTCGAACTTGTCCGCGCGCCCGAGGGTGCACGCCACGAGCGCATGCAGCAGCGAGTGCCTGATGTCCCGCTCGGCCGTAGTCGACCCCTCGACGATCAGCACGAGCCAACCTGAGCGTCTGCCGAACATGCCGCGCGAGTAGTGCCCTAGGCATTCGTCCGCGACGTCGGACCCGCCGCCAGCGCGACACCTAACGCGGAAGTCATCGCGCGTCGTCACCAGCACGCGAGCGCCCGCAAGGCAGTCGCCTGGGTCAGGCAGGTAAGGTGTGTCGCGCCATGCTTGCTCGACGCGAGCAAACGCGTCCCGATGCTCGGTAGTGACCGGCGGTCGAGGGCAGCCGGAGAGCGCGACCACGCAAGCGAGCGCCGACGCGGCCAGCCACAGCAGCAGGAACACTCGAGCGCCCCAACGTCGCAGCATGCGGTGTCGATCGATATCGGACCTAGGCATTTCAATCCCTCCTTCGCGGTCGCTTGCCGCGCGGTGTCGTTGGTGGTGACTCGATCGGTGTCAGACCAGAGTCCGCAAGCCGCTCGTGCAGCGCGAGCATTCGATCCTGAGCAGCGGCGAGTCGCTCTTCGGTGAGTCGTCTGCGAAGCTCGTCTGCTTCGCGGCGCTCGTTGTCGAGTGCGCGCTGCACGAGCTCGAAGTCCCACCTGAGTTTCTTGAGCTCACTCTCGAGCTGCACAACGCGAGTCGCGTCAGTCGCGGACACGACCGGCAATGGAGCCGGCGCGATCGGACCGTCTCGCATTGCTTCGCGCATTGCGTCCGCGCGCTTCGCTCGCTCGTTGCGAATCACCACGAGGATTGGACCCGCGAGTGCGGCAATCGCTCCGCCCACGTAACCCGCGAGCTTGATCGCCTCGTCGCCCGTCACGCATTGGCCTCGAGCGTGTCCCCGGGCCGCGGAATCCAAAGGCCCCATCGTCGACGCATCTGAAGAAGCGCACGCGTGCGTGGTCCGGGAATGCCGTCGCACTCGTCGTCGCAAATTCCGAGCGCCTTCTGACGCTCGCTCCACACGTCGAGATCATCGCCCGTGTCGACGTTCCAGCCTTCGTAGCCCGCCGCGGCAAGCTTGCGAAAGACCTCGTCACCGGGATCGCCTCGACCTCGATTACGCGTCACGTTGCGATGGCCGTACACACCGCAAAAATCAGTGCCTCGAGCACCGCCCGCGGCGTACGCGAGTTTGCTCGTTGCGCTGACTCCGACCGTCGGCGAAGCGAAGCGGCGGCAGATCTCGCGCTCGTGCGCGAACTGCCGTTGAATGCCCAGAATACGCGTAAGCGCGTCGATCACGCACACGGCAGACTCGAGCGTCGACTCGAACACGATCCCGTCTGCAGTCTGATAGAGCTCGACGCTGACCGTTATCTCGTTGACGTGCCCCGCGTGGTACGTGACCGTCCGGACGAGATCAGCGAGGCACGCGTAAGACCCGTCCGCGTCGATGGGGACGTGACAGCTCGCCGCGCGATCGTCTTTCATGAAGCGCTTCGCGAGGTCGCCGTCCCACCCGAGATCTGGGCCCTGACCGCTGCGCACGATCACGGGCAAGCCCATCCGGGTGTGAACTACGATTCCGCGAATCCACGTGCCCGGCGGTCGCGGACGAGTGTCACGAGCGCTCTCCACGCTCAGAGACTTCTCCTCGAGGAAAGAGATCCCGCGGAACGGACCTGGCACCGGGTGCGGATAACCATTTGCTACTAGCACTGACCTTACTCCTCGTCCCCGACCTCTATCTCGATCTCCACGTGCCGGTGAGAGGGCTCGCCCTTCCGCGACTCGTGAGCAAAGATGGGGTTGCCGTCACGGTCCCACGCGTGAGGTAGTGGACCCTCGAGTGGGATTGCGTAGCGGCCGGATACGCCGAAGGTCACGACCCGGGACCCTTCCACGGCTTGAGATCGGGGAGTGGCTTCAAGCGCTCCACGAGTTCCTCGGTGCTTACGTCTTGATCGCGCAGCAGGTCCGCGACTGCACCGAGCACTGACCCAACGATCGGCCCGATCACTGCGCCCTTCGGCCCGAGCATCGGACCTACGGAGCTCGCGAGCTTCGCGCCGCGATCGAGCCACTCTGCCTTTTCATGCCGGTCCATGGGCGACTCCGTTCGTGAACACCTCAGGAATAGGAGGAAGGTCGAGGCCGATTGCTTCTGCGGCTGCGATCAATGACTGCCACCTGCTCAAAAGCGCGAGCGCGAACTCCGCCGCGATTGGAGTGTCTCTGCCGCCCGAGGCTCGAATCGACTTGGTGTAGGCCTCGTAAGCCTCCTGAGTGATCACCCAGGCGTTATCGACGGGCGCATACTGCCGCTCGAGAAGAGTGAGCGCATCGTCGAGCTCTTCCGCCGTCGACGACCTCTGACGCGCCGCTGCCTTCTCGAGGTCTCGGCGAGCTTCGAGAATGGTGTGCACAGCAAGCAACGGCTTCTCGATCGTGAGCGCGATGTGAGCATGCATCCGCGTGCCGTTGTCGGGCGTGTCGGGAGGATGCGGCCCGCACGACGCACCACTGAGTGGCAGCATAGCGAGCACGCAGAGCGCGCCAGCCATCCAGGTCACCGCGAGCGAACTCGCATCGCGCCGAGTCACGCGGGCACCTTTTTCAGCAGCCATTCGGGCGGCACGGGCCAGTCTGACGGCTTTTCAGCGAGCGACGTAGCGGGCAGCTCGACGATCGTAGGCACGCCGAGCACTTCGATCGCGACCTGTTGCGAATAGCAAAGATCGGCGAGCCAGTCTTCTACGCGGATGATGGCGCGCTGAAAGCTGGGGTTCGACTGCGCATCGCCGACGCTGTAGTCAGGATGCAGAATCGGTTGATCGTAGGCGATGATCCACGGGATCGCGCCGCGATGGTAATCGTAGGACACGAGCGCGCTCCACGGCACGCGGTCGAACGGTGGTGGGATCGGGTCGAGCATCACAGCGTACTGATCGCCGCGCGTCATGATGCCTTCAATGATGTTGGGATTGTTGGTGTCAAACCATCTAGTCATGCTGTATGAACCTTACTGTTTAGAGCCCCGGATACTTCGCGTCGAGGTACGCCAGTAGATTGGCAAGTGAAGCGATCGATCGCGCTGTATTGAGAATCAAAATGTCTGCGATGCGCCCAGTCATGAGGTTTGCGTATGCGCCGCTGTAGCGATACGCGCCGATAACCACCCGGTCGCAAGTGTTTGCCACGGTCGCCGCCACGCTCGCGCTGGCGACGTCGTTTACCCAAAGTGAAACATTGCCCGGCGTATACGACATCATCATGCGGGCAGGCGACGTGCCCGGCATCAACGTTCCGAGCACGTTGACGCTACCGACCCCTTGCCGATACACCGAATCGATGCCTGTGCCTGTTGCAGTGCCCCAGATCTGCACGTTCGTGCTGCTCGCCGAATCGCCTAACGTGCAGATCGCGTTGTTGGTCGCAGCCACGTTGCGGTCGATGACTGCAACCATCGTGTGCGGCTGCGCCCCGTCCAACGAGTTTGCAAGCGCCGCAGTAAGGGTGGACAGGTAGCGCGCGCCGTCAAAATACAACGCTGCTTGCCCGAGTAATCCGGCAGCCTCGAACAACGGCTGCGACGGCGACGAGAGCTGCGCGACAGCATGCCCGTTGACACGCGACTCCCAGAACGACACACGATTGCTGCCGTCCATCGTGACGCCGCTTGTCGGGTCGAACCACGCAACGATATCGGGCTCGTCTGCTGGCGAATACGGAGGCGGAGGTTCTCCACCCGCCGCGCCCGCCACTGCAAGGAAAGCAGGCATCAGGCGGGCTCCAAGTGACCAGTGATTGCCCACGTGTTCGTGGCCAGTTTTAGCCCGTAGACCCAGGAGCCTTGTCCCTGAGTTACGAGCGACAGACCCGGTGGGACGATTGTTGTGACACCAGCAGCGACCACCGTGCCCAAGCCGGCTCCGCGAAAGAACCAACTCAAAAGCGTACCAACCGGGTAAGCCACAGCGGCGTGCGTCGGAATCGTCTGATCGTTCGGAGCCGCCGCGTTGACGTCGATCAGTCCACCCGCGTCTGCAAGAGTAGGAGTGTCGCTTCCTGTGACGGTCCGGATACCCTTGAAGCCAGACTCGATCGTGCCGAGGCGAGTCAGCAACGACGCGATGCTTGCCTCGTTGGCCGTGATTCGACCCTCGTGATTGACCGCCCGTCCTTCGAGCGACCCGCCGGCGGGCGAAGCCGTGGTTCCTATCGCCGTCTGCGCATCGATCAGCGCGTCTGCCAGGTTGTTCCACTGCACAGCAGGCAGCTGTCTAGACTCATCAGTAATGACCGCAGCGTCGCTCTTCGTGGTGCCGAAGCTGCCCGCGTTGCGAACGCCAATCGAGGTTACGCCCATGTCGGCCACGATCGCGCAACAGAGAGCGTTCCGATCGCCATCGGTTGCGCGGGGTCTGCTAGGTGCTCTTTTCTGCGACGATCGACGTGCGCGGCTGCGTGTTGGCGCGATGCTCGACGCGTACGACGTTCCAGGTGGTGTCCACCTCCGAACGCACGCCGCTTATTGCGATCTCCGTACCCGATGCGATCGATGTGTTCAACGTAGTAAGCGTAAGAGACAGCTGAGCGGACTCGCGGTCCTTGTCTTTCACGAGCGACTTCGCTGCACTCGCGGCCTCGGAGGCCGTGCCGAAAATCTCAGTCAGGCGCACGACGGGTTCGCCGCTCCCCGCCTCCTTGATCCCGCTTCCACCCGTCTTCGGATTGAACCACGCAGCGATCGCCTTGCCCGCTTTCGCGCGACCACCCAGTGGCATGGACCATTGCTCGATGTCCTTCCGTGAAAGCACAACCTGGGGAAGCTGCGAACCAGCGCCCACCACCTCGAGCGCTCCCGATCCTGACGACGAGCCCTTGATCCGCACGCGTCCCCCGGTCTGAGCAACGATGCGCTTGAGAAACGCGAGATCGGTCTCATCGAGCTGCTCCACGCTATCGAGCGCGAAGCCTTGCAGCTCGCTCTGGACACGAGCGATCAAACCGTGGTCGCTCGCGATGGTACGAGCCATCGCCCCCAGCGTCGTTGCAGTCCAGACGCGAAAGCGTTCCGTGTTCATCGGCATGGATGGACCGGTCGACACGAACTGTGCAGCGTGCCCACGAACAGTAAGACGCTCGGGAGGCGAGCTCGCCGTTGGCGCGTCGAGGCAAAACACGCCGAGGTCCACGAGCTCGTCTTCGGTGTTGCCGAGCCACACGCGCGCGACGGCGCCTTCGGGTGGCCACGCGATATGCGGCTCGCGATCGTCGAACGTGAACGACACCGAATCGCTCGAGTTGCCCTCGTCGTCGACCACCGTGATCTCGAGCAAGCGGCGCTCTTTGGCCCAGGTGTCGGTCATGTCGCGTCCGTCGATTTCCACGCGGTACGCGAAAGCTTGCGGCTTGCCCGTCGAGATCAGCCCCACAGCGCCACCTCACGCGAGGTCGACGCGCTGCGCGAAGCGAGCAGATCGGGGAGGAGCACCGCGAGCCCCTTTGGCAGGTGCACGCCAAGAATAGCGATCCCCGGGTTGCTGATCAGTAACGCCTCGAGCGCGCCGTTCTGCACGCCGTAGGACGCGTGCGCGACTTGATCGAGCCGCTCTCCTCCGACGCACAAATAGTGGCGCCCCACCGGCTCCTCTCCCCACGCTGTGCGCCCGCGAAAGTCGAGTTCGACCGCGACAGGAAACCACAACGGGAAGGCGCCTAGGCCAGTGCCCGGAACGCCCAACAGCGGAAAGGTTTCGGGGAAACTCATAGCGACACCGTCTCATCTTCTGGATCGGCCTTCAAAGTCAGGCTGAACTCGATACGTCGCGGGATGCCCGTCGGCGTGAACTCGGGCCCCTGGGTCTCGTCGATCGACGCGATCATCCACGAGCCGTAGATCGTGCCCTCGCCGTCGACGAGGGTAAGAGACTTACCGGCGTCCGCCGCGTCGCGCAGCGCCGATACGGCGTCGAGCGCTCCCGCATAACCAGGGTAAGCCGCGCCATCGATCGTGAGCTCGTCGCGCGCACGCCCTCGGTTGACTGGCTTTCCCAGGCCTTCGACTGGATCGGGCTGATCGATGCGCCACTCCGTGCGTCGGCGCAGTCGATTCATTGCGCGCTCAGACGTAGAGAATGGAATCCGGCCCAGCATGAGGGGCACGATCGCTGCGCTACCTGCCATAGGCCGCTCCCTGCTCCGCGCGCATCCTCTCGTCGAGCTTGCGCGCAACGCGCTCTGCGACCTCGTCGGGGCTGAGGTTACCCCGCGCGTCGACCCTCACTTCGATCTTACGGTTGTCGTGAACGACGCGCGGCTCTTCGGTCCGCCGCTCGACCTTCACCTCGCGCGGCACGAAGCGCACGCTCTCTGGCTTGGGGTCGCGCGGTTCTTCGGTCCGCCGCTCGACCTTCACCTCGCGCGGCACGAAGCGCACGCTCTCTGGCTTTGCGTCGCGCGGCACGGAGGGCGGCACGCTCTCCGGCTTTGGGTCGCGCACGGGGGGCGGCTCTTCGGCTTTGGGTCGCGCGGCCGGCTCAGGCTGCCGCTTGGGACGCTTGTCTTGCTCAGCAAGCAGTCGCGCGCGTTGCTCGTCCACGTCGCTCGTGAGCGAGCGCGCGATGTGGTCGCTCAGCGTCGCACCCGTAGCCGCCTCCGTGGCCTTGTTGATCCCGTGGCCGATGGCCGCGCCGATCGCAAGGCCAGCAACCGACACAGCCGCGATCGTGCCCGCACCAGCGGCCGCAACGGTGCCGCCCAGGCCGACCTTCGCGCCGATCGCGGCAATGCCCCCACGTGCCGCGGTCAACATCCCCGGACCCGGCTTGGGAGCGACCGGCGTGCCGGGAGCAGCCGGCGTCTTCAAGCCGCCGAGACCACCCGTAAGCTTTCCCGTCAGACCCGTCGCCTTCGAAAGCCACGCGACGATATCCCAGCCGACCTTCGCGATCGTAAACAGCGGCGAAAGCACCTTCGCAGCGGCAAGGCCGGCGATCGCTACGCCCAGCGACTTCACCGCCCAACGGTTCTCACCGAGCCAGCCGGCGACGTCACGCGCGCCGCGTCCGACGGTGACCAGACCTTCACCGAACGACTGCAGTGCGCTCTTGATCTCCGGCCAGTTGGCGCGGAGCCAAGAAACGCCCTCCTTCACGCGATCGAAGGCGTACCGGTAGCCGCTCGCGAGCTCGTTTGCCCAACGCTCGAGCGTGCCATCCTCAGCCCACTTGTTCGCCGTCGACAGAGCGCCTTCGAGCTGAGTCTTGAGCGTGTCGAACACGCCTGAGCGCATCACGCGCACTTGGAACAGCGTCCAGTGATCGGAGAGCGACGACATGAGACCGCGCCATGTGCGGCTCTGCTTGTCCATGCTCCCGGCGTACTTCTCGTTCCAGATCGCCATGAGCGTCGCGCGGATCATTTCCTGACTGTTGGCCTTGACCTTCTTCTTTACGTCTTCTCCCGCGGCGTTTTTGTAGAAGTAGGTGATCTGGTTTCCCGACTTCTGCGCGCGAATCCCGAACTCCTTCAAGCGCTCGTTCTCGCCGGTTACTGCATCCGCGATCGCCTCGACTGCGGACATGAGCGGCTTGCCCATGCTCGCTGCCGTGTCGCCCAGCGTGCGCAGCGTGCCGTCCGTCGGGTTGATCCCGTAAGCTCGAAGGCGATTGAACGCCGCGCCCACCTCATCGATCTCATAAGGAGTGGTCGCCCCGAACTTCTGAATCCACCCCATCGCCGCTTGCGCTTTGGCGGCCGATCCCTCCACGGTCTCGAGCGCGGTCTCAAGCGTTTCCATCTGCGACGCTTTGTCGATCGCGCTCTTCGTAAACCAGCCAATCGCGCCAATCGCAATGCCGCCGATCGCGGCACCCGCGAGCGCAGCTTGGCGCGCGACCGTCGCGAGGCCGCTCCCTATGCGTCGCAGCGCGGCGGACGTTCGACCGCCCACGTCGAGCTCGCGCCAACCCTTCAGGAAGTTGGCCTTGCGCTGCGTCTTGTCGACCGCGTCGCCCAGCTTCTCTTGCTCGCGGCGAAGCTTGGCCACGTCCGCGGAACCCTCGACGCCGAGCTTGTGCGCGGCCTCGCGCGCATCCTCGAGCTCGTGCGCGACGCGCGCCACCTCCTTCTCGAGCTCGACCGATGACTTCGTGAGACGATCAATATCGCCCGCGCCACGACGCGCCTTTGAAAGTTCAGTCGAGGCCTTCGCGAGCTCGGAGTTGACCCCCTTCTGCTGCGCCTTGAGCGCGGCTTCCTTCGCGGCGAGTTCAGCGATCCCGGCCGAACCCTCAGAGCTGAACTTCGCGGCCGCCGCTCGAGCAGCGTCGAGCTCAGTGCGCACGCCGCCAAGCTCACGGTCGAGACCCCGCGAAGTGGCGGTGAGTCGCTCGACGTCGGGACTCGTACCGCCCAACCCCTTCGCGGCCTTGGTCGCCTTCGCGAGCTCAGCGTTGACTGCTTTCTGCGTTGCCGCGAGGGCTTGCTCTTTGGCCTCGAGGCTGACCACTCCGGCCGCCCCGTCGGCTGCAAACTTCGCCGCCGCTGCTCGAGCGGCTTCGAGGTCACGCCGCACGGCGCCAAGCTGACCATCGAGTGCTCGGGACGCACCGGTCAGCTTCTCGACGTTCGCAGAGCGCTCTCCGAGCGTTGTCGCCGCACGCGAAGCCGCCGCGAGCTCAGCGTTGACCGCCTTCTGCTGTGCCACGAGCTGGCGTTGCTGGACTCCCAGGCGCGCCACCTCAGCCGAACCAGTCACGCCGAGTCGGCCGGCCGCAGACTCGGCCGTGCGCAGTGACGCAGCAACGCCGCGCGACGACTCTTTCAGCTCAGCGAGCTCGGAACGGATCGAGTCCGTGCCGCTGCGCACGGCAGACACCGCCGCGCGAAACGAGCTCGCTACAGTCCCACCGAGCGTAAGGGTCGCTGCGTGATTCAGCTTCGCCACAGCTACTCCTTTACGATCAAACCCGTGCGCCTGGCCGCGCGGAGGTATCCGAGGAATCGTCGAACCGGGAGGTTCTCAAGTGCTTCTGGATCGACGCCTCCCAACGCCGAAGAAAGCAACACCACGAGGTCGTCTAGCGAGTCCGAACTCTCGTCGCTCAGCCCTTCCGCTTCCGGCCAGAAGCCACGCGACGCAGCGTAAAACCCTCGATCACCGCCTGCGTAGCGTTCCAGTCGTCGACACAGAGCTGCTGAATGTGATCGACGGTCAGACCGCACAGAGCAGCCGTGAACTCGTCGTCTCCCTTGTGGACACGAATATCGCGGATGGTCTGCTGCCGAAACGTGAGCGACGCCCGCGTCTCCGTGCCCACCTGGATCGGCCAAGCAAGAGGCAGCTCGTAGTTCCCCTGGGCCTTGGCGACGTCGACCTTGATCGCTGCGATCTCCTCAGCCGTCTCTTCCTGCAGGCGCTCGAGCTCTTCGATCGCAGTGGGCTTCTTCTCCTCCATGACGACTCCTCAGCGGCCGACGAGGCCGCGCATCTGCAGTAGTTGATCGACGCCGTTGATCATCCGAATGCCGTTCGCGACGTCGATCGTGTGCACCGGCATGCCTGAGTGGATGAACGCGTAGTAGTAGAGCTGCATTTCCAGCGTGGTCTCCGCCGGCTTACCAGGCTCCAAGTCGCTCGTCTCGAGCTTCGTGCACACGCCCTGCATCGTCCAAATCACGGGCAACGAGATGCCCGTGAGCGGGTTGAGCGCAGCAGCGCGAACGCTGATCTTCGGACCGGCAATGCCGGAAATAATGCCGAAAGAAGCAAACATCCCCTTCGACACGCCGATCGCCGTGAACGAGGTGACGAGCGCGTTCATGCCCATGTCGATGGGGAGCGGCGCGTCCATGCCAGCTCCCCGAAATTGCTCGTTGGCAATCTCGAGGGCGGGCGGTTTGAACTTCGAAACGCGTCCGACCATGCGGTCCGCACCATTGAAGAGCACATAGTCTCTGATGATCTCATCCAACATGTCTCACTCCAATCTGAGGGCCTTACCCTCCCGTAAAGGCCTCAGCCGAAGATGCTCGTCAGGTACTCGTGAGTGATGTGACGGCGCATGACGATCGAGTGCGCCGGGTAGACCGGCGTGAACTCGTAATCGATGTAGAGATTGCCCAGCATGACTGATGACGGCGTGTTCAGGGACTTGTCTGCCCAGGCAGTGCCACCGATGATCGCGCCACGCGCTTGCAGGTCGCGAAGGAATCCCTTCACGCTCTCCACGACGTCTTCCACGAACGTCTTCGTGATGCCCATGTCGACGGCCCACAGGAAGGCCTCTTGGATCGACTCGGCGATCACGTCATCCGTCCGCGCGACGTTGAGGAACTTGAACTGCGCGTCTGCAGACGTGCTCAGACCGCCCCAGAGGCGCCAGCCGTTCTTGCGGATGATGGTGTTGATCTTGGCCGCGTTGAGCAGCTGCGCCTGGCTGTTGGCGTCGCCCATCGTGAAGCCGATCGGACGGCTCAGCGCTTTCACGCCTAGCACCGGCTTGTTGCTTACCGCTTCCCAAAAGTTGAGCGTCGATGCGATCGCGGCATAGAGCGTCGACGAGCCAATCACGTCGTCGTTATCGTCGATGAAGGCAGGATCGGAGTACCCCGCGCGCTGACTCGTCACGGAAGCAACCCCAGTGATGGCCAATGCGTCGGTCGAGTTAGGACCGTCGAGAAACACCGCAGAGAGCAAGCGATCCCCGACGGCGATCAGATCGCTCTCCACCTCGCCCACGAGGTTTTGCGCAAGGATTCGCGGACGCACGCCGAGCTCAGCCTCCGCTTGAAGGAAGCGATAGGCCATCGTGTGCGTCGCTGCACTGCCCGTCGCATCCGCGAGGTTCAGTGGCGCCACAACGTTGAGCACGATGGGCGCTTGCGAATGCCGTCGAACAGCGTTCACGAACGGTGTGATCGTCCCGGTGCCGTCGTCGATCGTCTCCATGTCGGTGGCGGAAGTGATCAACGCGAGGTCGCCTTCGGTGAGCTCCGTAGCGCTCGCCAAGACGCCAATCGCAGCGCCTTCCACCGTTTCGACCGGACGAATGCCGCCGGTCAGTCTGTCAATCGTTACGCCATGTGTAGTCATGTCGGGCTCTCCTTTTCTGACTTAAATGTCCAGCGTGCTCTTTTCGATTCGGCCAAAAGGGCCCACGAAGATAAGTCCGTGCAACAAGGCCGAGCGCGCGCACGAGAGAAAAGGGGTTCCCGACATAGAGGCGAACCCATTCGTCAAAGTCCGCGAGCGATTCCCACGCAGAGAAACGCACTTCACGAACGCGTTAGTGCAGACGAGGAACAGGCCATCCACGTACAGCGCCTTCGTCACCGAAGAGACGCCCGCAATCGTCTGAACTGCGGCCCATGTCAGACCTCGGTCGTAAGAGGCCCAGACGACGCCATCATCGGCGAACGCGAGAGTCGAAGGAGTGGAGCCGCCAACATGGGCCACCGCGCTGATTTGCGCGCCCGACGTCTTGACCCGGGTCCATGTAATGCCGTCTGCAGACCTCTGTATTTCACCCGCGCTGCCAACGGCGACGAAGGCTGTATCGGCGTCAACGATGTCTTTGAACTCGCCTGCGTAGGACGAAGCCGGCGTACGAGTCGTCCAGGTGATTCCGTCCAGCGACGTTGCGATGAAGCCAGCGGGCCCAACTACGCAGAAAGCGTTTCCGCTGGTCGTGCTCCATGAGAGCGCATTGCAGTATCCGGTCGTCGTCCGAGCCGTCCAGGTCACGCCGTCTGCAGACGAATGGACCCCTGTGGTCCCGCCGTGACCGACAAGCCACAACGAACCCACGCGAAACGCTCCCCGGATGGGATTCGCACCTGCGGCGACAGTGCGACGCGTCCACGTCACGCCATCAGGGGACGTCTGGAGCTCAGGAGTGCCACCAGAGCTTCCAGAAATCACGTATGTCCCGCCCAGATCGGCGGCGCTGACAAAGCTCCCCGCGAAGGAAGCATCGGGCGTGCTGGTCGCGCGATTCGCTGCGACGAGCATCACCGCCGCCTGCATGCTCAGACTCTCGTCGGTCGAGTAGCGCACTCCGCGCGCCGACACGACGCGGGAGGTGTCCGTGCCCAACGTGACCTCTGCAACCGTCGCAAGCTCCGCGATCCCGGGAGCGCTTTCGCTAGCCATCGGCAACGCGTAGTCAGTCGTCCCGAACGTAATCACCGCACCCGTCGATGCATCGACCGTCAGATCGATCGCCATATGCAGCGACGCCGACACAGACTTGGTCGCAATGAGACCGCTCTGAGAGTAGACAAACAAGAGCGTGGTCGCGTCGCTGAGCACGAGCGCGAGTGCTCGGACGTCGTACGCAGACGCGCTGTCATCTTTGATCACGACGTGCATGGAGTATTGCCCGCCGAGAAGGCGGACGCTCCCTGTCGCAGGCAGGATGGCCACCACGTTGGTCAGTGACGTCGTGCCAACGCCAACCACTTGGTGCGTGTCGCTGAGGATCGTATTCGCAACCGTAAGGTGCGTGCTCCCAGAGACAGCCGCGAGAATCGCCGCGCGCCCCGCAGTAGTCGTGATCAGGTCAATGCTAGGCACCGGTCTGCACTCCGCTGAACTGGTGAAGGGTAGTGAATCGCGCCGCTTCCTCGACGCCCAGAACGGGCTCCGCAGTGACAGCCGCGATCAGTGTCCAGTGCATCGCCCCGCGACTCTCGCGCGCGAGCACGCGAGCGACGGTCTGCTGCGCCGACGCGTCGGTCTCGAGATAGGAGCCCTCGTCGATCGTGCAGTCCCCCGTGCACCGATCGCCCACAGGGTCCATGTTGAACCACTCAACGAGCTCAACTTCGCCCACCAACGACGCGAGCGCGTACTTGATCGATCCAATCGTTCCGCGCCGCCGAAGGTTCAGCGGCGTCAGAGAGATGATCTCCCGCTTCTGAGACTCGCTCCACGACGACTCCCAGTAGTCGAGCCCACGAGACCACGCGAGGTGGCCTAGCTGATCAGCGGGTGACTGCGTAGCGTCCCTCGCTCGCTCCGCTTGCCGCGGCTCGTGCTGGGCGAAGCGCTCTTCGATAACCGCGGCCAGCGCGTCGAATGCGTTAGGCACTGGTGCGCTCCGCGGTAACAACGATCGTCATGGGCCACCAAGCCGCCGTCGTGTCCACGAGTCCCGTCGTTGACGTGACCTCCCACGTGCTCACCCCGGGAACAGCGCACGCGCCAAGCCACGCGTATTCCTCGCCTTCGGAGAATCGCGCGCCAGACCGAACCTTCGCCGCGAGCGGCAACACGAGCTCGTTCACACGCGCTTGCGAAGCGGCCTGCACGACGTCAAGCGCTGGACCCTCAGACACAAAGATCGTGAGAGCGACCGTAGACGTGACGCGTAAAGCGTCCTGCACAGTCACGCGATCACCGGCCGGCCGCACGAACTCTTCATTCAGCGCGGCAAGGATAATGGTCAGAATCGCGGCGTCGGCCGAATCGTGTAAGACCTCGACGAGAATGTCAGCCGGATCAGGAGACGTAGCGATGACATCAACCACATCGGCGTGAGCGCCTCGAGCGATCGACTCATACGCGCCGAGCGGACCCGCCACCGAGCCCTGATGAGGCGCCAGCCGCAACCGCTCGCGATAAACGTTGTCGCTCTCATACGTCGGCAGCACGGGAGGCACGGCACCAGGGTCACCAGGGTCGAGCAGCAGGCGCGGCGTGTCATAGAGCGGGTCGGCGCCGATGTTGTCGAGCCCCTCCCCGAACGCGTGCGTAAGAAGGGTATTTCGTACTGAGTCATTTGTGGCGCTGAGAGTAAGGATCCGTCGATAGGCCAGCACCTCCAAGAGCTTGACTGCAGGATCGTTGTCGTTGAGGTCTCCTACGAGAACCCCCATTTTTGAGGCGTACGACGCTTTGCACTCCGCGAGCTCGGACGCGTAGTCCGGAACCGTGACGGCGTCCGGAAGAGCTACCTTACTCATGTCCAGCAGAATGCCCACGGAGCGACGATCGCGTGGCGCAGCGTTGAGCGGGCGATTCGTGTTGCGCTTACTTCACCTTCACCTGCGTTGCGGCAACGCTCAGCACGAGCGCGGATTGCGCCGAGGCCAGCGACTTCAATACCAAGAGTCCAGGCTCGCCCACGTCAGGTGGAGCCGATGGTGCGGGGATGATGCTCGGGTCTTTCAGCAGGTTCCAGATGCGCGTGAACTCCTCATCGCAGCGCGCGGAAAGGGCTGCGTAGTCAGACGGTGATTCGCCCAGCGAGATGTCCGATGACACGATCACAACTGCGTCCGAGCTCTCGATCGTAAGGCCGGCCGTCTCGATCGTCGTCGCTTCCGAAGACGTGATCGCCACACCAGCAGACTGGATGACCGCAGCGTGATCGCCAACGTAGAGCGCGTGATCGTCTCCGGGCAAAGGCGACGGATTCGCAGTGCTCGGCCAGCCCACGAGCGCGACTGCTGCGCCGCGGCCAAGCGAAGGATCGATCACCAGCACGAGATCGCCAACAGCAGGTGGCCTATGCGACGTGGGCGGATCGAACCACGGCATAGGCGCGGACACTCGATCAGTGCCACCGTAGTCCACGGAGAGCGTTCCCGCGCTCGTGTCGACGGTCTTCACTGCACCCGTACGCAGCATGCCCTTGCGCATCCGTTCGACCTCGGAGCGCACCTCGCGGACGTCGGCCATAAGCTGGGCGAGGCTCATCGCGTCACCGAGATCCGTTCACTCGTTGCGCGAACCACACCACTGATCGTGGTAGTAGCGACTCCGTCTGCAGACGCGCCCATCGTCACTTGGCGGACGGACACGCGCGGCTCAAAGCGCCTGATCGCCTCGGACGTCGCGCGCGCAAGGTTCGCACGCCCGATGGCGTTGATCTGAGTGTCGACGAGTTCGAACAGCTCCGAGCCGTACTCAGCGCGCATCACCCGATCACCGGGGATGGTGTTGAGAACCTCGTCCACCGCTTGCTCGATCTCGGGCAGACCATCCAGCACCTTGCCCGTCGCGCGATCCATGGCTGCCATCTAGTCCTCCATTGGTACGAGCTGGCGATAATCGCCCGCGTCGCCTTCCTCGTCGCCGGTGAGCGGGCTGCGAGCCGACAAAAGTGTCGTCGGCTGCGCCGGGTCGGACGGCTGGACCTGACGCACGATCGCCCACTGCTGCTCGAAGGTTACGAGGTAGGAGATCAGGCGGTTGGCCAGTGCGTTTGCGTTCCGGCCAGTGCCGTCGAGCTGCGCGGGCTCGATACCTGTGACGTTGATCGGTCCCGCTGCATGAACCGGTGGGACGTCCCCCGAGATCGAGTCGTCCTCAGAATCCTCCGCGAGCTCATCCCACAGAGCCGTGGCTACACTCAGCGCGAGCTCGAACACCTCGCTCTCCGCGTTCGGTGTGGTGAGCCGCTTCGATACGAGCAGACCCGCGCGGAGCGTGCCCGCGAGCTGGCGCGGCACGCCCATGGAGCTTGTCTCAAAGCCCTCGATCACCAGCTCGGCGATCGGACCTTGTGCGAACCGGCCGAAGTCTTCGTCGTACGAAAAGCCGGTGACCGTCACTGCCACCGACCTACGGTCGAGCAAGGTCTGCAGACCGGCCATGTACGCTTGCGCGTCGAAGTTCGTATCGCTCACTTGTGCATCAACCTTTCGAGCTCGCGGCGATACTCAGCGAGAAACCGATCGTTCATTGCCGGCCACGCTACCTTGATCTCTTCGCCGCCTGGACCGAGCACGTCGACGCTCGCGGCCTCGAGCGGCAAGCGGGAGCGGCCAACACGTCGCAATCCAGCGCGGCCACCGAACTTTCCCTGCGCGAAAAATGCGCGGTGGAAATACTCCCGGCCGGCGACAATGCCGCGGCCACTCTCGCGCCCGACCTTGCCCGTGTTCAACGGATTGAGCGCGATCCACACGGACGCCGGCCGTCCAGTCCCAGGACGCGACTTCACGCGCGCAGAAACGGGCCCTGCCGCCACGCCCAGGCGCGAAGCGAGCCCACGAGCAATCTGCGTCCGAGCCCAACGCACCGTTCGATTGGCGGCCGTCCTGGACGCGCGCATCATGAGTTCGGGAGCCGCGCCAAGCAGCGTCGCGATCCCCGCGAGCTCTTCGGCGTCGACCGTCATGACGATCGGCACAGCAGAACCTCCAAGAGTCCTTCGCCGTTGTTTGCTACCGCGGTGACCTCGTAAGTCGCGCCCGCGACCGCGGCGACGGTGCCGCGAGCGATCCACGCGGGAGCATCTTCGACGCGAAGAGTCATGCGCGCATCGGACATCGTCAACGTCGCGAGCCCCAGTCGTGCGAGCTGTTCGGGCCTCGTAAGCACAGCTCTTACTGTAGCGGCGACGATCGGAGGCCCGAAGTCGACCGGGAACGTCCACGCGACTGCTGCCCTCGTGAGCTGCACCAGCTCACCGAGATGAGCGGGCACAGCCTGGTTGAGCAGCGATCGCGCGACGTCCCAGCTCATACTTCCTCAGGTGGGCGTTGCCGTGGCAACCGTCTTGGCGACGATGATCTCGGTGTCGCCGTTGCCGGCTGCACGGACCGCGTAACCGAAGTCCCAGTTGGTGGCCACCGAGCCCGCGACGACGATGTTGCCCGGCGTGGGATCCCAGTCGACTTGCGCGCCCGCTGCAACCACGTCCGCGGACGCCTTCGGGAGCTTGAAAACTCCCGTCAGGTGACCGGGGAAAGCCTCGCCAACAGCGGCGGACCGCTCCGGCACGACACAGAGAGCGCCGATGATGATCGGCACGTTCGCGACAACGCCACCCGAAGGGGCGATGAAGCTTGCATCGGGTTCCTTATGGATATACGGACACCCCACAACTGAGCTACCTGACATGGCAAAGTCCTTTCAGATCGGAGTTCAAAAAATCCCGGCGTTTGGGCCGCAGCCGGGGTGCGGTAGACAGAGCGGAGACCGAACAAGCCTTACGATCAGGTCTGACGCTTGTAGTAGACGCCGCGCCAGTCCGCGCAGCCGATCCCGAAGTCCAAACAGACCTTGAGCATGAGGCCTTCGACTTCGAAGCCCGCTTTTTGCTCGAGGCGAACGCCCTCGGCAGTGCCCGTGAGGTAGGCGTACTCGAACGAACTCGCCTGGTTCGGATCGGCGAAGCCCAGCCAATGCTGCTTCGTCGCGCTGATCATCGGCTCGCACAGAACCGCGATGCGCCGGTCACGCTCGGTCACGCCGCTTGCAGCCGCGGTGGGCACGTAGCCGCCGTAGAGCAGACGATCGAGAGCGCGATCGGCCGAGTCCGACGCTACGATGTAGCGCAGCGACGCGTTGATCGGGATGCCCGCGAGAGACTTCGCCGTGCGGAAGAAGGTGTTCGCGGCATCGATGGCGGCCACGTCCGTGGTGGTGGCAGCCGTTGCCGGGAAGTTGGCGTGCACCGTGTTTTCGAAGACCGCGGTCCCGTCGGGCGCGGTCGGATTGCCGAGGATGAAATCCCAGACGAGCTTACGCTCCGTCTCGGCAGCAGCTCGGCCACGTGAACGAGACACCTCGGTCAGAGCGCCGATGTCATCGTCGATCAGCATCTTGCGCGTGAACGAGACGATCTTTCCGTAGCTCTTGAGCGCGTACTGACCCGTCTCGAAACGAGCGCCCTTCTGCGGGATCGGCGCGCCTTCGGCCACCTCTTCGAGCAGATCGCCCGCGTCGACCGCGACCGTGTTCCGCGGGCGGAAGTCACTAGCGCTCGTCTTCTTCAGCACCTGACGGTGGACGAGGGGAACGGCGTCATACCCCGCGCGCATCGTCTTCTCGCCGACGAGATAAAGCACGCTTGCGAAGTCAGTCGTGGCGAGTGCGCGCGTCGCGATCTCGAGCCGCCCCATTCCGCGCGTGTTGACGCCGCCCGACTCGAGGAATGACCGCGCCATATCCATCAACACGGCGTCGCCGAAGTTGCGATGCCCGTCGCCTTCGACCTTCTCGTTCGCGCGACGCAGAAGAGCGTCGCTTGCGTCGCGACGCATGCTCGCCTCGCGCGTACCGTCTCCAGACGTGATCGGCGACACGTGCGTGTCGCGAGCGCGCTGAGCGTGGCTGTCCAGAATCGCATCGCGAACGCTCTGAACATTCGCGCCATCCGCGACCCAGCTCGCTCGGCGCGTCTCGTCCACACCGTGCACGCGGCACAGCTCGACGATATCTGCAACGCGCTTGCGCTCTTCCACGAGCGCCTGAGCGCGCGCCTCGTCAGCCGCACGTTGCGCCTCTGCCGCGCGCTTTGCCTCCGCCTCTTTCGCAAGGCGCTCCAATCGCTGCTGTTCAGTCTCTTCCATGCTCGCCGACCTTTCCTCGGCGCGCGGCGCCGAACCATCGTCTTCGTCGTCTTCGAACGCTCGAACCTGAGCGCCCGCGTCAGCTCCAATCGGCACGATCGAAAGCTCGTAAGGCTCCCAGTCGATCGCGGTGCGCTTCTCGAGCTTTCCCTCGGCGTTGCGCGTGTCCTCCCACTTGTGCACGGCGTAGCCCACCGAGATGTTGCGGAGGATTCCGGCCTTCACGTCTTTGAACACCACGTCGGCTTCCGCTCGCTCGCTGAAACGCACCGTCGCGACACCTTTGCCGCCTTCGAGACGCGCGGACTCCACAACGCCCAGCACACTGCGCGTGCTCCACGAGCTATGCGAGTCGAGCAACGGCGCGCCACTCTCGAGGCGACCGAGCCGGATGTGGCTCGGGTCCAAACTGAGCGCTTCGCGAAACCGCTCGCCCGACCACCAGTCGCGACGCGCTACCTCAGCGCCCGTCGACCACGTGACGTCGACAGTCCGCTTCTCTTCGTCGAGACTCGACGGGAGCACGGCCGCGCGGAAGGTAAGGGGCGGTGCCTCGCGTTGCTCGAGGCCTTCCCGATCACTCTGACTTGGCTTTTTTCGTCGTGCCGCCATCGCTTCCGCCTTCTTGTTGTTGGTTCACGCCGCCCTGACCCTGCGTAGACACGTGGCGCGGATCGACGTCGAGCACGATCCCAAGATCGTCAAAGCGCTTCAAATCTGCCGCGATCAGCGTTGCGACTTTTTGAGGATCGCGGCCACTCTCGCGGACCACGTCAGACCACGACGCAAAGCCGGATCGGACGCGCTTCGTGTTCGCTACCGTCTCCTTTTCAGGGTCGATCATTTCGACCGCTGGACACGTCCACTCAACGCTGAGGCCCGCGAGAGAAACGTCGCTCGTGAGCGTCATCGACTCCAGAAACCAGCGCCAAACGACGTCGCACAGCAGGTCGATCATGACCTGCTCCTGCCACTCGACAACGTTGCCGTGCATCTGCATCTGGCCCATGCGAGCAGACGAGAAGTTGACCTGACTGAAGTCTCCCGTGAGCGCTTCATACGTAATGCCAAGGCCCGTCGCGATCCCGCGGTGGTTGATCACCGCATGGTCGCGGATGCCTGCCGACGGTGGCGGCGTGATCGTCTTGACCTCTGTGCCTGCCGGCAGAAACTCAACCATGCCGGGTTCAAGCTTTTCGTGCACTTCGTGATCGCCCTCGGGCTGCACTCCGCCCGAGTAGACCGCGCCAAAGCACGCTGCGACTTTCTGCTGCATGAGCGCAGCATCTTCGTAGTCATCCCAGTCCTGCAAACGGGTGAAAACGGGGGCGATCCAAGACTCTCCGCGCTGTTGCTGAGGCCGATCGAGCAGAAAGACATGCGCAATGTCCTGCGCAGGAACGCGCACAGAATGGACACCGCCCAAAACACGAGAGGGATGGCGCTGAAATAGATGGTACGCGCGAGGCGCTCCATACTCGTTCGTTTCGACGCCTCCGACGATCTCACCGCCGCTGATCTCCCCGTCCTTCGCGTCGCTCAGGTACTCAGCTCCGAGCACTTGCAGTCGCAAGCCCTCGCGCGTCTGCACTCGGCGCACGATGCACTCACCGTCGTTCACCACCGAGCCCATGACGAGCCGCTGAATGCCGTAAAAATCAAGACGCTCAGCCGCGTCCGCGAGCTTCGAGTCGGCCCATTCGTCCCACGCCTTCTGCACGCGCTCGCGATTGCGTTCGTTCGGGCCTGTGACCGTCGCTCGCAAGCCACGCCCAACGATCTGACGCGGGATCGCCCGCTTCGCGCTCTTCCAATACGGGTTGTTTCGTGCGCTTTCTCGAGCGCGAGCACGCAGCGTCGCGAGGTCCATCGACCCTTCGGTGGGCTTGCCTTCGCCAACAGCTGTCCAATCCGAGCCAGCGCGACGTCCCCGGCTCGCCGCATTGAAGCCGCGCACTGCGTCTGCGGCCGCGCGAGCACTCTCTAGCTGCGTACGCGCGAGCGCGCGCTTGGCTCCCCAGCTCGGAGACATCGAAGCGATAAACGAGTCGAGCCAGCTCACTTGTATCCCCGCGTGAACTCGACTTTGCGACGACGCTTCGTCGCGCCCTCGCCTTGACCGTCGATCACGCGATCGATGTCCGCTTGCGAGCGGTACACGACCTTACGCCCGTCCGCCTCGACGCTCTGCACGCCGCTCACCGCCACTTTGCGGAGCGCTTCGAGCTCTTCTTCGGTCGCGACTGCCATGCGGCGATCGTCAGCCGAAGTTCAACCGTAAGCCTTACTGATCGTTGCGGCTCGCGCGCGTTACCAGTAAGAGCCGCGCTTGACCTTGATCTTCGGATGCGCGTTCGAGCCGTCCGAGCTTGGGTCAGGGGTAGCGACAGTCACGGCCGCGCGCAGTGCGGACCAACGCTTGGGCTCCCATCGATCCACGCCGATCATGGCCGCCGCGGCACGGTTGTACACGTGAAGATCAAGCGCTTCGTTGCGCTCGCGCGTCTTCTCCCAGAGGTACGTGCGGAACCCGCGCACGACGCGCGGGACAAGCTGCTCGGCCGTGATCTGCTCGAACCACTCCTGACCGTAGGCGTCCGGCCAGTGCACCCAGCCAGTGGGAGGCTCATCGCCCTCGGCCGGTCTGTCCTGTCGCATCCAGCCGTAAAACTCCGACTTGGCCACGCTCGAGCCGACCATCCACAGCGTCACGCCGTGCGGGAGCTTCACGCCGTCCGCGCGCACGTCGACGTTCTTCGGTGTCGCCAGCAAGGTCCCCATCGTTCCCGAACCTTTGACGCACATAACGCGCTGTGGGGGGAACTTGCGCGCCCAGTTGTAGACGCTCTGCGTTTCGTCGCCCGAGTCCACCGCCATTGTGGTGATCGCGAGCCGTCCACCGAGCTCGTGGGGCCAGCTCTCCGAAAGCATCGCCGTCACGTAGGGCCACGGCGAAAGCTCGCCGTCAAGACGCGAGGGATCGCCCGCGAAGGTACGCGCGTCGATCGACCACGACTCGAGCCGCGGCCCCCACGCGCGCACTTCGACCTCGATGCGGTTCTTCTGGACGTCCACTGCGGCCGTGAGCACCAAGCCGCCGGCCGGTACGGTGTTCCGCGCGTACGGTTCGCGACGCGCGTAGAGCTTCTCCCAATCTGGCGCCTCACCACGCTCCGCCCAGCACTCGCCGGCCACGGTGTTGACCCACGTCTTGAGCATCGCGGCTTTTTTGACGCGATCCTTTTCGCGATGCGCTCTCAGGAACTGATCGCGCGCCTCACGCCACGAAAACCAGCCATAGGGCGAATAAAGCGCGCTCAGGTGGTATCCGCGCACGTTCCGGTCGGCGCATTTCTGCGTCGCGCGCCACTCCCCGGCCGCGAGCATCTTCGACTTCATGCGCTCTTCGATCACGCATCCGTTTTCAGCGCATACCAAGTAAGGCTCGGACGTGTCGCTCTCCCACTTGATCCGGTCCCAATCGATGGTCTGCATCTCGCCGCAGTGCGGACAAGGGACGTAGTAGCGGCGCTTATCCGTAGCTTCGAAGGATGCCCAAATGCGCGAACGCCCTTCGACCGTCGGCGTGCTGACCTTGTAGACCTTACGCTTCGCGCCAAAGGTGCGCGTGCGCGCCTCAGCGAGCGCGATCGGGTCGCCTTCCTCGTCTAGGTCTACCTCGTACGCGTCGATCTCGTCCTCGAACAGGTCACGGATCGGGAGCGAGCGGAGGTTGGCGGCCGAGTTCGCACCGCGAATCAGAAGCGTGCCGCCGGGGAAGTCCTTGCGCTCGAGCGTGTTGCCGCCCTCCTTCGATCCGCGCACGGCAACGCGCTCGCGCAATGCCGGCGAGCCGTCGATCAGCGGGTCAATGCGCGTGCGAACGTTGTCGTTCGCTGTCTTGTCCGTGGGCATAAGGACGAGCATTGGCGCGGGAGCGTGCGCGATCACGTAGCCGATCCAGTTGTTGCCGGCTTCCGTTTTGCCGACCTGAGCCCCAGCCACGAACACCGTCTCGGTCACGCGCGAGCGAACCGAGAGGCCATCCATGATCTCGCGAAGGTATGGCGTGCGCTCCGTGCGCCACTGTCCAGGCTCAGCAGATGACACGCTCGAAAGCACGCGGTGCTCGTCGGCCCACTGCGACACCGTCAAGACGGGATCGGGTCGGATGGCTTGCGCCGCTGTGCTGGTGACGATCACCGGCAACGCCCTGCTTCGCGAATGGCGCTCGTCTGGTTTTCGAGCGCGCGCACGATGCGATCAACGTCACCGCGCGAGATCGGCACGTCTGCTGCTTGAGTCGGAGCGCGTGAAGAGAGCGCAAAGGTAATAATCGCCGTCAAGGCCACCAACAGAATGTCGCGTTTCATGGTTCTTCCTTTTCGTCGTCTAGTTCAGTCGTCTGCCCCGAGCATTTCGCCTCGAGCGCTTTGGCCATTTCGTCGAGCCAGCGTTCGACGGTCAGGTCGATCACCTCGCGCGCGCGCTCCGCGTCGACGCCGAGCTCGGCCGCGAGGTCGGCTTTGATCGTCTCGCCTAGCGTCTGCACCCGATCGCGAAAAACGCGGATCACGCCGAACACCTCAAGGCGCAACTGCTCAACGGGCACGTAGCCACCAGCGAGCACCTGATTTTTCAGCATCGCTTGGCGCGCTTGCCAGTGCTCGCGGATCGTCTTCAGTAGCTGCTGATCACGCGGCCACGTGGTCGAGTCGTCAAGGTTCACGCCGTCGGGAAGCTTGAGCGGGTTGACCGCTGGCCGACCGGGGAGCGGACGGGCGCTGAGCGAGCGCATGGCCTCGAGCGCGCGATCCATGTCCACGATCGTCGTCCGACCGAAGGCGTCAACGCCAACGCAATCGGGCGGAATGTCCTTTCGGGCGATCGCGCCAGCGACCGACTTCACAGATCGACCCGCGAGCTGTGCGAGCTGGGCCTGGCTACCGGCCTTCGCGCGTTTCGCTTTACTGGACTTTACAGCCACACTGACCCTCGCTTGTAAAAATGTCGCTGAGTCGAGAAATGACGCGGGGCGCTAAC
>WUUC01204216.1_pt1 | contig 33670 bp, 32 predicted proteins | sample 6278441 | NCBI WGS metagenome assembly WUUC01 (sample SAMN13675441, study PRJNA597444) | soil metagenome | isolation source: soil | place: USA: Washington | collected 2017-10
AAATAGTCGCTATTTTCAACACTGACTAGAGACGGTACAATAACGGTACAAGAGCAGTCTAGATCGTGAGCATACCCAGTGTGCCATCCGACCTCACAAGCCAAAATTGGCGACCAATAAAAAGGCAACCAGGTGCATCTGCAACAGTTTATTACTCAAAAAGTACGGGAAGCTCTGGCGGCTGCCCAACTTCCAGATCTCCTGGATCCCCAAGTCCGTCCTGCCACACAACCGCAGTTTGGGGAGTATCAAGTCAATGGGCTATTGGCCGCTGCTAAACCCTTAGGGTGCGCGCCCAGAAAGCTGGCCGAGCAGCTCATACCTCACCTAAATCTTCATGAAATCGCACAGCGTGTCGAGATCGCCGGTCCTGGGTTTATCAATATTTTCCTCTCTCCACACTGGTTAGCACAACAGGCAGAGCGGGCCTTACAGGATCCCACGTTAGCAGTCACCCCGGCAGTTCCACAGACGATTGTGGTGGACTACTCTGGCCCCAACGTGGCTAAGGAGATGGCGGTCCACCATATACGCTCAACGGTAATTGGGGATGCGATGGTACGCACCTTAATGCGCCTAGGGCACCGGGTGATTCGGGCCAATCATCTCGGGGATTGGGGAACGCAATTTGGCATGCTACTTGCCCATCTGACCGAGCACTCACAACCGCTCGCATCATTGACCCTCCAAGCCTTGGAACAGGGATACCGTCAGGCCAAACAGCGCTATGATAGTGATACTGCTTTTGCAGAGCGGGCCCGCCTGACCGTCGTGCAGTTGCAACAAGAAGATCCACACTGTTTGGCGCAGTGGCGCCATCTGGTTGAGATCAGCATGCAGCAAAATCAAAGGATTTACGAGCGTCTTAAGATCCTGCTCACCCCTGAAGATGTCATGGGGGAGAGTCTTTATAACTCATTACTACCCGATCTCGTTGCTGATTTAAAGGACAAGGGGTTAGCAGTGGCCAGTGAAGGGGCCTGGGTCGTCTATTTGCCAGAGTTCACGAATAAAAATGGCGAACCAATGGGAGTGATTGTGCAGAAAAGCGATGGCGGGTTTCTCTATACCACGACTGATATTGCCTGCGCCAAATATCGCTATGAAACCTATGCTGCTGATCGCCTACTCTATTACGTTGATTCCCGGCAGCAGCAGCACTTGCAACAGGCCTGGACCATTGTCCGAAAAGCAGGTTATCTTCCACCACAGACGACGTTAGAGCATCACGCTTTCGGCATGATGCTCGGTGCCGATGGTAAACCCTTTAAAACCCGCAGTGGTGAGACCATTAAGCTTGCTGATCTACTGGATGAAGCCCTGGAGCGAGCTGATCGATTAATCACTGCCAAAAGCCCAGAGTTATCTACTGAACAGCATCAAAAGGCCGTAGAGGCGGTTGCCATCGGCTCCCTGAAGTATGCCGATCTGGCTAAGCATCGCGCTACCGATTACTGCTTCGACTGGGATCGTCTGTTGAGCTTTGAAGGCAATACAGCCCCCTATCTGCTCTATGCCTATAGTCGTATCATCTCACTCTTTAAGCGGGCACAGTGCTCTCCAGATCAGTTACCAGGAATGCTCTGCCTCTCTCAACTTTGTGAGCAGCGCTTGACCATTCACTTGCTGCGATTTGAAGAGATCCTCTATCAAGTGGCTGAGGAGGGATTGCCCCATCTGATGTGCCACTACTTATATGAGTTATCCGGTCTCTTCTCAAGTTTTTATGAGCAGTGTCCTATCCTTAAGGCGCCTCAGCTGACTGAACGTCAGAGTCGACTTAAGTTAGCCGCTTTAACTGCCAAGACTCTACAACAAGGATTAGCCACGTTGGGAATTGAAACTCTGGATAGAATGTAACCTTATCCAATTCTGTATCGCTGTCGAGCAGAGAGCGAGTCCAGCTCGATCCTCTACTCAGAACGGAGAGGAGGTCAAAGAGGGTACAGAGCTCGGAGAGCTAATAGAGTCAATATCAAAATCTTTTAAATCACTACTGCTATTACCGCTGTACGCTAGTGAGCTCAAAGCTTGACTAACCTTAGCTAGAAACATGGTGGTGTAATTTTGATCCCCTACGTTTTGTGACCCTACAGTGGTAGAGCTAGGAGCTCGCGTATGACCTCCTTTACTTTGGTAAAGTGGCATCCCTGTGGAAGGCACTATGGGAACAGGTGTTGTAAAGGATGATTCTTCTGGGGTAACAGGAAGACTAACCAATTTTTTTTTAACCAAAAAATCGGTTATACAGAGTTGTCGAAAATTAGAGTTTTTTTTACTACTGATAGCTGCTAGACAGCTTGCATCTGTCCCCTTGGTATTAGTAGTTGGTTTTGCTTTTCTTCCCATGATTTATCCCTCCGTCGATCTGCTGGTGAATGTTATACTAAAAACTACTCTCCTCCCCCATCCAAAATTGAAAAAGATTTGACTAATTCATCAATCGCTTTCAACTGCTGCAGCATGGGCTGTAACTGCGCTAGGGGCAGTGCTGATGGGCCATCACACTGCGCACGACTTGGATCGGGATGTGCCTCTAGAAACAGACCCGCTAATCCCACCGCCATGCCCGCCCGTGCCAACTCAAATAATTGAGCACTACGCCCTCCTGAAGCACCTGCTAATGGGTCACGACACTGCAATGCATGCGTCACATCAAATAACAGCGGATAACCGCCTGTCACCTGCTGCATCACTTTAAAGCCTAACATATCCACCACTAAATTATCATAACCAAAGCAGCTCCCTCGTTCGCACAGCAGTAGGCGGTGGTTATCAAAAGTGTGAAATTTGTTAACAATATGAACCATTTGCTGCGGGCTAATAAATTGTGGCTTTTTGATATTAATCACCGCCTTAGTACGGGCTAGGGCCTCGATAAGATCGGTTTGGCGAGCTAAAAAGGCCGGCAGTTGTAAGACATCTACCACCTCAGCCACTGCTTTAGCCTGCTCAGGCTGGTGAACATCGGTGATCAACTTAACCCCAAAGGTCTCTTTGAGGGCCTGCAAAATTTTCAGACCTGCCTCTAATCCTGGGCCGCGATAACTCTGTACCGAAGAGCGATTGGCTTTGTCAAAGGAGGCTTTAAAGAGATAAGGAATCGCTAATTGATCGGTAACTTGAACATAATGCTCACAAATTCTAAAGGCTAGATCCCGTGACTCTAAGACATTCATGCCACCAAATAGCACAAACGGCAGATGGTTGGCCACCGGTATCGTATCAATATGAACTGTTTTTTGTAGGGTTTGTGCAGCTGCATTCATGGGGTGACCTCCGAACAAAGTGAATCCCTGTTATTCAATGGGATAGTAAGCCTTTTGTAGCTTGTCCGATGCCCAGTCGTGGCTGTTGGGCCAAATCGCGTAGGGTGGCCACCTGTGAGTAACCAGCAGCCTGAAATCGTTCAAAAACCGCCGGCCCTTGCTGCCAACCATGCTCTACCAGTAACCAACCGCCTGGGAGTAGGTACTCCTTAGCCTGTTGAATAATGTGGCGTAAAGCTGCTAGCCCACCCTCTGCAGCAACCAAAGCCTGCCGAGGCTCAAAACGTAGATCTCCCAATTCCAAATGGGGATCGGAAGCATCTAAATAGGGGGGATTGCTCACGATGGTGCTAAATTTGCGCTGCAACACGGGTGCAAACCACTCCCCGAGGAGGAAAGTGACATTCTGTCGAGCTAGCTGCTGAGCATTGCGTTGTGCTACTGCGATAGCTTGTGGGCAGCACTCAATCGCGGTGATCTGGCAATCAGGCCGCTCATGTGCCAAGGCTAAGGCGACAGCACCACATCCGGATCCTAACTCAAGGATCTCACAGGGAGTATTAGGAAGCCGTGCTAAGGTCTCTTCGACTAAGTGCTCAGTTTCTGGACGCGGAATCAAGGTCGCCGGGATCACCTGGAGTGGCAATGACCAGAACTCTCGCTCTCCCAGCAGATAAGCGATGGGCTCACCCTGCTGGCGCCGCTGCACTAAAAGCGCCAACGGTTGGATGAAGTGAGGCAACAAGAGGGTCTCCCCAAAAGCCAATAACCTGCTACGGGATTGGCCACTCACCCAAGAGAGTAGCACCTCAGCCTCACAACGTGGGCTGGAGGTGTGGGGGGATAGCCTGGCTATGGCCTGTTGCAACCACTGCTGGTAACTCATGCCAATTGCTCAGCCAGATTAGCCAGCAAATCAGCTTGATGCTCCTGCTGCAGTGGTTGGATAATCAGATCGATCTGCCCTTCCAGCAGTTCAGCTAAGCAGTAACGGGTCAAATTGATCCGGTGATCCGTCACACGATTTTGCGCAAAATTATAGGTACGGATACGATCAGAGCGATCACCACTACCCAATAAGTTACGGCGTAATGTTTCGGTCTGCTTCTGCCGCGCCTGCTGCTCAGCGACTCGAAGTCGTGCGGCTAACACTGACATCGCCTTGGCTCTATTTTTATGCTGCGAGCGCTCATCCTGACACTCTACGACCAGCCCAGTAGGCAAATGGGTAATTCGAATGGCAGAGTCGGTGGTATTCACATGCTGGCCACCGGCACCTGAGGAGCGAAAGGTATCGACTCTCAGATCGGCGGGATTGATCTGCTGTACCTCTGCTTCTGCCACCTCAGGCATCACGGCGACTGTACAGGCGGAGGTATGCACCCGCCCTTGCGACTCTGTGCTAGGGACCCGCTGCACACGATGGCCTCCTGATTCAAATTTGAGGTAACCATAGGCTCCTTTACCACTGATCTTCACAATCAGCTCTTTAAAGCCACCTTGATCACCGAGACTACTGCTGATAATCGTGATCTCCCAGCGTCGGGCCTCAACGTAACGGCTATACATCCGAAACAGATCGCCAGCAAAGATCGCCGCTTCAGCGCCACCGGTCGCTGCGCGGATCTCTAAAAAGCAGGGATGCTCATCCTGGGGATCACTTGGAATTAAGTGACGCTGTAACTCTTGGGCTAGCATAGCCAGCTGTTCACTACACTGCTGGATTTCTGCTTGTGCCAATGCATGCCATTCAGGATCATCCAGCAGTGCTTGAGCGGTTTCTAAATCCAGTTGTGCCTGCTGCCACTGAGTAAAACAGGCTATGACGTCGGTAAGCTGGGCATACTCGCGGGATAAGGCACAAAACTGTGTTTGATCGGCAATGACTGCTGCTTCACTCAACAGCGCCGCCAACTCTCGATAACGCTGTTGTAATCCCTGCAATTTAGCAATCAACGATGCCTTCATGAGCCCAATATCCTGTCTCCTTGATTTTTTTCTAAAGGTAAGGCGCTATCTAATGCTTGTTGCAGCGGTTGCCAGAGCTGCTCATTGGGCTGTTGAATCAGTCGTTGGAGTAGCTTAGTCGGCTGATGGAGCAACTGGTTGGTCAACTGGTAAGCCAATTGCTGCACCACCCGCTCCGCTGCTATTCCCTGTTGTAAAGCGGCTAAAGCTTGCTGTTCCAACCGTCTTCGCCGTTGATGGCTCTGCTCTCGAAAGTGGCGGATGATCGCCGTTCGGGCAGTGCTGATTAACCAACCCATAAACTCAGTCGCGGCCCGGAGCACCATCGCCTCAGCTCGCACCAGCGCAGTTTGTCGTTGGGCCTGCTGGGAGAGCAGTGTTGCCTGAAGATCATCAATAGTATACAACCGAACTCCCGATAACTGAGCAACCTCTGCGGCTATATCTCTGGGTACAGCCAGATCCCACAGTATTAAGGGTGCTCTAGTGACAACGCGCTGTTGCAGCGATTGAGCGACTAAGGCATTATCTAATATGGGCTCTGGACTGCTGGTCGCGCTGATCACCATATCGACTGTAGGCAACCACTGTGATAATGATTGCAGCGTAATCAGGTTAGCCTTGACGCTGCAGGCTAAGGAAGTGGCCCGATCAGGGTTACGAACGGCCAGGATCAGTTGACCAACTGAGCGTTTATAGAGCTGGTGGGCTACCAAAGTGATGGTCTCCCCAGCCCCAATCAGCAGCACTGAAGCGGTTGACCAGCTTCTGATCTGCTGACGAGCTAACCGACACGTGAGAGTCGCTACCGACGGCGCATTGTTCCCTAGTTCGGTCTCCCGGCGAATCTGTTTGGCCGTATAAAAAACCCGTTGAAAAAGTCGCACTAACGTAGGCGTCAGTGCTTGATGCTGCTGTGCCTGATGATAAGCTTGCTTGATCTGCCCCAAGATCTGTGCTTCACCTACAATAACAGAATCTAACCCTACGGCTACTCGCATCAAATGGGCAACGGCAGCCTGATCCGTGTGCCAATAGAGCTGCTCCTTTAACAGCGCAAGCGGAACCGCATGATAACGGCTCCACCAATCGAGGAGTTGCTCCAACTGCTCTTCTAGTGCTGCTGGTGAGCGCAGTGTGGATTGGAGATAAATCTCACTACGATTACAGGTTGAGAGCAACAGCGCGCCTTGAATCGCCGGTTGTTGTAGCAAGCTAGTATAGGCGTCACCCTGTTGTGACGATAGAAATAGCAGCTGCTCGCGGACCACGAGTGGCGACGTTTTATCATTAATACCGAGCACCAACAAGGTCATACAGCAATGTCGATCCGCTAACAGTTAAATGGCTTGAACGATTGTATGGGAATCGTTCATCATTGACAGAGGCTAGTGTACTGGAGGGTTCAGGACAATAAAAGTGCTGAACTACCCATCAGGGGTTCTATGATACCATCTTTGATAGTGGGAGGAACCATACTATCTAACCCAAGATGGTCTGAGACACCATTGAACCTTAAAGCAAGGTAGAAAACATAACGGTCATTTTAAGGTCTCAACCCGACTACTCTACAGCAAATAGCCTAGTAGAATGCTACTCCTTTAATGAATCACTATTGCTATTAGTACACCAGGAGGACCTATGCCGATAAAATTACCGACGTCTCACCCCTATGCAGGCCCTACCTTCAAAAAGGAAAGCAACGCCCCACTGAAGTTAGGAAAACGATCCATCAAAGTAGCCCATGCTTCTCAACCGAGCTTAGTCTCAGTCGCCAATCCCTTACGACTAGGATCTAGTCCCAAAAAGCATACTTTGCAGCAACGAACTATCAAGCAAGCAACTCATTAACCTGCACTACAGCTCCGCTTGCTCTTAAAAATAGTGGAACAGCTTTCGACAGATCTGTACCGGAAAAAGTGCGCACCGAGTTTACGCTGCGGCTTCATAAGCCATGGGTGAAAGATAATTCAGTGTAGAATGTCTAAGGGCTGTTGACGTTTCACATAGATAGCCACACTAAGCTACAAGCAAGAGCCACCATACCGACATAGTTATGTTTCAACCTGTCATACCTGGTGGCTATTGCTCTGAAGTGCTTGATTCTGGCAAATATGTTCTCCACTAGGTGCCTCAGCTTGTAAAGGTGTCGGTCAGTAGTTTTTTTACAGAAACTATTTTGGAGATATTCAGCGCAAATTTCTACACGGTCCTAGTTTGGCGCTTACCGTTATGTTAAGGCTCGTTTCTGTATAGAGATCTGCTCTTAGATTGGGTGTGCGCTTGTGTGCGGTAGGGAAAAATTTGTTATAGTAGCCTCTTTATCAGACTAGATTATTAAAGCTAATGATAACGATACGCTTTCGCTACTGTAGCCCCTTAAAGCTGCTCAGCAGTGGGTTACTCTTATGGCTCCTACCCAGTTATGCTACGGCGACCTTACCACACCCACCCGCACCGATCCTCAAAGCCACCAGTGCTCTCTTACTGGATTATCACTCGGGGCAAGTTTTAGCTGAACAACAAGCCGATCTTCAACATTACCCCGCTAGCTTAGTCAAAATCATGGTGAGCTATGTGGTGGGTCAGGCATTGAAGACCGGAACCATTCATTTGACAGATCAAGTCGTCGTCTCGCAAGCGGCTTCGGACAGAGTCAAATTTGCCGATTCCTCCAAAATGTTTCTTAAACTCGGCCAACGTGTCTCAGTCGCCGATCTGCAAAAGGGAATTATTATCCAATCTGGCAATGATGCCTGTGTCGCCATGGCTGAGCATATTGCTGGCAGTGAATCGGCGCTAGTCGCCCTGATGAACCACTATGCTCAGAAGCTGCAACTGGCTAATACCCGCTTTGCCAATGTGCATGGGCTCGATCACCCCGAGCAGTATAGTAGTGCCCGAGATATATCCCGATTAGCCACCGCGTTGATTAGGGAGCTGCCCGAGGAGTATCAGCACTACCAACAAAAAACCTTTACCTATAATGGAATCACGCAACCCAACCGCAATACCTTATTATGGGATAGCAGTTTACAAACTGACGGGGTTAAAACCGGTGGGACCAGTCAAGCAGGTTTTAACTTGGTCGCTTCAGCAACCGAAGGTGATAGACGACTGATCGCAGTAGTTTTAGGCGCTGCTACTCCAGCAGCACGGGTTGCTGAGGGTAAAAAATGGCTGCAGTGGGGATTCCGTTTTTTTGAGCGCCATGCAATGGCGGCTTCTGGTGAGGTTATCACCAAAGAGCGTGTCTGGTTCGGAGCACAGCCAGAGGTTAACCTAGGGTTGGTTGAACCACTTTACCTCACGCTACCTCGCGGTCAAAGCCAAGCCGTCACGACACATTATCAACTCAATAAAGTACTAAAAGCACCCGTGCAGCAAAATCAGATCGTGGGGAGCGTACGCTTTGAGTTAGAAGGAAAAGTAGTTGCAGAGCGGCCTTTACAGGCGCTGCAGCCCGTGGCTCGTGGTTCATTGCTGATCCGTTGTAAAGATTCTCTCATACTGTGGTGGCATGGTAAGCGTTAGACTTTCAACCTACAATAACGAGATCGCTCGTGCTCAATGAACCCTTGCCTCACAGGCTACAAATTTTACAGTTAGCAAGGCAGCCCTACCAAGCGGTTTGGCAGCGGATGCAGACTTTTACTGCACAGAGAACTGCCACCACATCTGATCAGTTATGGTTATTAGAACACGATCCCGTTTTTACCCAAGGACGAGCTGGTAAAGAACAGCACCTGATCGATGCTGGGAGCATCCCGGTAGTACACAGTGATCGCGGCGGACAGATCACTTATCACGCCCCTGGCCAACTGATTACTTACTGGCTGATTGACCTACCTCGTCGCCAACTATCGGTACGCCAACTCATCCAGGCGCTAGAGCAGAGTGCCCTTGGTACGCTAGCCCACTTTGGGATCACCGCCCACACACGTCCAGAAGCACCAGGGGTTTACGTCGGAGAGCGTAAAATTGGCTCACTGGGTTTGCGAATCTGTCGTGGTTGCTCTTTGCATGGGCTAGCATTGAATGTCAATATGGATTTGCGCCCCTTTGCGGGTATCCACCCCTGCGGTGATCCCACTTTGCAAATGTGCCAACTGGCGGATTGGATCCCAACTATCAAGCTTGCTGACGTACAACCGGTGATGTTACATCATGCACGCCATCAACTGGGCGATTTCTCCGGTTATCGCTTCCCCGTACCCCCTATTTAAGAGCATAAGATCGGATGGCTAAAATTTCTCCTAAACAGCCCGGTATTAAGTATCGGGATGCCGATAAAGTCGGTCGTATTGTGGTCAAAAATCTACCCATCGGCGAGCAGGAGCAGGAACCACTCCCAAAGCCCTCTTGGATGAAAATTAAATTACCAGTTGATAACCAGCGTAGTCAACAGATTAAGGCGGCATTGCGCCAGCATGGATTGCACTCCGTCTGCGAAGAAGCGGCGTGTCCTAACCTCTCGGAGTGCTTTAACCAGGGTACGGCCACCTTTATGATTTTGGGAGCGATTTGCACACGCCGATGCCCATTTTGTGATGTTGCCTATGGTCGACCACTGTCACCTGATCCTCAGGAACCCAACCGGTTAGCATTGGCTATTCGTGAAATGCAGTTACAGTATGTCGTTATCACCTCAGTGGATCGTGACGATCTGCCAGATGGCGGAGCACAACACTTTGCGGACTGTATCCGGGCCATCCGGGCTAAAAATCCCCAGATTAAAATTGAAATTTTAGTTCCAGATTTTCGTGGGCGCTTGGAGCAGGCCGTGGCTATTATCAGTGCAACGCCGCCAGATGTCTTTAACCATAATATCGAAAGCATCCCCCGCCTTTATCGACAGGTCCGTCCAGGTGCCAACTACCGATCCTCACTAAAGCTGTTACAACGTTTTCAAGCGGCTAACCCGAGCGTTCCAACCAAATCGGGGTTAATGGTTGGCTTAGGGGAGAGCAATGAAGAGATTATCCAAGTGATGCACGATCTACGCGAGCATCAGGTGAGCATGTTAACTATCGGACAATATCTACAACCCAGTCGTCACCACTTGGCGGTAGTCCGTTATGTCTCGCCACTGGAATTTGCACAATTCAGACAAACCGCACGTAGGTTACAGTTTACCCAGGCTGCATGCGGGCCATTGGTGCGCTCCTCTTATCATGCCGATCAACAGGCCAAGGGAGTTGAAATTAACTCACTTAACGGGGTAACCCTTGAAGTCTAGGCGTTAAACCACTGTGGAAAATAGCGTTCAAGCCAGGGGATCCCAAATGCACCTGGGGCTAGTAACAGCCAGGCCCACAAACAACCTGAAGCGATATTGGCCAGCTGAAATGACCGCTGCTCCATGCGACACACCCCTGCAGCAAAAGGGATCAAGGCGCGTAAAGGGCCAAAAAAACGTCCAATACATACACCACTTATGCCTCGGCGTTTGAAAAAATCGACACTGCCAGAGAGGAGTTTAGGGTATCTCCTCAAGGGCCAGCGACGTATAATTACCTGACTGTAGTGATAGCCAAGCCAGTAGGAGAGCCAATCGCCCAAAATAGCCCCTAGCGCGGCAGCACTCCACACTGGCCAAAAATTTAGACCACCATAACCAATCAAAGCGCCTATAGCTAACAATAAAACAGTGGCCGGTATCAGTAAGGCCACCATGACCAGTGACTCTCCAAAGGCTAATAACATGACTAATGGAATAACCCACTGTTCATGACAGCGCAGTAATTTGACAGTCTGCTCAATCAATTCATATAGATCCATCGTAGACTCCTTGCGGTTAAATGACCGCGGGCCCTAACGTAGGGGGTGCTGCTGTTTACTGAACAGCAGCACCTGAGCCCGCTACTGCACTCAATTAACAAGCATAGTCTATAAAACGATGGTTGATTTGATCGGGAGAGGATGTAACCGATCATACTAAAAGTCCGTAAAGTGATCAGTTAGGGGCCTACTCACCACGGTAGTGCCTCTGACTGATCGTTGTGCTAAGAGTTCCGCCAAAACGAGGAAGATCAGTTAGGTGGTTTCTCTTCTTAGAGTCCGTAAAAACGGGGCAAGCTCATTTTAGGAAGATCAAAGAAAAATGTCAGCATGTACCTGAAAGCGCTGTGCTAGGCGCTTAGCAATAGCTTTGCTAACAGAACGTCGACCACTTAGGATATCTGATATCCGGCTTTGCGGGGCGCAGTCTAGAAGATCCTCTTGCTTTAGTTGATGCTGATCAATCAAAAACCGGAGTACTTCCTGAGGCTCAGCTTTGGGGATAGGGAAGTGTTCATCTTCGTAGGATTTTATTCGATCGGCTAAGTAATCAAGAACTTCAGCAAGCGGGTGATTTTCATCATCACCAATGGCGTCCAGTAGTCTATTTATTGTGGTTTTAACTTGCCGATAGTCAACTTGGGTGTGGATAGCTGTCGTTCCTATTAACTGTTTAAAAGGCAGCCAGGCCTGAAGGATAGCTTGCGGATCTAGTGCTGTTGTAGTCAGATGGCCCATCATTATTTCCTCTGCTTCCAATGCCCTCGGTCATAATCACTATGAGTGAGGGCGGCTCTAATAAAAACCTTTCGTCGATTGTAATGAATTAAGGTAATCAATCGGTATTTATTCCCACCAATGTTAAAAACTGTCAACCCATCTATATAATCCGCACTGGCCAAGGTGTCTCGTAGGCCATTAAAATCGATAAATAGATTGCTTTCTATCGTTCGAAACCAGGCTTGTAGTGGCCGCTCTGCATCGGGATGTTTTTTCCAAAAGAGGACCAGGGTCGATTTCGTGATAACGTGCATACTGGCCATTATATACCAATAGGGTATATTTTCAATTTTTTTCAAAAAATGGCAATTCGTGCCCAAACTGGCATCGAATGCATACGTTGTTTCCAGAATGGCCATGGGAAAATGGGTTTCAGTCATGAGAACTGAAGTCGAGGTTTGGGATGAAAGCAGTACAGATCCAACAACGGGTTGATGAGCCACCGCACGCGTTGCTCTGGAGTGCCGATGAGTTGGCACCGATGATGATTGGCTTGACCTTTGGGGTTCTGTTGGGCCAAGTGCTGATCTGTTTTTTTACAGGACTATTGGTCACTAGAGCTGAATCATTGAAATATGAGCAGGGTTCTGGAATGTCTTCTTCTCGCTCTGTCCTTAGGAACTGATCTACGGCAGAAGAGCTTTCCTAATCAAAATTCCGTGGTCCAGTGATAGCAGTCAGTGGGGTCTATTACCCTATAAAGGAGCTTGTGAGCTTTTTCAATCTGAGCGTGGCTGAAATGGGTTATATGGGTAGTGGGTCGTTATGACCCACTACCGAGCAATCGTAAGCTGCGCGCCCCTAGGTTAGAGGCTGACAAGGGTGGTAGATTAGCTCTTATCACACTGATGAATATCAATGGCCTCTAGGCCGCCGCCCTGCCCGCTGGTGGTGCTTAGACTTTCTGGAATGGGGTTTAGGATTAGCGAGAGTAGGTTCATCTTGAACTGACAGTAATCCCACCTGTTGCCGTAGTCGAGTGAGTTCAGCAGCGGTTAGCTCACTCCAGCAGCCACGGCTTAACTGCTTCGGTAAAGCAACATCAGCATAACGGATACGGATCAAACGACTGACCTGCACCCCTTGGGACTGCCACATCCGACGAATCTCTCGGGTCCGTCCCTCCCGTAAAATCACCTTAAACCACTGATTACTCCCCTGCCCACCTTGGGGGATCAGGCTATCAAATTTGGCAATGCCATCTTCTAAGCGGACTCCATGCCGCAAGCGCTGTAGCTGCTCCTGACTTACAGCACCAAACACGCGTACCGCATACTCCCGCTGCACTTGGTAGCGGGGATGCATCAGTCGGTTGGCTAGCTCACCGTCATTGGTCAAGAGTAATAAGCCACTACTATTCAGATCAAGGCGGCCGATAGTGATCCAACGCCCTGTTGCTAATCGTGGTAATCGACTAAAAATCGTTGGCCGATTTTGTGGATCCTGACGAGTACAGATCTCACCCTCAGGCTTATAATAACAGAGGACGCGACAGGCCAACTCAGGTTGAGGAGATAATAGCAATGGACGCTGATCTAAGGTTAAATGGGTGGGGTGCCCTGCATCAATTCGGTCGCCCAGCTGCGCGACACAACCGTTCACACTAATTCGTCCCTCGGCAATCCAGCGCTCCAGTTGGCGACGTGAGCCATGGCCCGCACGGGCCAATACTTTGTGTAATTTCTCTTGCATCACTCTATATATTCTTTAATGTCTGTTATCAGGGGTAGGCTGTGGCTATCCAGTTGCTCTCTGAGTCACCCAGGAGTGTCCTATTGGTGTACAGATGACTGGTAATAGCAGATCCCGACCCAATTCAGTGGGACCGCCAGGACAATGAAAATCTGATCCTTGTGAAGCCAGTAATCGATGGTGCTGAGCGTAACGAGCCAAGAGTTGCCGCTGAGCTGACGACTGTCGTCCATAGGCTACCTCTAGCGCATCGCCTCCAGCAGCAGCGAAGTCTACGATTAATTGCTGTAACCGTAGACTCCCTAAACCATAACGGCCAGGATGAGCTAATACTGCTTGGCCACCTGCTGCATGAATCACTTGTACTGCTTGTGCTAGCGTGCACCAAGGGGCTGCTACAGCGCTCAGATGAGGGGCCTTTAAGTAGCGACGAAAGGCCGTTTGAGTATCCCGGCAGATCTGCTGCCGTACTAAAACTTGAGCGATATGATAGCGCGTTAGCGCCGTGGTGACGCGATACTCCGTTGTTAACGCGGACCAGATCCCAGGGATCCCTTGCTGCGCTAAACTCTCAGCAATCGCTTGAGCGCGGTGATAACGCTGCTGGCACTGCTGGGTTAATAGTGCCTGTAGCTGCTCATGAGCAGCACTAATCTGTAACCCCACCACGTGAATATCCTGAAGGCCCCAACGGCTAGTGAGTTCGACTCCAGCAACTAATTGCAGCGGTAACTGCTGTTCGGCAATTGCGCTAGCAGCTTCCAGTAATCCCACCGTCGTGTCGTGATCGGTAATCGCCAAGACGTGAACCCCTCGCTCTATCGCCCGCTGCACAAGTTCAGTGGGCGATAACAGGCCATCAGAGGCTATTGTGTGAGTATGTAAATCGTATACAATCATTCATGAAGCACCTAAATTTACTGGCGGCTATTGTACTCGGATATGCTCTAAGAATACTATGCATGGCCTAGGTTTAATGAGCGCTGACGACGCCTTATTCTGGTCCTGCGTACTCCCAACGGATAAACGGTCTTGATATCTTCCGATTTTTCTCTCCAACTGCCTCATGGTGCAGGATCACTCCAGCGTTATCAAACGCTCCCTGGCGCAGCTTCGTCGCTGATCACTGCACAAATCATTCAACAGCACCCTGGGCTGGTACTGTTAGTCGTCGCTGATTTTGCTACTGCACGGCGGTTACAACTGGAACTGCCCCATTTTACCCAACAGCCGGTGATCTTACTCCCCGACTGGGAGACCCTGCCGTATGATAGCTTCTCACCAGATGCGGATAGAATTTCGGATCGGCTGACGACGCTCTACCAGTTACCCCACCTCAACAAAGGCTGTCTCATTGTCCCGCTGCACACCTTAATGCAGCGACTGCTCCCTCGCCAATTTTTGACAAACCAGGCGCTGCTCATAGCGATCGATCAACCACTTTCTCGCGAAGCACTGCGTGAACAGCTGCTGCAGGCGGGGTACCAGTTGGTGGATCAAGTGCTGAGACACGGAGAATTTGCGATTCGTGGCTCGTTGATCGATCTATTTCCGATGGGCTCTCAAAAGCCCTATAGGTTGGACTTTTTTGGTGTCACCTTAGAGTCTATCCACACCTTTGACATCGAGAGTCAACGGTCACATTCACAGTCCATTCGCCGTATCCAGCTGCTCCCAGCGCATGAGTTTGGGAGCGATGCCAGCAGCATTGAGTGCTTTCGACGCCAGTGGCGTGAACGCTTTGCTGTTCTTCGCGAGACAGAACAGCTCTACCAGCAGGTGAGTCGGGCACTATTTCCTCCGGGGATTGAGTACTGGCAACCCCTATTTTTTGAAGAGCCCCTGCCGACGCTGTTTACTTACCTACCTGCCACCACGCTGTTAGTGACCCTGGGTGAAGATCTAGAATCCACGGCGCAACACTTCCGGGACTCCATTGAACAGCGCTTTGCCAGCCGCTGCCATGATCCCTTACGACCGCTGCTACCGCCTGACGAGCTGTGGTGTCGCGTCGATCAGCTCTTTACTGAGTTTAAGCGCTATCCACGGCTACATCTGCAGAAACCCGTACTGAGCAAGGCTCTACCGTCAGCGCTTCCACTGCAGCCACTGCCTGATCTGCAGCTTTCCAGCCACCCTAAGAGCCCCTTTAGTGCATTACGGCAGTTTGCAGAGCATTTTCCAGGCACCCTGCTATTTTCGGTCGACAGCGCCGGCCGTCGTGAGGTACTCAGTGAACTGCTGCAGCCGCTAAACCTCAGGCCACAACCGATTCAGCAGATCGAAGAGGCCCAGGGTCGTGGACCCTTTATTCTTATCACCGCATGTCAGCAGGGGTTGCTATTCGGTGAGCAATGGGCGTTGATCACCGAAGCTGATCTCTTAGGTGAGAGGGTACACCAGACACCCAGCCCGGCTCGGAAAAAAATGCCGACACTCGACTCCTGGGTACGCCATTTAGCTGAGCTGACGCCTGGGCAGGCGGTAGTACATAGTCAACATGGCATCGGGCGTTACCGCGGTTTAGCGACTTTAGAGACCCAGGGAATCGCGGCAGAGTACCTTGTACTCCAGTATGCTGATGAGGCAACGCTCTATGTGCCGGTCACCTCGCTGCATCTGATCAGTCGCTATAGCGGCGCCTCAGATGCAGCCGCACCATTACACAGATTAGGGAGTGATCACTGGATACAAGCGCGGCAGAAGGCACTAGAAAAGGCACGTGATGTGGCCGCTGAGCTGCTGGAAATTCATGCGCAACGGGCCGCCAAGCCGGGCTTTGCCTATGAGATCGATCCAGCTGAGTATCAGCGCTTCTGTCAAGGGTTCCCCTTCGATGAGACCCCGGATCAAGCCTCCGCTATTCAGGCAGTCCTGCAGGATATGCAGCGACCCTCCCCTATGGATCGATTAGTGTGTGGGGATGTCGGTTTTGGAAAAACCGAGGTGGCGCTACGAGCGGCGTTTGTTGCCATCAGTAACCATCAACAGGTGCTGCTGCTGGTTCCCACCACGCTGCTGGCGGAGCAACATTCGGAGACCTTCCGTGACCGTTTTGCTAACTGGCCGATCCGCATTGAAGTGCTCTCCCGCTTCCGGAGCGCCAAAGCGCAACAGCAGATCCTCTCCCAACTGGCTGAAGGCAGCATTGATATGGTGATCGGGACCCATAAGCTGCTACACAGCCAATTAAAGCTGAAAAATTTAGGGCTATTGATTATTGATGAAGAGCACCGCTTCGGGGTGCAGCAAAAAGAGCAGATCAAAGCGCTGCGTGCCCATGTTGATCTCCTCTCTCTGACCGCTACGCCAATCCCACGCACCCTAAATATGGCCTTGCAGGGGCTGCGCGATCTCTCCATCATTGCCACCCCGCCGATCCGCAGGCTGGCGGTGAAAACCTTTGTACGGGAGTATGATGCCGCCCTGGTGCGGGAGGCGTTGCAGCGGGAGATATTGCGCGGCGGACAGATCTACTACCTCCATAATGAGGTCAAAACCATTGAACAAGCGGCTGCTAAATTGCAACAGCTGCTGCCTGAGGCACGTATCGGCATCGGACATGGGCAGCTGAGTGAACGGGCATTAGAGCGGCTGATGTCCGATTTCTATCACCAACGCTTCAATCTCTTGGTCTGCAGCACTATCATTGAAACCGGAATCGATATTCCGACCGCTAACACCATGATTATTGACCGCGCTGATCGCTTTGGCTTGGCACAGCTGCATCAATTGCGTGGGCGTGTGGGTCGATCACACCATCAGGCCTATGCTTATCTACTCACACCGCCGCTTAAACAGCTGCCACCGGATGCCCGTCAGCGGTTAGAGGCGATTGAATCTTTGGGAGAGTTGGGGGCAGGCTTTGCATTGGCGAGCCATGATCTGGATATTCGCGGGGCTGGAGAGCTATTAGGGGCTGAGCAGAGTGGCCAGATGAGTGCCGTCGGTTTTACGCTATACCAAGAGCTGTTAGATCAGGCAGTTAAGGCACTAAAAAAGGGCCAGGAGCCAACCTTGGCGCAGCTCACTAGCCAACAAACAGAGATTGAATTGAGGCTTCCGGCCCTCCTGCCAGAGAGTTATATTGCCAATGTAAACCTTCGGCTCTCATTCTATAAACGGCTGGCCAGTGCAGACAATCAGCGTGCAGTGCAGGCATTGCGTGCTGAGTTGATCGATCGCTTTGGCCCCTTGCCCGTGCCTGCTGATCAGCTCCTGCAGGTGACACAGCTCCGGCAGCTAGCACAACCACTAGGTTTAAAACGGATTGATGGGCATGCAGCAGGCGGTAGCTTGATCTTTCAGGAAAGTACGACGCTTAATCCACAGGCTCTAATCACTCTGCTGCAACGTGAACCACACACTTTTCGCCTGAAGGGACCCAGCCGCTTGCAGTTCACTCAGCCGCTACCGGAACCAGCAGAGCGACTACAGTTTGTCCAAAACTTGTTAGAAATACTGAATCAATCGTTGCCGAGCGCCGCGGGTTAGTCTCTTTCCAAAAGTGGCTACATAAATAACAATTTATGCATTATCTAACTAATTATCATGCTACTGTCAAAAAAATTATAGAGAAAATTCAAATAGTTATGAATAATAGTCTCTTTTTCTTCTGAGTGAGATCCACTCATTATTTGCTTTAGGTAAAGTGCAGTGCGGCCATCAGCGTCTTGAGCATTCATATTCATTCTAGGATCTTTTAATACTAACTCTGAAGATCGATAATTACGTTGCAGTACAGCGGTAATCCTCGGTGGTGGATCTGAGCAGGAAACTGGTAGAACGGGAACGACCGACTCTCTTTTAGCCTCGAAAGGGATTAGCTCGATACACGTTCCGCGACCAAGATCATATGATTGTGGCTCAGCAGCACTGTGGCTTAGTAGCCTTTTAGCAGCAGCCACTGTGCTGGCCACCAGCGCGGGTTTTAAGCCTTTTTTCTCGACTTCTGGGAATTGCTGTTCATAGGCTCTGAAAAATGGAATCGCTTGGATTTTTATCCGCTTACCTGAGAAGGTGCTGAGTTGGGTCGTCTTTAAAAAGCCACGGGCCAACTTAGGATTCACGGCACCAAAACCGCCATTTTTCCAGCTACTTTTTTCTCGTTTTCTCTTTTTAGCTCTTTTACCCTGATAGCCTCTACGCGTAAGGCTCTCTTCAACTCTGGCGTAGGCATATTCTGGCTGTTCTTTGCCAGCGGTAGTTGTCTTGCTATCTTGCCTGAATTCACTCATCATCTCTACCCTGAGAAGCAACCTATTCTAAAAGCTAATACTATTGTTAATAGTATCAATTCCGAGGATCTTCAAGCAGCCATGGTCCCTGCTTTTCATTACTATTCTGCCCACCCAGTAGTTGGTTGCGCCTGAACCCAGCTGTGGAGGAGCTTTAGGCTCGAGTGGTTGATTACAACTCCCTATCGCGGTACAGTGCTGCTCTTTACGCTGGCGCATCTCGTTTCAGGAGCTTGATAAAAAACCCGTGACTATCCACTCTTTATGGCGTGAGTGTGGCTACTTTATACGTCATCAATGCCGCGAACTACTTTATCTCTCTTTTTGGGCGGCTTTGTTGACAGTCTCGCTCACCTGTGTTTTAAAAAAGTTGCTGCCTATTGATAGTGTAATGAGACAGCCATTCATCGCAACTTGGTCTATTTCATTGCTCATCCATAGCTTGAGCTCTCCGTTACTGAACGCTGCACTATTAAGACTCCTGCACCAGCGTTCAAGCCGCCATACCATCACAGCTTCACAAGCTTTAAGGGAGGGGTTGTCCATCTATCGGGTTCTATTGCTGCTAGATTCAATCACTGGTATCGTGATTACTGGCGGTTTAGTCCTGTTCCTACTACCGGGTCTATTCATCGCTATCCGCTGGGCATTAGCGCCCTGTATTCTAGTGCGTGAGCAGCGGTCACTCTGGGGAAGCCTAGAGGAGAGTTGGCGGTGTACTGCGACTTGCTGGTCAGCTGTGTTAGCCGGTTATTTACTAGTATTGGCCATTCGGCTGTTGCTGCTGAGACTTCAGATCACTGTTAGCCAGTTTCTACCGGCCGAGCTCTGGTCCTGGGAACTGATTTTGCAAACAGCGCTGAACTTAACTCAGGCATTGCTGTTGGTCTATTTTTTTCGGCTGACGATGCAACTATCCACTACTTACAGGCAGCAATCGCCCTAAACCCTAGGGGGCCTGACTCTAGCCATGCTCAAAAAAATTGGTTCTCTGGCCTGAGTTAAGCAGCTTCATTCTGGTTAGAGTGGCTCACGATCAGTGAGCACCAAGTCGCCCTCTGTAATCGATGCTGGTAACGGCCAGGTGCAGGTGTTTGGGCTCAAAATAGGCTGCTGATAGCGACGGCTCGGCACCAAACAGTTAGTCCCAGATCTCTTTTCAGTAAACCCTATATGATAAAAAACCAGGTGAGCCGATTCACCGCTAGCTCGACTATAGTGTTTGACCAACGCATGCGCTAACCCTCTGATTGGCGGATTCCAAACGATGTAGAAACCCTGATCATCGATATACTGCTTCACCCCACTCCGTTTTGCCAGGTCCAGTGGGAAGTATGGTTCCAAGTCCTTAAATTTAACCTCTCCCTCTTTTTTCTCTGGATTAGTCACCCGGTAGATAGGCAAGGCCACCCGCAGTTGATCAACATAGAAGAGCATACTCTGGAGTTTACCCTGCTCCAGATCGTATTGCTGCTGATCAAAGTGGCTAAATAGCAGCCCTAAGGGCAAAAACAGCGCCAACAACATTGCGTAGAGCATTTGTGGGTCCCCTCAATAGCATGGATTACCTAGCCGCTGACACTGAAGGTTAGGCAAACGTTAGGCAACCGAAATCGTCTGGCTTTGGCCGCCCACCTGAGGCAAAGCAGCCTTTATCACCTATCAACCTCTAGTATAGTGTAGCCGGTTTATTGAGGGAAACTGCGTTGGGTGATGGCAGTGGTTGTGCTGAGAGCACTCCTCTCATCCTCCGCACGGGGTATGCTGGTAGCGCTGCTGATCGAGCTGGGTTAAGTAAGCGCTATCGATATCACCGGTAATATACTCACCATTGAAGAGGGAGGCTTCAAAACTTTGAATCGTTGAGTTTTCCTGGCGCACTGCAGCCACTAAATCTGCTAAATCTTGAAAGATTAAACCATCAGCTCCTAATAGGCTGTTAATGCTTTCAACATCACGGCTATTGGCGACTAAGGCTTTAATTCCCGGAATATCAATCCCATACACATTAGGAAACTGTACCTGGGGCGCTAACGAGACAAAATAGACCCGTTTAGCACCAGCTTCGCGTGCCAGTGCGACAATCTGCTGTGAAGTAGTACCACGGACAATCGAGTCATCTACTAATAAAACCGTTTTACCTCGAAATATCTCAGCGATCGTATTTAACTTACGCCGTACCGACTGCTGTCGCGACACCTGATCAGCCATAATAAAGGTACGACCAATGTAACGGTTTTTAACAAACCCTTGGCGATAGGGCCGATTCAGGCACTCAGCAATCGCTAGTGCTGGATCGCATGCGGTCTCTGGAACTGGGATCACCACATCGATGGATGATACTGGCCAAGTCCGTGCTATCTTAGCAGCCAGTTGCTGCCCCATATTCATCCGTGCCTGGTAGACGGAGATGCCGTCCATCAAGGAGTCCGGGCGTGCAAAATAGACAAATTCAAACAGGCATGGCGCATGGCGCGGCTGCTCAGCACACTGCTCGCTGAATAGTTCACCCTCTAGCGTCACAACAATCGCTTCACCAGGGGCCACATCACGCAGTAATTCAAAACCAACCGCGCTCAGGGCCACGCTCTCTGAAGCGACCATATAGGCCTTTCGTCCATCAGGTTGTGGACGTTGTCCTAAGACCAAAGGGCGAATGCCATGAGGATCACGGAAAGCAACCAACCCCTGCCCGCTCACCACTGCTGTACAAGCATACGCGCCGCGGACCTGTTGATGTACCCGACGAATCGCTGAAAAAATAGCCTCAACCTTTGAGGGAGCGTGTCTACAGTGGTATAAAGCCTCAGCAAAACTATTCAGTAATAGTTCGGAATCCGATGCCGTATTCAGATGTCGGTGAGCTTGCTGGACGAGCTGTGTGGTTAACTCAGCTGTATTCGTTAAATTGCCATTATGAGCTAATACCACGCCGTAGGGCGAATTAACATACAGCGGTTGTGCCTCGGCAGTGCTAGTACTGCCTGAGGTGGGGTAGCGCACATGGCCGATACCTATGCTGCCTTGCAGATAGGAGATTTGCTGACTGTCAAAGATCTCAGCCACCAGCCCTTGGCCTTTTCTCACTCGAAAGGTTTGGTGAGTCTCCAGAGTGGCTATGCCAGCCGCATCTTGCCCGCGATGCTGTAACATCAATAGGGCATCGTAGAGGAGCTGATTCACCGGTGTATTCCCCGCAATGCCAACCACACCACACATCGTGTTAATCCTTATGAGTTATTAAACGTAATCGTTTGTGTTAGATCACTATCCCAGAATTTTTGAAGAGGGCTAATACCGCTTGAAGCAGGGTGACACCATAAGGCACTAGCTGAGATTGTCGCCAAACAGGGTGTTGAGAACCTGCTAGGAAATAGTCCCAAAAGAATAGCAGCACACACACGAGCAGCACTCCACGCAAAATCCCGAAACCAAGCCCCAATAGCCGATCGGTCGTAGACAATCCCAGACTGGATAGGACTCTGCCCAAAAGCGCAGTGACAACTCCACCCAAAGCTAAGGTGCCCACCAGTAGCAAGACTCGGGCAACACCCTGGCGAATGAAAGGTTGTTGAACAAAACTTAAATAAGGCAATACAGTGGTGTAGCCATAACCAGCGAAGCCACAAGCGGCCACCCACACCACCAACGCGAGCACTTCCCGCACAAAGCCCCGCAGAAAACCTAGCACCGCTGAAGCGGCGAGCAGTGCTAACAGAGTCCAATCAATCCACAACATCTCAGGCTGCACCATCCGATCTCCCATCAGTTTAACAAACAATTACACAGCCGTACTGAGATCAGCAGTCTCTAGGCACTATTTTTTATTAACCCTTCTTGAGCTTCCAAAGCTTTCAACACCGGTGCGACAGTATGAAAAGAGCCAAAGACTACGACTATGTCGTTTGGCTGGGCACACTGCATGGCTTGTCGCCAGGCTGCCAAGGCACTCTCAAAAGCCTGCGCCGTCGGTGGTAACGACTCCAGTAGGAGTTGTACCGAGCCTTGACGCCCTCCTTCACCCTCTATAGAGGCACAATACCACGCATCAACCTGCGATTTTATTGCCTGAAGAGATCCGGGAATATCTTTATCCGCAAGCAGCCCCACTACCGCATGCACTTTTCCCAGTTGAAATTCACGTTGGCGCAGCGCCAATAACTGCTCGGCTAAGTAAGCGACCGCTTGTGGATTGTGTGCAACATCAACGATGAGATAGTGTGGGATCTGCTGGAGGATTTGAAAGCGTCCAGGTAGCCAAGCGCGCCGTAACCCTCGAACCACAGCTTCCCTTCCGATCACTAACGGTGAACAGTGCAGTGCCGCCAAGGCGGTCGCGGCACTCTCTAGCGGAACCTGAGGCCGTGGCAACTCTGCTAGGGAGGTTTGGTTATTATGCCAATGCCAAACATTCGACTGGAACTCAAAAAACCAATCAACTCCCCGTTGGAACAGAGGAGCCTGCAGCTGCTTAGCCTGAGAGAGTATGGAGTGAGGAGGAGTTAATTCACCGATCACTGCCGGGCGCTGAGGCCGCAAAATACCTGCTTTCTCACGCCCGATGGACTCTCGATCAGTGCCTAACCAGTCGGTATGATCCAAAGCAATCGTTGTGATCACAGCAATATCAGCATCCACCACATTGACGGCATCTAAACGTCCCCCCAGCCCGACCTCTAAAATAGCCACCTCTAGTGCTGCTTGGCGGAATAGCTGCAGAGCCACTAACGTGGTGTATTCAAAAAAAGTCAGTGCCACCCCCGTCTGCACTCTCGCATGCTCAATCAGCGCAAAGGCCGCTGTATAGGCAGCGTGATTTGGCTCTGCACCTTGGATCCGCACGCGCTCTGTATAGTGAAGGAGATGGGGAGAACTATAGAGCCCAACCCGGTAACCCGCTGCCAGCAGTATCGCTTCTAACGCACAGCAGGTCGTTCCTTTGCCATTAGTTCCCGCCACGGTAAAGACCAGAGGCGCCGGCGGCTGTTCTAACGAGAGCAGGCGAGCGACCTGAATGATGCGCTCTAATCCCAACTCAATCCGCTGGTGATAGTGCTGGCTAAGGTAATCAAACCAGATCTCTAGCGAGGCTGAGGCCGCAGGGATCTGGAGCTTCATGATGAGTGTAAGGTTTTTAACGATTCACCGGAAGGCGAGAGCTGATGGGTTAACTTAGCCAGCAATCTGGCAATGTGCGGGCGTAGCTGTGAACGCGGAATAATACTATCAATCGCCCCTTTCTCTAATAAAAATTCGCTGCGTTGAAATCCCGGCGGTAAAATCTCCCGAACCGTCTGCTGGATCACCCGCGGACCCGCAAAGCCAATCAACGCTTTGGGCTCGGCAATATTGATATCACCTAACATGGCTAAACTGGCAGAGACTCCACCCATGGTAGGGTTCGTTAATACAGAAATATAAGGTAAGCGCTGTTGCCTTAATTTAGACAATGCAGCGCTAGTTTTGGCCATTTGCATCAGTGCAAACAGCGCCTCTTGCATCCGTGCACCACCACTAGCAGAAAAGCAAACCAAGGGACAACGCAACCTCAAGGCCTGCTCTACCCCAGAGACAAACCGGGAGCCGACGGCAACGGACATCGATCCACCAATAAAAGCAAACTCAAAGGCTGCTGCCACCAGTGGCATGCCGTAAAGGGTGCCCTGCTGGACCAGCAGGGCCTCCTGTTCACCGCTCGCCTTTTGAGCACTACTCAACCGATCTTTATACTTTTTAATATCACGAAATTTTAATCGATCCTGAGCCAGTCGATCGCTGGCTAACTCCTGGACCCCCTCCTGATCAAGAAACTGCAGTAGCCGACTGCGTGCTGGCCACTGCATATGGTGATTACAGCGAGGGCAAACTTCCAAATTTCGGGTTAACTCTTCCCGGTATAACACCGCCTCGCAGGCGCTACATTTGGTCCATACGCCCTCTGGGATGCTGGCGCGCTGCGAGGATAAGATACTGTTTTTATTAAGGATACGCTCAATCCAACTCATGATTTATGGTCTCGAAGGTTAGCTGCGCGTGGCCGCTGCCACCACTTCACCAGCGGTAACAGTAGCGAAATTGTGATAACGGCTAGTATCAGATAGTGTAGGTTGTTTTTGACTACCGGCACATTGCCAAAAAAATAGCCGGCATAAGTGAAGCTGCTAATCCATAAGAGTGCACCCAATACATTGTAGTAGGTAAATCGTAAATAGGGCATGTGACTTAACCCAGCTACAAAAGGAGCAAAAGTGCGCAAAATAGGAGCAAAACGAGCCAATACCAGTGATTTCCCCCCGTGGTGCGCATAAAACCGTTGAGCCGATTGCACGGCATCTTGGCTAATCCAGCGAGGAGGTCGAGTCTGCAGCCACCTTCGGCTGCTCCGCTGCCCTACATGATAGTTGAACGTACCTCCCAGCACTGCAGCCAGAAACATCAGCAACAGCATTAAGTGAAGATCAAGATGCCCCTGAGCGGCCAGCGCTCCAATCACAAACAGCAGTGAATCACCAGGGAGAAAAAAGGCAATAATTAATCCGGTTTCACAAAAAAGAATGAGAAATACGGCGGCATAGATCCACTGACCTTGCTGGGTTGCCAGGTGAAGCAAGAGCTGATCACTATGTATCACTAAATTTACCAAAGCCCGCCACCACGGGATAACCTCTACACCACTCATCATACTATTGTTATCACACTCCTGCTATTTTGACTTATTCATCGGTTAGCACCCAGGGACCTAACGGTGTCGTGGGCAGGTTGAAAGCCGGTGGATACTCCACACGTACCAGATAGAGGCCCTGAGGCTTAGCGGTCTCTGCAGCTTGGGATCGATCACGCAAGGCTAACAGATGATCTATCCATGAAGGGGGTTGTTGACCGCTCCCCACCTGCAACAGGGCACCAACCAAATTACGTACCATATGGTGTACAAAAGCATTGGCTTTCACCTGTACGATAACATAATTTCCTTGGCGTGTGACCGACAACTGCATGAGATGACGCCAAGGAGAGTTTGACTGACAATGACGCGCTCTAAACGAGCTAAAATCATGCTCGCCCACTAGGGCTTGTCCCGCCTGATGCATCAATGCTGCATCTAAGGGCCTAGCGATAGCTGTAACACCCTGATGCCATAGCGCCGGGCGCCACGGGCTGTTATCAATAAGATAGCGGTAGTGGCGTGCCAGTGCACAAAAACGTGCATGAAAGTGTGTAGGAACTGCTTGAGCCCAACGGACCTTAATCGCTGGTGGCAAGTAACGATTGACCCCATGCGTCCAGGCGGTGAGTGGGCGCTGCACCGGGTTTTCAAAGTGAACGACCTGCCCCGTTGCATGGACCCCGGCATCAGTACGCCCGGCACACACCAGCGCTATTGGGGCATTGGCGATCCGAGACAGTGCCGCTTCGAGATCGGCCTGTACGGTGGCACACCCCGCTTGGCGCTGCCAGCCTCGATAACCGCTACCATCATACTCAACCCCCAAAGCGATACGCACGTTAGAGACTATCCTCTTAAAAAAAGTACTGGATCACGCTGTCTAGCGTGGTAAGCCGGGTACCAACTGGCCAGGAGGCTGAGTAGCAATGCAACGCCAAACACCTGCAAGCTATCTTGCCAGCGTACCTGTGTCGGTAAATAATCAATAAAATAGAGCTGATTCGGCAAAAAGTGGTGGTGAAACAGCTGCTCTAAGCCACGCACTATCGGTGTCAGCTGCAGCGATACCCCAACACCAATCACAACCCCCAAGAGGCCGCCAACCACACCGTTTAACAATCCATACCCAATAAATAGTCGACTTAAGAAATTTGGTGCTGCTCCTAAGGTCGCTAAGATAGCCAGATCACCCTGACGCTGTTTTAATGTCAATAGCAGTGTTGTGGTAATGTTGAGGCAAGCAAGACCAATCACCAGTAGCATTGCCAAATCAATCATTCCTCGAACCATTTGAATATCCCGATAGAGATGGCCATACTGTACCATCCAGCTTTGAAAGCGAAGATCAGGATGGCGTAAATGGAGCTGTTCTGCTGCTTGTTGCAGCACCCTCTCTGCTTGGAATATCGATGCCACCTGCAATGCTAGGCCACTGATCTGCTCACCCAAGCCAAGCTGCCGTTGTAGTAGCGCCAAAGGCACCAAAGCGATACTGTGATCGAGCTGGCTACCGACCTTCACCAGCCCAATCAGTTGGATCCGCAGCCGTTTAGGTTGCCGCCAGCCCTGCTGCGCTTCTGGATCGGGTAGAGTCACCGTGATCCACTCACCTACTTGCAGCCCCAAGTGGTTAGCAACTCCCTGCCCTAATAACAGCTGTGCTCCACTCTGGCTAAAATCCTGCCAGGCCCTGGCAGGTGTTATATATTGTGAGAGGAGAGAGCCCTGTGCGGCCTGAGTGGAGTCAATCCCACGAATCTGTATCGCCTTAAAAGCACTCCCCTTCTCTGCCAACGCCACCGATTGCACATAGGGATTTACTTCGACAATCCCTGGGCAGCCTAGCAACTGCTCTGCCAACGGCTGCCAAGCCGCCAGCCGGCCATTGATCGAGACCACCTCGCCTTGGGGTACCAGTGCCAGAATCCGCTGCTGCAGGGCTACTTCAAACCCATTCATAGCACTTAAGCCGATGATTAATGCAGCCACACCCAGGGCTAACCCTACGGTGGCGACTTTATTGATGAACCACCGCAGTCCCCGGCGTACTGAGGTACGGTAGCGCCAAGCTATCCATAAGACCAGAATGTATCCTCTTATAAGAGAGATAGCTTGCTTCATTCTGCCGGCTGACCTTGTAATACCCCATCACACAACTGCCACTGCTGCTGTAGCTGCTCTGCCAAACTGAGATCATGAGTCGCTACCAAAAAGGCGGTGCCACTGCTAGCATTGAATTGTAGCATCAGATCTAACAACTGCTGGGCATGGCGGCGATCTAAAGCCCCAGTTGGTTCGTCGGCCAACACCAAGGCAGGTCGATTGATTAGAGCACGTGCAATCGCTACCCGCTGCCGCTCCCCTCCCGACAGGGCGGCCGGCCGATGATTGCAACGCTGCTGTAAATCTACTTGTGTGAGCAGCTCCAGCGCGCGCGCGTGGGCGGTGGACTTCGTTACCCCTGCAATCAACAGCGGCATCGCCACATTTTCCCAAGCGTTAAAATCGGGAAGTAAATGGTGAAACTGATAGATAAACCCTAAGGAGCGATTACGCAATCGCGCCTTGGCCGTTGAGGAGAGCTGATGTAGCGGCTGCTCCTGGAAAAAAATTTCACCTGAAGTGGGCTGCAGTAAACCCCCTAACAGATGTAATAAAGTGCTTTTGCCTGATCCGGAACTGCCCACTAAAGCGACTAAAGCAGCCGGTTGCAGCTGCAGCGTGATCCCTTGTAATACTGGCGTAGCCTTCCCAGCCTCCTGATAGGCATGGCAGAGCTGGTGACACTGTAACAAAGGTTTATCCAACATGTTGCAAGATCTCACTGGGCTCTAAAGTGGCTGCCTGCCAGGCGGGATAGAGGGTCGCTAATAGCGTTATCCCCGCAGTGGCTAGCAGCACGACTAGGATCTGAGCGGGCTGAATGTCCACCGAAAGAGCTGCACCCACTAGGCCAGAGATCCCTAGCAGAGAGCTGATCTCACTCAAGTAGCTGGAGAGCCCAACACCGGCGACCGTGCCTAAGAGGCTCCCCACCACCGCGCGACTAGCACCCTGTAACATAAATAACAGCACAATGGCTCCCCGGGTCAATCCGATGGTTTGTAAAATAGCCACTTCAGTGGCACGTTCTAAGATCTGCATACCCAAAGCGGTGATGATGTTAAATCCCCCTACCGCGATGATCAAGATCAGTAACAAGCCCATCATCCTCTTTTCTAGACTAACCGCTTGGAACAGCGGACCATAGGAGTGTCGCCAATCTCTCCAGCACAAACCGGCAGGCAGAGGTGGAGGAACTACTGTGCTCTGCAGGGGTTGATTAAAAAATAGCCGCCAACCGCTGATCACCCCCGGAGGATAACCCAATAAGCGCCTGGCATCCTCTTGGTGTACCAGGACTTGGGTAGTATCCACCAGACTCCCTGCGGAAAATAGCCCGGTCACGGTGAATAAGCGCTGACTAGGCCATGAACCGAATGGTGTGAACTGTCGTGTGCTGGTCGCGATGAGTCGCAGCTGATCACCGATCTGCACCCCTAATTGTCGAGCTAATTTAATACCGATAATAATCTGCCAGCGTTGGGGTTGCAGCGCGCTAAAGCGGCCTTGTAGTACCTGGTACGCTAACGGCTCAGGGGCTGCTGGATCAACACCCAAGAGTGTTCCCACGCTGATCCCCTGCGCGCTTTGTAATACCACCTCGGCAGTTGTTAATGGAGCCATTGCTTGTAGATCGGGAATGGTCAGGGTCTGGAGCATGGATAATGGATAGTGTGACTGGGCTAATTGACCCGTTGGAGTCGTCACGACGGCTTGCGGCACGACGCGTAAGATTTGGGTGCTCAATTGCTGCTCAAAGCCATTCATCACGGATAACACGACAATTAATGCCATCACTCCTAAAAGAATGCCGAGGGCAGCAAGCCAAGAGACCAGCTGGCTAAAACCATCTACGGTACCATAACGCAGATAGCGACCACTGAGAAACAAGACGACAGGCTGGTTCAAAATAGATGTACTCTCCTGCAACGGTAGGATCTGAAAGAGTTCCTGAGTTCTCTAGATCCTAGAGCAATAGTAGCCTAGTGCAGCCTTGATGAAGCTGAACCCGGAGTCAGCGGTTGTGATCCCTAGCTGCAGGATTTTACTGTACTATTCTAGAAAATCGATGAGATTTCTAAAAAATCGGCAGCGGCCTGGCGCCGTTACCCCTCGGCTCAGCGCGAGCTGATGAGTAGCCAGCTGGGATTTGTGACTGTGCGGCAGGCTAGCGATATGTTAGAGTGGGCATTTTTACGATTAGACGTACTGTATTGAGCCGCTTGCTATACGTGATGACATGTCCATAGATCAACCCTTAACCATTACGCCCAGAGGCGATAAACTACCCCGCAAGGTCGTCGTCGGCCTCTCAGGCGGCGTTGACTCCTCAGTGGCGGCCTGGCTACTCCAGCAGCAGGGCTACCAGGTCGAAGGGCTATTTATGAAAAATTGGGAAGAGGAAGATAGCGATCAATACTGTGCCGCGGCGGCCGATCGGGCCGATGCCCAAGCAGTGTGTGATCTCTTAGGGATCCCGCTGCATACAGTTAATTTTTCTGCTGAGTATTGGGAAGAGGTCTTTGAACACTTTTTAGCGGGTTACCGCGCCGGTCAGACCCCCAATCCCGATATTCTCTGTAACAAAGCGATCAAATTTACCGCTTTTCTACAGTTTGCCACGACTCAGCTACAAGCGGAGGCCATTGCCACCGGACACTATGCAAGAAGCGCCCTAGTCAATGGCCAACAGCAGCTCTGGCGGGGGGTTGATCCGCAGAAAGATCAAAGTTACTTCCTCTATACCCTCAACCAACAGCAACTAGCCCATAGCCTGTTTCCACTGGGTGAACTCTCTAAAGGCGAGGTTCGCCGATTAGCACGGAATCTGGGTTTAGTCACAGCTGATAAAAAAGATTCAACCGGCATCTGCTTTATCGGCCCCAAGCGCTTTCGGGAGTTTCTAGCCCGTTACCTCCCACCCCAACCGGGGGTGATTGAGAGCAGCGAAGGGGCCGTTCTAGGAGCGCATACTGGGCTGTTTTATTATACGCTAGGGCAGCGGCAGGGTCTGGGAATTGGTGGCACCACACCGCAGCAGATCCAACCTTGGTATGTGGTGGCGAAAGATCAAGCGCGTAACGTCTTGATCGTGGGCCAGGGGCATGATCACCCGCAACAGCAGGCAGTAGGATTGCGTGCTGAGCAACTCCACTGGGTTGATCCACAACGCCCCACAGTGCCACTGCGCTGCGGTGCAAAAATTCGTTACCGTCAAACCGATGTCGCCTGTACCTTGATTCCATTGATGGCGGAGGCTATTCAGGTGCAGTTTGAACAGCCGCAACTCGCGGTGACTCCGGGTCAAGCAGTGGTATTTTACCAAGGGGAGCGCTGCCTAGGCGGCGCCACCATTACCGAGGCGCTGCCGCTCACTGCTGAAAGCGCTCGTTAACTGATTTAAAATCTCAAGGCTTGCTAATGACTTCAACCTCCCTCACCGCTCTCTCACCGCTGGATGGCCGCTACGCGGAGCAGTTAGCACCGCTGCGTGCGCTATTTAGTGAGTATGCTCTGATAAAATTTCGCCACCGTGTGGAGATCCGCTGGTTGCAACAGTTAGCCGCTTGTGAGGCGATTGCCGAGGTGCCTGCCTTTGATGAGGCGATTCAGCACTTTCTAGAGCAGCTGATTGACCACTTTGATCTGACGACTGCGCAGCGCATCAAGGCGATCGAGCAAACCACCCAGCATGATGTCAAAGCGTTGGAGTACTGTCTTAAAGAGCAGATCGCTCCGCTGCCGGCGCTGCAGGCGGTCTCTGAATATATTCACTTTGCCTGCACTTCAGAAGATATCAACAATTTAGCCTATGCGCTGATGCTCAAACAGGCGCGTGAGGAGATTCTGCTGCCGCTCTGGCAGCAGCTGATTGACGCCATCACCGCTCTCGCCCGCGCCTATCGGGCGACTCCACTGCTGTCACGGACCCATGGCCAACCAGCCAGCCCGACTACCCTGGGTAAAGAGATGGCGAACTTTGCGTATCGCTTGCGCCGACAGCTCCGGCAGCTACAGCAGGCAGAGATCTTAGGGAAATTCAATGGCGCTGTTGGCAACTACAACGCCCAGGTGGCCGCCTACCCCACGGTCGACTGGCACCGCTTGAGCGAAGCCTTTGTCACCTCACTGCAACTCACCTGGAATCCCTATACCACCCAAATTGAACCCCACGACTTTCTCAGCGAGCTTCTCAGCATTATCGCCCGCTTCAACACCATTTTAATCGACTTCAGTCGCGATCTCTGGGGCTATATTGCTCTAGATCACTTCAAACAGCAGCGGGTGGAGGGTGAGGTAGGCTCCTCGACCATGCCCCATAAAATCAACCCGATTGACTTTGAAAATGCCGAAGGCAACCTGGGGCTAGCCAATGCCTTGCTAAACCATCTGGCTGCTAAGCTGCCCATCTCACGCTGGCAACGAGATTTAAGCGATTCGACTGTATTACGCAATCTAGGGGTCTCACTGGGGCATGGAGTGCTGGCCTATCAATCGCTACTAAAAGGGATCAGTAAGCTATCGCTTAATGAAGCCTCTCTGGAGGCAGAGCTCAATCAGCAGTGGGTAGTGCTGGCTGAAGCGCTGCAGACGGTGATGCGCCGTTATGGGATAGATCAGCCCTACGAGCAGCTTAAACAGCTCACCCGTGGTCGACAGCTCGACCACCCGGCACTCCAGCAGTTTATTCAGCAGTTAGATCTCCCGAGCGCTGAAAAGCAGCGATTACAAATGCTGATCCCTGCACACTACATCGGCCTAGCCACGCGCCTGGTGGATGAACTGCCCGACTAAGGGTGGGAAGGTGCAGCAGCCGCCTGTGATCCTAAAAAGTTCATAAAAAATCGAAAAAATGTCGAGTAGATCACAAGAAAAATCAAAAAATAGTGGATTTTAGGTAAATTTTACTTTAAATTGCGTTAATAGTATTAACTCAATGATCATATTTTTTTAGTTTATCAATCTTCATTGGGAATTATGCGTAAAACTCACCTAAAATGGTGTTGACCACGCTGGTCTTTCCAGTTAGAGTGCGGTCGGTATGCCGGTTCACTAGGTTGACTGCTGTACATAGTTCACTACTTGAACGGTAAGCCGCCGTATAGAGTCTAGATTTTATAATAGTTTTAAGTAAACAGAGTCTATCAAAATAGGAATATAGTCTTATGAAGAAACAATTATGCGCCGTAGCACTGCTCGCCACCACTGCTCTGACCGCCACCGCTCAGGCAGACGACTTCACCTACCTCTCTGGAGGCGCAGTATTTAATAAACAAGGATTTATAGCTGATGGCAACAAGCAATTTAGGGATAGCAGCTCCCTGAGCGCTCAGCAAAAAAAAGATTTGCCACTTAAGGCGAACGGGCTTGGATTCTATCTTAATGGAAGTTACGGTTTTGAGAATAATATGTTTGTTGAAGGCCGTTTACAAAATAGTCGGCAATTGAGCAGCTATCTGCTGGGCGTTGGTTACCACTACCCTGTGACACAACAAGTAGATGTATACGGCTTAGTGGGTGTAAGTAAACGTCATCTAGAAATTTTTAAACTAACTTCTGCAACTGCCCAAAATCCAATTATTCCTACAGAGCAAGGCGAGTCTGTAATGCTCCAAGATAAAATTCAACCCACTGCTGAGTTAGGGGTTAAAGCGAGCCTAAATGATTTAGCTGGTGTTCAGATTGCCTATCGCTTTTCTCAATTCGGTGGAAAACACGGACGACTCGGTGGAGAAAATGAAATATTTGAAAAACAGGGCTTACATGAAGGGCGTGTCGTTGGATACTATAAAGTAACCGACACTCTAGCACTTGAAGCAGGCTACACTTATAATGTATATGCAAAAGCAAAATTTAACGACAAAAAACTTAAAGACCATACGGGTCAACTCGGTCTGCGCTGCGTGTTTTAAGCTCTCTACTTAGCCCCGCTGCAGCACTTAGTTCGCTGCAGCTTAGGCTGATATCTTAAGGAGCAGTTTATCTGCTCCTTTTTTATTACTCCCATTGATTCTTACCCCGGATACCATTGGAACCCCATACTGGCTCCTCGTATTGACCTTGACACCCCGACCTAGACGCAACCATGGCGGTAACAACGCCTATCTGGTAGAGCTGGATAATTGAAATATGATCAGGGTTCTGGAATGTTCTCTTCTCGCTCTATTCTTAGGAAC